>ERZ761603.644-NODE-644-length-28580-cov-46.754286_pt1 | contig 28580 bp, 34 predicted proteins | sample MGYA00511879_ERZ761603 | MGnify/ENA primary metagenome ERZ761603 (study PRJEB28899, sample SAMN02850040) | bioreactor sludge metagenome | biome: EBPR Sludge; feature: EBPR Bioreactor; material: flocular biomat | place: Australia: Thorneside Wastwater Treatment... | reverse complement strand
CGCTGGCGATCGCCCTCGCGATGGGTGGCGGGGGGGGGGCGGGGCTCGCTCCGGGCGTCGCGTCCGGTGATGCGAGCGCTGCGGCCCGCCTGAGCGTGCTGGCGGGCCTGACGGTGAGTTTCGCGGTGTCGATGCCGATCTCGACGCCGCCCAACGCGATGGCCTACGCGACAGGGCTGGTCTCCTCACGCGACATGATCCGCGTGGGCTTGCTCGTCTCGCTGATCGCGGCGGGCGTGCTGATGGCGGGGTACCTGTGGGTGCTGCCGTGGGTCATCGGATAGGGAAAGGCCGGCGTGAAAGAGAAGGCGGCGTTCACCCTGGTCACGCCGCTTCGCGGCACCGATTCGACGCGCGTGCCGTGTGAACTCAATGAGAGGCGATCCGGCGCGATGCGGACCGTTGATCATCCCGCGCGTTGCTTGTGCTTCACCAGGTAGAGCAACAGCCCGACGAACGCCACCGCGGCGACCGAACCGAGCACCCCCACCACCGAGAGGTCGCGTTGCAGGATCACCGGCTCGATGGCGAGGCACGCCGCCAGGACCACGATCGCGAGCACGATGGCTCTGGTTTTTCCGCTCATGGAGGCATTGTACCGAGACCGCTTCTCCGTGCTCGCGCGCGGGGCCAAACACCCCGCTGGGTCGTTTCTCCCCGCGCGTCGGCGGGCGTGAAGCCCGTTTCCGCGGCGTGGGGCGGGTTCGCCGTATGGCACGCGGGTTGCCATAGGTCCCGTGTCTATCTCATACGGAGAACCATCATCATGACCGCTCACGACACCGCCACGATCGACACCCCCCGCGCCCACCCCCCCATGACCTCGAACGGCTCCACGCCCAGCGCGGCTGCCCGCGCGGGAGGTAGTCAGCACCCCAAACTCTTCCAGCGCGTGCGCGATCAAATGGACCGCTCGGCGGAAGCCATCGGCCTCGCGCCCGAGGTCCGCAAGATCCTCTCCTCGCCCGCGTGCGAGATCGGCGTCAACTTCCCGGTGAAGATGGACGACGGGCGCGTCGAGATGTTCTCCGGCTACCGCGTGCAGCACAACAACGTGCTCGGGCCGTTCAAGGGCGGCATCCGGTATCACCCCGACGTGAGCCTCGACGAAGTGCGCGCCCTCGCGGCGTGGATGACGATCAAGTGCGCGCTGGTGGATATCCCCTTCGGCGGCGGCAAGGGCGGCGTGCAGGTCGATCCCGCGACGCTGAGCCGCCGGGAACTCGAGCGCATGACGCGGCGCTTCGTGTACGCGCTGGGCGCGAACATCGGGCCGGGCTACGACGTACCAGCCCCGGACGTGAATACCGATGCACGCACGATGGCGTGGATCGTGGACACGTACGCTGCCACGCTGCCGCCGCAGGAACGCTTCCGGGCGCTGGGCGTCGTCACCGGCAAGCCCGTGAGCGCGGGCGGCTCGGTGGGGCGAGAGAAGGCGACCGGGCAGGGCGTGGTCGATCTCATCGAGATGTGGGCGGCGGACCAGCGCTGCAAGGTCGCGGACCTCTCCTACACCGTCCAGGGGTTCGGCAAGGTCGGTTCATGGGCGGCCCGCATCCTTAAGGACAAGGGCGCGAAGCTTCTCGCAGTGCAGGATGCGACCGGGGCGATCAAGGCGTACACGAGCGCCGGGCTCGACGCCGATGCGATCGCCGAGCACGTCAAGACGACCGGCGGTGTCGCCGGCTTCGCGGGCGCGCAGGCCGTCTCGCGAGAGGTGTTCTTCGCCACGCAGGCCGACGTGTTCATCCCTGCGGCGCTTGAAAATCAGGTGACCGAGGAGACCGCGCGGCTGCTCCAGGTGCGGCTGGTTGCCGAGGGGGCCAACGGCCCGACGACGACCCAAGGCGACGCGGTGCTCCGGGAGCGCAACATCGCGGTCCTGCCGGACGTCCTCTGCAACGCCGGCGGTGTGATCGTCAGTTACTTCGAATGGCTGCAGAATCGGAGCGGCGCTGCGTGGAACGCTGCGGAGGTAGATCAGCGACTGCGAGAGATCCTCGAACGGGCCTACACCCGTGTGAAGCAGATGGCGACCGACAAGTCGCTTGACTGGCGCGACGCCGCGTACGCCGTCGCGCTGCGGCGGCTCGAGCAGGTGTACGCCGAACGCGGCATCTTCCCGTGATCGCGTCAAACCAAGCGGCAGTACTAAACCCAACGGGCAGGAGACCACCATGAACAACCGCACCATCCACGTCACGCAGCACGACATGGAGCGACTGCGCGCCTTGATAGCGTCAACAAATGGCGGCCGCGGCGATGGTCGTGACCGGCCCTATCTGGCCACACTGGCGAGAGAGCTCGATCAGGCGGTCGTTGTGGGGCCCGACGAGGTCCCTCCCGACGTGGTCACGATGAACTCGCGTGCACGGCTGAGGGACGGCCGGCGCACCTGGATCATGACCTTGGTGTTCCCTGAGGACGCCAACCCCGAGGAGGGCGCTATCTCCGTGCTTGCGCCTTTGGGTGCGGCGCTGCTCGGGTGCCGCGTCGGCCAGACGGTCACGTTCCGGGTTCCGGGAGGGGCGGAGCGTGCGTGCGACATCCTCAGCGTGCTGTACCAGCCCGAAGCGGCTGGGGACCTCCACCTCTAACGCGGAATCGCTGTTCCGAGTCTCAGATTCCAATGTTGTCGTATCGCGTGTCTCACACGCAAGGAGTGCGTCATGACCACACAACCCATCATCAGCACACTGGATAGCACCCGTCTTGAGCCGTTGCTCTCGGGGAACTGGATCGACGCGCCCGTGCTGCGGCTTCGGGCGCTCTTGGACCGGGCGCGCAGAGTGGCGCCGCCCCGGGTGCCGTCCGACGTGGTCACGATGAACTCGCGTGTCCGCGTGCGGTACCCCGGCGAGGACGAATCGGAAGCGCTCGAGCTGACCTTTCCTGATGCCGGAGGTCTCTCGGTGCTGTCCCCGTAGGGAGCGGCGCTGCTCGGAGCCCGCGAAGGCGAGAGCGTGGAGTGCGCAGGGGGACGCGTGTCCAGACGCGTGCTTGTTGAACGGATCGAGTACCAACCGGAGCGTGAGCGCCACTTCGATCGGTAGGACCAAGGTCATTTCAGGAGGTATGACATGCCTTCGACTTCAACAACTCTGCCCATCCACATCAGGTCCGGCAACTTGCAGACGAGTTCCGCCATCGAGGCGTGGGTGCATCGCAAACTCGCCGGTGCGTTTCGACGATACGGCTCGAAGATGACGGCCGTCGAGGTTCACTTCGAGGACGTGAACGGCCCCAAACACGGCGCAGCGGATGCCAGATGCGTGATGGAGGCGCGGGTCAACGGCCGGTCGCCGATTGCGGTTCAGGCCCGTGCCGACGATCTCTACGGTGCGATCGATGCGGCGTCCCGCAAGCTCGATGCCGCCATCGCCAGGGTTGTCGAGCGTGCGGACACCCGAGCGCGCCGACGGTTCCGTCATGAACGCGAGGTGATTGGAAACGTCTCGCAGATTGGTGGTTCCGGCACCAGTGGAGCGGCGGCCAGCGCACCGCGACATGGGGAAGGGGCCGAGCCCGGTAGTGCCCAGCGCCGGGGTGTGATCATCGCCGGCTTTGGTCCGGTCGGACGAGCACTTGCCGACGAGTTGACGAGACACGGGGTGCCGATCACCGTGGTGGACACCAACGCCGAGACGATTCGCAGGCAAGGCGGCCTAGGCATTCCTGTGCTCTGCGGCGACATTACCGATCCCGCGGTGCTGCGCCGCGCAGGCATCGAGACGGCCGCGGTCCTTGCGGTTACGATTCCGGACGGCACCGAAGCCGTTAAGGCATGTGCGGCTGCACGCGCGCTGTCTCCGGACGTGCATATCTCAGCCCGCACTACGTTCCTCAGCCAGGGGCTTGAGGCCATACGTTCAGGCGCCAACTCCATCACCGTGGAAGAGATCGCCACCGCGAGCGAGCTGGCACGTGTCGTTTCCCAGCAACTCACCGGCAAGCTCCATCATCCCGATTCCGAGGCCCTGATGACGGCCCAAGGGGCAAACGAGTAGCATGAGTCGATCGCGCCATCGCAACGCAGCAACATTTCCTGTGCAGCCGTGAACCGTGGAGAGCATCACATGGGTAGCCTCAACTCCGTCCTCGTCGCCGTGGACTTCTCCCCTTGCTCAGCCGTTGCGCTTAAGGCGGCGGGGCGCATCGCGGATTGCAACCGCGCATCGCTGCGAGCCGTGCACGTGGTGGCACTCCCGTCGTTCGAACCAGCGCCTCACCCGCTGTTCCCGTTCCCTCTGCCGACCCAGGCCGCCTTTGTTTCAGATGCGAAGGAGTCGTGGGTCCTCTTTCTTAAGGATTCGGGTCTGCCGACCGATGTGACGTGCGACATCGAGGTCGGCCGTCCCCGCGATGCCATCCTGGAGTCGATAGCTCGTACTCGTGCGGACCTGCTCGTACTCGGAGCGCACGGTACCCACGACGCGCACAAAGGCGTCGGTCCCACGGCTGCTGCCTGCGTGCAGCGTGCCAAGACCCGGGTCTTGCTGGTCCGAGAGAACCACGCGGAGCCGTTCCGCAATGTCGTGGCCTGCGTGGACTTCACGGAGACTTCCAAGCTCGCCTTGCAGGAAGCAATCCGAGCCGCCGCGCAGGACGGCGCAGCGCTCGGCGTCCTGCACGTGTACGACGACCCGTGGCACGGCCTCCGTCCCCCGGCGGGGATTGCGGCAAACATGCCCGATTTCACGGTCCAGTTCCGGCGCCGCGTCGAGGACCGCCTGCGCGAGTTCTGCACGCCATTTGCGCACGAGCTGAGCGCTCTGAAAGCCGCCTACCACTGCGTTGAGTCGCAATGGCGCGGCGGAGGGTATGGCCACGCCATCGTGCAGTTCGTTAAGGAGCAACGCTGCGACCTGGTGCTACTGGGCACGCGTGACCGCTGGAACATCAGGGACATGGTGTTCGGATCAACGGCCGAGCGGGTCGTGCGCGAGGCACCTTGCTCAATCCTCGCCGTCAAGCCCGAGCTCGCCTCTTGACCCGGCCGGCACCCATCGCCCAATGGAGTGAGTTATGACCTTGGACATCCTCTTCGGGTGCGTGGTCATCATCATCGCCCGCGTCGGCGACGTATCCCTCGGGACGATGCGCACTGTGGCCGTTGTCAGCGGGCACCGTGGCGTGGCGTGGCTGCTTGGGCTGCTCGAGATGACCATCTGGGTGTTCGTCGTGTCGGCGGTCATCGAGCACATCCGGACGGAGCCCGCCTATGGCATCGCGTTTGCATTCGGCGCAGCGACCGGCAACTACATCGGGGTCACCCTCCAGGGATGGCTTCCATTCGGCAGCCAGGTGGTGCGCGTGTTCACCCGAGACGGGGCGACGATGTTCGAGCGGCTTCACCGGGAAGGCTTCGGCGTCACGAAGTTCCAAGGGGAGGGCAAGGACGGGGCGGTGGCCATGCTCTTTGTGCAAGTAGGCCGTGCCCGTACCAGGCACGTCCTTCGTGCAGCGCGTGAAGTGGATCCACGCTGCTATTACACCATCGATGACATCCGCACTGCGAGCGCAGCGAGCCAGGGCCCGTCATCCACCAGCCCCAGTCCGTGAGCACAAGAAAGGAGACATGCCATGCAGGACCCATCTGATCGGGAGTTGCTCAAGACCATCGCCTCGCAGCGTCGAGATCTGGCGCCGGAAGTGTCCGCAGCGTTTCAGGCGTTCCAGAGCAAGGTGTTCGCAGAGGGGGCATTGGGCTCGAAGACGAAGCAGATCATCGCGGTCGCGGTGGCGCACGTCACGCAGTGTCAGCAGTGCATCCAGGCTCACACGAGGGCCGCCCTGCGTGCCGGCGCGACACCGGAGGAGTTGATGGAGGCCGTGTGGGTCGCGGCTGAGATGCGCGCCGGCGGCGCGTACGCGCACTCCAACGTGATGCTCGCAGCAATCAACGAAGCGGGGGAGGACCGTCGAGCGACTGCCGCACCTCCGGGGAGTGGCGCATGATCGGCGAATGCGATGCGGTGAGAGGCAAAGGACTTCACCTTTACAGTCACGAAGGCACTGGGGCAACAACATGCCTGTTCAGCGATGGGAGAACGAAGGGGGCCGAACTCGCTCCACAAGAGACGGACACCGTCCTGAAAGCACGGTCAAGGAGATTCGCATGAGCATCAGCGGAAAGATCGCACTCGTCACCGGCGCCGGCCAAGGTATCGGCCGCGCCATCGCGCTCCGGCTCGCCGCTGACGGCGCGAACGTGGCGATCGTGGACGTTAAGGGGGACAAAATGAGAGAGGTCGCCGACGAGGTGCGGAGGGCCGGCCGCAAGGCGACGACCTATAGCGCCGACGTGACCAATCGCGAAGATGTCTTCGCCGCCGTTGACCACGCCGAGAAGGAACTCGGGGGGTTCGACATCATGGTCAACAACGCTGGTATCGCTTCGATCCAACCGATCTCCGACGTAACTCCGGAGGAACTCGACAAGACCCTGAAGGTGAATATCGCCGGTGTGCTGTGGGGCATCCAGGCTGCCGCAAAGAAGTTCAAGGACCGCAAGCAAAAGGGCAAGATCATCAGTGCCTCGTCCATCGCCGGCCACGAGGGCTTCCCGCTCCTGGGCGTGTACTCGGCGACCAAGTTCGCCGTGCGGGCGCTCACACAGGCGGCGGCGAAGGAGTTTGCCTCCAGCGGGATCACGGTCAATGCCTATTGCCCGGGCGTGGTCGGGACCGACATGTGGGTCGAGATCGACCGCCGGATGGCCGAGATCACCGGCGCCAAGATCGGCGAGAACTACAAGAAGTTTGTGGGCGGGATCGCTTTGGGGCGGGCTCAAACTCCGGAAGATGTGGCGGCGTTCGTCTCCTACCTCGCCGGCCCCGATTCCGACTACATGACCGGTCAGGCCCCGATGATCGATGGCGGGCTGGTCTACCGCTGAAACACTGATCCCTTGACGTGGGACCGCTGGTGCCCTCATCGCTTCCGCGGGCGGGCCGTGACATATCCACTCCGTCTCAGCGCAGCACCTTAGACTTCCGCGACCATGCCAAGCACCACGCCAACCCGGCTTGATCCTCCTGTCGATCCCGACCGCGATCACATCCTGGGCTCTGCCGATGCGGAGATGACGCTCGTGCAGTACGGCAGCTATGCGGATTTCCGCTGCCGCACGGTCCACGCGGTGGTCGAGGGGCTGCGGAACCGCTTCGGCGACCGGATGCGGTACGTGTTCCGGCATCTTCCCATCGAGGGGAAGCCAGACGCCATGCGGGCGGCCGAGATCACGGAGCGTGTGTCCGCATCGACCGGCAAGTTCTGGGAACTCCACGAAGCGTTCATGGAGCGCGGGCCGACCCTGACCGCCCCCGATATCGACCAGATCGCGCGGAGCCACGGTCTCGAGGGTGAAGATGGCGGGGACGATCGGGCAGCCGCGGCTCGGGCCCGGGTTCAAGAGGACATCGAGAGCGCGAAGCGCAGCGGTGCCCCCGGGGCTCCGACGTTCTTCATCAACGGCCGTCGCTACACCGGCACGTGGGACGAGAGCTCGCTGGCCGACGCGATGCTCGCCCCGCTCGGTCATCGCATCCAGGCCGCGGCGTTCAGGTTCGTCCGCTGGGGGCCTTCGTCCGGGCTGCTTCTGGGCCTGGCGACCGTTCTGGCACTCGTGCTGAGCAACTCGCCGCTGGGCGCGCAGTTCGCCGCGTTCTGGGAGAAACCGCTGGGCGTCCTGTGGGGCTCGGCGACGTTCTCGCACTCGCTGCTGCACTGGGTCAACCACGGGCTGCTGTCCGTGTTCTTTTTCGTCGTCGGGCTCGAGATCAAGCGCGAGTTCACCGTGGGCCATCTGGCGACCTTCCGATCGGGGGCACTCCCCGTCATCGCGGCCCTCGGCGGGATCATCCTGCCCGCGGTCATCTATGCGTCCATCGCTCCTCCCCACCTCCGCCACGGCTGGGGCATCCCGATCGGCACGGACACCGCCTTCGCGGTCGCCCTGATCGTGCTGCTCGGCCCGCGTGTCCCCATCGAACTCCGCGTCTTCCTCACCGCCGCGGTCATCATCGATGACATCGTGGCGATCCTGATCATCGCCCTGTTCTACACCGGAGAGATGCACACCGGCTACCTCGTCGCGGGGGCCGTGGTGACGGCCTTCGTGTTCGCGCTCAACCGGATCGGCGTGTACAACCCGCTGCCATACGCGGCCTGCGCCGTGGTGCTCTGGTTCTGCCTGCACGAGGCCGGGCTGCACGCCACGCTGGCCGCCGTCATCATGGCCGTGCTGATCCCCGCGCGGCCCCCGGCGAACCTCAAGGCTCTCCTGACCCAGGCCTCCTCGGTCATCAACCGCGAGGACAGCCACACCGGCGAGGCGATGCGGCACGGCCCCTCCGAGCCGGTCCTCCGCACGCTCGACGCCATCCACGCACGCCTCGAGTCCCCCGCCGACAGGCTGCTCCGGACCGTCGAACCGTGGTCGAGCTACGTCGCCCTGCCGATCTTCGCGCTGGCCAACGCGGGCGTCGCCTGGTCGTCCGGCGTGCTCGACGGGCAGCACAGGCTCGTCCTGGCGGTCGCGCTCGGGCTGGTGGTCGGCAAGCCGGTGGGCATCATCGCGGCCTCGTGGCTCGCGGTGCGGAGCGGCATCGCTGCCAAGCCCGATGCGTACTCATGGCGGCAGTTGTGCGGCGCGGGCGCGCTGGGCGGCATCGGCTTCACCATGTCCCTGTTCATCGCGGGCATCGCGTTCACGGACCCGGCGCACTTCGCGGCGTCCAAGATCGCGATCTTCGTCGCCTCGATGATCTCGGGCGGCGCGGGCGTGCTGATCCTGTGGCGGCGGCCCCCGGCGACGGAGTGAGATCGCCCCCGGAGGTCCCGCATCGCGGTCAGCCGCTCCCTGTCCACCGCGCTTTCTCCCGGCAACTCGGCCACGGCGCGGCACCTCCTCGCCGACCGCACCCTTCACCGTGAGCAGACGAGGGCGGCGTGCCCAAGCCCATGAACACCCACGATTCCCATCGGGAACTGGCGCGGTTTCAAGATCGCAATCCTCCTGGCTGCACGACCACCTGATGGACATCGATGGGCACGTTGATGTTTCTGGCTGCTTCCGGGGCAACCGGCACTGACAGGACTTCAAACGCGTCCAATACGCTCAGCAGCTTGTAATCGCCGCGACAAATGCTGGCTTCCAGGGATGGTCTGGCGCGCTGAGTGTACATCGCAGCGCACGGTTGCAGGCGATCAGTGAATGCACAAACTGCATGAGCACTCGGGTGCATCCGTGCGATCCGGAGAATGCTCGTGATCTCCACGCCGGCAAAGGAAGGCATGTCGCCTGCGAGCACGAAGATCGGCCCCGACCAATGGGCGAGAGCGGAAACGATTCCCCCGATGGGGCCAACTCCCGGGTGGAGATCCGGGATGACGCCGTCCGCGAGTTGCACGACAGTGGGATCGCAGGCTCCGACCAGCTTCACGCGACGACCGAACACTCCTCGTAGGGCCTCGATGGGCTGCTGGACGAGAACTCGGCCTACACAGCCCCAAGGTTCGCGGAGCTTGTCCCGACCAAATCGCCGGCTCTTGCCACCGACGAGGACGATCGGCTGCACACTCGCGAGGAACTCAGGTGACACGATCGGACGCTCAGGCGTCATGGCGGAGGACCCTTCCGCTCACCGGCGTCGCGTCTGGCCGCCCGTCGTCCTGCACCTCCCCGCGCAGTGTCTCGATGGCGTGCGGCAGGATGTCGAGGAGTGCTTCGAGGTTCTCCGTGCTTCCTTGGAGTGAGCCGGGCAGCGTCAGGATCAGCGTTCTACCGATCGTGCCCGCAACCCCGCGCGACAGGAATGTGCGCGGCGTCTTAGTCATGCACCGAAGGCGGGCGAGCTCCATGAGGCCGGGGTGCTCGCGCTCGATGACGCTCCGAGCGGCTTCCGGCGTCACGTCGCGCGGAGCTAATCCGGTGCCGCCGGTGCTCAGGATCAGGTCGATGCCCCGCTCGGGGCTGGACCAACTGACAAAGCACGCGGCAAGCTGGTCTTGCTCGTCGGGCAGGCACCGCGAGTCGACCACTTCCGCGCCGACTCGGGTTCGGAGCATTTCGGCGAGCGCCGGCCCTGAGGTGTCTTTGGCGGTGCCGCGCGAGCATCGATCACTCACGGTCAACACAGCGGCGCGGATGGGTCGTTCGGTTTCGCTCATCGCCCCTCCTCACGAGGTGCCGCGGTGTAGTCGCCGTGGCGGCCACCGCGCTTCTCGGTGACGCGGACTCCTTCGATGACCATCGCCTTGTCGATCGCCTTCCCCATGTCAATTACCGTCAAGCAGGCGATTGCTACAGCTGTCAGCGCCTCCATCTCGACGCCGGTGCGGGCCTGCGTCCGGACGGTGGCGGTGACTCTGACGCGACCGGGCTCGAGCACGGCCTCCACGTCCACCGCTTCAAGCGGCAGCGTGTGGCATAGCGGGATGAGTTCGTCGGTGCGCTTGGCGGCGAGGACTGCGGCCAGCCGAGCGACATCGAGCACGGAGCCCTTCTTGATCGTGTTCTCGCAGATCGCATGCTCAAGGTCGGGGGAGATCCGCACGAATCCCTCGGCGATCGCCGTCCTGGCGGTAATCGATTTATCCCCAACGTCCACCATTCGAGCCGCACCGTCAGCGCCGACGTGCGAAAGACCGACTGGATTCGTTGCGGGGGTTCTGTCGTTCATGGCTCGACCCATCTCCTCAGCACACATCGTTGACCGGCAAACACGCGCCCGCTGGCCAAGCGTAATAGGGCAGAAACGCGCTCACAGAGCCCGGAGGTATTTCCACGAAGCCATTGCTCCTGCCCGCCGCGATGATGTCACCCGAGCCGCGGCCGTCGATCAGCTCAGCCTGAGGTAGACCCTCCGCATTCACAACCAATCGGACCAAGCGGTGCCACCATAGATCGAGTGTGCGGCCGTCGGGATTTCGGACCTCGATGAGCTGGGGAAGGCACCGCGGGGGCGTCCGTTTCGCTCCAGCGCAGGCGGCAAGTACAGGAAGGACAATCCGTACACAGGTGACAAGAGCAGATACCGGGTTCCCAGGGAGTCCAAAGATGGGAACCGCCTTTGCGGGCTGCGACGACGGTCTTCGCAGAATGGCACCGAGTATCGGTTTGCCCGGCCGCTGGGGGAGACCGTGAAACAGGATCTCGGCTCTCATTTGTTCCACCACGGCCCGAACGGGATCACGGTGCCCCATCGAGACACCGCCGGTGAGGACCACCGCATCGGCGACCTGGCACGCATGCTCCAACGCGCCGCCCAAATCGCCGTCGTCACGAATGTGTGACACGCTCGTGACCTCTGCCCAGGCGTGCGACGCCAGGATTGCCCGCACCGCCGTCGCGTTGCTGTTGCGGATCTGGAAGGTTGATGGCGCGTGATGCGGCTCGACGAGTTCGTCACCCGTGGTGATGACGGCGATGCGGAGGCGGGCGAATACCGCTGGTCGTGCAATCCCAACCGCGACGATTGTCGCCAGCCCTGAGACGGTAATGACCTCGCCCGCGTGCAAGACGACGGTCCCCGCTGGCGCGTTCTCGCCTCGGCAACGAATGTGGTCTCCCCGCCTGAGACGGGCAACCGCCGCCGGCGTCACCGAAATGGCACTGTCCCCTGCCAGCCGTTCAACCGCGTGTTCAAGGGCATCCTCGCGCCGTACAACGGCGTCGGCTCCAGGAGGGATGGGTGCGCCGGTCGCGATCCGCACGGCGAAAGGCCGACGATCACCGTCGAACGACGGCGGCGGCTCGCCAATGCGGGACTCGCCCACAACCGGCAGGGTGATCGGTTGCGCGGACTCAGTCGAGCCCGCTTGCACATGGGCGGCCAAGTCAGCGGCACGGACTGCATACCCATCCATCGCCGAGTAGTCAAAGGACGGGGTATCCCGGTCGGCACGGATGTCTTCGGCAAGGATGCGGCCCGCGGCCTCGTTCAACCCCACACCCTCGCTCGGTCGAACCGCGGGTGCCGGGCAGGCGCGTGCGACCAGGGCCGCTACAGCAGCCGCGGGTGAGTCGAACGCGAACGCCTGACCTCGAAAACCCATGCACGCTCCTGGCGTTGCCGCCACTGCCAAACCATACACTCCCTCGATGGAAGTCGCAGTGCTCCTTTTCGGTGCCGCCGCTACACGCGAGAAATCCGACCGCGTCACCGTCGTCGTGGGCACCGAACCGACCGTTCAAGACGTCTTAACGGCCCTCCACGAGCAGCATCCGGACCTTCGCTTTGCCTTGCCGTCCGCCGAAACGGGCCGTCTTGCGGTGAACCGGTCTTTCGTCAGGGGAGAACACCCCATCCGGGAGGGCGACGAAGTCGCGCTCATCACGCTCGTAGGAGGCGGCTGACGATGTCCTCTTTGCACCCTGTGGTCATCGCACGCGTTGTGGACGGTCCCCTGACGCCAATGGTTGAGCAAGCGGCTCTCCTCGCCGAGGTTTGGAGCCGCGCTCGTGAGGCTGCTGGTCCTGCCGCGCCAGGTGTTGTCGGCGCGGCGCTTCGCTTTGAGGGGATCGTGCGACGGGGCGAGCCCAGCGAGGCCCACGGCGGCGACGAACACGAACTGCTGGCGTTGGACTACCAGACCTACGACCCGATGGCCGAGCAGGAGCTTCGCGCCCTGGCCCGCCAGATCGCCGAAGAGCACGCCCTCTCGTCGCTCGTAGCGCTGCACAGCCGCGGGCGCGTGGCTACGGGCGAGGTGTCGTTCGTGTTGATGGTGGAAAGCCCGCACCGCGCCGAGGCGATCGCAGCGATGTCGGTGTTCATCGACCGGCTCAAGCAGGACGTGCCGATCTGGAAAAGGCCGGTCTGGAAGTAGTGGGCTCACGAGACCACCAGCTTCGCTCCCGCGATGAGCAGGACGACCGCAAGCAGCACATTCAGGATGCGAGGTGTTGCTCGCCGACTGCCGAGTGTCGCGCCGGTGATGCCTCCCGCGCCGGCGCAGGCTGCCAACAACCACAGCGAGGCGGGCGGGGTCCAGCCCCGGCTCGCCAAGCCGCCAAGACCCGCGACCGAGTTCACAAGGATAAAGAGCGACGACGTCGCGGCTGTGCGCTTGGGGTCGGCCCAGCCCATGAGCAAAATCACTGGGCTCAGGAAGATGCCTCCGCCCGTTCCCGTCAGACCGGCCAAGAAGCCCAGCCCCGAACCAACGGCCAAGGCCACCGGCATCGAAGGAGCACGCGGCTCAGACGCCGCCTTGGGGGGTCGACATGCAACGAATGCCATGCGCACGGCCGTGAGCACAAGCACAACACCGATTGCGAGTTTGAGCGCGTGCTGGGAGATTTGGATCAGGCCGCCGAAGTAGGCCGCGGGGAGCGAGGCGAGTGCGAATGGCCAGAAGAGCGCCCACGAGAAGTGCCCGGCGCGTGCGAACTGCGTGAACGCGATGGCCGCCACCAGGACGTTGATCGAGAGTGCGATCGGTCGCATCACGGTGGCTTCGACACCAATCAGGGCCATGACAGCGAGATAACCCGAAGCGCCGGCGTGCCCGACCGAGGCGTAGAGCGCGCCCACGACGAGGAACAGCACGGCGAGGATGGCAAGGGTGTCCGCCGGCATCGGTCGCCTTTGAGAAAGTCGCTAACCGCCGATGGCCGACATCGGCCGCTCGGGTTGGACAAAGTCCGGTGACGTGATCCCGTGGCCGGGCTGCTTGGTCCAGGTCGCGTCGATCAAGAAATCTACCAGTTCCTCGTCGGTCGCACCGGCGCGCAAGGGCGAGCGCAGGTCCCATTCCGTGGTGCTGAACAGGCAGGGCCTCACCTTGCCGTCGGCCGTAATCCGCAGTCTGCTGCACGCGCCGCAGAAGGAACTGCTGACGGGCGCGATGAAGCCGACGCGGGCGGGCGAATCCGCGGGCAGGTCCGCGAAACGGAATGTCCGGGCCGTGCTGGATGGATCGTCGTCGCACGCGATGAGCGGGAAGACGGCCTCGATGGCCGCGCGGGTCTCGGCGGCGGAGACCCACTTGGAGGAATCCCAGGCGTGAGCCGAGTCGAGGGGCATGTACTCGATGAACCGCAGTTCTACCCCGAAGGTGTGTGCAAGGGCCGCGAGTGTGACGGCTTCGTCGTCGTTGAAACCCCGGATGAGCACGGCGTTGAGCTTGACGGGGGTGAGGCCCTCATCCAGGGCCATCTGCACCCCTTCGAGCACTTTGGCAGGCGACGACGATGACCGCGTGAGGCGGGCGAAGCGGTCGGGCCGGAGTGAATCGATGCTGACGGTCAGGCGCGCGAGGCCGGCCTTCTTCCATGCTCGCAGGGATTCGTAGCTCAGAACGGAGGCGTTGGTGATCAGGGCGATCTCGACGCCCGTCGCAGCGGCGAGATCGGTGATGATGTCTAGCAGATGAGGATGCAGCGTCGGTTCCCCGCCGGTGAGCCGGACTTTGCGGACGCCCAGCGACTCTGCGATCGCGGCGACGCGGATGATTTCGTCCACCGTCAGCAGCGATGCCGGCGGCGCGAACCGGACATCGGGCTCCATGCAGTAGACGCAGCGAAAGTTGCAGCGGTCGGTGATGCTGATGCGCAGGTCGCGGATGGTCCGACCGTGCGAGTCGACCATTCGACGGCCGGCACGCACGTGCGGGGGGGCGGGGGGCGCGGAGGCGAGTGCTTGATCGTGCGGGCGGGGCGACTGGCCGACGAGCTGCGGGAGAGCAAACCCGCCACCTGCCCCGGCTGTCCGGGACACGGAGACGGTACTGCTGTCCTGCATAGGGGTCCGCACGCGCTTCGCTCCGATCTTGTCAAACGCCCCGCTTGAACTGCTCTGTTGCCCAACTCCACGCGGCGACGGTTCGTGGGAACCCGACCGTGTTCATACCGAGCAGGATCGCTTGCTCGACTTCGGCGACCGTCGCGCCGTGCTGCATCGCTCGGCGCACATGGCTCCGAAGAGCCGATTCCAACCCCGCGCCGACACAGATGCCGATCTTGACGAGCGCAAGCGTCTTGGCGTCCAGAGGCCCGGCCTGTTCAACCGCACTGGCGATGTTCTCGTGGGCCCGCCCGAGGGCTGGGAACTTCTTCACGAACTCCTTGTACGTGCCGGGCACCTTGCTTGAGGTAGACTTGTGCCGGTCATTGTTGTTCGTCACGATGCCTCCTGGTCACGAGAGTCCGGCGATCAAGAGTTCTGGGATGTGGGGGGGGTGGAGGGTTTGGGTGCGAGGGACACCTGGAGCAAGAATACCGCACGCTCCCCTTCCGCTCGCACGTCGTGCCGAACGCCGGGAGCCATGACGAGCACCATGCCCGGATGCAAGTGATACTCGGCCCCTCCCGCCTTGATGTCCAGCCCGCCCTCGATGACCTGCACCGTCACGATGCCCGCCGCCGAGTGCTCGGCCAGACGTGCGCCGGCGTCCAGCACGAAGAGCGCGACTGTCCTGCCCGAGTTCTTGAAGAGCGTCTTCTGCCGATGGCCGTGCTGCTTGGGCGTCGGCTCGGCCTCAAGCGCCGCGGCCTCCGCGTGCAGGTCGAACGCAAGGTGTTCCGCCGCGAATCGTTCCGACGGGGCCGTGCGGGATCGGTCATCGGTCATGGTTCTTCCTCATTTCACCCGCCCCTTCCCCGCGCCCATCGCATCGCGGTCGTCCACGGATAGCTTGTGCCTTGCACGGGAACCAGGTCGCTGCTCTTCGATGATGGCCGCCTCGGACTCCAACGCGGCGAGCGCCTCGGGATGGTCGCGCTGCACGGCCTCGAAGAACTCCCGCTCCTCCCAGCGGATGTGGTCGTGCAGCCGGATGCCGATCTGACACACAAGGCCCGCGTCGCTGGCAACTCCTTCCGGATCCCGCTCACATTGCTCGGCCAATCGCCTGAGGGCGCCGTGGTCGTCCAGCAGACGGCCCCGCAACGCCGGAGAATGCACCAGCGGGAGCAGCATCCGCTCTTCATCATCGAAGTGTGCGCCGATCTCGCAACGCCACGCGTGCAGAAACCCGGCGATCGCGCGAACGCGGCTCGCACGATCCTGGTCCGCGGCCTGCCGCAGACTCCGGGCATGGATGAGCCCACCCATGTGCTCGCGGGACAATGGCTGGAGCGTCGCGTGACGTTTCAGCGGCTGCGTGGGGGGGGGACAGCGGGGGCGGTTGCTCGGGGTCGTCGTGCGCCATCGAGCGATAGTATTCAGCATGTGCGCTCCCCCCACGCTGAACATCCTGGGCCCCCGCCCGGCCACGACTTCAATGAACCCATCGGCCTGCTGACCGACTGCCACCGGCGGATCGAGATGTTCCTCGAACTCCTCCAGCGCATCGCCCGCGAGTACGGCGACAAGCCGCTCGACGCCAAGGCCGCCGACGCGGTGCGCACGGCCAAACGCTACTTCGCCCACGCGGCCCCCAAGCACACCGCCGACGAAGAAGAGTCGCTGTTCCCGCGGATGAAGGTCGCGGCGGCGGCGCGGGCGGAGTCTTGCGGGGCGCTCGCGCGGCTCGAACATGACCACGAGCAGGCCGATGCCCTGCACGCGAAGGTCGATGTGTTGCTCGGAGCGTGGCTGGATCAACACAGCGGCGGCCCCCTCCCTCCCGCGCAGGCCGCGGACCTCACGGCCTTGCTGCACACGCTCCGCGAACTCTACCGCGGGCACATCCACACCGAAGAGTCCGAGGTCTTCCCGCTCGCGGGCGCGCTGCTTACGCCTTCCGAACTCACGGCGGTGGGCGAGGAGATGCGGGCGCGGCGGGGGCTGGCGGGGGGGCGTGCGGGGACGTAGCCACAGCGCCGCGTTCGCGGCTTCGTGATACTGATGCCGCGAACCTATGGAGGGCGAGGGGGCGGTTCCTCCGGCACCTCCTTCCACCTCCTCCCTTGAACGCAGCACGCTCTCCGCCCCATCGGGCCCATCGGGGCGACGGCCTGTCGCCATGGGTGCAGCGAAGGTCGCCGCAAGGCGACCGGAGCGCAACCCGTGGAAGGCCATTCGACGGTCCACGCGCGCCCGCGATCACCCGAACGTGACGAGCGGCTTGATCATGCCGTCTTCCTTGGTCTGCATCATCGTGAACGCACGCTTGATATCCGCGAACTTGAAGCGGTGCGTGGTCATCGCGAGCGGGTCGACACGCCCGGTTTGGATCAACCGCATTAGGCGGCCCATGCGTTCCGAGCCGCCGGGGCACAGGGCCGTGCGGATGGTCTTGTCGCTCATGCCAACGCCCCAGTCCAGGCGCGGGATAGGCACGGTGTCGCCGTCGCCGTGGTATCCGATGTTGGAGATCGTCCCGCCGGGTCGCGTCGCGCTGACGCACGCCGAGAACGTCGTGGGCGATCCCAGCGCCTCGATCGCGGTGTCCACGCCCGCGCCCCCGGTTGCCTTGCGGATCGCTTCGACCGGGTCCTCCTTCGTGAAGTCGACGACCAGGTCAGCCCCAAACTTCCGGGCCATCGACGCGCGATCCGGCTTGCTCTCCACCCCGATGACCAGGCCCGCGCCGCACAGGCGCGCCCCGACGACAGCCATCATCCCGATCGGCCCGACGCCAAAGACCGCGACGCTCCCGCCGATGGGGATGTTCCCGAACTCCGCGCTCACGAAACCCGTCGAGAGCATGTCGCAGCAGTACGCAGCTTGCTCATCGCTCAGACCGTCGGGGATCGGCGCGAGGTTGGCGATCGCGTCGCTGACGTGGAAATATTCGGCCATGCTCCCGTCCTTGGCGTTTGCGAACTTCCACCCGCCGAGCATGCCCCCACACTACGACGGATAGCCGCGCTGGCAGTTGTCGCAGGCGTAGCAGGGCGTGATCGCGTTGACCGCGACGCGCTGGCCGACCCTGAACATCCCCGTCGCGGCGACCGCCTGGCCCAACTCGTGGACGACACCCACCGCCTCGTGGCCGAGGGTCAGGTCCGTGCGCGGCCCGATCGCGCCGGCGACCGTATGCGTGTCCGACGTGCAGATCAGCGCGGCGGTCGTGCGGAGGATCGCGTCGTTCGGGCCGGACCGTGGGATCGGTTTGTCGATGATCCCCACCTCGCCGATCCCGTGCATCACAAAGGCCTTCATCGTTGCTGTCATGGTGCGCTCCGGTTGGGAGTCGGTGTGTTGCCCTCATCGCCACCGTCACTGCGTCCCCGCGGGCGGTCCGCGCTTTCGTGCGTCTCGCCGAGTTGCAGACTCACGCCGAGCAACAGGGTTGACATCTCTCGTGTCGTGGATACTGGGTCCCTCGCCGGTTCGCCGCGCGGTCAGTGGGGCATCTTGTCCGCGACCTCTTGCTGGAACTGCTCCGGGGTCATGGACTTGTCGAGAACGGGCAGCAGCACCTGCTCCTCGATCTCGAAGTGTCCGAGCAACAGGCCGGTCAGGTGGTGCGCGGTGAGCGCGAAGGCTGCGGCGTCGGGCGTGGGCTCGGACGCCTCCTTGTCGAGGGTCGCGATCAAATGTTCGATGATGCGGTGCTCGTGGATGGGCACGGCCGTCAGCTGGCTGCTCGGGCCGCTCTCCCGCTGCACGACGGGGTAGAGCACGCGCTCTTCATCGGCGGCGTGGGCCGCGATGTGCTCCTTGAGGAACGTTACGGCCCGCTGCATCGTTCTGCGCTGCTCCTCGGGTGATTGCCCTCGGAGGGCGACCGCCATCACGTCGATATGACCCAGATGTTCGATGATCTCGGCGTGGTGGCGACGAAACGCGTCGGTCGGCAGAGCCGTCGATTCCGGCTGGTTGTGCGCCGACACCGGCTCATGCCCGCAGTTCGCGGATGTGGCGGCACACCCCGCGGCTGTCACGAGTATCGCGATGCCCAACAGGGCACGCATCGCTGTCCGCGCATATTTCATGGCCAAGATGGACCTGCCCGATCGACGAAGTGTCGCTTTGGTCACGTCATCGCTCCTTGTACATGGTTCACCCACGCCCCGGCTGGGCACGTCGTCTGAAAACTCAATCGTCATCGCGATCGCGGTGTTGGCGGTCCCCGCCGTCGTGTGCCTCGCCGAGTTGCAGGCTCACGCCCAGCGCGGGGACCGTGGTCGAGCGCGTTGCCGTGTCGTAGGCGTTGACCAGCGCGACGGTCCACGCCCCCGTGACCAGGAGGAACACCGCAGCGGCTAGGCGGCGCGGCGTGCGGATGCCGTCGGACTCCTGCACGTCCTTGCACCCGTGGACCATGCTGGCGGTGAGGTTCTCGCGGTGACGAATCGAATGCACGATGACGCCCAGCACATGCACGCCCGCCACGGCGATCATCGCCCACACGAGCACCTCGTGTACGTCTTTGACACTCTCGTTGCCCCGCCCCAACATCACGCCGGTCACCGCCAGGCCCAGCATGAGGGCGAGCATCGCAAAGATGACGTACGCGGACCCGGGATTGTGCCCCGCGTACCGCAATCCGCGCCCGGTCACGACGCCCTTGAGATACCCCGCGACAGCGCCGGGGCCGTACGCGAAGGAGCGAAACCTCGCGTGGCGCGAGCCGACGATGCCCCAGACCACGCGAAGCACGAGCATCAGCCCCAGCGCCAGTCCGATGATCCCGTGGTAGGGGAACAGCGGGCTGTCATCGCCCAGGCCCAGGGCGATCACCGCCGCAGCGATAAAACCCCCGGCGAAGAGCCAGTGGAAGAGGCGGGTCGGAAGATCCCAGACGAGGGTGCGTCGCATGGTGTGCTCCGGGTACGAGGCTCGCGTGCCGGGCGAATACTGGACAAGCTTATAGGGATATACAGCGCCGGGGTTTCACGGGTTCGCGCCCGGTCTCGGCCCCGTGGTGGAGGGCCGGGGCGGGGATTTAGCCGCCACCTCGCACGAGCCGACACACGTTCACTTGCGCACGCGAGCGCTCACGCACACCGCATACCCCATCCCCGCCACCGCCAGCGCCCACGCCGCGAGGGAGACGTAGCAGAACACCGGCGGCAGCACGCCCAGGGACGGGGGCAGGTCGATTGCGGAATCCATCCGCGCCGTCGCCACCGAGTACATCCCCAAGGGGAAGACGGCGCCGAAGTAGAGCGGGTCGTAGCGCAGCGGGAACCGCTTGACGATGTGCCGCCACACGCCCAGGATCAGCAGCATCGGGATCCACCACGTCGCCGTCGCCCAGAACACGAGCATCGCCCCCTTGATGAACGGGAACAGGTCGCGGACCAACCCACCTCCAGCAAGCCCCGCGTCCCGCCCCCCAACATCCTTCACCGCGAGGATCAGCGTCGCCCCCGCCAGCGTCGAGATCGCCATCGCCCCCATGTTGATCCAGTACGGCGGGGCCAGGTCCGACGGCTTGAACGGGAAGAATGTGTAGCGGTAGAAGATCAGCGCGATGATCCATATGTAGAGCATCGCCCCGCCCAGCCACATCACCAGCGCGATGAAGAGCAGCCCCTCGCCGTGGCCGTGGCCTTCGATCCCTTCCGCACCCGCGGCCCCCGCGAGTTGCCCCGCCAGCACCGCCACCGCCTGCGTCGCCACCACGCTCAGCAGCCACCCGCCGCTGATCCCGTCGGCCAGCGACGGCTTGACGCTCTTGACCGTCAGCACCGTGAAGATGGTGTACGTCAGCACCGCCCACAGGATCGTGCCGAGGATCCACAGGCCCCACGCGAGGCTTGTCATTCCCCCGATCAACAATGCCTGCGTCCCAAGCACGCACGCGCCCGGCACCATCGTGAAGAACCCCACGCTCTTGTTGTGGTCGGAGAAGTCGGCGATGAGCCGGGAGCGGTGCCGCGTCAGGCGGATGAGTGTGAGCGCCCACAGCGCGGCGAAGAACACGAGGTTGAGCCAGAACATCCCACGGGCCAGCGCGGCCAGCATGCCGTGCCCACCCGCCCCCCCCGACTCAATCCACGCCGCTAGAGAGACGATCCCCGTCGCCATGACCAGCGAGAAGTACGCCGGGTGAAGGCCCGCCGCGGCGCGGTCGATGGGGCCCGACGCGGCCGTGGTTGCGCCCGCGAAGGGTACGGGCGCAGGTTTGCCACTTATCACGGGCGCTCCAGCAGGTAAAGGTATCGCAGCAGCCCGAGGTTCAGCAGCAGGCAAACGATGCTCGCCCCCAGCGCCGGCCACACCACCGCGTGGTCGCCGCCGAGGAACGCGTTCATCGTCGCCGTCAGCAGCCACAACTGCATGAGGGCAATGATGAGCACGATGCACAGGATGCCCGTCACGATGGCCGTGCGGTTCTGCTCGGCGAGGCGCGAACGTGCGATGCCGGAGCGCGGCGGGCTCGGGGGGGACGGTGCGGACACACCACCCGGCGCGTTTGCCGAGGCCGATGGGTTGGGGCGCGGTGGGGTCATGCCGTGCGCTCCTCCACGCCCGTGGCGTAGACCTTGCCGTCGCGCACCTCGAGGACGATCCGCGACAAGGGCCGACGCGGCGGCCCAGCCAGCGGGCGGCCCGTCGCCAGATCGAACGATCCGTGGTGGCACGGGCAGCGCAGACACCCCGAGGGCACGTCCGGCGTTACCGGGCACGACAAGTGCGAGCACTTGTTGCTGTACGCGAGGAACTCGCGCTCACCCGCGCGAACCAAGAGGCACGAATCGTGCTCGCCGGGGTAGAAGAACAGCGCGGCCTGCCCGACGGCGATCTCATCGACGCGGGCGATGGCCTTCGGTCCCGCGTTGCCTCCTTCGCCCCGCAGCGTCTTGAGCGCGATCCACCCCTGGCCCGCGACGAACGACGCGCTGATCAGCACCATGAACTTCGTAAAGTCGCGCCGGGCCACGAAGTTGTCCTGCTGCGTGTCGATGGGGAAGTCCTGCCGCCACTTGGGCTGGGCGTCGCTCGGACGGCCGTTGGGCGTGTGGACACGGATGGGTGTAGGGTCTGCCATAGGGAACTCCGATCAGGTGCGGCGAGTGGCCGCGTTCACCTCGCGCCATTGAGCACGCCCAGCGAGACCGAGCGCGGTGGGGCGTGCTCCTCCATCGCCGCCGTTACGTCGATGTGCTCGGGCCGTTGGCCCGCCACGCTCTTAGGCCCCATCATCTTCACCTTGGTCGTGATCGTCTGGTTACCGAACTGGAAGCGATCGATCGGGGCCGCTTGCGGCCGCAGGGCCTCGATCTCCTCGCGCGTCCCGAAGAACAGCGCCTGGCTCGGGCACACGCTCGCGCACATGGGCTTGAGGCCCACCGACGAGCGGTCGTAGCACATGTCGCACTTCATCATCAGCTCGAACTCGACCTGCATCTTGGGTACCCCGAACGGGCACGCTAGCACGCAGTTGTTGCACGCGATGCAGCGCGGCTTGCGGGCCGACTGCACCACGCCGTCGGCGCTCCGCTTGATCGCGTCGGCGGGGCAGACCTCCGCGCACGTGGGCGAGTCGCAGTGCATGCAGATGACGGGGATGGTCTGCGTCGAGCGGGCCCGGTCCACCGTCTCCAGGTGGATCATCGACACGCCCTTGTGGGTGTCGCACTCGGTGCACGCCTGCACGCACGCCTGGCACCCGATGCAACGGGAGGCGTCGATGTAGAAGTTGAGGTGGCTGGGGACACTCATGGCGACTCCGATAGGTTCATCCCTGCTGTGGCTCCAGGCGTCCGGCCCACTCGGGCGGCCCATCGGCTTTGCGCACGCGGGCCGCGCACACCTTGTACTCAGGGATCTTTGAGATCGGGTCCTGGGCAGAAATAGTGAGTTGGTTCGCGCTCTTGCGCCCGGGCCAGTGGTAGGGGATGAAAATGGTGTCGGGGCGGATCGTGGTCACGACCATGGCGCGGAGCGTGCAGTCGCCGCGGCGGGACTCGGCCGTCACCCAATCGCCGTCCTTGATTCCCATCGTCTCGGCGAGGCGCGGGTGCATCTCGATCCGCGGCTCGGGGTACTGGTCCACCAAAGGGCCGATGCGGCGCGTCTGCGTGCCCGAGAGGAACTGGCTGACCACGCGCCCGGTGGTGAGCATGAGCGGGTAGTCGGCATCCGTCACTTCCGCCGGGGGCGAGTACGGGGCGACATTGAAGCGGGCCTTGCCGTCGGGAAAGTAGTACGGGCCCGCGCCCTTGGCGACGGGGTTCCACGAGTTCGGCTCGAACAGGCGCGGCGTGCCGGGGTGGTCGATGGGCTTGCCGTCGGGTGATTCGGAATAGCACGGCCAGCAGACGCCGTACTGCCGCTCGATCTTCTCATAAGTGATGCCGGAGTAGTCCGCAACGCCGCCCTTGCTGGCGGTGCGGAGTTCGTCGAAGATCGCGCGGGGCGAGTCGAACGTGAAGCCGGTGGGGCGCTCCAGCGCGGCGGCGATGTCCTGCACGATCTTCCAGTCCTGCCTCGCGTCGCCGGGGCATTCCACCGCCTTGTTGATCTTGATGACCTTCCCCTCGATCTGCGTGACCACACCCTCGTCCTCTTCCTGGAGAGAGCCCGGGAGCACGATGTCCGCGTGCCGTGCCGTCTCGTTCATGAAGAAGTCGATGGCGACGTAGAACTCGAGCTTGGCCAGGGCGCGGGCGATGAAGTTGTTGTCCGGGAGCGAGACCATCGGGTTGAAGCAGAGCGAGATCAGACCCTTGATCTCGCCCGCGTCAATCTTGCGGAACATCTCGTAGCAATCGACGCCCGGGCCTGGCATGTCCGGCTCGGCGATGCCCCAGACCTTGGCGATGTGGGCGCGGTGCTCGGGGTTGGAGATGTCGCGCCAACCGGGCAACTGGTCGCACTTCTGCCCGTGCTCGCGTCCACCCTGGCCGTTGGCTTGGCCGGTGATGGTGCCGTAGCCGCACCCCTCGCGCCCGATGCGCCCGGAGGCCAGCACGATGTTGATGGCGCCCAGCACGTTCTGCACGCCGTGGGAGTGGTGCTCGATGCCGCGGGCGTGCATGAGGAAGCTGGTCTTGGCTGTGCCCCACCATTCCGCGGCTTGGCGGATGAGCCGCTCGGGGATGCCGGTCACGTCGGCGGTCTTGGCGGGCGTCCAGTCGTGGACGTGCTCGGCGACCTTGTCGAAGCCGACCGTGAACTGCTCGATGAAGGGCCGGTCGATCCACCCCTTCTCGATCATCAGGTGCAGCACGCCGTTGAAGAGCGCGATGTCGCGCCCGGGCTTGATCGGCAGGAACAGGTCGCAGGTGCGTGCCAGCGGCGTGATGCGCGGATCGACGACGATGATCTTGGCTCCATTGTCGCGGGCCTGCCAGACGTACTCGGTGGTGATCGGGGCGCACTCGGCGACGTTGGCCCCGCTGATCCACACGATCTCGGACTTGGGGATGTCACTCCACGGGTTCGCGGCCCGGTCGACGCCGAAAGCCTTCTTGTTCCCGGCGCCAGCGCTCACCATGCACAGGCGGCCGTTGTAGTCGATGTAGGGCGTCCTGAGGCAGACCCGGGCGAACTTGCCCATGAGGTAGGCCTTCTCCGTGGTTAGCGAGGCGCCGCTGAGCACGCCGATCGAGGCGTTACCGTGGACCCTCTGGATGCGGGCGATCTCGGCGCCGACGCTCGCGATGGCCTCCGAATAGCCCATTGGGCTGAAGCCCTCGGGTACGCTCGCGTCGCGCTTGAACGCCGTGGTGAGGCGATCGGGGTGCGCCCCTTGCAGGTAGCGCTTGACGCCCTTGGGGCAGAGCATGCCGCGGTTGAACGGGAAGTCGTACCACGGCTCGAAGCCGGTGACGACGTTGTCCTTGACCTTGAGCTGGATGCCGCACTGCTGGCCGCAGAAGCAGCAGTGGGTCTTGACGAGCTTGTCGGGCTCGGCGTCGGTGGCGAGTCGCGCGGGGCTCGAGCGGTTGACGTGCGGCCCGAAGCGGTCGAGCACGGGCAGCAGGTTGGCGGGAGGGGTAGTCATGCGGGGCTTTCCGGTCGGTCAGGTGCGCGGGGCGGGGGCGGACTCGAGCATGGCCGCGACATCCACGATCCCAGGTCGATCGGTGACTTCGCGGCCGCGCCCGGCCTGCCAGAGGCGGCCCTGCGCCAGGGCCATGCTCAGGCGGCGGCAGCGGGGGCAGACGTGCTGGTAGTGGCCGGGCTTGGCGTCGGGGTCGTCCGGCAGGTCGTAGGAATACCCCAGCGCACGTTCGATCCTGATGAGGTCGTCAACGTGCATCTTCGAGGCGAATGGCTGGGCGCAGCAGCGGCAGAGGGCCTGCTCGCCGGCCTTGCCCGCGTCCTTGTAGAACGCCACGCCGAGCTGCGCGGGGCGCTGGAAGATGTGGAAGAACTTGCCGAAGGGGAGCCAGAGGAGCGTGAAGATGACGCACGCGGCGTGGACGATGGCGAGGAAGTCGTAGGCGTAGCCGCGCATCCACGTGTAGCTGGCTGTGAGCATCAGCCCGGTGATGCTCACCGCAAAGAGCAGGATGAGCGGGAGGATGTCCTCGCCGAACTGTTGCACGGCCTCGGCGCCGTGGTCGCGCATGCGTCGGCGCATGGCGATCATCACGCCGGGGATGACCAGGAACGCGGCCCACACAAGGCCGTGGAAGATCAATCCTCCGAGCACGCTCCCAATCCGGAAACTGAACGTGGGAAAACCAAAGACGTAGACGCGGTATCGCTCGAAGTCGTCGGCGGGCGTCTGGAAGTGGATCCACCCGAACACCAGCGGGAAGGTGATCGCCGCCGCAAGCAGGCAGCCCCACATGATGAGCCAGTGGGCGGCCCAGCGGGTTCGACTGCGTCGGAAGATGAAATTGTTGAGCGCGAAGACACCGACGACGCGCTTCGGCCAGGCGGCAAGGTTGCTGAGCAGCCGGTCGCGAGAGAAAAACACCTGCCAACCCCGCCGCCAGTAGAGTGCCGTCGGCGGGCGCTGCAGCCACATTGAGTAGCGGTACGTGATCCCAAACACTGCGAAGAGCGTGGCGAATGTGTAGCCAACGAGCGCGGCGTCAAAGTGGGCGAGATTGCGCGAACCGATGGCGATCAGGGCCGCCACGAAGAGTGTGGCCGCAACTCCTTGTGCACCTGCCCTGACTGTCTCTCGATTCAAGGATGGCATCGTCACCTCGCATACTGATTGGCGTCAAGCCGATAGCCACGGTTGCGAGAGTGTAAGCCGGACGGTGCGGACGGGCGGCTCGTTTGGTCGGAAGCCGTGGGGAGATCAGGGATGGATCGGTTTCGCCCACCGCCCGACAGTCGAGTGCGCCTCCCTCGACGATCGGCGACTTCACCCGTCGTCACCCAATACCGATCGTTCGGTAGACTCGCACGACTGGGGGCTCTTGGAGCAGACCGCGCCATTCCGCGAGCAGGGCCTTCATTTGCTCAACCTCGGCGATGCGGCGCTGGTCGAACGCGAAAGCAGCCTCATCGACGTACTCAACACGCTCGATGTACCGGCCGGGTCGTTGATCGTCCCGAAGGAGCGTGACGCGAATGCCGCCCGGCTGCTCGTAGAACGGAACGGCTCGGCGTAAGAACGCCAAGAGGTCGGCGAGTCGCGGCTCAGCGACGCTGATCTCAAGGTCTAGCACGACTCGGCCGGGACTCTCCATCTCGGCGAGGGTAGGAGCATCGCCGACAACAAGGTCGCGTCGCTCACAGCGTGGAACATGGCACTGCTGCCCATCGAGCTTGCCGACCCCAAGGGCGTTCGACCTTGCGGTCATCGGCTTCAGCGCGGACACGCGCCTTCTCGCGAGCGGTGTGGCCGAAGAGAAAGCCCCGGCGAAGGCCGAGGCGTGAGGAGGGGGCACCGATGCGTTCAGACGCTGGGGCCCTTTTCCCGGAGGGCGTGGAACTCGATCATGGCATCCTCGTAGGGCGTCGCTCCTGCGGCGGCGTGGTTGCGCCCGCCCCCGGGGACGACCACGCTCCGCTCCTTGAGGAAGGCGAAGGCGACGGCCGCCTGCGTCCAGGGGATGTTGGCGGCGTGCCGGAGGTCTTCGAGGTTGAACGGGCTCGTGGCCTCGGCCACCGCATGGGCGACCGCCTCGAAAGCATCCTCCGGACACCGGTGCTGGTACGGCTCGCCCTTCATCGGGACGACGCTGCGGACCAGCGCCCGTGTGCCATCGACCGTGAACGTCTCCGTCCGCTCGTTCGCGGGCGGCTCGTTGCAGGCCGCGACCGCGTGCTCCAGCGCGCCCCACTCTTCGGTGGTCAGCATCTGGACCTCGCGGGCGTTGAGCAGGCGCTCGGCCGCATCGAGCAGGGCTTCGAGTTGGGCGCGGGTGGCCTGCATGGGTCAGGCCCCCTTCCCGGCGACGAAGACGCCCTTGTCGTGCTTCTTGAAGCGGGCCTTGTCGCCCTTGGCGGCGATCTCGCGGATGATGGCGGCGTAGAGCGTGGCCTCGGGCGTCTTGCCGCCGGGGCTCTTCCAGAGTCCCTTCGCCTCCATCTTGGCGATCATCTCCTTGGCCCGCATGGGAACCTCGGAATCGGCGAGTACCTGCGCCGCGGCGTCGAGGGCGCTGACGCGCTTCGGGGGAGTAGGCTTCTTCTCCTTCGCGGGCTTCGGGGCCTTGGGCGTCTTGGGTGCCTTCCCGCCCTTGGCCTTCGCAGGTTCGGCGGGCTTGCCGTCCAGGCGGTCCTTGATCTCGGCGAGCGCGGCCTTGCGGAGGCGCTCGGTCTTGGCCACGCCCTCGGCGCGGGCGGCGCTCTTGGACATCTTCGGGGTGCGGGGCTTCTTGGTCTTCGTACTCATGCGATTCTCCAAACCTGGGGTGCGGAATCCCGCCGCACGCTGCGGCGGGGAATCGGGGCCGGCGCGGTTCCCCGCGCCGCCTCGGGGCTAGCAGCCCGCGACGCGCTCCATCTCGTTGAGCACGTCGTGGACCATCGAGTTGGTGGCGGCGGCCCGGCCCCGGCGGTCGGTCCCGTAGACCAACTTGGCGACCTCGGCGGCCTTGGCGTAGCGGCTCTCCCGGTTCTCGTCGCGGGCGATGTGCGCGATGCAGATGTCCTGCCTGCCCGCTCGCCGGGTGTGCTGCTCGCTGGTCACCTCCGCGCCGCGCTCGGTGCGGCGGATGCTGATGTCTTGGTCGATGCCCTCGATCACGATCGTCTTGATGGTCATGGCGTTGCTCCTTGCGGTTGGTGGTTCTGGTCACTCGGCGTCGTTCAGAAAGGCCTCGACGTGCTCGGGATCCATGTTGCTGAGGAACCCGACCAGATCAATCAGGTCGTTGCGGATCTTCCCGAGGCTTCCCGCGAAGCCCCAGTTCCGAGGGTCTGCCTTCGCGCCCTCGGCGTGCTTGTCGAGTTCCATCTGCAGCACGTCCATCAGGCGGGCGATGTCGTTCTGCCTCGCGGCGTACGTCTCGGCCGCAGTGGGTTCTGGCTTGGTGGTCTTGCGTTTCGTCATGGTCGTACTCCCTTGGGTTGGTGGTCTCTGGTAAACAGCGAAGCCCGCATTTCGCGGGCTTCAGGCGGTCGGGCGGGTTGTGCGGTTGGGCGGGGGCGTCTTGGGCCGGCCCACCGCGTCGAGGTAGTCCACCAGGTCGCTGGCGAACCAGGTGTCGCCGTCCACCGCGTCGTGCTCGTCGGGCCCGCGGCGGCCGTCGGTATCGCTGTTGATCTCGAAGAGGCGGAAGCCGCCGAGCGACCCGGGGCGCGGGCCCCAAGGTCCGTCGAGGTGGCGGCCGCGTCCGGCGGGGACCGTCGCGATGTTCCAGGTGCGCC
>ERZ761603.638-NODE-638-length-28667-cov-20.212463_pt1 | contig 28667 bp, 40 predicted proteins | sample MGYA00511879_ERZ761603 | MGnify/ENA primary metagenome ERZ761603 (study PRJEB28899, sample SAMN02850040) | bioreactor sludge metagenome | biome: EBPR Sludge; feature: EBPR Bioreactor; material: flocular biomat | place: Australia: Thorneside Wastwater Treatment... | reverse complement strand
ATTGACCAATTATAACATTCATTACCTGTTGACCAATTATAACATTCATTACCTGATGTCCATGAAAAATTATTACTACCAGTTGACCAATCATAACAACCGTAACCAGTAGTATTATTACGATTCCACCAACCTAATATAAAATTATGATTACATAGACCTATTTTATTATTATACGTTCCACCCCCACTCCCACTTTCTTCTGAACCAACATCACAAAATACAATTCCACAGTTGATGTATTGGCACATATAATCATTGTCATCTATAATTGTTTTATCATAATAATTTTGTATCTCATTATCTAAAACCACTGATAAGAAATATCCACCTATATATAAATCAACAAACCTCATAATTGAAGCATCTCTCGCTACCACATCAGTAAAACCATTTTCAATAATCTCCGTAGCATCATTAAATGTGTACAGATATACATTGTTTGGCAGGTCAGAATAAACACCGGAGAACACAGCAGGTAAAAACTGTATATTCTTAAAGTCATACCCACATCTGTTATTATTCTCATCAATCATCTCATAGATTACACCCTTTCCATTAATTTCATCAGCCCAAATAAACCGAGTAATATCATTGTCAATGCAATATTTAAGTTTCCATGCTTCAAACTTGATATGATTAGGGAAATAAGTATCTTCAGCATGACGCATGGCACTTGCTTGTTCACTCAATACCTTAACACTCAAAGCTTCTACTACTATATCAAATTGATGTCCTGCACTCTGCGTATTAATTTGTGTTGTGGTACAAGCATAATCTGTTATACGATATTTTATACCAGGAATAAGGTTTCCACTATCTCTATTTGATAATAAATTACTATATGTTGTTTCTATTAATAATGGAGTCTCCGATGAAACAACATTCCATTGACTGCCATCCCATACATACAAATCACCATTATATATAACAACCTTACTATTATTCCCTACAGGAGCATCTACAGGAATATCATCTAATACTGGTATATTACCGCCTGCACTACAATATTGTATTACGGCATTTTTTATATCTTCTTCCTTATATGCCATTATCTTTTATATAAATTTATTAATATGTTGAAAACAATGTCATCTTATTTGCTCCTAAATATACAAAAACAGCACCATGTCCAGGAGTTATACTAAAAGGTGGAGACCCATATCCTATAAAACTATAAGATCCTATACTTATAGTTATATTACCACTTGACCTTGTATTATTTATACCCAATAAACTTCCAGGTGCTACTCCTAATGGAGAGACAATACTGACACTTGTTATTGCATCTGCATCTTCAAAATAGTTAAAACTATTCCAATTCATTGTTGTGTTTGTATGGTTTACTGTCAAAGCCATACCATCTGCCCCATCATTACCTTTTAAAGAAGATAAAGTTATAAGATTTACCCATGATTCCCCTACATATCTCCATCTTATATAAACTCCATTGTTATCAAGCTCTATTTCTTTACCATCTTCTCCTTTTAATGTATCCAAAGCTACTAAGTTATTCCAAGAAACATCTCCTACATATCTCCATTTAATATAGGTACCATCATTTGATAATTGAATTTCTTTCCCATTAGTACCATTTGTTCCATTAATACCATTTGTTCCATTAGTACCATTTATTCCTGGACTACCATTAGCTCCTGATGGCCCAATTAAACTATTTAAAAAATCAGTAACAGTTCCTGAATTACCATTCTCTAACCATAATTCATATGCACTTTTACCATTTAAACCATCTGCCCCTGGAGGCCCAGGTAATCCTGCTACAGAAAAAAATGGACTCCATGATCCAAAATTTTTTACATAAATTTGACCTGTTGGAGTTCTAAAAAAGAAATCACCATTTTTCCCTTGTGAGTTATCTGGAGCTGAATTACCTGATAACCATTCAGTTGTAGGTTCTTTTATTCTTTTTACAGAGTATACATTTAGCTCATTTGTAAATAATCTCCAAACATAATCTGGAACATCCCCTGTATTTTTATACCATAATAATGAGCCTTCTGCATTATCAAATGGAACATTTAGATTTGCCCATACAAGAACTTCATTATCAGTTGGAACATTTACGTCAATAAAAGCACTTCCTGGTATCTGATAAGATACAGAATCTTTATGAATTTTTTGTTCAAATGAAGCCATTATTTAATATAATAATTTATACCATTAGTAAATAAAGTTACACTTGTTTTTGACTCTGGTGGAAAATCAAAATAAGAACCACCATCAATTTGAACACCACCACCAACAGTTAGTTTAATACCTCCTGGTGATACATAATTATTTACTCTTTTAAACGTTATACTTCTTGTATGACCTGCTGCTAATCCAAGTGTTGAAGGGTCTGGTAATGTTATTATTTTAACTGTTCCATCTGAATCATTTACAAGATAATTATCTTTTAAACTAACAGCAACTAATGTTGTAGAGGCTACTATCTGATTTAATTCAATTGTTTCATATGCATTTGTATCTATTGTAACAGAAGTACCATCAATAGCTGTATGAGTATAAGTTCCATCATTATTATTTACAATAGCATCTGTAAAAGCAGCATTAAAAAATGCTGGTATAGTTACAGTTGCTGGTCCAGATGTTTCATATTCATCTCCACCAACAATACACCATATAGAATATGTAAAACTGGCTGGCATTGAAGGATTTAAAACATATCCTGTAGCATTATAAGTACCATCAGTTTCTATATTAAAACTATTAGATAGATTTACAAGAGAACCTGTAAGCCTAAATTCTGTAATTCCATGGTTACATAATGTATCAGTATTAGCTAAATTACCACATAAGCATGATTTTGCATTTCCTAATGCTCCAGCAGATGGAGCACATGTTGTTACTGTTACAGTTTCTGTATATGTATTATTTCCAGCATTTGGGTCTATATTATCCCCTGATACTGTAGCTGTTAATGTAAAAGGACCTTCAGTTATATCAATAATTTTTGTTTTTACTTTTAAAGTAAAAGATTGACCAACTTGTAATAGTCCTATATTCCATGTAACCTCTTTTGTTACATTATTAAAAGTTACTGTACCAACATTTGAAGGAACTGTTGAGAAACCATTATATTGCATACCAGTAGGTATAGTTGCTACAACAACTACATTTGTATCATTATAGTCTCCTAAATTCTCTATTGGAATTGTAAATGTATATAAATCTCCATTTTGAGTTACTTGCCCCATTTTATTATATTTTAATTATTAATAAAAGTTGTTCCGTTATTATTTGTAAATCCTACGCCCCTACCAAATATTTTTATATCAGAATTTATATTTGTTATTTCACCTGTACATTTATTACATACTTCATTTATATTCCATGTTTGTCCATTACATAAATTTGGAACAATTACATTTATAATTCCTTCTGAAATCATTCCATAAGGATTACAACTTATTCTATATTTAATAGGAAGACTTATTTCATGTGGTGGATTAGCAGATACAGTTCCTGATATTACACCGGCATTTGAAATTGCAACATTTAAATGAGGTGAGGATGATACTATTTCGTAAGTTACCTGACCTGTACATCCTGTTATAACTGAATTTGTTTTAGCATCATACGTAAAACTTTGACCACATGTTTTTGACAATGAAGCACTTATTGCAGTAACACAATTACCTGTACATGGATTACAAGTTTTACATGCTGAATCTACACATAAATTTTTGAAGCCTATAGATACATTAAAGAATGTTGAAAACTCTGTGCCACTACAATATGCTTTTATGGTTACAGATGAAAAACTATTTTGGCTTAATTCAGGAACAGATGTAAAATGTAATTCAGATGTATTCTGAATACTTACATTTGTAACACCTTTTGAATAAGAGCTTATTACAAATGTAAGATTTTCTTTACTACATCCAACCGGTGATAATTTATCAAATAAATCAATGTATCCAGATTCTCCACATGCTGAAATAGAATCTTTAGGTAATAATATTAAATTATTCAAATGAAAACATCCATCACATACTTTAGGTGTACTTGGTGGAGCTACTGATATACAGTTACATTTTTTATATAGTGCCATTTAACAATTACATTTTACGCAACTGAGTTCATCAGAAGCTTTTTTTAAAAATTTTAATGCCTTTTCTGGCTTATTTAATTTTGCATTTAAAAGAACTGCATCTAATAAAAATCTTATATGAGTTATTTTTTCGTAATCTTTTATATCATCTATATTAGCTTTAGCTATTAAATGATCTAACTTACACTCAAGTTGACAGATATTAGCAGCATTTCTTTTATATTTTTTCCCATAATTACTTACTTCAAAACAGTAAATACCATCTATAAACAAAAAATTACTATTCCCTAGTTCACTTTCTGATGAAATAATATTAACTCCATCTGTTTTAAATTCAAATTGTTTAGGTGTTGTACCATTTGGAAATGTAACATTTACAATATAAGAAGTGGGTTTCACATTTGAAACCCACTCACTTACATCTTGATATGTTAATTTGTTACAATTTAAATATGAGAATATAAAGTCAAAATTATTTATTCTTTCCATTATTCTTCATCTTATTCTGGAACATAATTAAATGTATCATTTGTTTTTTCATTTGTCACAACAATGGTACCATCATTATTGAACTTTAAAGTAAATGGAGTTCCATTTGGACTCTTCATTCTAAGTAACCCACTGCAACAATCTACACCACAGCACTCTGCTAAATAATTTTGAGCCTCTTCAAGAGACTCAAAACCAATCCTTTTACCATCAGCTCTTGCAGCCCAGAATGTTCCTTTTGCTACTATAATATTATTTTTATTCATGTTTTTATTTTTTAAAAATGTGGGTGTATTTTCAACACCCACAAAAATTAATGATTAAAGAGCTTAAATAGTTACCGAAGGTAATTTAGCATTTTCTCCACTAGTAATATAGTTATTAATAGCAGTTTGCAATGCTGACTTAGTAGTACTGTCTCCATTAGGAATAAGTAATACTGTAGTTCCGTTTAATATATTCATATATCCTATATGTTCTGCTGGTACATTTGGAGTAGCTTGTTCAATAGCAACTGATACATAGGATTGTTTAGGATTGACTGCAATAGCATTTACTCTATCATTGTCTCCTGGCAATCCCAATTCACCATATTTGCTATTATATCCATTATGCTCTCTACCAGAACCACCATTATCTGATTTGTAATCTTCAAGTGCCCAATATACACCAAGACCTCTTGGCCATGAAGCATTTTGTTTATCTTTCACATAGAATGGGAAATTACCTGCTTCAGTTGATCCAAACACATGAATTCGCCTCATTGGGAATGGGTTTGGATTTGGGTTAAAGATACATGCATCTTCAAATTTAATTGCTTTTGCTATAATCCTAAAGCCACATGTTGGTGTGAAAGTGGTACCAGATGCATCACAAAATACTGAATCAGCTTCTGTAGTAATTGCAGTAAATGGATTTGTAGTAGTTGGGGATATTGTACTATTATCTCCTTTAGTGATATTACCTACAGGAAGACAAGTGTTTATCTCCAAAGCTAAGTTACAACAACTTCCAACTTTTTCTACAAGTACTGCTGAACCTTTTCCATTTAGTGCAGTATTTATTTGGTTAACAACTGATTCAAGTTGCCCAAGTGAAGTTGCTGTTCCTGTAAATCCATTTACAAATGTTACTGTATTCCCATCAATAGATATTGACTTTAATGCTTCTACTTGATCACAAGTTGAACAAGAATTTGAATTTGACATATTCAAAGCAAATGAGTAGCTACTTGAATACAATGGTACAATATCAAAATCTTTTTTAAGTGGATTTCTTGCACCTCTCTTCAAGTTTTTAAGTCTTGATGCATCAGTTTGAGGTTTCATTTGTTTTATAACAGCATCAACTATTTGTGAGCAATTTATATCATCACCACATGATGCACACATATTACCTGGAATAGTAACTGTAAAAGTTTCAAAAGGAAAACTATTAAAAGCAAATTTTCCCATTGTTCTACCATCTGATACACCTAAATTGAAAGAATAACTTTCATCAGAAGATATACATCCTTTGACAAATACATCCTTTACATCTACAAGTCCACAAGATGGTTGTTCAACTCTTACACTTTTAATATTGTGACCAAATACAACTTCACCAAATGACTTTCTTAGTGCAGTAGAATATCCTACTCCCTTTTCATCTACACCTACACCAATAGCCCATCTACCATTAGTAGATTTTGTCCATGTAGCTGTATTGATTGTTTTATTAGTTGTTGGGTCATATATTACATATTGACCTGGATTAACTAATACAGTAGGGCCACTTCCAGTATTATTTGTAGTTGAGTAAATATCTACCCCACCACCTGAGCCATACAAACCTTGATTACCATATCCTACAAGGATATTCTTTCTAATTTTTCTAGACATCTTTTAATTTTTTTGCCCCTGAGTTGGGGTGTTTGAAAATATTATTTTATTTAATTGAGTTTGAAAATCCTGAATATCAGACAAATCTCTCATAGCTATTAATGCAGCTACATCACATATTTGTCTTTTTTGATAGTGAGAATCAAGCAATAAACCTTTATCTTCTTTAGCAAGTTCACCATATCCATCAATATAGAAACCTTTTTCAGATAAAGATGGTGCTTGTATTCTCGGATGTTTTTTAATATAATCTATTAATACTGAATCTATTGTAAAATCATCATTATGATATACATCATAGTATTCTTCAGTATCTCTTAGTCCTATTGTTTCTCTCCATTCAAATGAAGGCTTCCAATAAGGACTTATTAATCCTTCTGATAGTTTTTGAGTTTGGAATGTCCTTACAATTAGTTTATCAGTTGAATTACATTTTTTATTTGTAGCTACTGCTACAACTCTTGTAATCTTATACCAATCTTCAGGAAGTTTAGCTTTAACTTTTTTATCACTTTCAGTTACTTGTAATTCTACATCTCTTCTTTCTAGTGGTGCTAAGTTAAGCATCATATCTTCCCTAACTTCATAAAATACAGCAGCATTTTGTAATACTAATTCTAAAGCTTCATTTAGAATTGAATCCATTGCTGGTACTGTAATTTTTTTCTGGTGATCAGAATTAAATCTGTTTAATTTTCTCCTGACTTCCCAATGAAGTTCTGTTGCTGGAATCATTTCTTCTCTTCTATTGCTTCTACTATCCTATCAAATACATCTTTGTTATTTAGATTTTTTAGGAATTCAACCATTTCTTCCTGGCTTTTTGCAATTACATTCCCATTATATAAATAACCTTTATTTTTTTGTTCCCTTATTACAGAAGCTTTTTTTGCTTTTTCAATAAGTGCTTTTAATTCGACATCTTCAGCCTTTTCATTTGCAGCTGCTAAAAAGATGTCTTTATTAAATTTACCATTTTGTTGTCTATTTGGATTTTCTATGAAATTCACAAGTAGCTTAACAACAGTATCCGGATCAGTCTTATCATTTATTGGTAAACCTAATGCTATACCTACTGTGACTTTTTTAGCATGTGTCATTTGGGTTATTTTAGCAAGAGCTTCCAATCTTGTTACAACTGCTTCAGTTTCTAAGGCTGTATCCTTTTCTGCATCAGTTATTACAAATTTGACATTTCCAGGCATTGCACCTGAACCTTTTTCCCAAAAATCAGGATGTTCCAAACAGGATTTATATAAAAGATAATGCAGTGGTTTCTCTTTATCAAGAGCAATTACTCCACCATTTGATTTCATTTTTAATCTTCTGTGATTAAAGAATGGGTCTAATTGGTCGTAAATATCTGCTTCTTTTATAAGAGTACCTTTTCTTGGACCATCCTCATAAGAAAATTTAAGATCTTTAACATAAGAATTCAATTCATCTTTTGACATTCCTGTTAACTTAAATCTTCCTTTATTCAAATCCCATGGAACACCAATAGTAAATGATGTTCCAGGGAATCTGTTTTCCTCAAATTTTTGTTTAAAAAGTTCTCTTTTGACACCTGATACAGGGTCAATTTCTTCAACTGTTTGTTTTGCTCCAACAAAGTGGGCTTTATTGTTTTTAATTGGTTTAACTAAAACTATACTCATGCTCTTTAATTTTTATTAATTAATATACTGAATATTCTGGTACAAATTTTGCCATTTTTGTAATGTCTTTAATTACAACACCATAAGTATCAGCATATAGTAAATCATAATACCTGCCAAGATGTGAAGATTTAAATCCTGCTCCTGATGCAGCTTTTGAATTTATAGGTCCAGCTGGAGACCATACACCACATACATATGTATATACTGTACTATTTTGTTTTTCAAGCAATTCAATATTTGCTTGTTCTCCAGTACCTCCATAATCCATATAATAGAATTCATAAGAAGACATTGGTAAACCTGTTTCAGGATGAAGAATACCACCATTAATTTCTTTATTATCAAGAATAGGCCAGTGTTCAACTCTTAAAGATCCAAATGGAAATAATTTAGTTTCAACAAAAAATGTTGAATTCAAACCAAGTCCTTTTGTATCACCAATACTTGATGTAGAATATACATGGTCATCATATTTATTTGGTACTGAACTTTCAGCAAATCTCTTAGAGAGCCATCTGTTCCACATTGTCATACCTCCTTGTCCTGTATACAGAACTCTATTCCTTTTATTATAAGGAGTTGTATCAAAGTCAAGAGACTGGAAATAATCTTCAAACATTTCAATTGATCCACCAAATAATGGGAAACCAAAAATATTTCCATCTTCCATAAATTCTTCAATACCAGCACCTCTTCTTACATATTCACCTGAAGTTCCATCAATTATACCTTTACCTGCTGACCTACCATATAATAGAGTCATTTCTTTTTCCCAAGCATTATCTTTGATAAACTCAGCTTCAATTTTAGAAATTATTTTTTCAGGGTAATCGTCTACTTTAGCATTATTTTTATCATAAGGAGAAAAGCGCAACATAAGATTCATCTCATTTGCTTTATTTGATACCCTAGCTTTTTTACCAACATCTGATAAATCAGACTCAAATTCAATCCATCCAGTACCATTAAAACTCCAAGAACCATATCCACTGGAAGATTCCCCATAAGCAGAAGATATTTTGCACCATTGTAGATTAGGTTCAAGGAATTCAGGAGGGAAGAAAGAATCAGCATTACTACTAACAAACTGTACATAATATACTGTAGAGTTTCCTTCTGTAACGCCATCTTCCATTACTCTGACTTGCAGATCCTTTGCAATAAAAGGAGCTAAAATATCTCCCTCAAGATACTGATCAGTATTCAATTTAATGGGGAATTTAGATCTTTGCAAACCAGGTACTAAAGAATTCTCTAATTTTTCTGTGGCAATAGGTAGAATTTTACCAGCAGTTCTTAATTTCCATGTTACTGTATCTGTTTGAATAGTTCTTGTTCTACCTGAACTTTTCAAAAAGTTTTGCAATGGTGTTTGCTTAGCTGTTAATGATGGCAATGATGTAGAAATCAATTCCATAATTTTAGGTGTTAGATCAGTTCTCCTATCTAGACCTGGGACATTTGCCAACAATACATTTTCTGAAGCTACGTTAGCCCAGAATTTACTATGTCCATATTCCTCATGGACTTTAAATTTACTTACAATTGGTCTCATTTATTAAATATTTAACTCTGTAACAAGAGTTTTATTAGAATTTGTTCCATTCTTATAAACATTTTGATGGTTTTTTATGGCTTTTTTATTTAGCTTTGCATTGAATGTATCTAGTATTTCATTGTCTCTTTGCTTCTTTATATCTTTTGAGAATTTACTAAAGTCAAAGTTATTCATTAATAATTTGCTAAATATCAATTGCCATTCAGGATTGTTTTCATATTCCCTTAACTTTAAATTATATCCTGTTGTTTTAACTACTTTTTCTTTTCCACCTTCTTTTACTTTTACAAGTTCAGATTCATCATATATAAATTTTTTTAACTTATCCGCTTCATACTTTGAAATTACAACACCATTTATATTTCCTTTTGCTAAAACTTCATCAACATATCTTCTATTAGCTTCTTGTGCTTCCACCCATGCTCTTTCTTGTTCTTCTCTTTGCTTTATTTTAATTTGCAGCATTTCATTATCTTTCTCTCTAAAATATTCTTGAGCTTCTACTGCATCTTCATATGTTTCATCATTCTCAACTGATAATCTATACAATTGATCAATCTTTTTCTCAGGTATTCCTTTTTCTCTGTGATATTGTTTTATAACTTTTTCTCTGTTATCCAAATTATAATCATCTGATATATCTAATTCAGAATATGAAGCTGCTTCAAACATTGATTGAAGTTCTTCTGGTGTTCCACCACTTCTTAAAAATTCAATTGCTTTCTTAACATCTTCATTATAACCCTGAGTTTCAAGATCCCTTAATGCTTTATTATATGCATTTCTATCAAGAATCTCCATAAGTTCTTCACCTGATAAATCATTTTTTACATCAGCATCAACCAATCCTTTGTTTACATATTCTTTTAAAAGAATTGCAGCGCCTGTTTCTTCATCTTCATCATCATAATTATCCTCTTCATTATAATCATCTTCTTCATCATAATCATCTTCCTTATCATGATCATCTTCTTGTTGTATATTAATTTCTTGTTCATTATTCTGAAGATTTTTAGAATCTTCAATTTCTTCTTGTTGTTCTTCTTCATTATAATCAACAAAGTCATTAAACTCCATTTCAATTGGATCCTCCATTACCTCAAATGGAGATTTTCCATCATTTTGCTCTGTACTCATTTACTTTTATTTTTTAGTTTTAAATTTTCAATTTCAAGTTTTGTTTTTAATTCTTCTCTTAATTTTAAAAGATCAGCTTTTCTATCTTTTTCGGACTCAGATTTTTCATGCTCAATTCTCTTTTCTTCAAGTTCAATATTATCATTCATTCCATCTTTATCAATATCATATTGATTTGCATATTTAAGAGAATCAATCATTTTTAATTGTATTTGCAATTCTGCATTTTTTTCAAACATTACCATCTGATGCTCAAGTTCCATTTTTGCTTTTTCTTGCTCAGCTTGCATTTGTTGTTGTTGCATTTGCTGTTGTTGTTGTTGTTCTTGTTGTCTTCTTACTTCTGCCTGTTCAGCTATGTTCAAAATCTCTGCACCAGTTGAGGCCCATTGAGATTTTATATATTCAGGGAAATTAATTAATCCACCTTGCAACATTGGTTGCATGTTATATTTTGTCTGTATAAGATTGTCTATATCTTCTGAATTATTTGTAACATAAACCCCAAACTTAGCTGTACTTAGAGATGAAGGATCAATTTCAATATCTGCTACTGAATAATCATCAAGTATGTATAAGAAATTTTTAGGATTTTTTATATAAGATACTTTTGCAAGTTTTATAAGATATGTTAAAAAGTTTTCTTTTAAAATATTATAGGTTGAATATATATCTTCAGTTTGAGATAATGACTGCATTATATTCTGTTGATTATTTGTAGCAGTCATATAAGGTGAAACCTGTCCCATTCTACTTGGATTATATTGCATTGCAAACGAACACTCTTGTTTGATATAATCAAGGTATTGTATTCTTTGTGATATATCTTGTGCCATAGATAGATCAATACCTTTAAATATTTGAGCATCTACATTTCTTGTATTCTCTGTATCTATTAGCATTAAACCATCTTTTACATGACCCCACCATTTTTCTATTGACCAATCTTTTGGTTTAGCATTATAAGCTGATAATAATATCTTTCCTTTATCTGTTGCAAAATCATGGATTAATTTTGATCTTACAACATTATATTCATATTGATGTGGTTTTCCTTTATCCATTGGAGCCAGTGGCTCTGAATTACCAAAAAATTTACCCCATTCAAAACCAAAATAAGGTCCTTTAATATCAAAAGGATTTTCAAGTGAATCATATTGTTCATCTATTGTTCCTTTATTTATGTATATTCTTTCCCCTCCATATATTAATATAGTTGTTTGATGGAGTTGCGGTAACCATACCTCTTTTATATTTACATCATCAGGGCCTTCTACATAAGAACCATCTACCCAAAATGCATCTTCTTTACCATCTACAAATCTTTCTACATATTTAAATAAAGTAAGTGATTTCCATACACAATGTACATGCTCAATAGATGCATTACTATTATTTCCTCCAAGAGCTTTTACATATTGCCTTGAATATTCTTGTTGTCCCTCCCTACTTAATAAATCTATATTTTCAACACTCTCAGGTTCAAGAGAAAATTCATATGCAAGTTTACCTTCTTTTATGTTATCATCAGAAGCATTTGAAACATAATCATTAAATGCACTGTCAAGTTTTTCAATATCTTTCTTTGTAAGAAGTTTACCATATCTTTTATATACTTCAAATAAAGACATTTCCTGCCTATAACACCACCAATCTGCTTCTTCTATAAAATTTGTATTATTTGCGCCACCATATGTAAAATTTTTTGCATCAACAAGTTCTACATGTGGTTTGTCATTTATTATAGTACCGTAAAAAATTGGAGCTCCAGTTATTATAAAATTTTTAAAACCTTCATTAAATAAGAATTTTAATTTCAATTCTTTTACTAAATATTTTAATATTTTTTGCCCTTGTATAGTTGAAGCTCCTTTATACTCCTTTGACATATATTCATTAATATACTCAGGAGTCATATCTTGTACTCTTTGTTCAATTTCTTGTTGTATTTGTTGCTGCTGTTCTTGTGATATTACTGGTTGCCCATTTTCATCAACTTCAGCTGATTGCATTACTTCTTGTTGTACTTGTTGTGTTACTTCATCTATAATAGGTTGTATAACTTTTTGATGGATCATTTGCTTTACCATCTTATCTCTTGTATCTCTGTACTCATTTACTGCTGCATCTGAAACATCTATACACATTGGTTTAAAAACTCTTTTTTGTTCATCACCAATCATAGATGAAGCAATATTTGATATAATATCTATGTGTCTTACAACCTGCCCACTGTTTAAATCACCAAGCCCATGAGCCATTAATGTACTAGAGTCATTGAAATCACTAAGATTTGCTCTACTATTATAAAGATTAAAGTTTTGCTCATACTTACGTTTCTTCTTTTCATCTACTCCACTATATCCATATATTGAATCAGCTTTTTTCTCGTACCACTCAAAGTTATTTTTTCTTCTTTCTTTATAAGAAGTTCTTTCATTTGCATTAAAATATTCAGTTCCTTCCATTGTTAATAATTGTGATAAAATTCATAATTAAAATCTCTCTTTGGAGCTAAAAATTGTTCCCAATCTTTTAATAGCTGATTTTCATCTTCAAAGAAAATAGGCTCTTCAGATTCTTGTGCTAACCATAATGCTAATAACATAGCACTCCTTAAATGGTCAAAGTTTCCACTTTTAGGTCCATTAAAAATAATAGATTCATCTATAAGTCTTGTACTATACAGATAATCTATATTAGTTTCTGTTGTCACTCCAAAATCATTAACTTTCCTTGGTGTAAGATACCACTGAGCTAAAAGTTGTATACAATGTTCTTGTAATCTTGGTGATGACATATCAACACCAACATCATACTTTTTGCTAGGGTTATTTATTATTTTACCCATAGCTAACCAAGGAGAAGGCTGTAATAGATAAAATTTATTTTTCATTTCAGCATATCTAATAAAATCAGATATATTTGTTTCAGGTAATATTTTAGCATTATAATATTCAGTTAACCATATTGCCATTCTGTGCATATCATTAACTTTCTCTAATCTTCCTATATATTCAGCAACTATTGTATCAGTTAAACCTTCTTCCCATGATGTATCTGGAAAACCTTTATGAACAATAATAGAACATAATGATGTACCTCCATGATCATCTTTTACTGGGTCATAAGTTACTTTATATAATGATTTTTTAAAAGTTGGTTTAGGAATCCTATCAGGTGGATGCTCATATATTACAACTGCACCTTTTAGATTATGCTCAAAGCCCCTTATGTCATAAGACATTATAGGTTTTAATTCATTATTTAGATCTGGTATAAATACAGGTAATCCAAATTCATCATCTTTAAACCACCCAACAGACATTATCTTTTTATGATTTTCATTTATATCAAGATAAGTTTTCCTATCTCTTAATTTACCAACAGGTAATTTAGTTCCCCCTTTTTGTATAAACATTTCAGATGGAACTAAAGGCCTATTCATTTTTTCTTGATCAAGAGCTTCAGTACTTTCAGATTTTAAAAGTTCAGCTCTTATATCTAATATAGCCTGATATGCTTCTTCATAATTTATATTTCCATTATCATCTATAAAATCATTATCAGCTACATATGCCGGAAGGAAAGTACATATTGGTTTTGGCCTGCCTTCATATACATCTTCCTCAACAAAGAAATCATATTCAGATCCATTTTCAAATATTGTTTTTACACCTGTTAATTTATCAATAAATCCAGATGTACCTATACCTAAAAATGTTCCAAATTTATTTGAACGTCTCATTGAGTCTTTAGATGTACCAATTACATCAAGTATATTTGTAGCTAAACCTATTTCTTCATATAATATTAAGTTATTTCTTTTACCTGCTGCTACTGCTGGATTCTCAATTGTTGCAATTTTGTGGTCTATAAATGTACCAATACCAGCAGTTACCCATGAATTTCCTTTTTTCTTTTGATATTTTTGTATTAATTTAGAATTAGGTGAAAGTGATCCTGAAGATTCTAAATGAAAATATCCAGGATAAAATATTTCAGTTATACCTGTTGTATCTCTGTATGATCCTACTTCTTGCTGGATATAATCCATTGTAAGTTTTGCCTTTGTAAGTAGGTCTGTACTTTTATCTTGTATAATTGATGTTACAAGAAGTTCAACTGGTGAAGGTCTTTTAGTACCCTCAATATCAAATTCTTTTTGGCCATGGAAATACCATTCATGCAATATACAAGATGCTCCATAAAAACTTTTACCAAGACCACGGCTACCAAATATTAAAAGATTTAAAGCATTGTTTTCGTAATAACATTTACCAAGAGGTTTATCATAAAAATCCTCTAATGCTTTAACCGGATCTTTATATTTTTTATATTCCCCATTCTCATTTTTTACATGCTTTAATTTACTTAATCTTGTTTTTTCTTTTGCAGTAAGTTTTTTTCCAGATTCAAGTTTTTTAATTATTGAATGGCATGTAAAATCAGAATTTTCAAAACCAGAAAATCCTCTACATATAAGATATCTTATACCTATAAACCATTCTGTTGCTCTAAGATATGGAGAAATTACTTCAGTTGAATTTGAGTCTTCATCTTCATCTATTATTTTACAAATATTTGTATAAAAATAAAGCTGAGGTGGCATAAATCTCCAATGATTTTTTGCCTCTTCAGCCCATAAACCTTCTATACATCTTTTTTCTTGTTCAAGCCAATATGTATTATACTCTATTGACTCAGGGTGTAAGTTCTTTGGATGATCATTAAATACAAAAACATTTCTGTTTAGTATTTCAGGGAATATTATAATTGGTTTTTTATCCACTTACTAATACTCTATTAAAATGCCCTTCTGCATTTTCTATTTTTTTAATAGCATAAATTTCTTTTACATTATCCTCATACCTGAAAAACAAAACAAAGACTCCATCTTTATCTTTAAACTGTAAAGTATTTTTTTCTTCCTTTATTATATTATTTTTGTTTATACCTATTTTCATTAGTTATATCTTTTTTCTCTTGCTGATTGTTGTCCACCCCCACGCATTACATCTTGTTGTTCATCTCTTGCTAACTCAGCTTCAACTTCTTTCATTGTCTTTTGAATAATTTCTTGATTCTTAAACAGCTTTAAAATCTCATCCATATTGGTAGCATTAACTTCAAGATTCTCTACATATTTATTAAAAGATTCTTCTTTATCTTTCCATATTTTGTAATTCCTCTCAGCATCAGATAATGTAATCTCTATTAATTTTTTAGATATATCTCTATACTTATCCCAATCTATTTTTGCATAAGTAGATTCAATATCTTTTCTTCTTTTTTCAAGTGTTCCTGTTTTATAAAATCTTGATTGTGGAGATTCTGCAAGAAAGATGCACCACATTATTTGTGATGCATCCTTTTGATTACTAAGCTCCTTAAACTCTTTAATCAATTTAAGCTCTGGATTTTGTTCAAAAAAGTCTTTTTCAAAACTTCCTGTTACTTTATACCCCATGGTCTATTCTAAGCTTTAAAGTACTTTTTAGTTTATTAGGATTTATATCATAACCTCCAACAGAATTAGGTATTGTTTTTTCCTGACTATCTCTCATCCATACAATAACTGATTTTTCTATTACTCCTATTTCACTCTCATTGGATGTATAAGTGCCTTCAATAAAACCACTATATGTACTAGTATTTGATATTTGCTCTAATTGTGATATTGTTAATTCTGCTGTACATCCGCAACTTGGCTGAATACTCTCAATCTCTTCATTTATATTAGGAGTTGTAGATGTAAAATCCCATCTAACTTTATAAGAGTTTCTTCCTTTAGGTTGTGATCCTAAATCACAAAGAAAATTTTTAAACTGTATCATACTCTACTTTAAATTTAAGATTTATATTATTTTTAATTTTTTCCCAATCTTCTTTTGTTCTCAGTGCTCCCCATTTTCCACAGTAACAATTCTCAAACGGAACAATCATCTTACCCCATGCATCACAATTACATCCAGTACATTCTCCTGTACCTATGCATTTTCCTTTTGTTACACATTGAGGACATTGCAGTAATCTGAACATATATTGTTCTATAATATATGGTTCAAGTTTATTATTTAAAATCTTTTTAGTTAACATCCCTACAACATAAGAATACCATTTATAAGGGTTAATTATATCAAGAAATCTTACTCCAAATATTCTTAAATTTTTCATCGTATAAAATTATAAATTATATTAATTAATAATATTACAATTATTATAGCAATATATACATTGCCATAATCTGTTATGTTCTTTACTATTTTTTCTATTATTTTGTTAATCATAAAAATATTTTTGTAATTTTAAAATAACTTTAAGTAAATCATCAACCAATAGTGTTTCTCCACTAGGGTTTACTATTGATTTAGTGTATATTTCCTTTAATTCTTCAAGAGCTTCCTTTGCTTCTGTATCTTTTTTGCATTCAGCTGGACAACTATCTTTCATTTCATAGTTATCTTCTTGCATTTTAACATTAAGATTAAAAATTAATTTTTTTATTTCTATCATAATATTCTACTAATTATAAATGATTCTGGTATAAAATATGTTTTTCTATCTTTTTCATTTGGGTATAATTTATCCAAGCAATAAGTGTATCTCATCCACTCCCTTAATCTAGGTATATATTGTTGTACTGATTCAAGAGGTGGAAGACCTGGAGGCAATGGTCTTTTTTTATAAGCCTCAACAAGATGTAAAAACTCTGGATTTTCATCCCATTGTGTCATACTATCTGATATAGTAACAAGATCTCCTTGTGAATACATAGAATCTTTACCACCTTTAATAACTCTTGCATAAGCTGTTGGTGATTTAAACATTGATTCATCAAGTATAAGTCCTGTATTCATAGGTTCTTCAAAAACAAATAGTCTTATAAGAACTCCAGGGTTGTTAAATTCTATATTTTTGTAATCTTCAAAATAAGAGTTATCATTTTTAAATTCTTCCAATTTAACATTAAATAATTCAATTCTTCTCTTTCTTTCTTCTTCAGCTTTTATTCTATTTTCTTCTTCATTTTTCTCTCTTAATTTTTTTCTATCCTCCTCTGATAATAAGAGAGTATCAGTTTTAGATCCATTTAAGTTCTCATTTAGATAAAACTTCTTTCCTGGAATTGCTACTCTTTTTGTACTCATTTCTTTTATTAAATAATCTTGTTAGTTCTTGTTTTAAATATTCTCTTTTAATTTTTTTCTCCTTATATAATAATAGGAGTCTTCTTATATAATAATTTACAGTATCAATTGATACTCTGAAACTGCCAAATCTATGAAGTAACACATCAGGCATATTTTCTGAAGATAATGCTTTACCAACTTTAAAAAATAGATCTGAAATAACATCTCTTACATTTTGTTTATCTTCATCAAGATCATTAGATGTTTGATTTATTAATTCATTGATTTTTTCATCCTTCCAAAAGTTTCTTATCTCCTTCATTGTTCAATGTTATACTTAATCTTACTGAATCTTTGTTCATAAACACTGGAGGTAATAATATGTTTTTACCTTTTATTATTATCCATTTTTTTTCTCTCAATATTTTTTTGTATATATATATCCCTCTATTCTTTTTTGTAATACCAGGTACAAGTTTTATCATTTCTTCAGTAAACTGATTGCCAGATAATGTAAAACCATTATTTACAAGATAAACAAGAGCTGAAAAAAAATGAATTTCTTTATCAGTAAGTTTATATTCTTTTGCTACATTTAACTCTTGAAACAGACTTGTAAGTTTCTTTATAAACTCTATACTGTATTTATCAAAATCAATATTTATTTTATGTTCTCTAATCATAAATATTATAACCAAATTGTAAACTAAAAAGTTCAAAAGTGTGTTTTAAATTTAAACCTAAATGTTTAAAAATAATATATACATGGTAATATTTAAAGAGGAAGATCATTCATATCGCAATAGATATAATGGCAATAAGTATATTTCTGTTACAACTTTCATAAAAGATTTTTATGAGCCATATGATGAAAGTTATTGGTTAAGATATAAAGCCTGTGAAGCTATGATGGGTGGTCAAAAAAAAGATAGTAATGGAAAGTATTTAAAACTTAAAGGATTCTATACTCTTGTTATGAAGAGTGGTCTGGATATTATAGAGAAAACTTATTTAGAAAATAAAAGGTATCATGAAATCATTGAAGAGATAAGACTGCAATGGAAAACTAATAATAAAGAGAGTACAGATAAGGGAACTGAATATCACTTAAACAAAGAGAAAGAACTTATTGATTCAGGAGTTTGGAATGGTTTAAAAGTGCATCCAAAACCTAAAGGATATGATAATATTTCAAGAGAAATGAATGAAGATGGTGTATACCCTGAGTTACTTTTATTCAATAATAAATACATGATTGCTGGGCAAAGTGATAGAGTAATAAAAGAAGGCAATTATGTCGATATTCTTGATTATAAAACTAACAAGAAGTTAGAATTTGAATCTTATAAACATAAAAAAATGTTTGAACCATTTGAAAAATTTGATGATTGTAGTTTTAATCACTATTCAATACAACTCAGTCTTTATGGTTTTATGCTTGAAGACTTTGGATATACTGTAAGGAAAATTGAGATAGAGCATAAGGATAAAATGTATCCTGTTAATTTTTGTAAGGATGAAGTTTATAAAGCTCTTGAAATAAAAAGAGGGCACTTAAGCCCTCTAAAATCTGTACTAAACTAACATAAAAGCCACAGATTATTCTTCATTTGTTATTATTATTTCTTCTGAAAAGAAATAATTTTCAGGAACAATTTTAAAATGATTTAATTTGTTAGCATCTACAAATGCTATAAAATCTTCTATATGATAAGGACTAAATAGTACTACCTCTTCATTCTTAAAATCAATTCCTATCTTTAAATCTTTATTATTTATTTCCATTTCTTTTTTAATAAAAAAAGCATCCCATAACTTTTTATGGGAATGCTTTATTGTTAGTGCGGATAAGTTGCAAGAGGTGGATTCGAACCACCGACCTTAAGATTATGAGTCTTACAAGCTACCACTGCTCTATCTTGCAATATGATATACCATGCCCCCATGCCCCTTTAAAATATAAAATTATTTTTAAGTTTCATTAAGGATATTTTTAATCCTAAAAATAAAAGGTTATACCCAAATTTTTACATCTGAGCAAATCTTAAACTTTTTATGATGTCAAACTCAAACTATTATTCAGAGGCTGGTTATAGGCTATCCTTTGTTTCCAAGTGGGAATCACCCTTTATCATTACTAACAATATATGTCACCATATACTCCGCACCTCCTTATTCATAGCCTTCCAGGGAAGTCCTTATAACCAGGAATTACTTCCTCAAATTCTGGGCCCTGGAACTCACTTTTGAGTTATTAGACAAATACATAACAGACTGAGTTTAAAAAAAGTTTCTATGATATGTATTTTTTTTTTTTTAATCCTGAAAGAAAAGAATATAATAATCTTTTCTTAAGGATTTAAATCCTACAAAAAGAGAGAGTATTCACCCCCACTATTATATTAAAAATTTTAACCCCCCCATGGTTGGCCTTAAAAAAAGTACCCCCCTCTACTTTTGTTCAGGATTTAATAGTTTGGTTAATTGTATGACTAAATTATTTATATAACTAAGTTAAAATTATTTATATGGCTAAGTTAAAATTATTTATATGACTAAGTTTAAATTATTTATATGGCTAAGTTTAAATTATTTATATAACTAAGTTGTAGAACACCCCCCACCGATCCCCCTTAGCTTGGCAGCTGAGTTTGGGTATCCACCCCAAACTTGTTGTAATTTTTATCGTTAACACTTAAAAAATTACATATCATGACTATGAAGGAACTGAAGAGAATCTATGAAGTAGATTCTCTTCCTTTTAAACCCTCCGAAAACCCCAAATGGTGGTTTGCGAAGAGTAATTCATTTGTCTTCTTCATTTCATCAGAGAACCTGATGAAGATTAAAGAAGATAAAAAAATTCCAGTTTTCCCTGAAGAAAAAGGGAGTACAGTAACTATAAAAATCGAGGATGACACATCCTTGATTATTTTATAGTCACTTAAAAGGGGTATCATTGATACCCTTTTTTATTTTTTGATTACAATTAAAAAAACTCAGTTCAGTCTCAAGCTGAGTTTTAAAAAAGAGGAGACGTGCTGAAAAAATGATGGTGTTGTGAAACATATTTTGAAAAAAAATATGTATAAGTGGTTGAGTATCACTCAACCTACCAATACCAATCATTTTAGAAAAAACAAAAAAAAAGCCTAAAGATTTCTTTATGGCTTTTTATTAAAAAGTATCCATTCTTTTTCAATGGTTGAGAGCTTGGTAAACTCTCGTAATTTAAATTACCTATGATGTTTTAAAAATAACGGCCGTTCCATTAATGACTTTGGGATGTAAGAGCCAAAAGAAGGCCTAGTCAGCCGGGGTATGTATCCTGAACATACTAAAGGGTTGTGAGTAAACTAATGATAAATAAGGAACTCACATTAATTAAGCCTTTCAAAAAGGTAGGGTAATTTGTACTTTTATATCCCATAAATCTTAGAAAGTACTAGCTGTATGAGTTCTCTCTTGTAAATACAGTGAAAGAAAAGAGTGTTAGTGGGAGCTACTAAAGTGCCAATTCGTAAAGACACTTTTGGAAAGTGTCAGAATAAGGACACCAAATATATATAGTAGAGGTCTATGCTGGAGATGTCCAAAATAATTATGTAATGTAATTATTATCTCAGATCGGCATAGAAGTATATATTTGAATGTTACTGATATTTTATGGATATTAGTAATGAGAAAAGTTCTTTACGAAAAAATTGTAAAGCAGAGAAATCTGCAATGTTGACAGGTTTAGAATCAAGAATAGCTTTTACTGTCATCACCTTTTGGAAGATTTTGGGTTAAAAATCAACTAATAAGTTGTAAAATATGTAAAAAATTATGGATAAATATATTGAAACTAAAGGAATGAAGTTAATATCTAAATCAGGATATGACAAATATCCTTATTTGTTAGAAGTAACTAATTAGTAACAGCAGGGATGTTGTGCGTCTTTCCAAAGAGCTAAGAGTGAAAAGAGTAATTTATATAATACATAGGAGTAGTTGCAGAACTTATAATCTGTCTGTATATTATCTACCATTAGAAATAGTGGTATGTTTAAATCTTGAAAAAGATAAAAATGATAATAAAAAAGCTCAAAACTCAGGCTTTCATTAAATTTTTATTAACCAAAAAAAACTCAGAATCATGAATGAGAAATTGAAGTGCTACGAGCAAGCACAAAAAATAAAAGCTCACTATACCTCATTGGGTAGAAAACTACCTAATAGGGTGAAAAACTTTGTTGCTAAAGCAGAGTCAGCTCAAAGAGCTTATTCTTATTTTAGTAGCAAAATAGTTAAAACAGGTGTAAGAGACCTGTTTAAAACATCAAACTAAAAAATTAACAGGTAAGGTAAACCTGTATAAAATACCTACATTAAAGGAGAGTGTATCCTTATTTTTTAATAAAACTTAATAAAAAGTAAAACATGAAAAACTTAGTAAAAATTTTCAACGAGAGAACAGGAAGGGATGAATATCAATTTGTTGCTACATTAGCAAGCGAATTGAGTAAAAACACATTGACAAACTCCAATGGCACAGAGTATAAACTATGTACCATTGAATTCCCCGATAAATATGGGGAAATGGTGCAAAGATCTGCCAGTGTATTCGCTGGCAACTACTTACATGAAGATGCAGAATTTGTAGTAGGGCAAGAATATCTTGCCACACTGCAAATAGCGGACAGCGGGCAAATGTATATACATTTATCACATTTGAGAAATACAGCGGCTAATCTAGCCACAGAGGAAGACTTTGATCTTTCTCTAGCTGTAGAAAAGAAACCAAAGTCAACCATAATAGGTTAAGGTTTCAAAAAAATATAGTTTAATGGTAAAACACCTGTTTACAGGAGATGTGGGTTCGATTCCCACTATTTTTTCAAAGTTTGTTTGTTTTTTTTGTGTTAATGGAAAGAGGAGAGGCCAAAAGCTCCTTCTCTTTTAATAAACTATACAGCATGAAAAAATTTATTTTATCAGTTTTTCTATCAACAAGTTCAGTTCAAAAATTTATTTTATTAGTTTTTTTATTAACAAGTTCAGTTCAAAAAATTTGTAATAAAAATCACAAAACAGAGTACAAAATAATAAATACAAAAGAAATCTTATTATTGGCAAAACTTATTCAATCTGAATGTGGTAATTGTCCAATCAAAGATAAAGAACTTGTAGGAGCATCTGTTATAAACAGAATGAATGCTCCTGAATTCCCTAATACTATGGAAAAAGTAATATTTCAAAAAAACCAATATTACTTTAATAAGAATATAAAAGTAGACTCTTTTAGTATTAAAACAGCAAAAAAAATATTAAAAGGGCATCATAATCGGAAAATAAAATACTTTTGGAATCATAAATCAAAAGGATTTGGGAAAAAACCAAAAATAATAACAAAATATCATAACTATTCGTAAAATTTTTGTAACATGAAAGAAGAACAAGTATTTCAATCAGGAATAGAAGGCATGAAAGAATTATTTTCAAGTAATCTTAAAGACAAATTTGAAAGATATTCTTTTGTCTTTTTGCCTACTATACTATCATCTATAACTGCATCTATATTTATTAAATCCGAATTATTAGCTGAAATTTCAGCTAAAATGCTGGGTTTAAAAATAAAAACAGAGCTACCAGAATATGTAGACTTTGTAACTAGGAATAAAGAAGGAATGGAAAATCTTGATACTGAATCAGAAATATATCTGAAAGACTGTTGCACATATGCAAATTCTATTTTTAATGAAATAGAGTTTGAAGTAACAGAAATAAATAATACAAGAGTAATACTGCCAAAAAAATGTAGTTTTCTTTAACCTGAGAGGGGGAATAAAAAGTTATTCCCCTAATCTTTAAATAGAATAAAATGATACTAATCTCAATAATATTATGTTCAGCCATAATTGTATATATTAATATAAAAAATACAAATATGGTGTCAAAAATGAATTCCTCATTAAAAGAAGTTCTAAAATATAATAAACATCTAAAAAATAAAGTAAATGAACTAGAAAAAAGAATAGAGGAATTAGAAAAATCAGAAGAAGACCCTGATTGGGATAATATTTATCAAGAAAAAATAGATTCAGAATGGCAACTAAATCAGATATAAAAATATTAATTATCTTAATTATTATTGCTATAATCTTAGCAGGAAGATTTGATACAGAGCTCCTAAAAAATAATATTATACATTAAAACAAAGGAGTTTATTAAATCTTCAAAATAAAAATTAAAAAAATATTTTTAATATATAAATGGCAGGAAAAAAGGTTTGTAGTACTGAGTGGAATCCTGAAACCTTGAAATACCCATTAAGATCGCCAGTAACCACTCTTAGCCATTTATTGTAAAATAATTAAACATGAGATATAAATTATTGCAGATGATTTTGAAGATGAAATTTATAAAATTATGAATTACTAAATCACAGAAAAGTATTTGAAATTTTAGGAAATACTACTATGATAAAATCTTCTAATAAACAATTATCAGGTATAGGTTTTAATGCTACTGTAAGAGATGAATTATTAGAAGTAAAAGAGGTTAAAGAACAGAATGAAAAAATTATGTCTATTATTAAGAGGAAAGAAGACCAATCTCTTGAAAAAATGGATAATGGGTTGATACCAATTTTTAAAGAACAACGTCAAAAATACAATACTATTTGTAAGGTGGTAAATACTGTCAAAAGTGATTTACTTTCTGTTACTGATTTTGACGAAGTAATAAAAGAAGTTTATCCGTCAATTTACGAATGGTATATTAGCAACGTTGTCATACAACATAACAGCTAACAACCGTATTTACGAAATTTAAAAAAAATAAAATCAAATTAAAAAATAATTAATATTTTTAAAAATGGCTTATAGTTTAGATCAAGTTATAAAAAGATTTAAAAGTATCATAAAAGATATAAATAATAATGATACTCAGAAGAATTATTATGAATGTATTGTTAAATATCTAAAAATAGAAAATAAATACAAGGATGTTGTAGAAAAATCTAATAAAAAAATATATCATTATTTTCAGTATCATTTGCCTGTATCTGGAAATGATTATTTTATGTTTTTATATAATCCATACAACCCTGTGAGATTTGCCATAGAAACATTTGATTCAATTGAAGAAATTAAACATGAAATAAATAAAAGTTGAGGATAGGGTTATCAATGTCGACTTGCCGCTAACGTTTCAGGGCTTTGCGTAGTAGCCCTTAGTAGAAACTTAAAATTAACCACGACACTTGATAGGGCTATTACGCAAAACCCTTGTTATGTGCCGTTAAAATTAGAATTATGGAAAAGTATTTGGTAAAAATAGAGTTTAGATATTCAGATGCACCAGAAACAGAAGATGGAAGTACAACAAGAAACAAAATGGTAACTATTGGTGTGTATGACACATTTGAAGATGCCTGTCTAAATGGAAACAATTTATTAGAAACCCTTGAAAGTAAATTTGAATTACATCAATTCCCTAACGGAAGGAAAGCATCAAAAGAAAGGTTTAGTAAAAATGGAGGTTGTTTTGGAGGTAAAAATACTTTGGTAACAAACTTGGCATATTTAAAAACCCCTTTTGAATTTTATGCAAAAATAGAAACCTTGAAATACAATCCTATTGATGAAGTTATTGAGGATGTTGTTAGTTCATCAAAAAGATACAGAAGTTATAAATTAGGTGCGTCTGTTTAATGGCACATAACGGTTCTCGTATTGCTGTCAGGTGCGGCAATCGAAGGACTAAATTTCATACCACCACAAAACTTTAAATATATGAAAAATTTAACTGAAAAAATGAAAACATTGCGTATATACGCTGTTATAAGTCGTTTTTTATTTCCATACAAAACTTGGATTGAAATGAGAGAAAAATCTAAGGACGAGTATGGAGAAAAATTATGCTACTGTGGACATACCTATAAATGCACTTGTTCCAATCCAGATAAAACTTTGTTTAAGGAAAGTATAAAACGTGGTAGTATCATTAAATTTAAAACTTGATATATGAGTACAACATTTGGAATAAAAGTAAATTCTGAATTAACATGGAAGAAAGATTTTAGTTATTGGATGGAAGAAGAAGATCAGTATGATAATGGTGTTTATAAAATAGCATATAGATTTTTTGGAGGTAAAAAATATGGAGCTATAATGTATTTTACTTGTCCTATAGCTCATTTATTACCTCTTGACACCCCTGTAATTGCTTTAGACAATACTGCTCAAGGAATCGAAACAATTGGAGATATAATTGAACATATTAAAAATCAAAAAGATTTTCCTGAAGAATTACTTAAAACTTGATAAAAATATGAATATAAAAATTGAAGATTATCTTTCAGAAGAAGAAATCAAAGAAATAGTTAAAGAAGAAATTAGAAAACACATTAGAAATTGTGTTGGAGAAGTTTCTGTATCTCAAGATAAAGCAAGAGTTATGTTATCGGTAATGGCTAAACAAATAGCCAGAGATAATATTCAAGGACTCATACCTAATTTTAAAGAATCTTTAGATGAGCATATTAAAGAAGAAATCAAAAAATTACAATTACATGATTTCTTTACTCATAATATGGGATGGAGAAGTGATGGTAACAAATTAATTAATTCTATTTTGTCTGAAAATAAAGCATTAATTGATGCTAAAATTAAAGAAATCTTTAAAACTATCAACTAAAAAAGAAGCAGTAGTACAAGCAATTAATCAATTTTTAATTTGGTATGACAATGAAAATAGTAATACAAACAGGTAACCCTAAAAAACTAATAAATGTTTCGCCAACATCTTTTTATTTTCCTGAAAGATATATTTTACATTCAAAATTACATGTAGAATTTGTTGAGGATTTATTAAGAGATGTTTATGTTAATGAAAAATTTAGTAAATATTTTTATCAAGATGATACTATTTTTATTATTACAAATTCTGAACATATTATTAATAGATGCAGGATAGCAAAAAAAGAAAAAGAAATTATCGAATTAGAAATACAATTTTTTCCTTTTTATAAAAATGATTATAGAGGTAAAAATTATATAGAAATTAAAACCGATATAAACGGTAATTTAAGTGAATATCCTAAAGATTTTATGGACGAATGGGGGAATCAATTAATGAAATTAATTTAATCAATTTTTAATTTGGTACAATGAAAATAACAAAAGACAATATTGGTACACTAAAACATGGGGATATAGTTTATATGCCATTCAGTTTTAAAGTTCCTGAAAAATATATTTATGTATGTTTTAATAATAATGGGTATTATTATTTTATAAAGGGAGGAGGTACTGAAGTTATTAAAATATTTAAAGATAATTTTGAATATAGTTGGGAAGTAAGTATTAATGGTCTGTCTTCTACTTCTAATATAGATTTTTTACCTGATAGAGTTGAAAAAATAAAACAAGACTACATTTCAAACTTAAAACTTGATATATGAACAAACTAATTAAAATAATTAAAGACACTCCTTTTCATAAAGCTGGCACAGAGTTATCAATTATAGACTTTAGAGCTGCTTATGGTTGGATATGTACTCCTACAACAACAAATGAAGAGTTGATAAAATATATAGAAACTGGACATAAAAATATATGGAGTACAAGTAAACCTCCTGCAAATAGAGAATATCAATTGTATATTGGAGATTGGTTTAAAGTAATTGAATTAGAAAATTTAGAACCTTTATGTTTTGTACATGAAGATTTATGGTATGTTAAAGAACTTGATGGTATGTATCATGCTTTTATATCTCCTATGTTTTATGCTAATTATTTAGATAATAAAAAACATGAAAGCTGTGAAGTAAAAAGAATAACAATTTCTGAAGCTCGTAAGTTAATAGAACAAGCAAAGTTTAAATCTAATATTTTATATTGTACTAATAACGTAAATAAAAAATTATGAAACATACATTAAAAAGAAAACAAGGCATTACATATAGCTGATGTTAGCAAATTTGATTGGCAACACTTTTTGGATTATGTAAATAGTTACGACCTTAAGAAGTCAGCTGATGACAAAGTAGATACCATCGTTAAAGATTTGCTTTATGGAATAGGCGTTCTTAAAATGTGTGTTAACAGGTATATTGCCCGAAATGCTACAAAACACACAAAATGAAGTAGCAAGGTAATTGCCTACAACGGAAAAAGGATTTGCGATGGCGGTTTTTATGCGGTATAAAATTTCAAAACCGCTATTGCAAAACCAGTGTTAGCGGTATGTGCCTGTAAGTAATCATTTAAAAAAAATAATATGGCAAATAAAAAAGAAGTAAAGTTTGAGGGTAAAATTGAACCCTTAACAGATTGCAAACCATTCTATATGGTAGTTGTGGAAGATGGCTTTTACCCACCAAAAATGAAACACGAAAAATACGAAGATGCTTTTCAGGAAATGTTGAGATTGTCCAAAAAGGAAAATAAAAAAGCATACGTTTTAATTTCTGTTACAAAAGTTGAACAAATACCAAATGTCAAACAGTTCAATTTATAGAATGTTGTTTGTTTGCATTACCGCTAACGTTCTCAGGCTTTGCGTTCGTTGGCGTTTAGAATTACTGAATTTAAAAATAAGCACAAATGAAAGTTAGAAAACAAAAACTTGAAAATAAGCACTTAACCGCCAATGACGCAAAACCTGTGTTAGCGGTAGTGCCCTCTTGTAATCACTTTTGGAAAATGGTTACTAAAGATTATTATAAATGTTCGTGGTGTGATTTAA
>ERZ761603.631-NODE-631-length-28882-cov-81.364658_pt1 | contig 28882 bp, 19 predicted proteins | sample MGYA00511879_ERZ761603 | MGnify/ENA primary metagenome ERZ761603 (study PRJEB28899, sample SAMN02850040) | bioreactor sludge metagenome | biome: EBPR Sludge; feature: EBPR Bioreactor; material: flocular biomat | place: Australia: Thorneside Wastwater Treatment... | reverse complement strand
GCGCTTGCGGACAGAAACCGGCCACCTTGCCGGTCGCCCGGTCGTCGAAACGCGCACCGACGGCGATCAGCAGGTCGCATTCGTCGAGCGCCAGGTTGGTACAGCGCGCGCCGTGCATGCCCAGCATGCCGAGCGACAGCGGGTGATCGACGGGCATCGCGCCGAGCGCCATCAGGGTCATCACGGTCGGCAGGCGGCCGACCTCGGCCAGCTCGACGGCGGCTTCGGCGGCACCCGAATGGACGACGCCGCCACCCAGGTAGAGAATCGGCTTGGCAGCGGCGTTGATCATCGCCGCGGCACGCTCGATCAGCGACGCGGCCGGCGCCGCCGGTCGCTCCGCGCAGCCCGCCGTTGGCCAGGCGCGCACTTCGACGAGCTGATTCTGCACGTCCTTCGGAATATCGACCAGCACTGGGCCGGGACGACCCGAAGCGGCAATCGCGAAGGCGCGCGGAATGACGGAGAGCAGATCCTCGGCGTTGCCGACGAGGAAATTATGCTTGGTGATCGGAATGCTCAGGCCATAGGTGTCGACTTCCTGGAAGGCATCGGTGCCGATCAGGGCTTTGGGTACCTGTCCGGTAATCGCCACCAAGGGAATCGAATCGAGCTTGGCATCGGCGATTGCGGTCAACAGATTGGTTGCCCCGGGACCCGACGAGGCCATGCAGACCGCCGGCACGCCGGTCGCCCGCGACATCCCCTGGGCAATGAAGCCGCCGCCCTGTTCGTGTCGAACCAGCACGTGGCGTATCTGCTCCGACTGCGACAGGGCATCGTAAATCGGCAGAATCGCGCCGCCCGGGATGCCGGTGAGCGTGCGTACACCCTGCCGTTCGAGCAGGCGGACGACGATCTGTGCACCGCTCAGGGTTTCAGGTTTTTCCTCGAACAAGGGACTTCTCCTCGACAAATGAAAGCAGCTTCGGTAAGACGGCGTCGCTCCGCGAGGGCGCTCGCGAGCTCGCCGCAACAAGTCAGACAGCGTCTGGGGGATGCTTGTCGGGCGGTCGCGCAGCGGCCGCGCGCAGCGCGCCGAACGCCTTGACAAGCAGCAGCGTCAGCGCTCCGGCGGCAATGCCGACAAGCACTTCCAGCAGCAGCGGCGTCGCCGCTGCGAGCATGCGGCCGATCAGCGGCACGCTGCCGGCCATTGCGCCGGCCAACTCACCCGCCAACTCGCCGGCATGGGCAATCGCATGATGCAGCGGTGCGACGCCGTGCGCCAGAATGCCTCCACCAACCATGAACATGGCGGCCGTCCCGATCACCGTCAGCGCGCGCATCAAGCGCGGTGCAGCGAGCATCAGTGCCTGGCCGATCACGCGTGCCAGCTTGCTCCGCCAGCCAAGCAGGTACATCCCCAGATCGTCGAGCTTGACGATGCCGGCGACGATACCATAGACGCCGCCGGTCATCAGCAGGCCGATTCCCGCAAGGACCGCGACTTGCGTGGCAAAGGGTGCTTGCGCGACGGTGCCGAGCGCAATGACGACGATTTCTGCGGAAAGAACGAAGTCGGTGCGGATCGCACCCTTGATCTTTTCGGCCTCGATGGCAGCCAGGTCGATGTCGGCGCCGGCCAGCGCAGCGGCGTGCACGCTGGCCGACGCGGCCTCTTCCGCGGCATCCTTGACCGCCGTCCCGGCGCCGTGCTGCAACCACTTGTGGGCCAGCTTCTCAACCCCTTCCAGGCATAGATACAGCCCGCCGAGCATGAGCAGCGGAGTCACCGCCCACGGCGCGAAGCGGCTGATCGCCAAGGCCGCCGGGACGAGGATCAGCTTGTTCTTCAGCGAACCCACGGCGACGGCCCAGACCACCGGCAGTTCGCGTTCGGCGCGCACGCCTGATACCTGCTGGGCGTTCAGCGCCAGATCATCGCCGAGCACACCGGCCGTCTTCTTGGCGGCGACTTTGGTCATCAGCGCGACATCGTCGAGAATTGTCGCGATGTCGTCGATCAGGGTAAGCAGGCTGGCTCCGGCCATCGCAGGTCAGACTCCGGGAAAGGTGGGGACGTGCCGCGGCTGACCGGCGACTGCCAGTCGACACGAGCCGGAGAGCGGGCTAGACACGCGCCGCCTCGGCCGACTTGACGACGAGAATGTCCTCCATTACCAGATACTGCAGGTCGGAGCCGAAGAACATGTCGAGTGCGTCGGCCGGCGAACAGATCATCGGTTCGCCGCGCCGGTTGAGCGATGTGTTGAGAACGACGCCGTTCCCGGTGAGCTTCTCGAGTTCGACCATCAGGTCGTAGTAGCGCGGGTTGAAGCGCCGCTCGAGCACCTGTGCGCGCGAGGTGCCGTCTTCGTGTACGACTTCCGGCACGCGTTGCCGCCAGCCGTCGGCGACGGCAAAAGTGAAAGTCATGAAGGGTGCCGGGTGCGTGCTGCCGAGCATCTGCGGGCCGACGGTGTCGAGCATGCTCGGGCAGAACGGGCGCCAGCGTTCGCGAAACTTGATCTGCGCGTTGATCCGGTCGGCGACGCCGGCAACGCTCGGACAGCCGAGAATCGAGCGTCCGCCGAGGGCGCGCGGACCGAACTCCATGCGGCCCTGGAACCAGGCGACCGGATGACCGTCGGCGAGCAAGCGGGCAACCTGTCGTGGCACGTCGCTCAGGCGCTGGCCAATCGGTCGCGCCGGGTGACGCGCGCAGGCGGCAAGGACGTCTTCATTGCTGAACGCCGGGCCGAGATAGACGTGCTCCATCTTCTCGACGGCGACACCGCGCCGCTGCGAAACGTAGGCGGCGGCGCCGATCGCCGTACCGGCGTCACCCGAAGCCGGCTGGACGAACAACTCGCGCACTTCGGGACGGGCAATGATCTTCTGGTTCAGTTTGACGTTCAGCGCCCCGCCACCCGAAAAGGCAAGGCGGCCGGTCTCCCGCAGCAGATCGCCAAGGTAATGGTCCAGCATGCGCAGCGCCAGATCCTCGAACAACTTCTGCATGCTCGCCGCGTAGTGGATGTAGGGATCGTCGGCAACATCGCCCGAGCGTTTCGGACCGAGCCAGTCGACCAGTTTCGGTGAAAAGTAGTAGCCCTTGCCCTTTTCCTTGTAACGCCGGAAGCCGACGACGTTGGCATAGGTCGTATTGACTCGCAGTTCGCCGTTTTCAAAGCTCGCCAGGCGCGAGAAATCGTAGCGGCTCGCGTCACCGTAGGGCGCCATGCCCATCACCTTGTACTCGCCGTCGAGCATCTCGAAACCGAGATATTCGGTGAGCGCACCGTAGAGTCCGCCGAGCGAATCCGGGTCGTAGAATTCCTTGAGCTTGTGGATGCGTCCGTTCTCGCCGTAACCGAAAAAGGTCGTCGCGTACTCGCCCTTGCCGTCGATACCCAGTATCGCCGTCTTCCCGTCAAAGCCCGAGCAGTGATAGGCGCTCGCCGCGTGCGCCAGGTGGTGCTCGACGGGGACGATTTCGGTCTTTCGCAGGTCGAAACCGAGCTGTTGAAGACACCATTCGATACGCTTGCGGTAGCGGTAGAAGCGGCGATTGCCGGCCAGCAGCGCATCGAGCGCGCGCTCCGGGGCGTACCAGTAACGCCGGGCGTAGTGCCAGCGCGCCGGTTCGCTCAGGCTGATCGGCGCAAAAGGGATGGCCACGGCATTGATATCGGTCGGCCGCAGGCCGGCGAAGTCAAGGCAGAACTTGGCCGCTTCGTAGGGCATGCGGTTCTTGGCATGCTTGTCGCGGACGAAACGTTCCTCCTCGGCGGCGGCAAGCAGCCGGCCGTCGACGTAGAGCGCGGCCGAAGGGTCGTGCGTCAGGGCACCGGACAAGCCAAGGAGCGTCAGAGGCAAAATTGAGGTCCAGATCGATCAGGCAAACCGGCCAACCAGCGCGGCAAGGGCAGATGGCCGACAAACGCGTAACTTCGCCAGTATACCCGCTCTGCGCGTCACCACCGACTTGCCGCCGGTTCAGTACGGACGTGCTTCGCCTGCCGGACGCGTCTTGAAACGGCGATGGACCCAATAATACTGCTCGGGCATCGTGCGCACCGCATCTTCTATCCAGGCGTTCATCCGACGCGTATCGGCCACGACATCGTCGCTGGGAAAGTCCGTCCATGGCTCGCCGACCGTCACGACGTAACCCTGTCCTCCCGGCAGAATGCGCGTGACCACCGGGACGACGGCGGCGTCGGCGAGTCGGGCGAGGCGCGCGAGGCCCGGAATGGTCGCCGCCGGCACACCGAAGAAGGGGACGAAGATCGAATCGCGGGCACCGAAATCCATGTCCGGCAGATAGTAGAGCGGGCGACCCGCCTTCATGGCCTTGATGCTCGCACGCACACTGTCCTGGCGCGAGAGCAGCAACTGATCGCCAAAGCGTCGCCGCCCGCGGTACAACAGGCGGTCGAAGACCGGGTCCGATTGCGCGGCGTAGATGCTGGCGCAGTCATAGCGCATGGCGATGCCGATGCCGCCGGCGTCAAGGCCGACAAAATGCGGCGTCAGCATCAGCACCGGCCGGCCAGCCGCGCGCAACTCGCCGATGCGTTCGGCTCCGTCGACCTGCGTCAGGCGAGCCAGGCGCTCCCGGCTGGCCCACCAGAGCAGCGAGCGTTCGAGCAGGCTGCGGCCGAGGACCTTGAAATGCGCCCGAGCCAGGCGCTCGCGCTGTTCGCTGGAGAGCTCGGGAAAACACAGGCGCAGGTTGACCAGAACGATGTGCCGGCGCCGACCGGCGAGGGCGAACAGGGCGACACCCAGAACATGGCCAAGCCGGGCAAGCAGCGCCAGCGGTAGAAAGTGCAGCAGCCAGAGCACGGCGACGAGCAGGCGGCTCAGCATGCGTATCCGGAGTTCAGAGCAGGCCGCTGCCCGGCCTAGCCCGCCGCCCGGGGGCTGCGCGCTGCCGGCGTGCGCATCGTCAGTCCGAGCAGCAGCCAGACGCTGGCGAGCAAGGCGCTGCCCACCCAGACGGCGCTGGCGCCGGCGTATTTGGCAAGAGATCCGCCGACGACACCACCGAGAAACAGGCCGAGCGACTGTGTCGTGTTGTAGACGCCGAGCGCTGCCCCCTTTGCGTGCGGCGGCGCGATGCGCGCGATCAGCGACGGCTGAGTTGCTTCCAGGATGTTGAAAGCAATGAAGAACAGCGTCAGCCAGCAGGCCAGTCCGGCGAGGTCTCGGGCGAAAAAGGCGAAACCCGCGGGCACCGCGATGAGCAGAACGATGGCCGAATTGAAGACCAGCTTCAGCCGGGCGTAGCGCTCGGCGGCGATGATCGCCGGCACCATGACGGCGAATGAGACGAAAAGTGCCGGCAGGTAGACTTGCCAGTGTTCGGCGACTGGCAGGTGGCCGGTGGTCAGCAGCTCGACGGGTAGCAGCACCCACATCGCGGTGAGCATCAGGTGCAGCGCGAAGACGCCGAAGTTAAGGCGCAGCAATTGGCGATCAGCGAGCACCTCGACAAAGCTCTGCCAGGCCGGCTGGCGCGCCACGGTCGGGGCCACGGGAACGATTCTGACGACGACGACAATGGCGAGCAGAGCGAGGACACCCGTCAGCGAAAAGATCCCGGGCATGCCGATGGCCACGTAGAGCAGCGGGCCGCCGACCATCGACACGGCGAAGACCAGGCCGATCGACGAACCGATCATCGCCATCACCTTGGTCAGGTGCTGCTCGCGCGTAAGATCGGCGGCCAGCGCGGTGACCGCGGCCGAGATCGCGCCGGCACCCTGCAGGACACGCCCGACGATGACGCCGTGGATGTCGCCGGCCAGTGCGGCAACGAAACTGCCGAGGGCGAAGACCAGCAGTCCGAAGACGATCACCGGCTTGCGTCCGAAGCGATCGGACGCCGCGCCGTAGGCGATCTGCAGACACGCCTGGGTGAGGCCATAGCCGCCAAGGGCGGCGCCGACCAGGGCAGCGTCGTTGCCCGACGGCAGGTGTTGCGCATAAATGGCGAAAACCGGCAGAATCAGGAACAGTCCCAGCATGCGCAAGGCAAAGACGGCGGCCAGACTGAGGCCGGCGCGCCGTTCTTCGCGGCTCATACGATCGGTAAACGAGGCGGGCATGGGCTTGCGGGGGGGAATTGGTGCCGGTTGGCGGGATCGCGTATATTAGCAGGTTTGTTGAGGCGCCCCGATGGAGCCTCAGCGGTCGACGAACCAGACGGATCGAACGCGAACGATGATGCTTAAATCAAGGCTTGCTTGGCCAGTGGGCAAATGCGCCGTGCTGTTCGCCGTGCTGCTTGCCGGCAACTCGCCTGGGGCTCTTGCCGAAGACTTCGTGTACGTCGTTCGCACGGGCGACAATCCCTGGAATCTCACCCAGCGCTATCTGAAAAGCATCAGTCTCTGGCCTGCCCTGCAGGAATACAACCAGATCACCGACGCAAAGAGCATGCTACCCGGTCAGCGGCTGCACATTCCACTGCGCTGGCTGCGTCCGACGGCCGCGGTCGCGCAAATCGTCGACCTGCGCGGCGAAGCCGAAATGTTGAGCGCGGGAGAACGCGTCGCCCTGAAGACCGGCATGTCGGTAAGGCTGGGCGCGAGCTTGCGGACGGGACGCGAGAGCAGTCTGGCGATCGAGTACCCCGATGGCAGCCGCAGCTTGCTCGGGCCGGATTCGGAGTTGCGCCTGGTCGATCTGGCGCGCCTGCCGGTCGCCGCGACGCAACAGGTGCGCATCGATCTGAGCCGCGGTCGGCTGGAGAATGCCGTCCAGCGGCAGGCACACCGTGCGGGCGGGCGCTTCGTCATTGAAACACCCGCGGCGGTTGCCGCCGTCCGCGGCACGCGATTTCGCGTCGTCGCGAGCGGCGATGTGCTGCGTGCGGAAACGCTGGAGGGCTCGCTGCTGCTGGCTAACGGCGCCGGTCGGGCGGTCGTCGGTGGCGGCCGGGGTTCGCTGGCGCACGCGGGACGTGCGCCAGCCGGGCCGGTGGCACTGCTCGCCGCGCCGCGGCTCGAGCAACTGCCGGAACGGGTCGACCGCCTGCCGCTGCAATTCGCCTTCCCCGCGGTCCCCGGAGCGCTGCGCTATCGAACGCAAGTAGCGCCGCTGCCTGGATTTGCGGCGGTCGCTTCCGATCACCTGAGCGAGGCGCCGCGTGCCACGAGCTCGGCCGATCTGGCCAATGGCAGCTACCTCATACGGGTTCGGGCGATCGATGCAAACGGACTGGAAGGGCTGGACGCGGACCGACAGGTGGTCATCCATGCGCGCCCCGAGCCGCCGATGATGCGCCAGCCTGGAGCGGACGCAGTCGTCATCGACGAGCATCCGGCGTTTCTCTGGAGCGAAGGCAGCGGACCGAGCGACTATCACTTCCAGCTCGCCAGCGATGCGCAATTTGCCCAGTTGCTGGTCGATGTCGCAGGAATCGCCAGACCACCGTTCGTTGCGCCACAGGCGTTGGCGCTCGGCCAATACTACTGGCGCGTGGCGCGGCGTACGCCGACCGACGGCGAAGGGCCGTTTTCCGACGCGCAGGCTTTTCGCCGACTGCCCGCGGGCCCCGCCGTCGATGCCCCTCAGCAGGCGGGCAACCGGCTCGATTTGCGCTGGCGCGCGAGTGCGGCCGACGAACGCTACCAGGTTCAACTGAGCACCGATCAGACGTTTGCCAGCAGCGTGCTCGAGACTGAAACGAGCCAGCCGGCACTGTCGATCGACAAACCCGCGGCGGGCATCTATTTCGTCCGCGTACGGGCGCTCGCACCGGGTCAGCCGGCAAGCCCGTGGGGTGAGACGCAGAAGATCGAGATCACCCACAACTACTGGCCGATCGTGCTGATCGTTGCCGCGACCCTGCTGATCGTCTTTTGATGGCATATCGGTCGCGTGACTGGCTCGCGCACCGGATCGGCTGGCTGATCATCATCGCGCTGGCCAGCATCGCCGGCTTCGCACAACTCGCGCCGCTGCAACGGCTCGACCTGGTTCTCTACGACGCCCTCGAACCCTTGGTCAGGCCGCCCAGTCCGCCGCCGCAGGCCGCCGTCGTTGCCATCGACGAACGCAGCCTGCACGCCCTCGGCGCCTGGCCATGGCCGCGCAGCGTGCATGCCGAACTGATCGAGCGCCTCAGCGAAGCCGAGGTGGCTGCTATCGGGGTCGCCATTCTGTTCCCGGAAACGGCGCCGGGCGACGAGCGCCTGGCGGCTGCCCTCGCCCGCTCCGGGCGCGTCGTCCTGCCGGTGGCGCCCGCCGGTGTCGACAGCAGCCGCGCCGGCATCAGCGCAATCCTGCCGACGATCGAGCTGATCAGCCACGCCGGCATCGGCCACGTCGACGTTGAAGTCGATCTGGATGGACTGGTGCGCCGTATCTTCCGGCGCGCCGGCCTCGCCAGGCCGGAGTGGCCGGCGCTTTCGGTTGCGGTGCGCGAAGTGGCCGCTGCCGGTGGCGAGGCAACGCCGGCACCAGCCGCGCCCGAGCGTCCGCTCGCCGCGCTGGTGGCGCCCTACTGGGTACGCCAGGACGAGTTGCTGCTGCCCACGCCGGTTGGTGCGGCAAGCGTGCCGACGGTCTCCGCTTTCGACCTGCTGAATCGAAGCGAGAGCGCGGCGGGTTTGCGCGGAAAAGCCGTCTTTCTTGGCACGACGGCACTCGGTCTGGCGGCTTCGCTGACCACCCCGAGTGCCGCCGGCCCGATGACGGCGGTCGAGTTTCACGCCCGCGCCTACGAAGCCCTGCGCAGCGGCCTGACTTTCCAGACGGCGCAGCCGCTCGTTACGCTGCTGTTTACCGTTTCTACGCTCGCTCTCGCCCTGCTTGTCCAAGTCTTGCGCTGTACGCGCTCGGTGAACACTGCCGGCATGCTCCTTGTTGTCGCGCCGATGGCGAGCGCCACCCTGCTCGCGACGACACAAATCTGGGTGCCGCCGGCGGCGGCGATGGTCGGCCTGGCGATGGGCATGCTGTGGTCGCTGTCACTCCAGCTGAAGCGCGCCCGCCGCGCGCTGCGGCGCGTCCGCCTGAACGCCGACGCGACGCTGCGCTCGATTGCCGAAGCGGTGTTGACGGTCGATGGCGAGGAACGGGTCGTCTACCTCAACCCGGTAGCCGAACAGTTGGCCGGCGTCGAGCTGAACGCGGTGCGCGGACAGACCTTGCGCAACTTGCTTGCGACTTGCTCCGACGACGCTCAGCGGATCAGCGACACGCTGGCCACCTGCCGCGACAAGCAAAGCACGGTACGGATCAGCGAGCCGCTCGCCTGGCGCTCGCCTGACGGCCAGCTTTGTTCCTTGCGCGCAACCTTGGCGCCGGTCGGCAACGGTCGCCAGGGGTTTGTCCTGGTGTTCAACGATGTGACCGACACGCTGGCCTTCACCTCGCGCCTCGAGCACCAGGCGACGCACGATCCCTTGACCGGTCTGCCCAACCGTACCCTCCTGCTCGACCGGCTACGGCGGACGCTGACGCGTTCGCGGCGCTCGGGCAAGATGGTCGCCGTCCTCTTCGTCGACCTCGACCGATTCAAGCGCATCAACGACAGTCTCGGGCATCCGACGGGCGATTACGTGCTCAAGGTAGTCGCCGATCGCCTGGCGAACGCGGTTCGCGCTGAGGACACGGTCGCCCGCTGGGGTGGCGATGAGTTCATCGTTCTGATCGACGGTGCCAGCGACCGCGCGGCGATCACCGCCGTGGCGAGCAAGATCCACGAACTGCTCGAACGCGAAATGGCGAGCGAGGACGACGACGGTCTGGTCGTTTCCGGAAGCATCGGCGTGAGCATTGGCCCGCAGGACAGCAACGACGCCGATCACCTGTTGTCGATGGCGGACAAGGCCATGTATCGCGTCAAGCGCAGCGGCGGCGACGCCTTCGCCTTCTATTCGGCCGAGATGAACACCTGGTCGCGCGAGCGGCTGGCGATCGAGACGGCCTTGCGCCGGGCGCTGGTGAATCGGGAGTTCGAACTCCATTATCAGCCGCAGATCGAGGTGGCCAGCGGGCGTCTGGTGGGCCTCGAGTCGCTCATTCGCTGGCGTCAGCCGGGCATTGGCCTGGTGCGGCCCGACGCCTTCATTCCAGCGGCCGAAGAAAGCGGCCTGATCCGCAGCATCGGCGAGTGGGTGATCCAGGAAGCAGCGTCGCAGGCTGCGCGCTGGGCCGCCGAAGGGCTGCACGTCGTGCCCTTGGCGGTGAATGTTTCGGCGCGGCAATGTGCCGACATGGCCATCGTCGAAGTGATTGGCCAGGCGCTGGCGACCAGCCGGATCAGCCCGGCCAGCCTGAAGATCGAGGTGACCGAGTCGACCGCGATGCACAACGTCGATTTCGTCGCCACACTGTTGGCAAGCATTGCCCGCCTGGGTGTCCGGGTTGCCGTGGACGACTTTGGCACCGGCTATTCGTCGCTCTCTTGTCTGAAGCGTTTCCCGATCTCCGAACTGAAGATCGACCGCAGCTTCGTCGCCGGGATCGCGCAGAACAGCGACGATGCGGCGATCGTACGCGGCACGATCGCCTTGGCGCACGGCATGGGCATGACGGTGGTTGCCGAAGGCGTCGAGAACGAAGCACAGCTTGCCTTTCTTGCCGGTCACAGCTGCGACATCGCGCAGGGCTACCATTTTGCCCGACCGTTGCGAGCCGACGAGATCAGGTGCTGGCTGAGTCTTGCCCAGCCGCGTGCCGGTGAAGCCGACGGCTGACAGCGAGATCCTCGCGCAGCGCAAGCAGACGATCGAGCCGGAAATCACCTCGTTGACGCCTGTTGATCGGCCCACCTATACTGCGCCGCCTGTCGACGGGCTTGCTTCCCGCGATTCTCCCCTCCTGCACTGCGCAGGTTTGCTGAAGCCGCGTCGCGGCGACCCATCATGGACGAAACGAAGCTGATCAGGATCCGCGGGGCGCGCACGCACAACCTGAAGAACATCAACCTCGACCTGCCGCGCAACCGCCTGGTCGTGATTACCGGTCTGTCGGGCTCGGGCAAGTCGTCGCTCGCCTTCGACACGCTTTACGCAGAAGGCCAGCGGCGCTACGTCGAGTCCTTGTCCGCTTACGCCCGGCAATTTCTCCAGCGCATGGAAAAGCCGGATGTCGATCTGATCGAAGGCCTCTCGCCGGCCATCTCGATCGAGCAGAAAGCAACCAGCCACAATCCGCGGTCGACGGTCGGCACGGTGACCGAAATCCACGATTACCTGCGCCTGCTCTACGCGCGCGCCGGTACGCCCTACTGCCCCGAGCACCAGCAGCCGCTTGCCGCGCAGACCGTTGCGCAAATGGTCGACCACGTTCTGGCGTTGCCCGAGGGCACGCGGGTGATGATCCTGGCACCAGTCGTCGCCAATCGCAAAGGCGAGCAGAGCGAGCTGTTCGCCGAACTGCGCGCGCAGGGTTTCGTACGCCTGCGGGTCGACGGCGGGATCTACGAAATGGACGCGCTACCGAAGCTCGCCAAGACGCACAAGCACAGCGTAGACGTCGTCGTCGATCGCCTGCGCGTGCGCGACGACATGCGTCAGCGCCTGGCCGAATCGTTTGAAACCGCCTTGCGCCACGCCGACGGACGCGCCATCGCGCTGGAAATGGACAGCGCGCACGAACACCTGTTCTCCGCCCGCTTCGCCTGTCCGGCATGCACCTACTCGCTGTCCGAACTCGAGCCGCGCATCTTCTCGTTCAACAGTCCGCTCGGTGCCTGCCCGCAATGCGACGGCCTCGGCGTGATTCAGTTCTTCGACCCGAAACGGATTGTCGCGCACCCCGAGCTATCGCTCGCCGCTGGTGCGATCCGCGGCTGGGATCGGCGTACGCCGTTCTACTTTCAGATGCTCTGCGCGCTCGCCGAGCACTACGACGTGGCCGTCGACACACCGTATCGCGAGCTGCCGGAGAACTTCCGGCAAGTCATTCTCTACGGTTCCGGGCGCGAGGAGCTGCCGTTTCGTTACGTCAACGAGCGCGGCCAGACAAGCGTCCGGCGGCACAGCTTCGAAGGCATCGCCGTCAACCTCGAGCGGCGCTACCGGGAGACCGATTCGCACACCGTGCGCGAAGAACTCGCGCGCCTGATCAGCAATCGGGTCTGCCCGGCCTGCGCCGGCAGCCGCCTGCGCGAAGAAGCGCGCAATGTGCGCGTCGGCGCGCAGGGCCAGGCACGCACGCTGCACGAAATCAGCCGTCTGCCGCTGGCTGCCGCGCGCGAGTATTTTCTCGCCCTGCAGCTCCCGGGCAACAAGGCGCAGATCGCCGAGAAGGTGCTCAAGGAAATCGGCAGCCGCCTGCAATTCCTGATCGATGTCGGACTCGACTACCTGTCGCTCGACCGCTCGGCCGAAACGCTGTCCGGCGGCGAGGCGCAACGCATCCGGCTCGCCTCGCAGATCGGTTCCGGCCTGACCGGCGTCATGTACGTCCTCGACGAGCCGTCGATCGGCCTGCACCAGCGCGACAATGCCCGCCTGCTGAAGACCTTGCAGCACCTGCGCGACCTCGGCAACACGGTGATCGTCGTCGAGCACGACGAAGACGCGATTCGCCACGCCGACTACGTCGTCGACATCGGACCGGGTGCCGGCGTGCACGGCGGCTTCATTGTTGCCGAGGGCAGTCCGGCCGCGATCATCGGCAATCGGGCTTCGCTGACCGGCGATTACCTTGCCGGCCGCCGCCGGATCAGCCCACGTGACCAGCGCCGGCCACCGCAGGCGGACCGGATGCTGAGGATCGTCGGCGCGCGCGGCAACAACCTGAAGAACGTCACGGTCGACCTGCCGCTCGCCCTGTTCACTTGCGTTACCGGCGTATCCGGCTCGGGCAAATCGACCTTGATCAACGACACGCTGTACGCCGCCGCTGCGCGCCGCCTCTACGGCTCGACCGGAGAACCCGCTGCGCACGACGAGATCGTCGGTCTCGAGCAGTTCGACAAGGTGATCAACGTCGATCAGAGTCCGATCGGCCGCACGCCGCGCTCCAACCCGGCGACCTACACCGGCCTTCTGACACCGATCCGGGACCTTTTTGCCGGCGTCCCCGAGGCACGCTCGCGCGGCTACGCAGCCGGGCGCTTTTCCTTCAACGTCAAGGGCGGACGTTGCGAAGCCTGCCAGGGCGACGGCGTTCTCAAGGTCGAAATGCACTTTCTGCCCGACGTCTATGTACCCTGTGACGTCTGCCGCGGCCAGCGCTACAACCGCGAAACGCTGGAGATCAGGTACAAGGGAGAGAATATCCACGAGGTACTGCAGATGACGGTGGAAACGGCGCACGAATTCTTTGCTGCCGTACCGGTCGTGGCACGCAAGCTGCAGACCCTGGTCGATGTCGGCTTGAGCTACATCACGCTCGGTCAGGCGGCAACCACGCTGTCCGGCGGCGAAGCGCAACGCGTCAAGCTGGCGCTCGAGCTGTCCAAGCGCGACACCGGCAAGACGCTCTACATTCTCGACGAGCCGACGACCGGCCTGCATTTCCAGGATATCGAAATGTTGTTGCGAGTTCTCCATCGCCTGGTCGATCACGGCAACACGGTCGTCGTTATCGAACACAATCTCGATGTGGTGAAGACGGCCGACTGGCTGATCGACCTGGGTCCGGAAGGCGGCGACGGCGGCGGTCGCCTGCTCGCTGCAGGCACACCCGAGCAAATCGCGAGCATTGCCGAAAGTCATAGTGGGCGCTTCCTGGCGCCACTGCTGGCGCGGCGCTGAGCGCCCCGTCGACCGGCTTGCTGCAGCGCGGAAAAATTCTGCTGACTCGCCCAATTCCATGCCAGAATTCGCGGCTAAATCGTTTTGCTTCCTTTGCCGCCCCTGAAATGCCAGAATTGAAGGTTTGCAGGGCATCCAACCACCACAGGAGACATCATGAACAAATCTGAATTGATCGACGCGCTTGCTGCCCGCACTGAACTCTCCAAAGCGACCTGTGCGAAAGCGCTGGATGCGGTGATCGACACGATTGTCGAAACAGTTGCCGAGGGCGAAACGGTCACCCTGGTGGGTTTCGGCTCGTTCAGAGCCAGCGGGCGCGCCGCACGCGAAGGGAAGAACCCGAAAACTGGCGCCAAGATCATGATTCCGCAGACGACGGTACCCAAGTTCGCAGCAGGCGCCGGCTTCAAGGCAAAAGTTGCCGGGAAGGACGAGTAAGCCAACCGTGCGCGTCTACGCCCCCGGCGGCGCCCGATTTCCCGTCGTGCCATCACGGCGGTAGAAAGGGCAGGTCCTCCGGGGTTGTCTTCTCTGCCCCTGGCGGCGAGCTGGCGCCGAGCAGCGCACACTGGATCGGACGATCGGCCCGCCTACTCGGGCAGCAACAAATGGAAAGCCGCGCCACTGGTGTTGGCCAGTTCGACGCGGCCGCACCGTCCATTGTTGCAGTGCAAGGCAGCCACGCAGTCGGCGAGATACAGACCGAGACCGGTGCCTTCCCGGCTGAGCGGCCAACTGCCGGCAGCACGCGCGAGGACTTGCGGCGGGTAGCCCGGCCCATCGTCACACACCCCGAAGTCCAACCAGCCAGCGCGCGTGCGCGCGCCGATGACGACCTGCCGGCGGGCGTAACGCAGCGCGTTGTAGATCGCGTCGCGGACGACCATGCGAATCAGGTGTTCATCGTAAAACCATAGTTCGGGGGCGCGTTCGAGGTCGGCGCTGATCGTCAGCGCAGTCTGCTGACGAACTTCAGCGACCAGTTCGCCGACCAGGTCGACCGGTGTGCACGCCCCGATGTCCGCCGCGAGTTGCCCTTTTTCCGCCTTGTAGCAGGCGAGCAGGCGACTGAGCGTGGCGGCCGCCTCCAGCGCATCGCGCAGCGTCTCGCGATCGCCTCTGGCTTCAGCACGCGCGGCGAGAATCGCCAGGCGGTTCTTGACGCCATGCACGGTGAGGGCAGCAAGGTCGACGAACTGCATGCCTATTCGCTGCGTGCGTACTTGCTGCGAATCTGCTCGACCAGCGAGGCGATTTCGGCGAGCTTCGGGTGGTCTGGCTGTTGCGCCTGAACGGCTTGCTGGAAGCCTTGCGCCGAGCGCAGTTTTTCGCTGTCGAGACCGTTGCGGAGGATGTCGAGATAGACCACGAGCGCTGCATTGGCCATGATCTGCAGGTTGGTCGGCAGGCGATGGGCGGCCTCGCACAGCATCTCGCCAGCCGCTGCGACATCGCCTGCCTTGGCGCGTCGCACCGCTTCGTTGTTGAGCTGGACGATTTCACGAATGCTGTCGGCGACCAGTTGTTCGGCCAGTTCGGGCGCGCCATTGTCGCGCAGGACGGCGGTGATGCGGGCATGCAGTTGCTTCGCCTCGGGATTGCCCTGCACCAGCCGGCGCAGGATGCTCTGCGCCGAGTCCTGCCGGCCAGCCAGCAGGCAGGCGCGTGCGAGGTTGAGCGCAGCGTCGTCGGTGAGCGCCGCCGGGTCCGCCTGCAGCGCACGTTCGAGTGCAGCCGCAGCCTTTTCTGCATTTCCGGCCTTGCGCTGCGCGATGGCTTCGACTGCCGCCAGCAGTGGATCGGCCGCCGCGTCCTTGCCGGTCGCGCGCGCTTCTTCGAGCAGGCCGACCGCCTTTCCCGCTTCGCCGATTTCGCAATAGGCGTTGCCAAGACGCGCAAAGTCTGCTGTTTCGCGCAGCGGTGAGTGGCGAGTCTTCCTGATCACCTGGCCGAGCGCCTGTTCGACGCGCGCGAAATCGCCCTTCTGTTCGGCGACCGCGGCGATCGAACGCTGCCGGGCGAGCGAATTCGGCGAAACCAGGCACGCCTTGTCGAGAATCTCGATTGCCGCATCACTGTCGCCGCTGTCCTGATGCAACTTGCCGAGCAGATCGTAAGCAGCGGTCAGTTTGGGCGCTTCCGTGATCAACTCCGCGAGAAGCTGTTTTGCAGCGTCGGCGCCGCCCTGCTGCTGCAGCGCGCGCGCCAGACCGAGTTTCGCCCAGGGCAGTGAACGCATGCTGAGAACCTGCCGGTAGAAGGCGATCGCAGTGTCCACCTGTCGGCTCTGAACCAGCGCATTCCCCTTGATGCGCAGAGCGTCGACCAGGTAGCGGTCGCGCGCGGCGATGATTTCATCGCAGGCGCTGACCGTTCCGCTCCAGTTGCCGGCATCCTGAAACTGGTCGATACGGGCCAGGCGGCGCTTGCGCTCGAGCAGTCGTTCAAGGCGCTGGCGCAGCGTATCGGCGGTAAAAGGTTTGAGCAGATAGTCGTCGGGCAGGCATTCGGCAGCCGTGACGACGCTTTCGTAGCCCTTTTCCGCCGTGACCATGATGAATAGCACGCCGCGCCCAATGATCCGGCGGGTACGCAGGTATTCGAGGAATTGCTGGCCGTCGGTGCCGCCGCCGAGATAGAAGTCGCAGAGGATTACGTCAACGCTGCTGACGCTGAGTTTCTGCAGGGCGTCGCGCACCGAGGCCGCGGTCGTCACCTGCTCGCAGCCCAGGCTGCCGACCTGGCTACGCAGCGAACTGCGCATTTCCGCCTGGTCGTCGAGGATCAGGAAGCGCTTGTCGCTGTACGGGGTCTGCTGGGCCATGTGCGCGCGGGTCTACGCTGGTGAGGCAAGGGGGTGGTGGACAAGGCGATTCAGACGCAGCCAGCGCATCTACCCGCACTGCCCGCCGCTGTTTGCACCAGTCATCGATCAATTATAAGCGCAATCCGCCACCATACCGTGCGCGTTGGTGCTGCTGCGGGCGGCCGGGTCCTGCCGGTAAAAGGTGGCGAGTTGGGCGTAGAGCGCGGGATACTCGCTGCGCAGGACGAGGGGGACCTCGAAAAAGGCCTCGCTCATGACCGCGAAGAACTCGCCGCGGTTTTCCGCCGCGTAGGCGTCGAACGGCAGGTCGGCGACGTCCCCGTGAGCCGCCTCGACACGTGCCGCGAAGTCTTCGTAGGCGGCGAGCAGAACGCCTTCCCAATCGCTGCGCGACAGACCGGCGGGCAGTGGCGGCACACCGTCGGCTTCACCGTTCAGCATGTCGAGCTTGTGCGCGAACTCGTGGATGACGACGTTGTATCCGCTGCCAGCCATCTGCGCGTCGCGCCAGGAAATGAGCAGCGGACCACCGCTCCACGCTTCGCCCGAGGCGCGTTCGTCGTACTCGTGAACGACGCCGAATTCATCTTCGACGCTGCGCGGGATGACGAATTCATCGGGATAGACGATCATCCCGACCCAGCCGCGGTAGTAGTCCAGGCCGAGTTCGAGGATCGGCAGGCAGCCTTGCGCGGCAATCGAAACGCACATCTCGTCGTTGAGGGCAACGCCGCCGACCGGAGTGAATTCCTTCTTCGAGAGGAACTCGCGCGTCAGCCGGCGCAAACGCTCCTGCTCCTCGCCGTTCAGCACAGCGAGAAAGGGCAGCGAGCCGACGACACGCTGCCAGACACGATCGGGAATGGGCGCGGTGAGCGGGCGGTTGCGCCACCAGGCAAGAAGCTTGTCGATCATCGGCGTTTTGTCTCGGGAAGAATTGTCGTCAGATAGATTCCGCTGAAGATCAGGCCGATGCCGATGGCGTGGTAGGCCTGTGGGCGTTCGCCGAGGAAAATCGCGGAAAGGATGGTGCCAAACACCGGCATCAGGTGCAGGAAGAGACTGGCCCGGTTGGCACCGACTTCACCAACGGCACGGTTGTAGAAGACGTAGCCGAGAAAGCCGGGAAAGATTCCGGTATAGGCGATGCCGGCGAGCGACCCGGCGGAAACGACGATCGTCCGGCCCTGAGCAATCTCCCAGGCATAGGCCGGAGCGAGGACGCACAGCCCGACGCCGGTCAGGGCGGCGAGCAGCAGCATCGGGTCGACCCCCGCCGGCCGCCACTGCAGGCCGATGGTGTAGAAAGCCCAGGTGAACACCGCGCCGAGCATCCAAAGGTCGCCGACGTTCGGACTCAGCGTGGCAAGCGTCTGCAGTTCGCCGCGGCAGACGATGCTGCTGACGCCGACGAACGAGACCAGGACGCCCAGCCATTCGAAAGGCTGCAGATGCTTGTTCAGCAGTGCCCAGGAGAGGGTGATCGTGGCGATCGGGATAAACGAGTTGATCAGAACGGCATTGGTCGCCGGCGTGTAGTTGAGGCCGATATAGGCCAGCGTGTTGTAGCCGCCGACGCCGAGCAGGCCGAGGATGACAACCGCCGGCCAGGCGCGGCGCAGCAGCGGCCACTGCTGCCGCAGGTGCGGCAAGGCGAGCGGCAGGACGAGCAGGAAAGCGATTGCCCAGCGCCAGAACGCCAGGCTAAGCGGCGGCACCTGGCCGCGCAGCGCTCGCCCGAGCACCATGTTGCCCGACCAGAAGAGCGTCGTCAGCGCGAGCAACAGGTAAGGGTGGCGCAATCGGTCAAGCATCGCAGGCGAATGGCAGGCAGGAGCAGCAAAGGGCGCATTATGCCTGAGAGGCTGGTCGGAAAACGCCGTCAGGACTGTGCGCACCGCGCGTGCCGATCGTGGCCTCGCCCGCCACCCGCACTTTTCGCAGCCGGCCGCCCCTCCATTGTCTTATATCAGGATTATTCGCTTGCCTAGCCCTTATAATCGTCCAATGGTCTCCGTTACGCACTCGGTCGCCGCGCAGAGCGGCCTCGAACATTCTCTCCGGACACTCGCCGAAGGACTGGCGGCGGATGATGTCGCCCGCTTGCGGCAGGCGGTCGACCTGGCGCAGGCGGTGTACGACGACCGTCGCCTGGGCAGCGACGAAGGCATCTGGGACCACGCCTTGGGCATGGCGCTGATCGTCGCCGGCCTGAAGCTCGACGCCGATGCGCGCGTCGCCGCACTGCTTTTTGCCGTACCGGCCTTGCTCGAACGGGGTGTGGCGCTGCTCGAAGCGGATTTCGGTAGCGGCGTCTCCCGTCTGGTCGACGGGATCTCGCGGCTCAACCGGCTGCGGCCGATCGCGCGCGGCTTTGCCGCGACGAACAGCGAGAAGAACGCGCAGGAAACGAAGGCACAGGTCGAGATTCTGCGCAAGATGCTGCTCGCCACCGTCGAGGACATTCGCGTCGTCCTCCTGCGCCTGGCTTCGCGGACGCAGACGCTGCGCCACTTTGCCGCCGAACCCGACGACCTGCGCGTGCCGGTTGCGCGCGAGACGCTGGAACTGTATTCGCCGCTGGCCAACCGGCTCGGCGTCTGGGAACTGAAGTGGGAACTGGAAGACCTCGCCTTCCGCTTCCTCCACCCCGAAATTTACAAGGACATTGCGCGTCATCTGGACGAGAAGCGCGCCGAGCGCGAACTTTTCATCAGCGCGGCGACCGATCGCTTGAAAAGCGAGCTGGCCGCAGCCGGCGTGCTGAACGCCGAGGTCTATGGGCGGCCGAAGCACATCTACAGCATCTGGAACAAGATGCGCCGCAAGGCGGTCGATTTCTCGCAGGTATACGACGTGCGCGCGTTGCGTGTGATCGTCGACCAGGTCAAGGACTGCTACACGGCGCTCGGCATCGTGCACCACATCTGGTCGCCGATTGCCCACGAATTCGACGACTACATCGCGCATCCGAAGGGTAACGACTACCGCTCGCTGCATACCGCGGTGCATTGCCCGGACGGCCGCGCGCTGGAAGTGCAGATTCGCACGCGCGAAATGCATCGACACGCCGAACTCGGCGTCGCTGCGCACTGGCGTTACAAGGAAGGCGGCCGGGTGTCGCCGGAGGACCGCTACGACGAGAAGATCGCCTGGTTGCGGCAGTTGATCGTCTGGCGCGACGAAGTGGCCGACTCGTCGGACTGGATCAGACACTACAAACAGGCAGCGTTCGACGAAACGGTCTACGTCCTCACCCCGCAGGGGCGCGTCATCGACCTGCCGCGCGGCGCGACGCCGGTCGATTTCGCTTACCGCGTGCATACCGACGTCGGTCATCGCTGTCGCGGCGCCAAGGTCGACGGCACGCTCGTTCCACTCAATACCCAACTCGCCACCGGACAGCGAGTCGAGATCGTTCTCGCCAAATATGGTGGGCCTTCGCGCGATTGGCTCAATCCGCAACTTGGCTATCTGTTTACGCACCGCTCGCGGGTCAAGGTACGCCAGTGGTTTGCCGCCGCGGCGCTGGCGGAGACGCTGGCCGAAGGACGCGCCATCGTCGGCCGCGAGTTGCAGCGCCTCGGGCAGAGCGGCTACAGTATCGACGAACTGGCCGGACGGCTCGGCTTTGCCCAAACGGACGATCTGTTCATCGCGCTGGCACGCGCCAAGCTCAGCCTGCGCCAGTTGCAGGCCGCGCTACGCGGTGGCGAAGTGCTGCCCGACGAACAGGCGGCCGACGAACTGGCGGTGCGCGAGCAGCGCGACAGCGATGTGGCCGAAAAAGGGATCCTGATCGTCGGTGTCGATCGCCTGCTGACGCAACTCGCGCGCTGTTGCAAGCCGGTACCGCCCGACCCGATCGTCGGCTTCGTCACGCGCGGGCGCGGCGTCTCGGTGCACCGCCTCGATTGCAGCAACTTCGAGAACATGCGCCACATGCACCCGGAGCGCGTCATCGAGACGAGTTGGGGTACGAAGGCAGAAGGGCTGTTTGCGGTGGACATCGTGATCGAAGCACGCGATCGGCAGGGGCTACTGCGCGACGTCTCGGATGTACTGTCGCGCGAGAAGATCAACCTGATCGCGGTCAACACGCTCTCGCGCCAGGGTGAGGCGCGCATGGGCTTTACTGCCGAAGTCGGCAGCACCGCCCAGCTCAACCGTACGCTGGCCCTGCTGCACGATGTTCCCGGCGTCGTCGACGTGCGCCGCGCCTGACTCCTCCGTCAACCCATTCTTCATCGCCGATGGCCGATACTGGCGCTTTTCCGGCGCCAGGAAGCGGTCAGGCAAGGCGCCGGCGAGGCCCCCACGTCTGGACCCCGGGCCGGCCAGCCGTTACTTTCACGCCTTGAGCAGTTCGATCAGCTCGCTTTGCGAGGAATGCGGGCTGCTGCGTGAGCCGCGCCGCTGGTGGTACGTTCCATCCGAGGCGAGTTCCCAGGCGAGGACGTTGTCGGTCAGGTAGATCTGCAATCCTTCCGCGATAACCCGCCGCTTGAGCTTGCGGTCGAGCACCGGAAATGCCAGTTCGATGCGCCGGAAGAAGTTGCGCTCCATCCAGTCGGCACTCGACAGGTAGACCTTCTCTTCGCCACCAGCGTAGAAGTAGAAGACACGGTGGTGTTCGAGCTGCCGACCGATGATCGAGCGCACGCTGATGTTCTCGGAGAGTCCTTTGACCCCGGCGCGCAGACCGCAGACGCCACGCACGATGAGGTCGATCTTGACGCCCGCCTGCGACGCCTCGTACAGCGCGACGATCGTCTCCGGCTCGAGCAGCGAGTTCATCTTGGCAATGATGCGCGAACGCTTGCCGGCGCGCGCGGCTTCCGCTTCGGCACGAATTCCGGCGACGACGTTCGGCTGCAGCGTGAACGGCGCCTGCCAGAGGTGCGTCAGCGTCTGCGCACGGCCGAGGCCGGTGAGCTGTTTGAAGACCTCGTTGGTATCCGCGCCGATCTCCTCGTTGCAGGTGAGCAGACCGAAGTCGGAATACAGACGTGCGGTCTTCGGATGATAGTTGCCCGTGCCGAGATGGCAATAGCGGCGCAGAATGCTGCTCCCCGCCCGGCCCTCTTCGCGGCGCACGACCATCAGCATCTTGGCGTGCGTCTTGTAGCCGACGACGCCGTAGACCACATGCGCGCCAACTTCTTCGAGTTTGGTCGCCCAGCCGATGTTGGCCTCTTCGTCAAAGCGCGCCATCAGTTCGACGACGACGGTGACTTCCTTGCCATTCTGTGCCGCGCGCAGAAGCGACTGCATCAGCACCGAATCGGTCCCGGTGCGATAGACGGTCATCTTGATGGCGACGACCTGCGCGTCAGCTGCCGCCTGTTCGAGCAGTTCGATCACCGGATCAAAGCTCTGATAGGGATGGTGCAGCAGAATGTCGCCACCGCGGATGCTGTCGAAGACGCTGTGACACTTGTGCAGCGCTTTCGGCGTTCCCGGCTTGAACGGCTGGAACTTCAGATCGTTACGAACGACCCAATCGGGGACCTGCATCAGACGGACAAGGTTGACCGGGCCGGCGACGCGGAAGAGGTCCGTTTCGGTCAGGTTGAACTGGCCGAGGAGGAATTGCGTCATTGCTTCCGAGCAGTTGTTGGCGACCTCCAGACGCACCGCATCGCCAAAGTGACGCTGCGGCAGTTCGCCCTGAATCTTGGTGCGCAGGTTCTTGACTTCCTCTTCGTCGACGAACAGGTTGCTGTTGCGCGTGACGCGAAACTGGTAGCAACCGAGCACCTTCATGCCGGCAAAGAGCTCATGCACGAATTCGTGCAGAATCGACGAGAGGAAGACGAAGCAATACTCGCTATCGCCGAGTTCGCGCGGCAGCCGGATGACGCGCGGCAGAACGCGCGGCGCCTGAACGATGGCGGCCCCCGAACTGCGCCCGAAGGCATCGCGCCCTTCCAGCTCGACCGCGAAGTTGAGGCTCTTGTTCAGAACGCGTGGGAAGGGATGCGAGGGGTCCAGCCCGATCGGCGTGATCACCGGCATCACTTCGCGGAAGAAGAAATCGCCAATCCATTCGCGTTGCGCTTCGTTCCAGTCCGAACGTTTGACGAAGCGAATGCCTTCCGCGGCGAGCGCGGGCAGAATTTCTTCGTTGAGCAGCGCGTATTGTTCCTTGACGATCGCGTGCGTTTCTTCGCTGACCAGGCGATAGACCTCACGCGCCGTCCGTCCATCGGTCGTGATGGCGACCGATCCCAGCTTGATCTGCTCCTTGATCCCCGCCTCGCGAATTTCGAAGAACTCATCCAGATTGCTGCTCACGATGCACAGGAAGCGCAAGCGTTCGAGCAAGGGAGTACGCGGATTCTTGGCCTGCCAGAGGACCCGGCGATTGAACGCCAGCAGGCTCATTTCGCGGTTCTGGAAGTACTCCGGCGGAAAGGCCACGGAAGCCTGGTGAGGAGGGTTTTCGATCGGCTGGACGGCGGTATTCATGGCGGGCTCCCTTGGTGAATGTGGATCGGCTGGACTGTAATTGTCAGTCGAACATATTACAACCATCGCTCGACGCGCATCGCGTCGCGCCCAGCCAATGACAATGTTTTTGCTCTGGCCGCCTGCGCAGCAGCCGGCCTCAGCCGGCAAGCAAGCAAGCGGCGGTGATAAAATGCCCGACTCGAAAACCCACAAGGTCATACAGGCCGGATGGAAAGTGAGCCATGAGTTACGAACTGATTGCCGGGGTGGACCTGGGCTCGAACAGCTTTCGCCTGCAGATCGGCCGCGTCGTCGGACACCAGATTCATCCGCTCGATGCGTACAAGGAAGCGGTCCGGCTGGGCTCGGGTCTGACGCGCGAGAAACTGCTCGACCACGCCTCCCAGCAGCGTGCAGTCGAGGCGCTGCGTCGGTTCGGCGAGCGTCTGCGTGGTTTTCCGCCGGAAACGGTGCGTGCGGTAACTACCGATGCGATGCGTGTGGCGAGAAACGCCCCGATGGTTCTCCGCCAGGCCGAAGTTGCGCTCGGCTTTCCGATCGAGGTGATCGGCGGGCGTGAAGAGGCACGTCTGATCTTCATCGGTGCAGCAAACGCCCTGCCGCCGGCTGACCATCGCCGCCTGGTGGTCGACATCGGCGGCGGCTCAACCGAGTTCATCATCGGCGAGGGAACCGAGTCGCTCCTGATGGAATCGCTGTTCATGGGCTGCATCAGCTATCGCCAGCGCTTTTTCCCCGAGGGACGGGTAGACAAGAAGCGCTTCCGTGCGGCCGAGCTGTCGGCCGCGCGCGAGATCGAGGCGATCGCCGTAGACTACCAGCGCTTCGGCTGGCAGGAGGCGGTCGGCTCGTCCGGTTCGGCGCAGGAGCTGGCCGACATCCTGGCGCTCAACGAGCTCAATCCGCCGGGCGTCGGCGGTATCACGCGCGAGGGCCTGGGCCGCTTGCGACAGTTGCTGATCGAAGCCGGTTCAGCCGAGGCACTTGGCTTGCGCGGCATGCGCAGCGAGCGCATCCTGATCCTGCCGGGAGCGATCGCGATCATGTCGGCGGTGTTCTCGGAGCTGTCGATCGAATCGATGACGTACTCGGACGGGGCGCTGCCGCTCGGCGTTCTGTACGACCTGCTCGGCCGCTTCGAACATCACGACACACGCGACGAGACGGTGCGCGAGTTCATGCGGCGCTACCAGGTCGAGGAACTGCAGGTCCGGCGTGTCGAGCGCACCGCCCTGATGCTGCTCGGACAGTTGATCAAGCTCGATTCTCCCGCGCACGAAGACGACGTGCACTTCTTGCGTTGGGCAGTCTCCCTGCACGAGATCGGCACCTCGGTCGCGCACAGCGAGGTCCACAAGCACGGCGCGTATATTCTGGGCCACGCCGACATGCCCGGTTTCTCGAAACGCGACCAGGCGCGTCTTGCGCTGCTCGTTCTCGGTCAACGCGGCAAGCTGCAGAAGCTCGCTTCGATGCCCGCCGGCGATCCGAACTGGCGCCTGGTCTTCTGCCTGCGGCTGGCGGTGCTGCTGCATCGCGCGCGCGACGATCATCAACCACCGGAACTGGTGGTCAAGGAATCGCCGGTCGGCTTTCAGGTCGATGTTGCGGGCGGCTGGCTGAGCGATAACCCGGTTTCTGCGTCTGCGCTGGATGACGAAACGGTGCTCTGGCGGCGGGTCGGGATCAAGTTGCGCATCAAGGCAACGGCCGGCGAGACCAGCGTCGCGTGAGCAGTCGATGGCCACGGCAGCGATAGACGTGCTCCGGCAGGCCAGTGGCTTGCAGGTACGGCTCTCCGGTGACTGGACGCTGAGCACGATGGCGCAGCCCGTGGCAGACGTCGAGCGCCGCTTGCGTGCGCTGGGCAGCGAGGATCCGCATTGGGATCTGGAGGGGATTGCCCGCCTCGACAGCGCCGGTGCGGTTATCCTCTGGCACGCCTGGCATGGCCGCTGGCCAGCCGCGCTGGCCATCTCGCCGCGCCACCGGGCGCTCGTCACGCAGGTCGAACGCCTAGGCCGCGAGCCGCCACCGGAAACGTCGAACCCGTCGCTCGCCTGGCTGCTCGTCGCCGGCCGGCTGACCCTTGCCTTTGCCCGCAATCTGGGCGACCTGATTGCCCTGTTCGGCCAACTCCTGCTTGATCTGGCTTACCTGGCCGCTCACCCGCGCGACATTCCCTGGCGCGAGTTTTCCGCCAACGTGTTCAAGAGCGGCGCGCAGGCGCTGCCGGTGACGGCCCTGATCGGCTTTCTCATCGGCATCGTCCTGTCGTACCTGTCGGCGCTGCAGTTGAAGAACTTCGGCGCCGACGTGTTCATCGTCAACCTCCTGGGTATTGGCATCATTCGTGAACTGGGGCCGGTTCTCGTTGCCGTCCTGGTCGCCGGCCGCTCAGGGTCGGCGATGACCGCCCAGATCGGTGTCATGCGCGTTACCGAAGAAATCGATGCGCTGGCGACGATGGGCATCTCGCGCACTCTGCGTCTGGTCTTGCCGAAGGTTGTCGCACTCGCCGTCGCCACGCCGCTGCTCATCGTCTGGTGTTCGGCAGCCGGCCTCGCAGGCGGCATGCTGGCGGCCAGCGTGCAGATGGATCTGTCGTATGCCTTTTTCATCGACACGCTGCCGAAGGTCGTTCCCCTGAGCAATCTGTGGATCGGCATGGGCAAAGGGGTCGCCTTCGGACTGCTGATCGCGCTCATCGCGTGTCATTTCGGTCTGAGCGTCAAGCCGAACACTGAAAGCCTCTCCGCGTGTACGACGACTTCGGTGGTTACGTCGATTACCGTGGCGATCCTGGTCGATGCGATATTTGCCGTTCTCACGCGCAGCATCGGGGTTCCCCTGTGAGCGTGCCGGCGCTCGCCGAGCCGGCGGCTGTACCGGTGATCGAACTGCAGGAATTGTCGACGCGCTATGGCGAACTGCTCATCCACGAGCGCATCGATCTTGCCGTTGAGGCCGGGCAGATGCTCGGTCTGGTCGGCGGCTCAGGCAGCGGCAAGACGACCCTGCTGCGCGTCATTGTCGGTCTTCTGGCACCCAGCGAAGGCAGCGTGAAGCTGTTCGGGCAGCCGCTGTTCGCCGCCAGCGCGCGGCAGCGACACCTGCTCCGCCGCCGTTTCGGCATGCTCTTTCAGCACGGCGCCCTGTTTTCGGCGCTCCCGGTTTATGACAATATCGCGTTTCCGCTGCGCGAACTGCGCTGCCTCGACGAAGGAATGATCCGTGATCTGGTTCTGCTCAAGCTCGCCATGGTTGAACTCGAAGCCCGGCACGGGCGACTGATGCCGGCCGAACTGTCGGGTGGCATGGTCAAACGTGTTGCGCTGGCGCGCGCCCTGGCGCTCGAACCCGAGTTGCTCGTCCTCGACGAACCGACCGCCGGCCTCGACCCCGATCGCAGCGAGAGCTTCGTCCGCCTGATTCGGTCGCTGCAGAACGAACTCGGGTTCACCGTGGTGATGGTGACGCACGATCTGGCCACACTGACCGGTCTCGCGACCCGGCTTGCCGTGCTCGCCAGTCGGCGCATCGTCGCTTGCGGCACCTTGCCCGAGGTGATGGCGATCGACCACCCGTTCATCCGCAACTTCTTCACCACTACGCGCGCCTCTGCGCTCAGCCAGCAGGGAGGGCGCTAGGCGTGGAAAACCGTTCGCACGCGCTGATCGCCGGCCTGTTTGCCCTTGGTCTCTGCCTCTTTGCCATCTTCGCCGTCTGGTGGTTCGGCGGCAAGCACGAGGCGACCAAGGAGTACACCGTCGTCACGCGGCAGAACGTCACCGGCTTGAGCCTGCAGGGCCAGGTGCGCTACCGTGGAATTCGCGTCGGCAAGGTGCTCTCGATCGCGCTCGATCCACAGGATTCGCGCAACATCCTGATCCGCATCGCGGTCGACAGCGCCGTCCCGGTGACCGGCGGGACGACCGCCAAGCTGGGCTACCAGGGGGTCACCGGAATCGCGCATGTCCTGCTCGAGGAAACCGGCAGCGATCCGCGACCGCTGCCAGCCGGTGAAGGCGCATCGCCACGCATCGCGATGCAGTCGTCGCTGATCCAGGAACTATCGGATACCGGAGGCGAAACACTGCGCCAGGCGCGCGAACTGCTGGCCAGCGCAAATGATTTCTTCGATGACGAAAACCGGCAGCGCCTGACGAACATTCTGAGCAACCTGGAAACAGCAACGGGTAACGCCGGGCAGGCGAGCGATCAGTTGCGCCGCTGGCTGACTGCCGACAACCAGCGCTCGTTGACCGCTTCCCTCGCCCGCATCGAGCAGGCGACGCATGAAGTCGGTCCGCTGCTGGTTGAAACACGCCGCCTGATGCTCAGGCTGCAGGGGATCAGCGAGCGAATCGACAAACTTGTCGCCGACCCTTCGCCCAGCGGCATCGCGGCCTTGCCGCCGCGTCTGAACGAGTTGGGCAGCGAACTGTCAGCCAGTTCGCGCCAGCTCAACCGAGTATTGCAGAGGTTCGAGGAGTCGCCGCAAAGCTTCGTTCTTGGCTGGCCGGAGCGCGCGCCCGGACCCGGTGAACCCGGTTTCGTCGCGCCGCCGTGGCGCCCGGAGTGACGATGAAAAGACATCTGTCGGCATGCCTCGCTGCCTGCTTCCTCGCTGGCTGTGCCAATACCGCGCGCTACGCTGGCGGTAGTCAGGTCTATGACTTCGGGCTGCCGGCGCGCGGCTTGGCCGACGCTGCGCGCTGGGCACCGATCGCGCTCGAAGTGAAGGGACCTGCATGGATCGATTCGCCGGCCATCACCTACCGTCTGCTTTATGACGATCGACTGAAGTTGCGCGGCTATGTGGATAGCCGCTGGGCGGCGGCGCCGCCTTTGCTGCTCGCCCAGCGCTGGCGCCAGCTGGTCGGCTTGGGCGGCAGCAGCGGGCAGAGTGCGGCGAATTGTCTGTTACGCTTCGAGTTGGAGGAGTTCTCGCACGTCTTTGACACGCCGCAGAGCAGCCGCGGCGTGCTGCACGGTCGCTTCGCCCTGCTCGATGCCAGGCGGCGAACGATCGCCGAGGGGGCGCTCAGCGAGGAGCGGCCGGCGGTGAGCGCCGACGCACGCGGCGGCGTCGGCGCTCTGCTCGCGGCTGCCGACGAATCGGGGCGACAGTTGGCCGAATGGCTGAACGATCTGGAAAAACAGGGCGCGGCGGGCGACTGCCGGGCAACGGCTGCGCGCAGCCGATGACACTCACCACGCAGAGAGGAGAAACTGGAAATGCCAAATATCTATCAGGAGGGACTCGACAAGAACACGGCGAATTATGCGCCGCTGACGCCGCTCACGTTCATTGCCCGCTCGGCCTATGTCTATCCGGAGCGCACGGCGGTCATCCACGGTCAGCGGCGCTACACCTGGCTGGAGACCTTTGCGCGCAGCCGGCGTCTGGCCTCGGCGCTGCGCGCGCAGGGCGTCGGCGAGGGCGATACGGTGGCCGCGATGCTCAACAACACGCCGGAAATGATCGACTGCCACTTCGGCGTTCCGGCCACGGGTGCCGTGCTCAACACCTTGAATACTCGCCTCGACGCCGAAACGATCGCCTTCATGCTCGAGCACGGCGAAGCCAGGGTGCTATTTACCGACCGAGAATATTCGGCAACGATCAAGAAGGCGCTCACCATGGTGCAGCGCAAGATGCTAGTCGTCGACGTCGATGACCCCGAGTACAGCGGACCGGGTGAACGTCTGGGCAGCCGTGAGTACGAAGAGTTCATCGCCGAAGGCAGCGCCGATTTCCCGTGGACCGGGCCGGACGACGAATGGCGAGCAATCTCGCTCAACTACACTTCAGGCACGACGGGCAATCCAAAAGGCGTCGTCTATCACCATCGGGGAGCCTATCTCAATTCGTTCAGCAACATCGTCAGTTGGGGAATGC
>ERZ761603.630-NODE-630-length-28899-cov-19.196817_pt1 | contig 28899 bp, 20 predicted proteins | sample MGYA00511879_ERZ761603 | MGnify/ENA primary metagenome ERZ761603 (study PRJEB28899, sample SAMN02850040) | bioreactor sludge metagenome | biome: EBPR Sludge; feature: EBPR Bioreactor; material: flocular biomat | place: Australia: Thorneside Wastwater Treatment... | reverse complement strand
AGCGATTGAGGCCCTATTTATGCGCTTGGCACGCGAAAAGTGTCGAACTCTGGGGTGATGCCTTCAGCACGTCGCCGAGAGCGTCCCAGATGATGCGCTGATTGCCCGACTTCGGCGGCAGTCCCCGACGCATGGCACCGCCCGCGCTCTCATCTGGCACGACAGCGCAGCTTGTGACCGGCTCGCCGTCTTCGTCCTCGCCAATCTCCGCCACGTCCAGCCGGAACGGATGTGCTTCGCCGTCCTCGCCGTCCTTGCTCTTGGCGATCTTCCACTCTCGGCGGTCGTCGGTGCGCGTGACTTCGATGGCAGCATCAAGCGCAGCGTGCAGGCTGGAGTGCCCACGCAAGCCCCTGCTCGCGTCCTTGCCAGTGTGATGAACCAGCAGCACCAGCCCGCCCAATTCGGCCTGTATCGCCTTCGCTGCGCCGATCGCTTCGCCCATGCTCTTCGAGTCGTTCTCATCCATGCCGGGCGCGGCGCGGTTCAGCGTGTCGAGACAAAGCACGCCACCATTCCAGCCGGCGGCCCGAACCGCTTGCACAAGGTCTGCGCGGTCGGTCGCGTTGCGGATGTCGAGCGATTGCAGCATGAAGCGGAAGCCCTCGGCCATCCGTCCATGCTTCGCCTCGTGTGCCTTCATTCGTTGCGCTATCCCCGCTTCACCTTCAAGCGCGATGTAGAGCACAGGCGCGCGCACCACCCGGCAGCCGAACCACTCGGCGCCGTTTGCAACGCTCGCCAACAGACTGAGCACCAGAAACGACTTGCCCGAACCGGACGGCCCGAACACCGCGGCGATACCTTCGAGCGGCAGCACGCCACGCACACGCCAGCGCACAGGCGGGAGCGCAGCCAGTTCGTCGGGCGTCAGTAGCCGGAACCGTTGCGGATGAACCTTTGCGCGCTCCAGCAAGGCGGCAACAGCCGGCAGACCGTCGCGCTGGTGCAGGTCGTTCAGGTCGCCGTTCTGGCCAAGCTCCCGCGGCAGTTCCACCCATGCGCCGTGGACGTCCTTGGCGATGGCGGCGGCTTGCGACTCCTTGCCCACGTCGGGCACGATAACCAGCCGCGCGGCCTGGTAGCGTTGGCGCAGGGCCTGGGCAATACCTGCCATCCTGCCGACGCCGAAAGCCACGACAGCGGGCGCGCGCGTCGCCTGGTGTGCGCTCCAGGCTTGGCTGATGCCTTCACCGATGTAAGCGACGCCATCCGGCTTGAGCGGCCCGCCAATAATCAGGCAGGCGTCAGGCCAGGGCGACAACTTGCAGCCCGGCAGAAACAGCTTCTTGCTTTGTGTCGTGATGAACTGCAGCGTGACCAGTTCGCCGGCCAGTGTCGAGCAGGGCAGCACCAGCGAACCGGCGCAGGCGTTGCCGGCTATCGTCAGCGGCCCATCATAGATGCGCAGGCTATCGGGCAGCCCTAGCTTCTGCTTGATGTACGCCTGCTCGATAGTCGCCGGCTTGCAGGCGTCCCAAACGGTGCGCGGGTCGTGCAATGGCGGCTTGCTGCTCGCCTCGGGTCGCTGGCGCTTCTCCTGGTGCGATTGCGGGCGCTTGGCGGGCGGTTCGCTGCCATCAATCCAGCCGGCGGCACGCGCGGCGCCGAACAGCGAACCCGGGCCGATGCCACCACCCTTGATGCTCTGCCAGACTGAGCGGCATTCGGCCTCGTTCTTGTAGTTCCCGGCTTCGGCGCTCCAGGCGTGGAAGGCGTCGAAGTCGAGCCCGGCGGCCTTGGCGGCCATTCCGGCTTTCACCCACGTGTCGCGGTCGGTGCCGGGGTCCAGGCTACATAGAGCAGAGCGGGCGCGCTCGATCTCGGTGAAGGCGTCGCGCATCATGGGAACACCCCGCACAACAGCCCGGCGCAGATAGCAGCGAATACAACGAGCCCTGCCAGGAGCGGGTCAATGCTGCCTTTCTGGCGAGTACATATCCTGAACATCTTCTGGCGGGTTCTAATGCCGTCGACGTGCTGCTCGTTGATCGTCCGCCAAATGGGCTTGACACATGGCAAGTCGTCGCGAACACGGGCGATTGCGGCCCAGAACAATGGCCTGTCGCCTTCGGGGTAGTCGGCGGCGGCGACCACTTCGCCCGCCATAACGCTCGCCTTGATCGAATCCGCCAATGAGGTGATAATGCTGCTGTCGTTCTTGTTTTCCTGAGCCTCGGGGCGTGCCATCGCTATCGGGGCTTTTCCTTTTCTTGGGGCGCTCATTTGGCAACCTCCAGCATTGCCGACATCCTGCCCGGTACTGACTGCCCGATCAGCGCAGCAAATTGCCTGAGGCGCTCGGCAGTCGTGCGGTAGGCGTCCTTGTAGAAGGTCTTCGCCGCCATTGACTCTAGCAGCGAGCGTTCAACGATGCGTTCAGCCATCGCCACCGATGCCAACTGCTGTGCCGAAAGTCCTTGCCTGAAATCTTTGCCGGCAGCGGAGTTGACAAAAAACAATGCACGGTTCGTCTCTTTCGTCAGCAAGAGGTAGTACCGGCTTGCGCTCCTGCTGCCCTGGCTGGTCGCGTACTCCGCAAATGTGGCTATCGCGTCCGTCTCATCACGCCTCGCGCTCTTGCCTTCAATGCGTGCTTGGTGCCAGTCGGGTGATGCGTGCATTTGGCGGAGGCGATTGATTTCGTCACGAGCAGCGAGAAATGCGTCGACCAATTTGCACTGGCCTTCCTCTGCTCGCCGGCCGCCGATAAACGGCATAACGATCAATGATTCGCGCTCGGGAATTCGGTATGCCACCTGCTCGCGGTTCATCGAATCTCGGTAGGAGATACGCTCAACGCTGAGCACATCTATCACGCGGTTTTCGATTAGCCTGTCAATCGACCGAATCACATTACGGTGATGCCTGCCGAAAAGATCGGCAATGAGAAGTGATGTCGTGGTCGGCTTGCCATGCGCAACGGCGACAATGTTGGGCGAGGCGTTCACGCGGCCACCTCGCCGGAAGTCAGGCGCTCATTTGCATCGGCGTCCGAATTTTCGGTAGCCATGCGCTGGGCCTTGGCAGCGGCTTTGCGTGCGATGTGCTTGGGGAGCTTCGCGAGATTGGACGCTTTCCGTGCCTGGTGCGCGGCGATGTCGGCAGCGTCGGGCGCCTTGCCGGCCTCTCCAGCGATGAGGCGGTCGACTTCGGCAGCGTCCCAGGCCAAGCGCCTGCTTGCCAATTTGGTTGGGCGCAAGCCGTGGAAATGGCCAAGGATGCAAAAACTACGGCGGACGGTTTGCGGAAGAACGAGAAGCGCGGCGGCTACTTCTTCCGTTGAGAGCTTCGAAGCCGGGCGGGTGCTCGGTGCGACGGGTATTTGCTGCATGGCTATGTCCTTAAGAGAGAGCAACATAACCATTCGATATCAATACATCAGCGTGATTTTCCCGTACGTGAAACGTGAACACGTGCGTGACGACGTGCGTGAAATCTTTCTTCTTCTTACGTGGGAATAATCCCGGTTTTTCGCCACTCCGAAAGGATGTTGCCTATCCGCCGGATCGTGACACTTTGCATGTTTCCTCTGTTGTCTATCCATTGCAGCGATCTATAGTTAGGCTGTTCTTTGGGGATCGTATCCCGTGGCCCGAATTTTTCTAGCCAGTTCATAACGTTTTTTGCTGCTGGTCGTTTCCCATGGACCTCTTCGATCTTGCTCCAGTTATTGAGTATCACTGCCTGCCATGCAACCATTCCGGTTGTATCTGGAGCAACCTTCTCTGACGTGCCAGATGGAGTATCATCGAGTTGCTCTTGTTGGTCGACCGTCTGTTGTGCGGGCTCTGCCAACGCTCGTGCGAGAAGGTTGGCCGCACGGTCCGGTGAGGCAATCGTTACATCAAAGCCTTGGTCGTCGCGCAACCAGCCGGCCAAGTCGGAGAGCCAGACATACCCCCTGCGGTTGAAGTTGTTCAGTTGTATTGCTTTGTCTAGGTCACGTTGTTCGCGTTCCCATTCAACGAGAAGTTGTTTTTCCCTGGTAAGATCGATTATTTTTTCGTCATACTCTGGAATGCGAATTCCATGTGTTATTGACAGCACGGGGCCTTCGGACGCAAGGTATCGTCGCTTCTCATCGCGCAAATCCGCCAGCCTAAAATCCAAGAGACACGGTTTCCTCGCTCTTGATTCGGCTTTTTGTTTCGCGACCAGACGCGCTTTCCGCTTGGTATCCCTCAGGACATCCGAGGGAACTTTCAACCCAGCCTTGTTGCGCAGCGGAATCTCTCCGTCGCGCACCGCGGCAAGGACGGAGAAGACAAGGTTTCTGCGAAGTAGATCATTCGTTTCCGCAAGAAATTCGCCAATCTCAGCAATCTTCAGCAGTGCGGGGCTGTCGGCCTTGAACGCTACTTTCATAGTTCACGCTCCTTCTCTGCGCGCCTTCAAATAGGGTGCCGCGCCGGCCGGGGAAGGTGCCCGGTGTTTTCCCCGTCGGGATAGGCGCGGCAAAACTCGGTCAGGCGGTGTGCAGACTCACCACGTTTCTGGCGCCGCGCTGGCCGACCTCAATCTCATGTAGCCGCTCCTCCCAGGCGACCAATGCAGCACGCTTCTCGCTGGTGTAGCTATGCATGTCGTAGTGCGCGTTCTGAACGCCCGACAAGCCATGACTGAGCAATTGCGCGCGGGTGTCGCGAGAAATCCCCATACTGGCCAGTATCGTTTCGCAGGTGCGACGAATGTCTCGCAGGTCAAACCGCTCCCCACCCATGGCATTGCAGATGGCAGCAACACGCTTGCCCGGTGTCGTCTCGTCCAATGGCACAGCGCCGTGCGTCGAGAACAGGAACGTGGTTTCAAGCAACTTGGCTCGCGCCACCAGCCTAGCGGCCAGCTCCGCAGCTTTCGGCGCCAGCGGTAGCAGGTGTTCGCGGGGCGCCTTGCGCCTGCCTTTGGTATCCCAAAGACGAAGGCTCGCTGTGTCTTCGTCGTAATCGCTCACCCTGGCGCGCAGAAGTTGCGCCATGCGCTGCCCACCGGCTAGCAGTGCCAACAGTAGGGCTTGGTCTGGCAGATCATCGCCAAGCGCAGCGAGATACGCGCGCAGCTCGTCTGCGCATAGCTTTCGGCTTCCCGCTCGCACTGCGATAGCGGGAATTGCGTCCACTGGATTGTGCTCGATCTCGAACGGTATGAAATCAGCCGGTAGGCTCGCATCAAGAGGTGATTTCTTGGCGGCGGCAAATGCCGCGCTCAAGTAGCTCCGTAGGACTCCGGCCGCGCGTTCTTTGCCCGACTCCCGTGTCCTGCGAACCATGGCCGCTATCTGAAGTTTTGAAACTTCACGAGCGGGCATCGCGGCGATCTCGGGATGCGCTTCGAGAACATGAACCTTGAAGATTGATCGCGCCTGCCGTGCGCTCGGCTTGCCACGAGCTTCGAGCAGGTCGCCGTAAGCCTCACAGAGTGTGCGCAAGGTGTAGCGCTGCCTATTTTCTGCTTCCTGTCTCGCGGCGTCGGCCTGGGCGCGTTTAGCGTCGGCAGCGGCGAGTCGGTCACGCTTCTCTTGACGCGGGTCTATCCCCTTGTCGATCAGGGTCTGCAGCCGCCGTGCTTCCTTGCGAACATCCTCGATCGTGCGGCTCTTCGGGTCGCCAATGGTCAGGCGCACGGTTGAGCCGGACTCTAGGCGGCTTTCGAGCACGTATCGCTTTGAACCACCGGGGGATGCTTTCAGGCCAAGCCCTTTTGTGTCCTCGTCCCACAAAAAGGATGCTGCCTTGCCTGCTTCGCAGCAGTGCGCCGAAACTCGTCCCGCCGTGAAATTCACCTTGTTGTTATCGCGCATGGCTCGCCCTCCGTCGTTGCCTACTGAGAGGTTTCAGCAGGCATCTAGTAGGCAGATTATAACAATCTACTTCAACGCAAGACAATGCCAAAATGTCACAACCAACTGTTTTGTATGACAATACAGTCTCTTCTTCAACGCTATTCAACACCAACAAGTAGGCGGCTCGGTTGATTTGTAATCATCAGGTGTTGGTTCGATTCCGACCGGAGGCACCAGACAACACAAGTAGCCAGGCCACTTTTCGGAGTGGCCTTTTCATTGGTTGGCGGACGGTTTGCAGGGCCGACGGCAGCGAGTGTCGCCGCCTTTCGGCTCCGGACCCTGCCAGCACTTCGCGCGGGTAGGCCTCGTCCCGCCGTGCGGGCAATCAGCGCCGCAGCTGGACGTAGAAGCAGGCCCCCTGGCCGGGCGCGCTTTCGGCCCAGATGCGGCCGCCCATGCGCTGCAGCGCCTTGTACACGATGGCCAGACCGACGCCGGTGCCGGGGTACTCTTCGGCACGCTGCAGGCGTTGAAAGATCTCGAAGATGCGCTCGTGAAAACGCATGTCGAAGCCGATGCCGTTGTCCTTGAACGCCAAGATCACGGACTCGTCGGTCTGGGTCGCGCTGATCGCCAGGCTCGGGGGCTGACTCTTGCGGCTGAACTTGAGCGCGTTGTCGATCAGATTGCGCAGCACCATGTTCAGACCATCCGAGTCGGCGTGAATGCTCAGCCCCGGCAACACAGCCACTTCGACGACCATGCCACAGGCTGCGACCTCCGCAGCATAGTTCTCCAGGCAGGAGCTCAACTGTGCCGACAAGTCGAGGGTCCGGCTATGCAGATTGCTCCGCTCGAGGCGCGAATAGGCCAGCAGATCCTCGATCAGACGGCTCATGTGTGCCACGCCGGCGCGCACATTGTCGATGAACAACTGCCCCTCGTCGCCCAATTGATCGTGGTAGGCATCGAGCAACAGGCGACTGTAGCCATCAATGCCGCGCAGCGGCGCCTTCAGATCGTGCGAGACGGAGTAAGTGAAAGTCTGCAATTCCCTGTTGGCGGCGTCCAGTTCATCGGTACGCTGACGCACGCGCGCCTCGAGATCGGCGTTCAGTTGCCGGATTTCGTCTTCCATGCGCTTGCGCTCGGTAATGTCACGGATCACCGCGAGCGCGCCGCCGTCGGGCATCCTGGTGGCAATCACGTCGGCCACGAAGCTCGAACCATCCTTGCGCCGGAAGCGCCACTCACGCTGGTAATCAGCCTTCGCCTCGATGGCGTCCAGCGCAGGCTGGATGTACGAGCGCTCGCTCGCGGCAACGATGTTGGAGGCGTGTAGGCCGATCAATTCCGCCCGCGCATAGCCAAGCATCCGGCAGATCGCCGCATTGGCATCGTGATAGAAACCCTGCTGGTCGGCGACGACGATGCCGTCGGGCGCATACTCGAACAGGGTGCGATAACGAGCCTCGCTGGCCGCCAGCGACAGACGCGCCTGATGTTCGCGGCTGATGTCGCGCACCACGGCGATGAAGGGCCCGGCTTCGGGCAAGCGCGTAAGGCGGGCCTCGAAACGGCGCACCCCGGCGGGCATCGCCAGGTCGTATTCGTAGGTGACCAGCCCGCCGTGCTCGCCGACTTCCGCCATGCCGCGGACGAGTAGTTCGCCCACCTCGCCGGGCAGGACGTCCTGCATGCGCTTGCCGAGAAACGCCTCGGGCGGCAGGTAGAGATCGGCGCTCTTGCGGGCGCGGTAATCGCGGATGCTGCCATCGGCGTCCATCAGGAAGAACAGATCCGGCAGAGCCTGGAAGACGGAATCGAGTACCCGCTCGCCCTGTCGGGCCTTGGCCTCGGCCAGTTTGCGTTCGCTGATGTCTTCGGTAAAGATGACAATGCCACCAACGCCGCCGATTTCCTCGCTGCTGTACCAGGGCCGCACCTCCCAGCGCAGCCACTGCACACTGCCGTCCAGGCGCTCGAAACGGTCCTCGTCGGCGCGCACGACTTCGCCGGCCAGTGCTCGGCGATGGACATTCTTCCAGGCGTCGACGATCTCGGGAAATATTTCGTAGTGAGAGCGACCAAGGATCTCGGCGCTCTCCAGTCCGTAGTCGCTCAACCAGCGCCGGCTGACGGCCAGATAGCGCATCTGACGATCGAACATCCCCAGCGCGGCCGGGGCGTGCTCGATGAACAGCCGCAGGCGTGCTTCGCTCTCGCGCAGCGCGGCTTCGGCCAGTTTGCGTCGGCTGATGTCCTCGATCACCGATATGAAGTATTTCGGCGTACCGTCGTCCTGGCGCACGAGAGCCACCGTCAAGTTTATCCACACCGCCGCGCCGGACTTGTGCAGGTAACGCTTTTCAAGATTGTAGCGATCCCGGCTCCCTGCCAGGAGCTGATTTAGCAGTTCGAGATCGCCAGCCAGGTCGTCGGGATGCGTGATCACCTGAAAACTCAGTTGCAGCAGCTCCTCACGGCTGTATCCGACGATCTCGCAAAGACGCTGATTGACCTCCAGCCAGGAGCCGTCCGGGGCGACCCGCGCAATGCCGACAGCCGCTTGCGCAAAGGTCGCACGTAGAGAATCCTCACTCTCCCGCAGAGCCAGGGTATGTCGCGCCACCTGCCGACGCAGCAGAAACACGAAGAACACCGCCACAGTCAGCGCGGCTGCAGCGCCGCTCAGGGCCCAGGCCACCCAAGCCGGCCACTTGGGCTGGCCTGCGCCGCCCAACCAGCGGTCGAGCGAGCGGTAATAGGCCGAGTCACGCTGCCCGAGCTGCGCTCCAAGGTGGCGGTCGATCGCTGCCACGAGCGCCGGATCGGCATCCGGCGGCGAGGCATAGCAGACCGAGATCGGGTTGAAGACGATGCCGGTGGACTCGACCTGGTAGCGCGCCGAATGCAGGGTACCGAAAACGCGGCTGACCACCCCGGCATCCGCATCGCCGGCAGCAACCATGGCCAGGACCTGTTGATAGTTGTCGGCAGGAACCGGAACGACGGTCACGCCGAACTTTTCAAGCAGCTGGCTCAGCTCGTCGCTGTGCGTCGCCCCGGGAACCAGCGCCATGCGCTTGTCCTGGAGTTGGACAAGCGAGCGAATTCCGCTCGCTGGCTTGGCGTAGACAACACCCCAGTTGCTGAGCACCATGTGTTCGCTAAACCGAAATCGTTCGGCGCGTTCAGGCGTATGGGCGATGCCGGTCAACAGGTCGATCTCGCCGCGCTCGAGCATGGCGAAGATTGCTGGCCACTCGTCGTGGACGAACTCCAGGCGCCAACCCTCTTGCTCCGCAACATCGTTCAAGATGTCGACGGCGAGACCCTGCGCCTTTCCGGATGAATCGGTGAAGGCGATCGGCGGATTGCTGCCCACGCCAACGCGCACGGTTCTTTGCTCGGCGTGCACGGGTGCAAAGAAAACGGCCAGCAGCAGCGCCACCGCGCCAAGCGCTGCCCGGTAGCGCCCGGCGCTCATCGCGGCAGCTCCAGATAGAAAGTCGCACCGTGGCCGGGCTGGCTCTCGGCCCAGATCCGCCCGCCCATACGTTGTACGGCCTTATGCACGATGGCCAGGCCAATACCGGTGCCGGGATAATCCTCGGCGCGCTGCAGGCGTTGGAAGATTTCGAAAATGCGCTCGTGAAAACGCATATCGAAACCGATGCCGTTGTCTTTGAACGCCAGGGTTACCGATTGGCCGGTTTGGCTGCCGCTGACCGCCAGCTGCGGCGGTTTGCTAGCACGCGAGAACTTGAGCGCGTTGTCCACCAGATTGCGCAGCACCATGTCCAGACCCTCAGGATCGGCGCTGGCGCTCAGCCCTTGTAAGCGCACTTCGATCACCATTCCCGCGGCCTGCAAATCGACGCGGCGGCTATCGAGCACCATGCCCACTTGCTCCGCCAGGTCAAGCGTCCGCCCGTGCAGGTGACGCCTTTCCAGCCGGGAATAGGCGAGCAGGTCCTCGATCAGGCGACCCATATGGGCAACACCATGGCGCACCTTGTCGAGAAACAGGCGGCCCTCTTCGTCGAGCTGCTCCCGGTGATCCTCCAGCAACAGGCGACTGTAGCCATCGATACCGCGCAACGGCGCCTTGAGATCGTGCGATACCGAGTAGGTGAAGGTCTGCAACTCCTTGTTGGCAGCGTCCAGTTCGGCCGTGCGCTGGTGAACCCGCGCCTCGAGGTCGCTATTGAGCTGCCGGATTTCATCCTCCATGCGTATGCGCTCGCTGACATCGCGGGAGACCACCACCACCCGCTCGACCCGTCCCTCGGCGTTGCGAATGACGCCTCCCTGCGACTCGATGGCGTGGACGCTGCCGTCCGGCAGCACGACGCGGAAGGTCCCGCGCTGACCTATGCCGGTGGCGATGGTCGTCTGGAAAGCCTGGCGCACGCGGTCCCGATCGTCGGGATGCACGCTGGCGAAAGCTTCTGCGCCGGGCAGCGTTGCGCTCTCGCCGAAGAGCGCGCGGTAAGCGGGGCTATCGTAAAGATGGCCACCCTGCAAATCGAGCACCGCCACCATGTCGCCCATGTTCTCGGCCAGCAGGCGGAAAAACGCCTCCTGCTCGCGCAAGGCGTTCTCGGCCAATGTTCGCTCGGTAACGTCCTGCACCGTCCCGGCGCAGCGAATCGGCCGGCCATCGCCACCATGTAGCAGCGCGCCGCGTCCGAGGAGGCTGCGCGGGGTGCCGTCGGGTCTGATGATGCGGAATTCGAGTTCGCGCGGTTGCTGACCAGCGATGATTTCCGCATGCACCCGCTGCACGGCAGGCAGGTCATCGGGGTGGACCAGTTCCATGAACGCCTCGGGACTCGGCGTGAAGGACTCCGGCGATACGCCATAGATGCGATAGGCTTCCTCCGACCAGGCCAGCGGCCCGCTGGGCAGATCCAACTCCCAGCTGCCGATGTGGGCCATCCGCTGCGAGTCGGACAGCATCTTCCACTGCTTCTCCATTAGAGCTGCTGCCGCGACACGCTCGCTGATGTCGCGCACCACTGCGATGACGTGCACGCTGTCCGGCAAAGCGGTCAGTCGAGCCTCGTAACGGAGCACGCCGTCGACCATCGGCAAGTCGTATTCGCAGGTGACCAGCCCGCCGTGTTCGCCGACTTCCTGCAGCTTCTGCCCGAGCAGCTCACCAACCGCGGCGGGCAGGACATCCGGCATGCGTTTTCCGAGGAAGGTATCGGGCGGCACGTAAAGCTTGGCGCTTTTCTGAGCGCGGTAGTCGCGGATGGTGCCGTCGGCGTCCATCAGGAAGAACAGGTCGGGCAAGGCCTGGAAGACCGAATCGAGCACCAGCTCACCCTGCCGTGCCCTGGCCTCGGCCAGCTGGCGTTGGCTGATGTCCTGAACGGCGCCTTCCAGGCGCACCACCTTCCCGTCTTCGAGGACTGGCAGGCCGATGGTGCGAATCCATTTCCTGACGCCCTTGGCACTGGTCAGCTCGACTTCCAGGTCGTAGGGCTGGCCACGCTCGATAGCTACTTGCACGGCTTGCTCTATCGTCCGCCGTGCGGCGCCGTGGAAATAACTCAGTCCCTGTGCCGCGCAGACCTCCCCGCCGGGCTCCAGGTCGTGAATGCGCGCCGTTTCGTCGCTCCAGCTGCCGCGCTGGCTGACCACATCGAATTCCCAGCCGCCGACGTTGGCCAGCCGGCCGGTGCGATCGAGGAGGTCCTTCTGACGCTGCAGCTCGGCCTCGTCGCGCTTGCGCTGGGTGATGTCACGGGCGATCCCCAACACCCCCACAAGGCCGCCACGCTCGTCGAAGACGGGGGCCTTGATCGTTTCCAGCAACTCGCGATGGCCGTCGCTGGCAAAACACACCCATTCCTCGTTGATGCTCGGACCGCCGGCGGCAATCGCGGCACGATCCTTTTCGCGGACGAAATCAGCCATATCCGCAGGCACGAAATGATGGTCGGTCTTGCCCCTTATCTCCGCCTCGCTGGCGCCGAACAAGGACTCGAAACGCGGGTTGCAGTTGAGATAAACGCCGTTGCCGTCCTTTAGCCAGACCAGATCCGGGATGGTCTTCAGCAAGGCGTCGAGTCTGGCGCTGTGGCTGGCGAGAAGCTCTCCGCCGCGAACCAGACGAAAGGCCACGACGGCCGCCAGCAGGGCCAGCAGATAACTCATCGTGCGCAGCAGCACGATCGCCGTGTCGAGACGTCCCCAGCCCTCGGCAGGCACGGCGACCATCTGCCAGGAGCCGCCACCGGGCAGCGTCACTTCGACACTCACCGGATCGGCGTTGAAAAGTGCCGCATCGCCGAAAAACAGCGGGCCGTCGGCACCACTGGCGTCGCTGCCGCGAAGCGCTAGCCGCAACCCGTGGTCGGCGTCCAGCAAACCCGCCCGCTGATAGAGCGTTTCGACGTCGATCGCCGCCGACACCAGGCCCCAGAAACGCTTTTCCCCGCCCGGCCGGAGCGGCGGCAGGAAGACCGGCTTGCGTGCGATGATGGCGACCCCGCCTTGCTGCAGGTCCACCGGCCCGGCGATCACCGTGCGGCCGCTGTCGCGGGCGCGCAGCGCGGCTTCGCGTTGCTGCGGATGGCTACGGTAATCGAGGCCCAGCGCCGCCTCGTTGCCGGCCAGGGGGTACATCAGCGATAGGACCATGCCCGGCGCCGCGCCGATATTGCGCAGTGCGTAGCGTTCGCCCACCAGGCCATCGGCGATGGCCGCAAAACCGGCCTGATCGATGTCCGGTCGCGACTCGATGACCGCCGTCAGGCCATGTACCAGCGAGAGGTTGATGTTAACGACGGCTTCGAGGCGGGCGCGCAAGGTCGACAGGCGATTGAGAACATCGCTCCTTTCCTCCTCCAGCTCGCTCCGCTGAGCATAGTGCTCGACCACCTGCTCGGTCGCCAGCACGAGCAGCGCGGCCAGCACGGCAAACAGCCAGGCGCGCCGGCTGGCGACAAAGGGACGGCTTGCGCTGACGCTTATCAACGGCGGGCCACGCCACGCGGGAGAGCGAAGAAGCGGAAACTGCCACGCAAGATGTCGGGGAACATGCGGCTATCCGGAATCAATCGACAAAGCATGGTTCATCGCATCCCGCCACAAGTCAACAAGCATCGGTCGCCGGGCGCCGCTGCGCAGCCGGAGGCCGGCCCACGCAGTGCTCAGAGCGGGGCGACTTCCACCAGGCAATCGTAGAAGGTCGCACCGCCGCCGATGTCGGTCAGCGCCTGACTGGTTACTTCGTTGCAGTTGCGCCCGTCGGGGGAGAGCTTGCGCCACCAGATCGAGGTGGCCATGGCCACGCCGGGCCGCACGCGGTCGCTGACGACGGCGCGTGCCTTGAACTCGCCGCGACGATTGAAGATGCGTACCTGGCTATCGTCGGTGATGGCGCGTGCCGCGGCGTCGTCCGGGTGCAAATGGATCGCCGGCGACTTTTCCTGCGCCAGAAAACGTGCCGAGTTGGCGAAGCTGGTGTTCAGGAAGTTGCGTGCCGGCGGGGTGAGCAGGGCGAGTGGAAACTCGGTGGCCAACGAACTCTGCTGCCACTCGCGCGGGGCAATGAAATCGGGCAAGGGGTCGACACCTGCGCTGGCCAGGGTGGCGCTGTAGAACTCACATTTTCCGGAGGGCGTCGGGAAACCACCCTCGGCAAAAGGCGCTGCGCCGCGCGGCAGATTCAGCCGCGCGTGCCCCGCAGCCTTGAGCGTTTCCCACGACAGGCCGGCCAGACGCGGGTCGTTCCAGTCAAAGGCCTGGCGGCAGAGGTCTTCGTCGGAGTCGGCAAAGCAGGCCTCGCGGAAACCCATCTCACTGGCCAGGCGGCGGAACAGTTCGGTGTTCGGCACGGCTTCGCCCAGCGGCGCAATCGCCGGCTGATTGACCTGGATATGCAGGTGCCCGTAGGACTTGTGAATGTCGAGCTGTTCCATGTGGCTGGTCGCCGGCAGGATGATGTCGGCGTAGTCGGCGGTGTCGGTCTGGAAAAGATCATGGACGACGGTGAACAGGTCGTCGCGGGCGAAGCCGCGCACCACCTCGGCCGATTGCGGCGCAATCGCCACCGGATTGCTGTTGTAGACGAACAAGGCCTTGATCGGCGGCTGTGCGCGCAGCAGATCCTGGCCAATGGTGCTCATGTTGACCGTGCGCGGCGTCGGCTCGGGCATCAGGTCGGGGCGTTCGAGAGCGGCGCTGGCGACCGGGTAGTTGCCGGAGCTGGAAAGCAGGATGCCGCCCGCAGGGTGCCGCCAGGCACCGATGAGCGCCGGCAGGCAGGCCAGTGTGCGCAATGCCATGCCGCCGCCGGCGGTGCGATTGATGCCATAGTTGGTGCGAATCGCGGCCGGCACCGTGCTGCCGTAGTCGCGCGCCAGCTGCTCGACTACGCCTTCGTCGATGCCGCAGATGGCCGCCACCCGCGCCGGCGGGTATTGCAGCGCACGTTCCTTGAGGGCGTCGAAGCCGAGCGTGTGGCGGGCGATGTAGTCGTGGTCGAGAAGCTCGTCGCGAATCAGCACGTGCATCAAGCCGAGCGCCAGCGCGCTGTCGGTTCCCGGCCGCAGCGCGATATGCTGGTCGCACTTGTCGGCGGTCGCCGTGCGACAGGGATCGATGGCGACCAGGCGCGCGCCGCGTCGTTTCGCCTCCTGTGCCAAGCGCCAGAAGTGCAAGTTGGAGACAAGGCTATTGCTGCCCCAGATGATGATCAGGCGCGCATCGACGACATTCTCGACGTCGAAGCCCAGGCTGCCGCCGATACTGGCGCGGTAGCCCATCGCCCCGGCGCTGGCGCAGATCGTGCGGTCGAGTTGCGCGGCACCGAGACGGTGGAAGAACCGGCGATCCATCGACCCGTAGCCGAGCAGGCCGGAGTTGCCGGCGTAGCTGTAGGGAACGATCGCTTCGGCGCCGTCGCTGGCGACGATCTTGCGAAAGCGTTCGGCGATCGTGGCCAGCGCCTGCGGCCACGAAATGCGTTCAAAGGCCGCACCCGGGCCTTTGCCACCGACGCGGCGCAAGGGATGGAGCAAGCGGTCGGGGTGGTAGACGCGCTCGGGGTAGAAGGCGACCTTGGTACACAGCACGCCGGCAGTCGGCGAATGGTCGGCAGCGCCAGCGACCTTGACGACGCGGCCGTCACTGACGCTCACTTCGAGGGCGCAGGTATCCGGGCAATCGTGCGGACAGGCGCCGCGCACGCGATGCGTACCGGAAAGATTGGCGGATGGGGAGGAGGGCCGAGCCATGGTGCTTTACCCGAGCTGGTTGCGATGGCCCGAAGATAGCAGTTTCCAGCGCTTTCCGGCAGCCTTCGCCGCGGCGTGGCAGCGGCTGCCGACGGCGCTGGGCACCTGCCCGGACGGGAAGGGCAGCCTGCCGAAGAGAACGCTTTCTGTCCTATGATGTCTGTGCAGCTCGAACTGCGGCTGCAAGGAAAGCGACGCCTCGTCCGGCCTGGTCCCGACGAAGGCTTGCTTCGCCGAGCGGCACCCACCTCAGAGCCACCCGCCATGACGCCACCGTCCTCTCCCCGCTTTTCTGCCAGGCCCTTTCCCGGGGCGAAGTTCGCACTGTTGCTGCTTGCTGCGCTCGGCAGCACCTTGCTCGCTGCCCAGGGCGCCGAAAATAGCGCCGCGGGCAGCGCGAAAACCGCGGCCAAGGCCTGTCTGGCGCCGGCCAGCTGGGTAGTCTTCGAAGATCAGCAGCCACGGACAGTCAGCAAGCCGCAGATCCTGGCCGAACTGGTCGGCCGCGAGGTGCTGCTGCTCGGGGAACAGCATGATGACGCGGACCACCACCAATGGCAGTTGCAGGTGCTCTCCGGATTGCATGCGCTGCGCCCGGAAATGCTCATCGGCTTCGAAATGTTCCCGCGCCGCCTGCAGCCGGTACTCGATCGCTGGGTGGCCGGCAAGCTGAGCGTCAACGAGTTTCTGGCCGAGGCGGAGTGGGAAAAGGTCTGGAACGTGCCGCCAGAACTGTATCTGCCCCTGTTCGAGTTCGCGCGCCTGAACCGGATTCCGATGCTGGCCTTGAATATCGACCAGAAACTGACCCGCAAGATCGCCGACAAGGGCTGGGAGGCAATACCGCTTCGCGAGCGCGAAGGCGTCGGCCAGGCAGCCGCGCCGTCGGAGGCCTACCGCGAGTTCCTCTTCGAGATCTATCGCCAGCACGCGACGATGCGTGGCAAAACCAAGCGCGCCAAGCCCGGCGACCCCGCTTTTGCCCGCTTTGTGGACTCGCAGCTGGCCTGGGATCGGGCGATGGCGGAAGCGCTCGCCAGCCAGATAAGGCCGACGGCGAGCGGCGCCGGACCCTTGATCGTCGGAATCATGGGCAGCGGCCACCTGCGTTTTGGGCATGGCGTGCCACACCAGTTGCGCGATCTCGGCGTGCGCTCGATAGGCACGCTGTTGCCGATGGCGGCGAGCAGCCCTTGCGACGCGCTTGGCCCCGGACTCGCAGATACCGTCTTCGCCGTGCCGACGCCGCCGCTGGCGCCGGTCGAACCGCCTCGCCTCGGTGTGGCGCTGGAAAGCGAGGACGGGCGGATACGGATCGCCAGCGTCAGCAAGGGCAGTCTGGCCGAAAAAAGCGGTCTGCAGGATGGCGATCAGGTTCTTGCCCTGGCCGGCGAGCCGCAGCCCAGCCTGACTTCGCTGCTGACCTCGATACGACAGCAGCCGCCGGGAACCTGGTTACCGCTGCAGATCGAGCGCGCCGGCGAGAAGATCGAGATCGTCGTCAAGTTCCCGGCCAAGCAATGAGTCTCTCGCAAACGCTGCGCTTGCTGCTGCCCCTGCTGCTGGCGCTGGCGCTGGCGCTGGCGACGCCTGCCGCGTCGGCGGTCGCCGTACCGCCAGCAGCGCAGCTCGCGCTCGAACTCACGCTCGACCCGGCCACTCGTCGGCTCGCCGTGATTGCCACGCTGAGCCCGGGCGAGCAGAACTTTCGTTTCGCGCTGCACGCGTCGCTGCACATCGCGAGAGCGTCGGTCGACGGGCAGCCGATTGCGCTCCGGCCGGTCGGGAAGCAGGGCCATCTGCGGGCCTGGGCGGCCCGTCTGCCAACTGCCGATGCGACTCTGCGCATCGAATATGAGGGCACTCTACCGGCCCTCGACACCCGTCTGGATCATCGCCAGGTGCTACACGGAATGCCGCCGATGGCGGCAGTCGAAGGGAGTTTTCTGCCCTCGGGCAGCGGCTGGTATCCACAGCCAGCGGCATTGTTCACCTATCGCGTCGGCCTGAGCGTCCCCGGCGACCAGCGCGCGCTGGTCGCCGGCCGCTTGTTCGACGAACAACTGCCGGTAAGCGCCGGCGACCGCTACCGCGCCGGCTTCGAGTTCGCTCATCCGGCAGACGGCATCGATCTGATGGCCGGCCCGTGGATCGTTCGCGAGAAGACGATGCCGAGCGACGGCGCCGCGCCGCTACGCCTGCGCACTTACTTCACGCGCGAGCTGGACGAGATGGCCGGCCTGAGCGACGCCTATCTCGACGACACGGCTGCCTATATCGAGCGCTACGGGCGGGAAATCGGCGCCTACCCGTTCAGCGGTTTTTCGGTGGTCGCCAGTCCGCTACCGACCGGCTTTGGCATGCCGACCCTGACCTATCTCGGTGCCGAGGTCCTCAAGCTTCCTTTCATTCGGGCCACCTCGCTGGGCCACGAGATCCTCCATAACTGGTGGGGAAACGGGGTCTACGTCGATTACGCGCGCGGCAACTGGGCCGAAGGCCTGACGACCTTCATGGCCGACTATGCGTACAAGGAGAGCGAATCGGCCGCTGCCGCCCGCGCCATGCGCCTCGGCTGGCTGCGCGATTTTGCAGCGCTGCCGGCGGCCAGCCGACAGACCCTGAGATCCTTCCGCTCACGCACGCACGGCGCGGCGGCGGCCGTCGGCTACGGCAAGGCGGCGATGCTCTTCGTGATGTTGCGCGATCTCGTCGGCGAACAGAGCTTTCGCGCTGGCCTGCAGCTGTTCTGGCAACAGCAGCGCTTTCGCATCGCCGGCTGGGACGACTTGCAACGAGCGTTCGAGCAGGCGTCGGGGCAGTCGCTGACGCTTTTCTTCCGGCAGTGGCTGGAGCGCGACGGCGCACCCGAGCTGAAGATCAAGAGCGCCAGCATCGGCACAGGCCCCGGCGCCACGCTGCTGACAATCGAAGTCACTCAGAACTCGCCCGCCTACGCGCTGCGGGTGCCCATCGAAGTTGACCATGGCCAGCGCTCACAAAGCCGTGCCATCGACATTGAGCACGTGCAGCAGACAGTCAGTCTGACCGTCGACGGCTCGCCGCAGCATGTCGTGCTCGACCCGCAGCTGCGCCTCTGGCGACTGCTTGATGCGGCGCAGCTACCGCCGATCCTGCGCCAATGGATCGTCGCCCGCGAGCCGCGCCTGCTGCAGGTCTCGTCACTGCCCGAGCTGCGCGCCGCGGCGACTGCACTGGCCGCACGGGTCTTCGAAGTGGCGCCTCGGGAGATCCCGCCAGGCGCTCTGCGCAACAGCACCACCCCGGTGTTGCTGGTCGGCCTGCATGCCGAGGTTGACGCAGCGCTGGCGGCGACCGGCTTGCCGCCGCGGCCGCCGACTCCCGGCCAGCGCGGTAGCGCACAGGTATGGACCATTGCTGGCCACCCGGAGGTGCCGGTGGCCGTCGTTTCCGCGCGCGACGCTGACGCCCTGCGCGCGCTGCTGCGCCCACTGCCGCACTACGGCAGCCAAAGCTGGCTGGTCTTCGACGGCAGTCGCGCGCTCGCCCGCGGCGTCTGGCCCATCGCCGACGAGGCCGCGCCGGTCAGTCGCTTGCCCGGCGGCTAAACGCTTCCCTGCTGCCTGCCGCGCATCGCCGACGCCACAAGGCCTGACAAGACCAGCAGAGGCGTGCTATCGTGCTGCCTTTTCGTCCCGGCCCACGTCAATGAACTGCGTTTGCCGCGACCCTTACCGCGTCGCGATCGTCCCGATTCGCGCCGTTCCAGCCACTAACGCCGCGGCGCGACGCGTGCAGGGAGACTGATGATGCCGTTTCTGAAACGAGCGATTGCCGCATTGGCAGCAACGACACTGGCCGTCCCAGCGGCCATGGCCCAACAGCTTGCTGCCGACCCGGCGAAGACTGCGGCACAGCAGACGCTCGAGGCGGCCTGGAGTGCACCCGAGCCGTGGCGGACTGACCGCTTCTACCTGCAGACCAGCGTCGCCTCGGCACACTTTCACCCGGACGACGAGCACGACAATTCGCAACAGTTGATCAATGCTGAATGGCGTACTGACAAGCGCTGGCTCGCCGGCCAGGTTCTGGTCGGCGCGGCAAGTTTCGATAACTCCTTTGGCCAGGCTTCCTGGTATGCCTATGGCGGGCTGCTCTGGCGGCCGGCAGAAACGGTGCAGCCGTTCTACCTGAAATTGACGGCCGGTGTTCTGCACGGCTATCGCGGCGAGTACCAGGACAAGATCCCGTTCAACGACTCCGGCTATGCGCCGGCCATCCTGCCGGCAATGGGCTATTGCTATAACCGCTTTTGCACCGAATTGGTGGTATTCGGCGCGGCAGGCATGATGCTGACCGTCGGCGCGACACTGCCCTGAGCTTCACCCTGCTGACAAGGTAAAGCCGCATTCCTAGCGCCGGTCGGCGGCGGCCACGCCGACCGGCGCCACTTTGCTGTGCGGCAGTCAGCGACGTGCAACCGTCCCCGCCCCTGGTCCACCCCCTGTTCCCGACCGCCTCTTCTCAGCCGGCGGCCGCGGCGACGCCACTCCAAGCGTCACAAGCTTTTGATTTGCATCAATAATATGGCTGTGTGCGGCGATTTGCCACATTCCGCGCTGCAGCATCACTCCCTAGAATGCCCCGCACAAGGAAAACATTCAGGGAGAATTGGCAATGAAGCGGGACAGGAAAGTGATCACCAACGCGGTGGCAGCAGCGCTGGCGCTGCCCGGCGTCTGGCAATATGCCGTGGCCCAGGAAGACGCGGCCACGCCGATGATGTCGGAAGTGCTGGTCACGGCTTCGCGGATCGAAGGTGGCGAACCGCTGGACAGCAGCCGCCTCGGCGCGGCGAGCATCGCACCCTACCGGGCAGCAACCAGCGATAGCGCAAGACTGCTCGAAGCACTGCCGGGAGTCAGCACCTACGGCGCCGGCGGCGTTTCCAGCCTGCCGGTGATTCGCGGCCTGGCTGACGACCGCATCCGCATCCAGGTCGATGGCATGGACCTGATCTCCTCGTGCGCCAACCACATGAACCCGCCACTGTCGTATATCGACCCGAGCAACGTTGATAGCATGACGCTGTTTGCCGGCATCGCACCGGTCAGCGCCGGCGGCGATAGCATCGCAGGCACGATCCAGGTCAACTCCGCGCCTCCCGAGTTTGCCAAGGCGGGGGAAGACAAGGTGCTCAAGGGCCAGGCCGGCGCTTTCTACCGCAGCAACGGCAACGGCCGCGGCGCCAATCTCTCGGCGACGGTGGCCAACGAAATGCTCAGCCTCAACTATTCCGGCTCCACGGCACAAGCCGACAACTACTCAGCCGGAGGTAGTTTCAAGGCCGCCGGGCTGTCGGCAGGAACGACCGAGTGGCTCGACGGCGACGAGGTGGGATCGTCACTGTACAAGTCGCAGAACCAGTTGCTGAGCCTTGCGCTGCGTCACGCCGAGCATCTCTTCGAGCTCAAGTTCGGGTATCAGCACATTCCCTATCAGGGCTTCCCGAATCAGCGCATGGACATGACCGACAACACCAGCAAGCAGATCAATGCCCGCTACCTCGGCCAGTATGCCTGGGGTTCAATGGAGGCGCGTGCCTATCACGACGACACGCGGCATACGATGAACTTCCTTGAAGACAAGCTGCAGACCACCGGTCCGATGCGGAACCTGGCCGGCATGCCAATGGACACGCACGGCAAGACCACCGGCGTACAGCTCAAGGCGGAGATCATCTCCTCCGATCGTGATCTGTTCAGGGTCGGTGGCGAGTACCTGAAATATCGCCTGGACGACTGGTGGGATCCGATCTCGCCGGTGGTGGCAATGCCCATGGCAGGCATGAAGGGATCGACTTTCTGGAACATCAACGACGGCCAGCGCGATCGCTTCGATATTTATGGCGAATGGGAGGCGCGCTGGAATCGCCAGTGGCTCTCGCAGCTCGGACTGCGCAGCAGCACGGTGCGCATGGACACCGGCGACGTGCAGGGCTACAACACGCTGTTCTACGGCAATCCGGAGAATCCGGCATCGATTCCCGGCGCGTTCAACGCTCTCGATCGCGAAAAAACCGACCACAACATCGATTTCGCGGCCTTGCTGCGCTTCACGCCGGCTGCCGAACAGAGCTACGAGGCGGGCTACGCACGCAAGACGCGCTCGCCGAATCTCTACGAACGTTACGCCTGGTCCAGCAACAACCCGATGGCCATGAACATGGTCAACTGGTTCGGCGACGGCAACGGCTACGTCGGCGACGTCGACCTGGATCCGGAAGTCGCGCACACCCTCAGTGCCACGGCGAGCTGGCACGATGCCGCACGTGAGCGGTGGAACGTCAGCATCACCCCCTTCTACACCTACGTGCAGGATTATGTCGATGCCGTTCGCTGTTCGGGGGGCAGCGGCATGTCACCCTGCCAGGGGAGCAATCTGACGCGCACCGACAACTTCGTTTACCTGCAGTTCGCCAACCAGACGGCGCGGCTATACGGCGCCGACGCCAGCGCTCGTGTGCCCTTGGTGCAGGGCGGCGCACTTGGCAGCCTGGCGATGACCGGGGTGCTGAGCTACGTACGGGGAAGGAACTCGCAGACCGACGACAATCTCTACCACATCATGCCGCTGAATGCGAAGCTGGCGCTGGTGCAAAGTTCGGGAGGCTGGACCAATACCATCGAAGGCGTCTTCGTCGACGCCAAGACACAGGTTTCGCAGGTGCGCAATGAACTGGCAAGCAGCGGCTACGGTTTGCTCAACCTGCGCAGCAGCTACGAATGGAAGGAGCTGCGTGTCGATGTCGGCGTCGAGAACCTTTTCGACCGGCTCTACGAGTCACCACTCGGCGGTGCCTATCTTGGCCAGCGGCCGATGGTTTATGGCACGGCGGTGCCGGGCACGGGACGTTCCATTTACGCCGGGATGAACCTGAGCTTCTGAGCGCACTGAGCGCACATGCCGAAGGGCTGGCAGCGGGCAGCGCTGTCTTCAGGCGGCGTTCTGCCGTCGACGAGCGGCGCTGCTGCCCGCGGCAGTTGCTCAGGCAATCAGGCCGCGGCGCCGCGCTCGATGACCACGCCAACGCGCTGCACGCCGCTCATCATGCCCAGCTTGGCGATCGAGACACGTACCCAGGTGGCGCCGAAGTCTTCGAGGAGCAGCGTCGCCACGTATTCGGCGAGCCGCTCGAGGAGGTTGAAGTGGCGTGCCGCCAACTCGCTGCGCAGACGCTCGGCGACCATCGCGTAGTCGATGGTGTCACCAATATCGTCGCTGGCGCCGGCACTGGCCGTCGACGTGCCGATCTGCAACGAGATTTCTATCGTCTGGGGCATCGCCTTTTCGCGCGGGTAGATGCCGATCAGCGTGGAAGCGCGAAGCGCGTCGATGAAAATGATGTCCATGCGGCGTGGCGTCAGGTCGGTGTACAATCCGGGACTGGCCGCGCGCTCGGCTGCGCGACGAAGAGTGTGCGCATTCTAACCCAGAGCCGCGCCTGCCATCTCACCATCCAAGCATCCATCGCTACGACTCTCCGACGACCGAATCCCCCTCATGCCGCCCTTCCTGCTTACCGCCCTTGGCGTCCTGGCTGCCTATCTGCTGGGGTCGATCTCCTTCGCGCTGGTCGCCAGCCGGCTTTTCGGCCTGGCAGACCCGCGCAGCTACGGCTCGAAGAACCCCGGCGCGACCAACGTCCTGCGCAGCGGACACAAGGGTGCAGCGATCTTCACCTTGCTCGGCGACGCGGCCAAGGGTTGGCTGGCGGTCTTTCTGGCCAGCCACTATTCGCGACAGTACGGTCTGCCCGACTACACGGTCGGCCTGGTGGCGCTGGCCGTTTTCTTCGGTCACCTGTACCCGATCTTTCTCGGCTTCAGGGGTGGCAAAGGCGTTGCCACGGCGGCCGGGGTGTTGCTGGCGATCAACATCTGGCTGGGCCTGGCGACACTGGGCACCTGGATATTCGTCGCCCTCACCTTGCGCTATTCGTCGCTGGCAGCGCTGGTGGCGGCCACGGCGGCGCCGGTGTTCGCCGTTCTGGCATGGGGCAAGGAGGGCATCGTCCTGGCCATCGGGATCATATCGATGGCCCTGATCGGCAAGCACTGGCCGAACCTGCAGCGGCTAATGGCCGGCAGCGAGCCGAAGATCGGCGGCAAGAAGCAAGCCCTGGAGAATGGCGCTACGCCAGCGAAAACGGCGCACGCGGGGGTGATGAAAGCGAAGCGCGCAAAGCACTCGCGCTAGGCACCATGCAGCGGCCAGCGTGGCCGCACTGAAAACGCACCGGCCGCTTTTCCGGCCGTGCCGGAATCATCGCACTGCAGACGCAAGGCGCCGGCCAGGGCAATCATCGCGCCATTGTCGGTACAAAATTCGAGTTCCGGATAAAAGACGGCGATCCCGGCCCTGCGGGCGCCCGCATCGAGCTGGCGGCGCAGTTCGCGGTTGGCGCCGACGCCGCCCGCGACGACCAGCTGCTTGAGACCGCTCAAGGCCACCGCGCGCAGCGCCTTGCTCACCAGCACCTCGACGATCGCATCCTGGAACCCGCGCGCAATATCCGCCCGCTGCTGCTCGCTGATCGTCGCCAGCTCGCGGACCTTGGTCAGCACCGCGGTTTTCAGACCACTGAAGCTGAAGTCAAGATCGCCGGACTTGAGCATCGGGCGCGGCAGCTTCACCACGTCTGGGCGACCGCGTTCGGCCAGCTCGGCCAGCGCCGGGCCGCCTGGGTAGCCCAGACCGAGGAGCTTGGCGGTCTTGTCGAAGGCTTCGCCGGCCGCGTCGTCGAGAGTTTCGCCCAGCAACTCGTACTCGCCGACGCCAGAGACGCGCATCAACTGGCTGTGGCCGCCAGAAACCAGCAAGGCGACGAACGGAAAACGCGGCGGCCTGCGCGACAGCAATGGCGACAGCAGGTGACCTTCGAGATGGTGTACCGGCACGCTCGGCCGCTCGAGCGCGGTCGCCAGCGCCTCGGCGAAGGCCGCACCAACGAGCAGAGCACCCGCCAGACCCGGCCCCTGCGTATAGGCAACGGCATCGATGTCGGTCAAGGAGCGGCTGCTATCGGCAAGGACCTGACGCAGCAGAGGTACGATGCGCCGAATATGGTCGCGCGAGGCAAGTTCCGGCACCACCCCGCCATATTCCTGGTGCATGCGCACCTGTGAATGCAGGGCGTGCCCGAGCAGGACGCCGCCAGCAGAGGTGCTGTACAGCGCCATACCCGTTTCGTCGCAAGAGGATTCGATTCCAAGGACCAGCATCGCGCCATTCTACCGCGGCCGGCCGACCCGGTTTCATGAGTGCTCGCGAGGGCGCGTAAGGAAAGCGCAAAAAAAAGCCCTTGCCCAGAAAAACGGGCAAGGGCTTTTGCGAGCAACGAGGACTAGTCGCGTTGCTGCAGAACCGTCGGCAACACAGTCTTGGCCATGCGCTTGGCGAAGTAGTAGATCCGCTTCTGCTTCTCGATGATCTCGACTTCCAGCGTGTAGGCCAGGATGCGGTTGGGCTCCTCCGCCACCAGCCGGCGAGCCTCGTGCATGGCTGCCGAATCGGCGATGCGGTTGATCTCGTCCTTCATGCCGGTGACCACCTGTGCGGAGCGCTCGTTGCGCTGCGCGACGGCCATCACCGCGGCCGCTACGGCCTTGCTGATTGCTGCCTGGAAACCATTGAGTACCGCCTGGGTCTGCTCGCTGACCTCAATCTTGTCGCGCACGCGATCCTGGCCGAGGACCACCAGATTGGTTTCGACGATGTCACCGATGTTCTCCAGGTTACTCACCGCCTCCATCAGCTGCATCATCTCCTTGGTCTGTTCTTCAAGCAGCGGCTGTTTGCTGATCTTGGCCATGTAGTCGAGAATTCCCGCGTGCAGGATATCGACGGTATCGTCCATCTGGCGTATTTCCTCGAGCGCCTTGACATCGCCCTTGATGATCGCCGGCATGATCCCTTTCAGCATCGTGTTGACGGTCTCGCCCATGTGCATGACTTCCATGCGCACACTGTCCAGCGCCAGGGTCGGCGTGGTCAGCAGTTCCGTCTGCAGGAACTTGGTGCGCACGATCATCGCTTCCTCCTCGAGTGGCTTGTCGGGCACCAGCCACTCCGCGGCCCGCGCGATATAGGTGGTGAACCAGATGAAGATGCAGCCATTGGCGACGTTGAAGAAAGTGTGCGCGTTGGCGATCTGGCGCGGTGTTTCCGCTGCCAGCAGCTCCATGCCGCTGAGCTCGGGGTAAACCGGTGACATGGCAACGGCCGCATCCCCGATCACGCTGACAAACGGCAGCCACATCAGGACGCCGGTACACGCCAGGCCGGTATGCACGATGGCGCAACGCACGGCTTCGCGCGGCTTGCCGATGGCCGCCAGCAGCGCCGTCACGCAGGTACCGATGTTGGCACCCATGACCAGCGGAACGCCCGCATCCAGGCTGATGAAACCTTGCGAAGCCATGACGATGACGATAGCGGTGGTTGCCGAGGAGGACTGGATGATGCCGGTAAAGATAGCCGAGACGAGCACCGCGAGAAGCGGGTTGGTCATCGTCTGCATCAGGTCGAGGAAGGGCTGGTAGCTGCGCAGCGGGTGCATTGCCTCGCCCATCACGTGCATGCCGAAGAACACCAGGCCGAGACCCATCAGCATGCCACCATAGGCCTTGATCTTCTCGTGCTTGCCGACAAAGAGCATGCCAAAGCCGACGGCGATCATCGCCAGCGCCGCCTTGGTGATCTTGAAGGCGACGATCTGACCGGTAATCGTGGTGCCGATCTTGGCACCGATGATCACGCCGACGGACTGCGGCAGCGACATCAGGCCGGCCGAAATGAAGCCGACCAGAAGGACGGTGGTCACCGATGACGACTGGATCACCGCCGTCACCACGGCGCCGGTTCCGACGCCCGCGAAGCGGTTGACGGTCAGCTTGGCGAGGATGCTCTTCATGCGCTCGCCGGCCACCGCCTTCAGCCCGGTTTCCATCTGCGTCATGCCGTAGAGGAAGAGGGCCAGGCCGCCGAGCAGCTCCATGGTCATGGCGCCCCAGTTCATGCTGGCATTGCTCGCCGTCGCGGCAAGCGCCGGCCAGGCGATGACGCCCAGGACCGCGCCGACGATGCATAGCGCAACCGTCGCCCCGGTAGTTGTCTGGGATTGTTTCAGATACGTGTTGAGGATAGGTTTAGTCTCCTCCGGTCCTTACGACTCAATGTTTTGATTGTTCTTTAACGATGGTCACCGGCAGCTTGGCAAGGCCAAGAACCTGCTCGGCCACCGATCCCAGCAGCAGGTGCCGCAGGCCCGTCGCGCCCTTGCTGCCCATGACGATCATGCTCGCCTTCTCTTTCTCCACGACCTGCAGAATCCGGGTCACGGGTATGCCCGTGACGAGCACCAAGCTGGCTTTGTGCAGGGCCTGCCGATGGGGATTGTGTTTCCGCACCTTGGCCATGAACTCGTCGAGCATTTCGCCGGCGATATCCGCCATTCGGGTCACGGTCTTCTTGCCGGCCATGCGTGCGTAGTAGCCGGGCATGTTCTGCGGATCGTGCACCACGTGCAGAACTGCGAGGCTGGCGCCCAGGCCGTCGGCAAGATCGCTGGCCAGCAGCAGTGCGGCCTCCGAATGCGCGGAGAAATCGATCGGCACGAGAATCGGCCCGCTGACGGGGTCGTGCGAGTGGGAATCCTGTTTCTTGTCACTCATGGGGCAAAAGCTCCTCTTCTGGTGAAAACTGGCGTGCGCAGTCGCCGGATGGAATTCATACCGAAAAAGCCGAGCTCTCGTCACGAGCCTCCGGGCCTCCCGGCAGCCACCTCGGCAGCGCTTGCTCGGCCAGCCCGGTCGCCGGCGAACGCCCGAACGACTAGTAGCTGAAGGCCCGGGTGCGGATGTATTCTGTAGTCTCCCGGCACGCGAGCAAGCGCAAGAATACAATAGATTGTTGCCGGGGAACGTAGATTTTGTGCGTATTTCGCGCGAGCGATGCGCGCAGCTGCGGCTAGCTGGACTACACATCATCGCCTCTGGCGACCTTTCCGCGGACCGCCGCCCGACCCCGCGAAGCTCCTCAAGGGCCAGCCGCCAGGCCACGCTAACGGCCGGAACAGACGGTACTTTTTCCCGGCCAAGGCTTGTTTCGTCGCTATATTGCGCCTATCCTTGCGGCTTGCGCGTCCCCGCATCGGTTCGGCTGCCGGCCGGTCGATCTAAGGGTGGTGCACTGCGATCCGGCGCGCCAAAATGGCGATCTCTGCTGGCCAACAATTCCTGGGGCGGGGGCATTTCATGGACTGGTTGAGAGAAACCGTCGACTTGATCAATCTGTCGGAAATCGATTGGGAACTGACCATTCGGATTCTGATTCAGTGCATTCTGTTCTGTTTATCGGCGTTCTTCTCCGGTTCCGAAACCGCACTTTTCTCGCTCAGTCGCATCGACCTGCAAAAGCTGCGCAATTCGCGCAGCCCGCATTCCGAAAGCATCCACGCAATGCTTGACGAGCCGCGACGACTGATCGTCTCGCTGCTCTGCGGCAATGAGTTGGTCAACATTGCTGCGGCCGCCAACATGACCATGATCCTGGTCACCATGTTTGGCGAAAAGGATGCCGGCTGGATCAACATTGTCGTCATGGTGCCCCTGCTGCTGCTCTTCGGCGAGGTGACGCCGAAAACCATCGCGGTTAATGCGCCGGTAAAATTCGCGAGCAAGTTGTCGGCCCGTTTTCTGCCCAAGTGGATCTTCATTGTCACCCCCTTGCGAGACGTGGTGCGGTTGGTTGCCGACCGCGTCACCACCTTCGTCGTTGGCGAACACGTCGACCGCGAGAACATTCTCAAGCCCGACGAACTGCGCACGCTGATGGCCGACAGCGAGGAGACGGGGGTCATTGAAGCCTCGGAGCGGGTGCTCATCGACAAGGTGCTCGAGGCCGCGGAAACGGAAGTGGCGCGGATCATGACACCAGGGCCACGTATCCGCTTTCTCGACGCCGATCTTCCGATCGAGGAATTGATCGAGCGCTTCCGTGGCTATCGGCACCCACGCGTTCCGGTCTATCGTGGCCACTGGGACAACGTCATTGGCTTCCTGCACGCCGAGGATCTGCTGCGCCGAGTGCGTGCCGATGGCGACATCTCCAAGATCGAACTGCCGGAGATCCTGAAGCCCGCGCATTTCGTTCCGCCCACCAAGAAGGTTGATGAAATGCTGGAGTACTTTCAGCGTTTCAACACCCGCGCCGCGGTGGTCATCGGCGAGTACGGAGAGGTCCTGGGTATCGTCACCATCAAGGACGTGATGACTTTCATCTTTGGTGAGATTTCCGGAAAGATGAGAGGGCAGGAACACTACCAGCAGGAACACAACAACAGCTTTACCGTCCCGGGCTACATGCGCCTCGCCGATTTTCGCACGCTCACCAATTTCGACATCGACGACCCGCTGATGAACACCATCGGTGGTGTTGCGCTGGTACTTTTTGGCCGACTGCCGCGGGTTGGAGAGAAGATATTCAGCGCCGATTACGAGCTCACGGTGAAGGAAGTGAGCGGCATGCGGATCACCAAAGTGCGGGTCTCTTTCGGGCGTACGCAGGAGGACGATGGCAGCTCTGCCCCGGCAGAACCGCTGGACATGGAAAGCCTCGCCGATTCGTCATCCGACGAATCGCCAGCCGATCAGGAGCAGGAGTCGCTCGACGAATACGAGGACGAGCTGTTGCGAGAAGCCAGAGACGAGGATCCCGAGGCCGGCGACAACCAGCCGCCGGAGAACGACAAGCCGGGCGATCGAACCACGGAGATCGGAAGAGCGTCGTGTAGGGAAAGAGGGTAGATCTCGG
>ERZ761603.629-NODE-629-length-29000-cov-15.775989_pt1 | contig 29000 bp, 23 predicted proteins | sample MGYA00511879_ERZ761603 | MGnify/ENA primary metagenome ERZ761603 (study PRJEB28899, sample SAMN02850040) | bioreactor sludge metagenome | biome: EBPR Sludge; feature: EBPR Bioreactor; material: flocular biomat | place: Australia: Thorneside Wastwater Treatment... | reverse complement strand
GAAACGCCCGCGAATGAAACGCGCAGAAACATCGGTCACTCCGAACCGCACTCTCACAAGGTTTTCGAACGATCGAGAACAGAACCTTCCGAATGGAAGTCACCCACAGCCTACACGGAGTCGTGCCGCGTGTCAAGCCCGAAGTTGCATGATTTCGATGAATATTGAGCCGGGCATCACGGTTGCCGGCGATGGGCCGAGAGCGACTCGGGTGGTATGACACGCGTGTACGGCATCGGAAAGACTCCCCGGACCCGCTTTGAACGCCCCGTGCCCGTGACGAGTTGCGAGGCGATTCCCCCGTCAACAGGCCGGAATCTCAGCACGACACGGTCGTCGCCCGGATAGTTGGGGTCGTAGATGCGGATCTCTCGAGACGTGAGGTTCGTGCTGTTCGCGCCGCCCGCGGGACCACTCGGAGAGTGTGCGTCGGGGCGATCCGTCTGTGTGTCCGGTGTGTTGTCCTCGGTGCGAAGGGGCGGTGAAGTCGCGCGGTGAATCGTGCGGTCGCCGGAGATCGCGTTCGTCGCGGCGGCGTGGTCGTTAATCGAGGCCAGTCCGTACGCGAGGACCTGATGATTCTCCCAGAGTCTGTCGCGGCCGGTGTTCCCCGCAGAGCGCGAGTCCGGCGGTTCGGCCTTCGCGTAGACAAGGCCCAGCGGCACCAGTTCACCACGCTCAAGCCGAGCCAGGATCGCCGGGAGTTCGCCGGCGGTGCGGCCCGCGGTGCTGTCGCCGGTCTCGCTGGTGTCGGGCAGGAGCATCCACTGGGCGAACTTTGCCGCCATCACGCCCATCGTGCCCAGCGAGTCCGTCTGGCGGCGGTAGATATAGGCGTACAGAGGCGTTCCCTCGGGCGGAGGCTTGGTGTCCGCGAGGACCACGGCACCGGCGAGATAGAAATCACACGCGGCCAGTGACATGCCCCCGCAGAGGCCGAAGGTGTCGGGCACCGCGCCCTCCAGCCCCAGCCCGCGCAACGAAGGAGGGATCGGCGTGCCTGTGAACGAGTTGTGGAACTGAAAGCCGTGACGCGATGGCAGAAATTTCGCCGCCGCCGGCTGCTCGTCCTGAGGTTGAACCGGCGGCAACGCGGCAACGTTCAACGCAAGAGCAAGACACGCGATATGTGTAAGCACGGCCACGAGTAAAGCGTACGAGCCGTGGGGGTTCAGCGGCGTCGTCTCATCACGGCCCCGGCGGCGAGAAGAGACAGCAGGCCCGCCGGGCCGGGGATCATCGCGTAGATGCCCCCGCCCGGGAGATCATCGATATTCGCCTGCCCGACGATGAAGCGCAGTTCATCCGCGAAGAGGGTGTCCCTCACGCCGCTCACGCCCCCGGAGGGCACGCCCCCGAGCACGAGTTCGTGCATCGGCGTAAAGCCCATCGTGCGGGACCAGACAAAGGCGTAGTAGCCCAGCAACTCGCCCGTGGATGAGACATCCCGGTACCGGCCATAGACAAGCCCCGATGGCGTGACGAGTTGAGGCAGCGCGTAGGTGTACCCGTCGGACGCGGTGCCGACGGGGATGTCGTAGGTGGTGTTCGTGGCGACATCGTGGAACCAGCCACGCCGCGGCGGATCGATGGCCCCGCCGAAGTCACCATACGTTCGGCTGGTGCCGATGATGAAGTCCCCGCCCGAGACGCCGGTGATGGCCGATTCCATCGAGCCGTCGGGATGGATGAACGCCGAGCCTGTGAGACCCAGCCGGCGCGTGCCGATATCTTCGCGGTACATCCACGCCGACCAGCCGCGGTTGGCCGAGCCGATGTAACGGCGGGAGCGTCCCGTGGCAAGCCCTTCGTCCGTCAGCGAGAGACTGTCAACTTCGCGGAGGTTGTCCGCCCGTGTGTGCTGGGCATCGAACAGACCGATGCGAACGGACCCTGTGGAGGGGCTGTCAAAGAAGGCCGAGACACCGATCTGCGCATCGGGCATGGCGGAATAACGGTTCGATGTTCCCAGCACCTGCCCGGCGTTGTTCACCGCCGCGAACTCGCTGATGCGCGAGCCGTTGAGCCGGGTGTGCTCGGCATCCGTGAGGCCCACGCGCCGGTGACCGACATCAGGCCGGTAGACCCACGCCGACCAGCCCCGCACGGTCGTGCCCTCGAAGCGCCGCGAACGCCCCGCGGCGTACCCCGACGACGTCATGGTGAACGCGTCGGACTGCTGCGTGCCGTCTGTGGCGGTGTGCTCGGCGTTGAGCAGGCCGATGCGGGTCGTGGTCCCAGCGGCATCGGCGTGCCACACCGAGAGGTTGGCCTCGGAAAGACCGCCCCGGTAGCGTGGCGCGGTGCCCAGCACCGTGCCAGAGGCGCTCAGCCCCCGCACCTGATTGTCGATTCGCCCGTTGGTCCGAGTGTGGTCGGCATCGTACAGACCGACGCGTGTTGTGACGCCGCCGGGCGAGTAGATCCACGCCGAGGGGCCGAGCCCTTCGCCGGAGGGCGAATATCGGGTGGATGTTCCGGCGACGTACCCGGCATCGTTCAGGCCGAAGATCACCGAGTTGCTCATTCCGTTGGCCCGCGCGTACTCCCCGCCGCGGAGACCGAGGATCTCGCGCGGCTGCCCGTGGCGGTAGAGCCACGCGGTCTGTCCGTCGAGCGTCCACCCGTTGTATTGGAACGATGTGCCCGCGATGTGGCCCGCGCTGTTGAGCGCCCGGATGGTGCTGCTCTGATACCCGCCCCCGTCGGAGTGGAGGGCATCGCGCAGCGTGAGGTCGGTGGTCTGGTCGGTGCCGGGGTGATAGACCCAGGCGCTCTGACCCGTCAGCGTGTGTTCGCGGTATTTCTCCGAGTGACCGGCCACGATGCCGGAGGCGTTGATCCGGCTGGGCACCGACCATTGATAGGTGTCATCACGGATGTGGGCGCTGTCGATCAGCCCGACCCGTCTCATGCCCAGGGCGGGATGAAAAAACCACCCGCTCGTGCCGCCCGAGTAGCCATCCTGGATGTACCGGTGGGAGAACCCGGTGACAAAGTGCGTGGAGGTGGCCGCGACCATGCCCGAACCTACCGCGTTGCGGTCACTGGTGCGCTGGTGATCGATATCGTAATAGCCAAGCCGCTGGATCGACAGGAGTTGGGCATGCGCGTGGACGCATGCAGCGGCGCTCAGGAACGCGATATACAGGCATTGACGCCCCGTCCGGGTCTTCATGGTCTCTTCTCCCTGACAAACATCGCGCGGTGAAGCGCGGCGGAACGATGTCAGTATACCGGTTCCGGGGGGGGGGGCAAGCCAAGTTCTCGGGTATGCACCAAAAAACACAGGACCGAGAAGCCGGGCAGAGTATGAAAAAAGCCCCGCGCCGGAGCGCGGGGCTGTTCGGTGCTGTCGGGTGCTGGAATGAACTCAGGCGCAGCCGCCGGCTTCCCACGCGAGGAAGAAGGTCTCGACATCGCCGCCGTCGACGCCGCCGTCCTGGTTCACATCGGCGTTGGTGAGGCCCGTCTCCCAGTCGTTGAAGAAGGCCTCGACATCGCCGCCGTCCACGCCGCCATCGTTGTTGTAGTCCGCCGGGCAGCGGGCGGGGCAGGGGTTGTGGCTCGAGGCGCTGGTGCGGGGCTCAGGGGCGGCCCGCTCGAAGTCGGCGAAGTTCTGGTTGGTGTCGAGGCACCCGCCGTTCTTGCGGAAGAGCGAGGTGGTGACGTTGTTGTCCACCGTGGGGCTGGCGCCCTCGGAGCAGTTCGCGCCCAGGCCGTAGCCGACGAAATCGGCGACGGCGGGGTTGTCGGTGGGGCACTGTGCGCCCAGGAGGGTGGTGTTCATCACCAGCGCGAGCTTGCCGTTGGTCTGGCCGATGCCGAAGCCCGGGGCGCCCACGCGGTCGGCGATGTAGGGCACGCCGTAGATGCCCAGCGTGTTGGTCGTCTGGACAAGGTAGTAGCCGCCGGGCGGGATGATGGTGTTGGCCGGGAAGGTCAGCACGTTGTCGAGCAGGTCGAAGGCGTTGTCGTCCGAGGCGTACTGGAGCGACCACGAGGAGATGTTCACCGGTTCGTTGGAGCGGTTGAAGAGTTCAACAAAGTCGGCGTTGTAGTCCGCGCCGAAGTTGCCCCCGCCGGAGAAGATTTGCGATATGACCACCGTCGAGCCGGCATCACCGCCGCAATCGGCGACATCAAAGCGGGTGGGGTCCGTCGAACTGCGGCCCTGCTCATCGCGGATGGTGCCGATGATGGTCTTCGAGCCGACGATGCCCACGGGCACCGTGGCGAGGTAGGAGAAGATGCCGTCGTTGGCGACCGCATCGCCGTTGGTGCCGTCATCGAAGAGCGCCTGCGTGGCCGACCCGCCGATGGGGGTCAGGTCCGCTTCCACGGTGATCCCGGTGGAGGCGGGTGCCGCGCCGGGGCGTGTTTCGCAGATGAACAGGATCGTGCCAGTCCCCCCGGCGCACGCGGCGTTCGGGATGGTGGTGAAGCGTCCGGTAGGGAAGGAAGGCGTGGTCTGCTGACGGATGGTCACCATGTCGAGGCGGGTGCGGCCGCCGGTGTCGTAGGGCACGCCGCCCGAGGTGAAGTAGGTGCTGGTGCCGGGGGCGAAGATCGAGACGATGCGGAAGGCGAAGTTGGGGTTGTTGTCCACCGCGTCGATGGAGGTGAGGTCCACCTGTCGGCCGTTGTACCAGGTATCGCCGTCGTTGCTGGCCTCGAAGATGCCGTTGTTGAGCAGGCCGGCGCTGGTGAAGGTCACGCCGTCGGTGGTGTACTGGAACTGCGTCCAGCGGGACATGCGGTTGCTGTGGCGGTGGTCGTAGGAGACCACGATGTCGGAGAAACCGGCCGTGCTGACGCGGAACTCGACGCCGTGCAGCCCGCTTCCCACGCCCTGCGCGGCCCAGGGGGAGAGGTCGAGGGCCGCGTTATTCACATCGCCGGCGGGGTCGCTGCTGCCGCCCTGGTCGTTGCCGGCGCGGAAAGCGAGCTGGGGCGCACCGACGCGCGCGATGGACCCGGCACCGATGTTGGGCGTCTGGGTGCCCGCGGTGTTGCCGCCGTTGGTATTGAAGTTCCATTGGGTGATGATCTGCGCCGGCGCGCCGGCGGCCAGCACGAGGCCGGCGCAGAGACTGATCGTTCGAGCGTTCTTCATGTGAGCAACTCCGTAACTAAGTGATTCCGCGGTGTGTGAACAGACACTCTCTCTCACACGGGCGGCACGCTCCGCCCGTGTGCTCTCTTTTCGCTTCTTTGGTCGCCGAGGCTTACCAGTCGATGCCGGCCTGGGTGAGCCACCCGCCGTAGACCTTGCCCTCGAGTTCGTCGTACTGGATCGTGACGGTGCCGCCCATCTGCACCGGGGTCGCCTCGAACTTCCCGTCGCGTTTTTCATCGCGGAACGTCGCGACGTGGCCGTCGGCGAAGGCGATCTGCCCGATCACGCGGTCGTGACCGATCAGGCCGCCGACGTAGGAACTCTTTCCGTGCACCGGGCCCCAGCGGTTGTAACTCTGCCGCCCCCACACGCGCCCGCGCCCGGGAAGCATCTGCTGCATCGGCCCGTCGGTCAGGGATTTGGCCCCGTTGTATTGCTGACCGTTGATGGTCACGATATCCTCGGTGCCGTTGGCCGCGCCGGCGTACATGGCCCCATCGCCGAAGAGCGGGACCATGGAGATGGGCGCTTTCGTCAGGGACTTCTCGTTCAGCGGGCCGATCACGCTGGAGATGTCTTCCGCGACGGGCGCGACCGCCGGGTTGTTGCTCTTCATGCCCGTGTAGGCCATGTACCAGGACTGGCAATAGTTGGTGTTGAACCCGCGCTCGATCAGGTTCATGATCTCCGTCTCGGAATACTGGCGGTACTGAGCGTTGTCGATGCGGTGCGCGGCGTACCGGTTCGAGTAGCGGGCGGGGCTGCTCGGGCAGAGAATCGAACCGGGGTTCGCGTACCCGCCATTGATAAAGTCCGCCATCCACCCCTTCTCCTCGAAGGAGCCGTATCCGCGCTCCACGCGGTTGTCGAAGGGGCCGGTGCAGTACGCACCTTTATGGTCCTGCGCGTGGCTCAGGCCCGCCAAGGCCAGTTGCCGCTGGTTGCTCGCGCACTTGACCAAGCGGCCCGATTCGCGCGCCGCACCCAGACCGGGGAGCAGCAGACTGATGAGCAGGGCAATCACCGCGATGACAACGAGCAACTCGATCAACGTGAAGCCCGCGCGATGAATCCCGCGGGGTTGAACTTGGTCAAGGTGGTGTGGCATCTCGTCGTGATCCTGTTCCCCGCCCGGTGCGGGACGACGAGTCCGCACCGGGTGAGCCTGAAGATGAGCGGAAGAGAATAGTGAAGAGCGAGTTTCTTTCGTATTTACGTTGTGTCAAGGTTGTGTGAAGATGAGCACGATGGAACAACAGTCAAACCCGGCACGCGTTTTGCGTAGTACTTCTGACTCGATCACTCGCCTTCGCGACACCCATGAATCCCCCAACACCGATCCCGGGCAATCTCTCCCGCATTCTCGCGCTCGAACTCCCCATCGTCGTGCAGTTGGGCACCCGGGCCATGTCCCTCGCCGAGGTCACCGGGCTGGCCCCGGGCTCGATCATCGAGTTGCCCAAGCGGGCGGATGCGGAACTCGATCTCCTGGTCAACAACAAGGCGATCGGGTGCGGCATCGCCGTGAAGGTGGGGGAAAACTTCGGCATCCGCATCACCTTTGTCGGGGATCTGAGAGAACGCATCGGGGCGATGACCGAGGCTCCCGCCGAGGCGTGATCTGTCCGGTACCCTGCGGGGTGATACGCTGGGCCGATGCGCGTTTACCTTATTCGTCACGCCCATGCGCTCTCGATTGCGCCTGGGGGTGATCCGCACCGCCCGCTCTCACCCATCGGGGTGGCCCGCGCCGAAGCACTCGCCGCGGCGTTCGCGTCTTTGGCCGCGCCGATGGATATTCGGCCCGCGCGCTTGATCTGCAGCGCTGCGCTGCGGGCGCAGCAGACGGCAGCGCCCATCGCCGCGATGCTGGGCCTGCGGATCGAGACGGAGGACCGGGTTGGGCTTTCGGGCAGCGCGGATCACATCACCGAACTGATCGCCGACCTCTTTCACGCGGGCACGCCCGGGGCGATCCTCATCGGGCACAACCCCGACCTTTCGGCGGTTTCTGGGCGCTTCGGCGGGCCATCGCTCGCGCCAGGCGATGTCTCCATCGCATCCATCGCACGAGAAGCCGATCGACTACGGGGTGAGTGTGTCGGGCGTTACTGAATGATCTTCATTCACGCTCATTGAACTCTGGCAAACCGTCTCATGGTCAGGCGGATGGGGTTGGGCCACCCAGCAACTCCCCCGGGCTAATCTAACAAGTACCGTATATACTTGGATCCCGAGGCCAAAGCGTGTGCGAGGCCCGGGAACCATGGCCGGGCCGGCAGGGGTGCGACGGCTCGAGCGTAGATAAGGAAAGTGTATGAAACGGACATGTTCGATCCTCGTGCTGTTGTGTGGACTTGTCGGCACCGCGATGGCCCAGGACAAGGCGCCAGCGAAGCCGTCTACCCCCGCGAAACCCGCTGCACCGGCAGCGCCTGCAACTCCCGCTGCGCCGAGCAAGGACGCCGCGCCGGCGATGCCCCCCGAGCAGGCCGCGATGATGGAAGCGTGGACGAAGGCAATGACCCCGGGCAAGCATCACGAGCGACTGGTGAAGCAGAGCGGCACCTGGGAAGGGAAGATGAAAATGTGGATGGAGCCGGGCGGCACGCCGACGGAGAGCACCTGCACCACCGTCATCAGCCCGATGATGGGCGGGCGGTTTGTCAAGAGCGAGACGACCGGCATGATGAACATGGGCGGCCCCCCGATGCCCTTCGAGGGCTTCGGCACCTGGGGATACAACAACACCACGGAGAAATACGAAGGGACCTGGTTTGACAACTTCGGCACCATGACCATGTTCTACACCGGAACGTTGAGCGACGACGGCAAAACCATGACCGCAACGAGTAAGTTCGTCGACTGCATGACGGGCAAGGATTCATGGATGCGTAACGTCGAAAGGACCACCGGCCCCGACAGCATGGTGCTCGAGATGTTCAGCCCAGGGCCCGACGGCAAGGAGTTTAAGATGATGGAGATCACCTATACCCGCAAGGCGACGGCGAAAGCCGAAGGCAAGGCCGACGCCAAGACCACCGCGAAGACCGCGGGGCACTGATCCATCCATTGCCTCTTCAGATGAGTTGTTCAGGCCCCGCGCAGGCGGGGCCTTTTTCATGGCTTCTTGTTGCGCTCGGTCCCGGTCAGAACGTCGCCGCGGTGCTGCTCTCGCGCACCACCAGCCGCGTCGGCAGTCGCACGCAGGTTGTCGGCGTCTCGCGGCGTTCCATCCTTGCCACCAGGGCCCGCACCGCCGCGGCCCCCACGTCCTCCATCGGCAAAGCCACGCTCGACAGGGTGGGCCGCATGAGCGAGGCCAGCCTCGTGTCGTCGAAGCCCACGATCCGCACCTGGTCGGGCACCCACAGACGTGCCGACTCCGCAGCGCGGAGGATGCCGCAGGCGATCTCGTCGTTGGCCGCGAGGATGGCCGCGCCGTCGAGCGTTCGCCGCTGATGGGCGCGCATGGCCCACTCCTTGCCCCACGTCACGCCGTACTCGCCGAAGGAGACCTGATCGGGCCTGACCTGGTGGCCGCGTTCCGCGAGCGCCGCGGTGAACGTCGCCGCGCGTTCCTGCGAATCGACGTTGCCCATCGGCCCGCCGACGAAAAAGCACTTGCCCGCGTCGACCCAGCGAAGCAGGTGCTCGACCGCCTCGCGCGTGCCCCGTTTGTTGTCGAGGACCACGCTGTCAACCCCCTTGTCGCTGAAGTCGGCGCAGACCATGACCGAGGGCATGGGCGAGTCGATGACTTCCTGCGCCAGCGGGTCGTGCACATCGTCGATGATGACGATCATGCCGTCGATCAGGCCCGTGCCGAGGATTCGGTCCTTGCGGCGGCTGGCCTGGGCCCGCGTCATCGACGTGACGAGCAGGTGGTAGCCCAGGCGGGTCGCCTCCTCGTCGGCCCCTTGCAGCATCCGGGTGAAGAACTCGCCGTGGAACCAGGGCAGCGCGATGCCCAGCACGCGGCTCTCGCCGCTCATGAGCGCCTGGGCCAGCGGGTTGGGTGCATAGCCCAGTTGTTCGATCGCCGCCCGTACGCGCGAAAGCGTCGGTTCCGCGACAGCCGAGGGGGTGTTGATCGCGCGGCTCACCGTCGCGATGGAGACACCCGCCGCCGCGGCGACCTGCCGGATGCTCACCGGTGGTTTCGACGGATCGCTTGTATGGCCGAGTTGTCCCGATCGAGTGGCCAATGCGGAAGAGAGGGTACGCGCCGCATGAAGCCCGGACGCGAAACGCATAACGGAGGCCCGTGACCATCGAAGTCTCAGCCCTTCGTAGCGACTCGGAGCGTGGCCGCGTACCTGCACTTGCGAACACCGATGTGAACCAGCAACTCGTAGACAAGAAGCCCGATCACAAGCCCGGCGATGGGAAGCGAGATGCCCATCACGGTGCCCAGCGACGTGCGCCAGCCCGGCGTTGCAGGAATGGTGAACGTGCGTCCGAGGGGAACCCGGAGCAGGACGCCGAGGGTGTAGACCAGTGCCAGGCCCGCGAGAGGGGCCACCCCGAGGATGATCCAGCCGACGCTGGCATGGCAGCAGACCTGCCACGCGCCGGCGCGGGTGAGCCGCCACTTCCGTCGGGCCGCGATAAAACGAATACCCGCGAACTCGATCATGGTCAGCAGCACGAGGAAGGCCGCGATCCCCAGGACCTGCGCGGGGAAGACCCACCCAAACGTGAGCAGTTCCCTCATCGGACCTCCGCCCCTTCCGCCCCGGATCGGATCACCGATGAGCGTGCCCGTCCACGGGGCGGCGAGCAGCAGCGCGGCAAGAAGGACATTGAGCACCAGCAGGCTCGCCCCACCCCGCGGGTCGATACGCACCGAGGCGAAGAGCTCCGCGGGGGCGCGCAACACCGCGAGGTTGGTACGCAACCAAGACACCGAGCCGGGCGAGAACTGCCACGGCGATCCGGGCCGAGAATCGGGCAAGGACCGGGCCACGGGTCGCCCGCATTCCGGGCACGCCCCCTCCGGCACAAGGCCGGTGAGGTCGTAGCCGCATTCCTCGCAGAGGGGCGTGGTTTCATCCATCATGCCGGTGATACTCCGTGCCGGTCGCGGAGGTTGCCGAGCAGCGAGGTATGGGCATCCCAGAACTCATCGAAGCTGCGTTGGATGCTCCGGGGTTGAACGGACTCGTGGGCCGCCCGGCCCATGCGGGTGCGCCGGTCCGAGTCGGTGACGAGCCGTGTGATCTCCGCCGCCCAGTGTCGGCTGTCGCGTGCGGACAGAACATGGCCGGTCTGCTCATCGCGGACGAGCTCCCTTGGGCCGCCGATGTCGGTCACCAGCACGGGCAGCCCGCTGGACATGGCCTCCATCACCACCTGCCCGAGTGTATCGGTCGTGCTCGGGAATGCGAAGAGGTCGCAGCCCGCATAAATCATGGAGAGTTCCTCCGCGTGCCGGAAGCCGAGAAAGACGGTGCGCGTGCCTCGGAGCAACTCTTCCATCGCGGCGCGGTACGGGCCATCGCCCACGATCACGAGTTCCGCGTGAACTTTTCGCGAGTGCAGCGCGGGATCCGCGATCCGCCACGCCTCCGCCAGCAGGGGCAGGCCTTTTTCCACGCTCACGCGCCCCGCGTAGAGCACCCTGACGGTCCCTGGCGGTGAACCGCAGAGGCGCGACAACGCTGCATCATCGCGGTAGCGGGGTTGGAAGGACTCGAGCGCGATGCCGGGACGAAGCCGCAGACACCGATCGCGCGGGATGCCCAACCCCGACATCGTCTCGATGTACTCATCGCTGCGCGAGAAGAGCCGGGCGAAAGGCGCGTAGAACCAGCGCATAAAGCCCCGGCAGCCCAGCGCCAGGCTCTCGTTGCAGAAAAGCCGCTCGATGTACGCGGGGAAGTCGGTGTGGTACGTGCCCAGTAGCGGCACGCCCAGGCGACGGGCAAGGCACCGGCCGAGCAAGCCCACCGGCCCGGGGGTCGAGACATGGACCGCATCGGGCCGCAGCCGCCGCGCCTCGCGCATCACCGCGCCCGCGGGGGGGAGGGCGAGTTCCAGATTTTCATACTTGGGCATCCTCATCGCGGCCAGAGGCGGGAAGTTGGAAATGTTCCGTGCACGAGGCACGGGGAAGTTGGTGCTGGTGATGATGCGCAGATTGCGCCCGGTGTCCAGTGCGCACTCGCCGATGCTCCGGATGAACCGGCTGACGCCGTTCACATCGCCGAGCGTGTCGGTGAAGAGCAGAACACACGGGCCGGACCCGCTCACGGGGTCGGCCTCCACCCGAACCGCCCGTTCTCCACGTCCCAATCCGGCCCGAAGAACCCCGCGCCCACGATCCCGACCTCGCCCGCGGCGGGCAGCGAGGAGTCAATCGCCAGGAAGTCCGGGATGCCCACACCCGATGTGAAGATGCCAGCGCGCACGGCGAGCCTCGCCCCCGCCGCCCCCGTGGGAGCGATGAGGCCTGCCAGCCCGACCTCCGTGCCCCGCATCGGGAAGGCCAGATACACACAGATGTCTTCGGCCGCGATCGAACGTTCACCGACGCTGAGTCCGCCGCGTCGAACCGAGACAGGGCAATCTTCTCGCAGCGCCTGCCACGCGGCGTTCATGTCGGCGTGACCGTACAGAATGACGTTGCGAGACGGGTCCGGTTGTTCCAGCCACTGTGCATCGGTGATGATCTCGGCCCCGCCGTTGCCGCGGATCCACCAGGTCTGCGCGTGGTAACGGGTCAGCGCCTGCGCCCAGGCGGTTTCTTCGGGGGTGCCCTTGGTGCCGCGGACGAGGAGGAAGCGGCGGTTGAACGCGGCCTTGAACGGCCCGGCACGCGCGGGGGTCTTGCCTTTGGCGTCCGGTCCGCTGATGGCCCATGCGCCTTGAACTTTGCGGAGGTGCGTCTCACCGCTCTCGGCGACCATCGGCAGATGAACGATCTGCCCATCGAGCACGACGGTGAGCGGGCCGCCCGTGCCGATGAGCGGATCGGCCCGCAGCAGCAGGCGGTGCACGTTGGTTGTCGCGCCGACGATGCGGCGGGAGTGCGGCTCGGCCTGCAGGTCGATCGTGCTGGGCAGGAACGACGCTTCCTGGGCGATGATCGTGGCCCAGGCACGGCTCGCTGTGACCCCCGGGTTGAAGGTCGTTAGCCGCACCCGACGAACTTCACGTGCTTCGGGCAATCGCGTGCGCGCGAAGAGGTCGAAGAAGGCGGGCCAATCGAGGCACTCGGCACCCGGCTCGTCGCTGTTCTCCCACCAATGCCCGGCGCCGGGCTGTTCGTGGTAGACTGGCTCGATGCCCAGCGCCCTGAGTTTGTCGCGCATTACTCTGGCCTCGCGGACGGGCACGTTGTCGTCCGCATCTCCGTGAAGGATCGCCACGCCGGTCTCGACCAGGTTCCCCAGAAGGGCCGATGTGTCGCTGTCGTTGCCGCTGTCGCGCAGGACCGCCGCGGCGGGAGTGCCGGGTTCGGGCCGGCGACCCCGGTATGACCAGAACGAATCCCACCCCGCGCTGGGGGCGATGGCCGCGAAGGCGTCGGGTTCGTGGACGCCGAGTTGCCAGGTGCCGTGCCCTCCCATGCTGTGCCCCGTCAGGTAGATGCGCCGTGGATTGGCGTTGAACTCGGCGCGGGCCTGTTCAAGGACTTCGAAGGCGTCGAGTCGTCCCCAATCCTCCCAATCAAAGCCGAAGCGACGGCGGTTGGTGGGGCAGGCGATGGCGCACCACGATTTGGGCGCGTACGCACCGGCCTGGCTGTGGGCCTCGACATCCGCGCCGTGCAGGCTGAGCACCAGGGGCCAACGCCGCATGGAGTCGTTGGCGAAACCCACCGGCGGTACGATGCTGTAGTACTGCACGCTCCCGTCGATGCCGCTGCGGAAGGTCAGGTCGCGGGTGCGGCCAACCGCGCGGCGTTCAATGCGGAACTCACGCGAATGCGGATCGAACGCGCCGGGCATCGTCGGCGCGATGGAAACGCGGAGCGTGGAGCGGTCGGCATCGTCCGCATCGGTCGCGGGCGTGCCCCGCGGCAGCGAGAAGGGGTGCTTCCCGATCGAGCGCGGGGGCAGGGTGATCGTGACCGGGGCCTGGTTCGGCGGGCCGCCGCGGAACTCCGACGAGAGCGCCGCGTTCACGGGTTCTTCGAGCGTATTGATGAGAAGTACCGCACCGAGTTGTTCCCGGGTCTCTCCGGGAACGAGGTGGGGGAGCGTGGCATCATGCTCGGAGATGAAGACCGTGCTCGGCGGCGGCACCAGCCGCGCCGACAGCCCTCTCCCCGACGCGAAGAGAAACGTGTTCGGGCCTTGCCGCAGGTGAACCGGCACGCTGTAGTACGGCGCGCTGTACGGATTCCCGGCCAGCGGTTCGCCGTTGACATAGACCATGCCGTGGCCGTACGCCTCAAGGAGCAGCGTGCCCGCTTCCGGAGCGTCGTAGGTGGTGAAGAGGTATCCCTCCGAGATGGCCTCGCGCGGGAAGTTCCCGTCCGCTCCGGCCTCGGCGCGCTTCCAGGTGGTGGTGCCGATCGGTGAACCATCGGCGGGCTGTGCGAACGTGCCGGCGACGATCAAGGCTTCGACGGGATCGGTGCGGATCATGCTCCGCCCGGCGCGGATCAGGCCGGAGGCGGCCAACCCTTCGCGGAAGACATGGGGTTCGAGGGCCATGGCAGTGACGGCCAGGATCGCGGTTGGGAGAAGGGTGGGCATGGCTATGGCAGACGGTAGCGGGCAGACGATCGTGGGATACACGCGGACCGTCGTGAGCCGTTCTCGGGTCGGTGCGGGGAGGGTTGCGGCCGCGTCGAAAAGTCCGACAACACGGATGCGGGATCAAGAACCCCGGCTACCCTGAACCGACGGCCGCCGCACTCGCGTTCGCGGATCAGGTGCGGTTCACGGATTGGAAGACACATGCCAACGACGCCTGCATCGACGGGTTGGATGCGCCGAGAGTCGGCCCGCGGCTTTTCGCTCATCGAACTGCTCGTGGTCATCGCGGTCATCGCGCTGCTGATCGGAATCCTTCTCCCCGCGCTGGGCAAGGCCCGGGGCGCGGGTCGGCGGATCAAGTGCCAGTCACAGATGCGGCAACTGGCGACGGCGGTCACGGCCTACTCGCTCTCGAACAAAGAACAGTGGCACGTGACATGGAACAACAACGCGCTTCGGTTCGACGGCACCTCGCCCCGGTACTACCTCGTCTACCCCTTCCGGGTCGGCACCGGCAACGCGGTCGTGGAGACCGATGCGTACTGGGCCGCGCTGTACGACACGGAACTGGGCGTGGCGACCCTTCCGCACATGTTTGTGCCGAGTTTCGGGATCGGCGCGAACACCTACCTCGCGGGGTGGGAGGTCACTCGATGCCCGGATGCCAGGTACTCGCTGCCGATGTTCAGGGGCCAGGGCCGACTGGCCCACGATCCGTACACGCTCTATTCGTCCTACGGCTTCAACGGTGTCACACCGGGATCCTTCAACATCCCGCTCTCGGCGGGGCGAACGTTCTTCGAGATGCGAGCCGGGAGGCGCGTTCCTCGGAAACTGGGGGATGTGGAGTTCCCATCCGGTATCGTCTTCTTCCAGGACAGCCCGGAGGTGATGCTCGAGGGCAACGGCGATGCGCTCTCGCAGATGGACCAGTGGGACGGTCTGCCGGGGGCCGAAGGAGACAACTGGGACAAGGAGTATTTCCGTCACGGCACGTGCAACGTGGCCTTCGCCGATTCGCACGTGGGCGGGGTGACCCGTGCGGAAGCGCAGAACGCGCGCGCGGACACCATCGCCAGGTTCGGGGGCACGAGGGGCGTGCCGCTGGCGGGGTATTCGTACCCCGGTTTGCAGGGCGTGCGCTGAGCGTCCGTCGAGCTCTTCACCAGGGTGTGAACGTCGCGGGTGCGACTTCGACCGCGCCGTGTCAGACCAACCGTTCCAGACGTCCCTTTCGCTTCACGATGTTCTTGTAGTCCCACTGAATGGCGGCGGACTTTTTCAGCCACCGCACCAGGTCTTTCGAGGGCACCTTGTCACCCGGCTCGAAGCGGATCTCCGCGGCCTTGAAACTCCCTTCCGGCTTGAGTCCCGGTTCGTCGAAGGATTGTCCGCTCCAGAAGAGCAGCCGGACACAGCCCTTGAGGGTGCTGTAGCCGACGATCGGGTTGCCGTGCAGGAACCACACCGGGTGCCGGTGCCAGACCTTGCACTCCGCGCCATCGAGTTTCGAGATGTGGCGGTCGATGACCGCGGCAAGAGCATCGCACAAGGCCTGGTCGCCCGAGGCCAGTGCGGCGTTGTACGCGAGGATGTCGGGGTGGATGGGCAAGTACGAACCTTTCATCGGCTGCGGGCTTGAAGGAACGTCCAACGGGGTTGTACAACGCCCGCCTCAGACCTTGACAATTTCGGTGACCCGGGCCACCTGGAGTGTGTCGGCGAACTGCTGGAATCGCACCGCCTTGCCCCCCGCGATGCGCCACACGTGAACGAACTGAGTGTGCTGCGGGCGGCCCGTGGCCATGTACGTTCCCGTGTAGCGTCCGAGGACCACGATGGTGTCTCCGGCGTCGACAAACTCCTCGGGGTGTGCCGCAAACCCGTCCCATTCTCCCACGCAGCGTGCAAAGACGCCCTTCGCCACCGCCTCGGGGCCGATGTACGGGTTGCCGTCGGCGTAGGGGAAGTTCTCCGCCTCGTTCCAGACGATGTCCGGGCTGAAACGCCCCAGCACACCGGCGACGTCACCGACGGAGAAGGCGTGGTACACGGCCCGGATGAGGTTTGTGTTCTCAGTGCTCATGGAATGTCGGAGGTATTGGTGACGGTGTCAGTGAGCCACATACTTCGCCACTTCCTTCGCCACCTCGATGGTCGTGTACTTACCACCCATGTCGTAGGTCGTGACCTTGCCTTCCTTGATGACGCGCGAGATGGCGGTTTCGAGGCGCGCGGCCATCTGCTTCTCGCCTGCGCCGCCGCCGCCATTACCGTCGCCCAGCCAGTCGAGCATCATCTTCGCCGTCAGGAGCATGGCGTGAGGATTGACCTTGTATTGTCCGGCGTACTTGGGGGCGCTGCCGTGGGTGGGCTCAAAGACGGCGTACGTATCGCCCAGGTTCGCGCTGGGCGCGAAGCCCAGGCCGCCTACCAGCCCGGCGCACAGGTCGCTCACGATGTCGCCGAACATGTTCTCGGCCACGATCACGCTGTAGTCCTGCGGGTTCTTGAACATCCACATGCAGATGGCGTCGATGTTGGCCTCGTCGGCCCAGATGCCCGCGCCCTTGTATTCCTCGGCGAGCTTGCGGAAGATGCGGGTCATCAGGCCGCCGGTCTCGCGCAGCACGTTGGGTTTCTCGACAAGCGTGACGCGCTTGCGCCCCGTGCGCTTGGCGAACTCGAAGGCCTGGCGGCAGATGTTGGTACACCCCTGCACGCTCACGATGCGCGTCGAGAGGGCCACGTTCTCCAGACCTTTGTCCTTCCACGGCTTCATTTTGGGGTTGAGGCACAGGGCGTCGTAGACGGCCTGGGGCAGCGGGAAGAACTCGACCCCGCCGTACGACCCTTCGGTGTTCTCGCGGAAGACAACCTGGTCGATCATCACGTCTTTCACGCGACCGTCCGGCCCCGGCGGGTTGGCGATGGCCGTGCCCCTGTAGTTGAGCGGGTTGCCCTCGTAACTCTTGCAGGGGCGCATGTTCGTGTGCAGGTTGAAGAGTTGGCGGAGTCGCACGATCGGCGAGAAGTACACCAGCCCCTTGCCCTTGAGTTCCGGGGCCAGTTCGTCTTTGGCCTCGTCCTGCGGCTTGCTCGTGATCGCGCCGAAAAGGCCGCACGTCGTCGATTGGAGCGTCTTGATCGACCTGTCTGGCAGGGCGTTGCCCTCCTTGCACCAGAACTCCCAGCCGATGTCGGTGTGGATGTACTCGGCGTCGAGCTTGAGGGCATCGAGCACGAGGCGGGTGGCCTCCATCACGTCGTTGCCGATGCCGTCGCCGGGCATCCACGCGATCGAAAACTTCGCCATCGTTCACCGCCCTTTCACCACGGGGTTCATCGAAATGAAAACCAACGCCGCGGGAGTGTATCAGATCGATACCACCCCGCCAACGACCCCCGAAAGGGGTCAATGTCACCTTTCCGGCGCTGCCAGCCCCGACCAGCCGGAAATATCGATCAGCGCACGCGATGGGAAGTCCTGCCACGGCAGCAGCGTGCGCGGCCAGGCGTGCCTGCCGTGTGCCGTTTTCCTCACAAGGCCCAGGCGGATCAATCCCCCCGGTTCGATCGAGCCGGGGGGCAGGGCAAAGCGGAAGGACCACCGATCCTCGGATCTCGCCACGGACAACCGCCGCGGCGGCCCGGCATCTTCGGGCCCGAACAGGCGGGTGCTCACGAGACCCATCGCGTCAACACACACTACCCCACCGGGCAGTCCGGGGGGTCCGATACAGATGCAGAGTCGGTCTTCGCCGGTCATGCCAGGGGGCACGCGACACTCGACGAACAACTCCCACGGGCGGTCCTCCCCATCGGGTCCCGCCGCGGGTCGGTGAAGGAGCGCATGGGTCGTCAGGTTCGCGGGTGCCGCGGCGGGCTGAGCGTATAACCACCGCTCCATCGAAAGGTCGGGCAGTAGAGGTCCGATCCGAAGCCCGGGCGGAACCACCTCCAGCGGAGCCGTGGAGATGGGCACCTCCGCGGAGAGCCTGCTCAATCGCACCGTGGCTTTCGGGACATCTCCGACGCCCGTTACCGTCAGAACACGAGCAGCGAACGACGGCACGGGGAGGAGATCGGGGTGTGGAGGCTCATCACCGAGATACCCGAACGCGAGCGCATCGCGACCCGAGAGATTCGCGACACCGATGAGCGGGATGGGTCTTCGGCGACCCTCTCCGGTGAGGACGCCGCCATCATCCACGATCCATATCACCGCTTGCGGCTGCTCGCTCATGAACTGCTCGGCCCGTGCGGCCACCCCTCCGCGAGGTCCACGGGGAGAGAGCACATCAGACAGAAACCGATCCAGGCCCCGCTGATCCGTCGGCCACGCTGGGGCGTACACGCCGCCGCCGAAGTCCATGACGGCCGAGAGTCTCTTCCGCAGGCGATCGCAGACGGCGGGGTCGGCCAGGGCCAGCCGGGCGAACGCCACGCGCCAACGCTCCTCGTTGTACGTCGCCCACGATTCGATCACGGGATCGTCGAAGCGCATCGGGGGCACACCGGATCGCATCCCGTCGAGCAGCAGGCGGACGCGCCATCGCGTGAGCGGAGATCTGGCCGCCGCCCGGAGCTGTGCGAGCAGGGCCGCGTTGTTCGCGGCCTCGGGCGGCAGTGTCGGCCTCCACGCGCCGGCGGGTTCGGCCCCTTCGATCGACTCGGGCGGGGTCAGCCACTGCACTTCGTGGCGGGTCTCGCCGATCCAGAGTCCCTGGCCCGCCGCCTGGGCCGGGAGCGTGAAAACCGCGATGGCCGATTCGGACTTTGTGGCGGGTTCGGCGCTCCACTCCGCCGCGGACCCGAGCCAGGGATCCGTGGAGCCGAGGTATGTGGCCATGATGTGGTAGGTCTTGACCGGCACTTCGGTGCCATCATCGAGACGCAGGCGCAGCGCCTTGCCCACCCGCGTGTGCTCGGGGAGTGGAATGGCAACGAGTTCACCGGCGAATCCATCGATCCGGGTTGGGGTAGCGGGGAGAGTCGGTGTGCGAGTGTCGGCTGCCGGTGCGGGGTCTGACTCATTCCGCGACGCTTCGTCGCTCGGCTGCGGGTCTGAGGAGCAACCACACGCCAGCAAGCCAAGCACCGCGAGCAGCGAGACAACGGCGGGCCTCACACGGCCTCCGTCGGGAGCGTCTCGACGAGGTTGGAGACGATGGAATCGGGTGAAACACCCTCGGCGTGGGCCTCGAAGTTGAGGATCAACCGATGCCGCAGGGCGGGGAGTGCCACCGCACGCAGATCATCGGTGCTCACGGCGGGTCGGCCATCAAGCAGTGCGCGACACTTGCCCGCGAGGATCAGCGACTGAGCGGCGCGTGGCGAAGCGCCGAGCCGGACAAACTTTGTTGTCAGGGGCGTGGCGAAAGGCCCGGGGTGGGTGGCGAGCACCAGCCGCACCGCAAAGTCACGGATCATCGGCGCGACGGTGACGCGGCGGATCAGACGCTGGTGTTCGAGCAACGCCGCGGCACCGATCGCGGGTTGAATGTCTGCCTCGTAGCCTCCCGTGGTGCGCTCGATGATCTCCGCCAGTTCGGCGCGTCCGGGCGCCAGGCTCAGGACTTTGAAGAAGAACCGGTCGAGCTGGGCCTCGGGCAGCGGGTACGTCCCCTCCTGTTCGATGGGGTTCTGTGTCGCCAGGACCATGAAAGGCTCCGGCAACCTGTGACTGACACCTCCCACGGTGACGCTGCGCTCCTGCATGGCTTCGAGGAGCGCGGACTGGGTTTTGGGCGTGGCACGGTTGATTTCATCGGCCAGAACCACCTGCCCGAAGATCGGACCGGGCTGGAACCGGAACTGCCGTTCCCGACGCCCTGATTCACCCTCGAACTCGGCGACGACGGTCGTGCCCGAGATGTCCGCGGGCATCAGGTCGGGAGTGAACTGGATGCGGGAGAACGAGAGGTCCACCGCCCGGGCGAGCGTGCGGACCAGCAGCGTCTTGCCGATCCCCGGCACGCCCTCGAGCAGCACGTGGCCGCCGACAAAGAGACAGGTGAGCACGTTCTCGATGATGTCCGCCTGGCCGACGATGGCGCGGGAGACCTGCGCTCGGACAGACGCGAAGTCGGCGCGAAACCGCTCCGCGGCGGCTTCGATCTCGGCGACGGATGGATCATTCATGCGGGAAAATATAGAACCGGTAACGAACCGCGACCGTGCCGGAACGCAAAGGCCGGAGATTCCCGGTGTCTTGGCGTTCCGGCACGGTCGCGTGCAGCGGTACAGGTGGGTGCGGAGTTCAGCAGCCGCCGGCTTCCCATGCGGTGAAGAAGTACTCAACATCACCACCATCTACGCCGCCGTCCTGATTCACGTCGGCGTTCCCGATCGAATCCTCCCAATCGCGGAAGAAGGCCTCGACATCGCCGCCGTCGACGCCGCCGTCTTCGTTATAGTCGGCGGGGCATGACGGCCCGCCGCCGACGCGGTGCGCGGGCTCCCAGTTGGCGTACACGCCCGTCCCGATGAGATTGCTCCAGGTCATCTCGCCGTCCGCCAGGTCGATGGCCGATCGGCCCGACCACTCGAGAGTATCACCGATGTCCACGGGCTCCCAGCCGTAGAAATCGAAGTCGGTGCCGAAGTCGAGCAGCGTGGGACCATTGTGTCCACCGCCGGAGGTGGAAAATCCCTCATCGTCGAACGGTGCCGGGGCCGGCAGATCGCCGACAAAGTCGGGCAGGTTCGTCGGACCCGGGTGCGGCACATCGCCCCAGATGATCCAGTTGAACCGCTGACCAGGCAACCAGCTTCCATCGTTGTTGTCCAGCGTCAACGTGAAGCGATAGCGATACAAACCACCGCCGATATCCTCGACCGTGTAGTCAAGGCGCAACGGAGTCGCAGAGGCCGAAGCGGACAGGGTCAAGGCGGCCAGCAAACCAACAGTACGTTTCATGCACAATCCTCTCTTTCGCACAAACTAAAGCGAATGCTCGATACACAGGCGCAGAACGCGCCGCGTCAATATATGTCAGCGAGAGGGCGCACGTTACCTGCTTCATGCACCTGAGTTGTTCACACAACAAGTTAGAAAGAAGCGATGCCGGATGGCACGTTGGCGATCCGACGAGTTCCGTACGAGAATTCATTGACGTCCCGTGGCGTCGTGCGTTCGTATTTCGTCAGTCTCAGTACACAGAATCCGGAAAGTAATAATCCTTCGCGTTCTCGGGCGTGATCAACTCGACGTCGATCATCAGGTGACGCGGCATGAACTCCATGATCTCCTTCTTCTTCCCGTCCCGGAGGATGGAATGGGCGGTATGGATGCCGGCGGCGATCATGCTGGGGGAATAGGTGATGTTCGCCGGAACCATGGGGTCCTTGTCCATCACCATCTTCACCACTTCCTTCATGCCCGCGCCGGGGAAGACCCACATCTGCTTCTCTCGCCCGGATTCCTTGATGGCCTGGATGGCGCCGAGGGCGATATCGTCGTCCTGCGCCCAGACCGCATCGATCTTGGGGAACTTTGTCAGCATGTTCTCCATGACTTCCAGGCCCTTCTGGCGGTTCCACATCGCGGGCTGCTGGGCCAGGATCTTGATCTCGGGATATCGCTTGAAGACCTCCATCGCGGCGTTCACTCGGTCGCTGTCCACGGTGCAGGGGATCCCGGTCAGCACCACCACGTTCCCCTTGCCGCCGAGTCTCTGCGCCATGAACTCGGCGCTCTTCCTGCCGAAGGCCTTGTTGTCCCCTTCGAGGAAGACATCGGCCACCGGCTCGAGGAACCCGCGGTCCACGTTGACGATGAAGATGCCCTTCTCGTGCGCCCGCTTGGCCACCGGTGTCAGCGGTGCCGACTCGGTCGCCAGGATCACCAGCCCGTCGATCCCCTTCACCATCATGTCCTCGACCGCCGCGATCTGGTCCTCGGGCTTGGCGCTGGTCACATAGAGCCAATCCACGTCCGGGTACAGGGCCATCGCCCGCTTGGCCCACCAGCCGATCCCCGCGGTCCATCCGTGGTCCGCGGCGGGCACGCTCACGCCGATCTTGAGTTTCTTCGCCGCGGCCTTGGCGGGCTGCGACTCCGCCGGGGCGGGCGAGGCCGGGCCGAAACCGGCGAGAAGGGCGAGCGTGGTGCAGGCGCAGGCGAGCAGAACGGCGGCGGGTTTGAGCATGACGAACTCCGATGAACGTGCGTGCGGCGGTCGGACGCGAGCCGCGCCGACCAGGCGGAACGAGGCGGACTGTAAGCCCCGCCCGGCAGCCCCGCCCGGTATGATGCGGTTCATCTCGTCGGCGCGTGTTCCGCTGCAGTTCTCACTTTCGCTCATTCCGCCATGCTCAGTGCTCTCGGCCTCTGGGTCTCTCGTTGGACGGCGCGGCTCCTGCCCGAGCCGTTTGTGATCGCGGTGATCCTCACGCTCGTGGCTGCGGTGCTTTCGCTCGCGCTGGGGCCGTTCCCCAAACTCCACGATCCCTCCATCTCTGAAAAGACCTTCGCGCTACTGGATTCATGGCGCTCGGGCGATGGTTTGTGGAAGTTCCTGGCCTTTTCGATGCAGATGTGCCTGATCCTGGTGACGGGGCACGCACTGGCCTCCAGCCCGCCCTTTCGCAGCCTGTTTCGAGCCTTGTCATCACTTCCTCGGGGTACGGCGGGGGCGGCGTTGCTTGTGTGCGCAGTTGCAAGTCTCGCATCGCTCCTCAACTGGGGATTGGGGTTGATCGTGGGCGCGATTCTGGCAAGGGATGTCGGCCGGTCCCTCTATCTTCGGGGCATCAGGGCGCACTACCCGCTCATCGTCGCCGCGGGCTTCGCGGGTTTCATGGTCTGGCACGGCGGGCTTTCCGGCTCGGCACCCCTCTCCATGACAACGATGGATTCGGCGGTGAAGGTGCTGCCCGCGCAGACGATTGCGTTGCTCCGGGAGCGCGGGATGGGGTCGGGCTTGCCGCTGTCGCTCACACTCTTTTCGCCCCTCAACGGGTTCGTCACACTGGGATTGATCGTGCTGATCCCGCTCACGTCGGTGTTGCTGTCACCACGCGGGCCGCAGGAGATGCGCGGCATCGCCGACTGCGCCCCATCCGCGCTGCCGGATGTACAGATCGTGCCTCCAGAAACGCCGGCGGCACGGACGTTCGCCGAGCGGCTGGACCGCTCTCGCGTGGTCAACCTGTTCCTGGCCGCGCTGCTCATCGCGGCGTTCTGGCGTTTCGGACGCTCAGCGGGCCTCGGGTCCGTCGGACTCAATGAAGTGAACATCGGCATGCTGGCGCTGGGCTTGGTGCTTCACGGCACGCCCCGCTCCTACCAGGCGGCGATCGACGAGGCCGCCCGAGGGTGCGGGGGGATCATGCTGCAGTTCCCGCTCTACGGCGGGATCCTCTCGATGCTCGTGGCCTCCGGCCTCGATGCCCGGATCGCCGGAGCGCTGGGTACATCGACGTCTCCCACGGTGCTGCCGGTGATCGTCTACTTCCTCGCGTGCGCCTTGAACATGTTGATCCCTTCAGGCGGCGGGCAATGGGCCGTGCAGGGGCCGATCGCGCTGGAAGCGGGCATGCGTGCCGGGATCGAGCCGGGCACGATGGTCATGGCCGTGGCCTACGGCGATCAGACGACCAACATGCTCCAGGTCTTCTGGGCGTTGCCCCTCCTGGCGATCACGGGTGTCAAGGCGAGGGACATCGTGGGCTATACCGCGCTCCTGATGTTCGTGGGGATGGCGTGGATGGTGCTGGGATTGGTTCTCTTCTCATAAGAAGGAAACGGGGGCCAACCGTCGCCGCGGATGGCCCCCGTTGCATCTCCTTCGAGTTGTCGCGTTATCCGAGGCGGCGGCGGCGTGCCGCGCCCAGGACCGTGCCCGTGCCCAGGAGGAGCAATGCTCCCGGCGTGGGGATCACGTCCAGCCCGTCGATGTTGTCCACGCTGGGGTTGAGGCCGAGGCTCTCGGCGGTGGCGTAGAGGGCGAAGGTGCCGTCGAAGTCCGTGATGAAGAGGTCCGCCGCGGAGAGGCGGCGGCCGAACCAGTGCGTGAGGGCCGCGAGGGAGGGGCTGTTGCGCGCCAGGGAGAAGATCATCATGTCCGCAGCGCCGCCGCTCTTGAAGGGGTCGATGCCGTCGAACCCGTCATCGACATTGGTATCAAAGCGTCCGTCCTGGAGCGTGCCTTCTCGATCGGCCAGGCCGCGGTTGAGCATCCCTTGCAGCGGCGTGGTCGCGCGGAGGATGGCCATCGCGTCGATATCGTCACCGGGCAACAGGCCCGCCTGGGCCGCGGTGGCGATGCGGAGAAAGCCCGCTCCGGCGGCGTTGTTGACGAGGATGTCCGCCGCGGAGTTGGCCCCCAGGCTCGCACTGCCGCCGGTGAGCGAGAAGTAGGTATCGAAGGTGGCGCCCAGCCTGTCGTCGCGCGCGGCCAGTCCTGCGGCGGCGGTGTTGTCGGCGGGCCGACGCAGGATGGTGGGATCGAGGTTGCGTTGCACGTTCGCCGCGGCGGCGCCCACATAGCCGCGGATGGCTTCGAGATCGAAATCGCGGAGGTTGTCGTTCGAGGGCGCACCCGACACATCGGCCAGCGGGCCGACGTTGTCGCCGATGCCCAGCGTCTCCTGATTGAACCGAAGTCGGTTGCGGCCCGGCTGGTTGATGGTTCGGCCGGTCTTGCTCTCGAAGATGTCCGAGGCGTGCTGGCCCAGCGCCTTCTGCCCGTTCACTCCGCCGCCGAAGCCCTCGCCGCCCAGCCCGCCGCGGCTGGCCACATCCACGGAGAAGAAGATGATCGAGTCGCGGGCGATCCGGTCGGCCCCGAGCGAGAGGCCGTCGATCTGATCGCGCCCGCCCGCCTGGAGATTCAGAGCGTTGACACCGCCGATATAGGCCGCGTTGGAGTGGTTCATCTGGGTGCGGAAGATGCCCACCCCGGCCTGGTCGGGCACCGCGGCGACGGTGTCCGCCGCGGCACCGCGGGTCATCGTGGGCGGCACGCCGAAGCGGTTGAGCTGGTTGACGCCGGTGCGCAGGCCACCGGTGGTGTCGCGGTCGACGGTGAAGAGCGCGCCGGGGCCGATGAGATTGCGGTCGGCCTGGTTCTGCGGGCCGAAGAGGAAGAGGCGGTGGGCCGCGAAATCCCAGTACTGGGTGAAGCCGTTGAGGTGCTCGGTGCCGAAGAGACCGCCGCCGGTGGTGGGGGCGCCGGTGTCGGCGATGTAGGCACCCAGGGGTGCCTGGGCACCGCTGATGGAGCCGTTGCCGAAGAGGCGCTGCTCGAAGGCGGTGACGTTGATCTGTGGTCGCGGCGCGATCGTCGCCGCGGTGGGCACGCCCATCCCGTTGACCGGCGTGGTGCGGTTGAAGGCGGGCACGGGCATTCCCGTGTTGACGTCGATGGGCGTCATGTTCATCGAGAACACGAAGCCGGGGTTGAAGTTTCGGATGGCGCCGGGCACGTGCGAAGAGGTGGCGCTGAGGAACGACACGCTCGAAGAGCGCTGGTCGGTACGGGAGTTGAGACCGGCGAGCAGGCCGTTGGGGTCGAACACGCCGTTACCGTTGAGGTCATTGAACGTGCCCGCGCCGATGTTGTACGGCTCGCCGACGTTGGCGTCGGCGTTCGACAGGTCGAACGGCGCGACGTGCGCGTTGAGCGGGTCCACCATCGCGACCAGGGGCGACTGGCGGTTGGGGCCCGCGGCATCGCCGGCGACAAAGGGCATCCCCATGTTGTTGATCGAGGTGAAGAACCCGTTGCCGGGGAAGTACGTGAACGTGGCGGCGAGGTTTCCACGGCTCGCGCCCTCGGCGTTCCCCAGACGGCCGCTGTTGGTAAAGATGTGGGCCGGCGCGTTGCGGTAGGGGGGTGAGACATACGCCGCGGGGGGCGCAGTCGGCGCGGGCAGGGTGGCTGGTGTGTTGCGTTCCGGCCCGTCGAGCTGTGCGCCCAGGTACCCGCCCGCGCTCAGGTTGATGATGTTGCTCAGCACCGAGTTGCGCTGGAAGCGGGCCAGGTTGCCCCCGGCGTTGTTCTCCGGCAGGCCCCAGAGCGTGTTGGTCTCGGGCGCGATGCGCACACTGAAGGCCCCGGTGTCAAAGACGGCCTGCGCGGTCTGGTTCCCGGCCCCGCCCGGGGGCTGCACCCAGATCAGCGGGCGGATGTCCCGCACCACGTTCCCCTGCATCTGCCCGTGGGCCGAGCCCGCCGCGAGCACGAGCATGCCGGCGTGAACAAATACGACGTTCCTCCGAGTGTTCATAGTTCCCTCCTGCGACTCTTTCAGCTTCATCGACGTAGCGGTGCGAGCCGCGCCGCTACGTCGCGTGCCCGTACGCCCGCGGATGGGCGAGACAGAAATGACACGCCGGGGCGATCGGCAGACCGCCGAGGCCCGCATATAGAACGCAGCCGCTCGAAGTCGCTCACGCGAAAATCTGTTCCGAAACCAAACTTTACAGGGCTGAGCATCGAGACGCGAACAGCGTGCTACCAGTCCTGCGCATCGGGCACGTAGTGATCGTCGATATCACCCACGGAACCGATGGCTCGGGGTTCATCGACCAGCCAGTCGGGCTTGGCCTCGACAGCCCGCGCGGACCCGTCGGCGCGGGCCGTGCAGGTGCTTCCACCGGTGCCCACACGACGATGGTGGCGGAAGGACGTGGTCGGGAAGGGGTTCTCCTGCCACGAGCCGGAGGAATAGAGCATCGGCGGATCGAGCAGGGCGCAGTTGCGGGGCGGTGTGCCCGCCAGCATCGCGTCGGCGAAGACGAATACGTTATCCGTGCGTCGGATCTCGAAAAGACGTCGCCACGGACGGAAACCGATCGAAGAGGCCCATCCCGGGGTTTTCGGAGGGGAGAGGTAATACCCGTTGTAGCCGTAGGTGCTGGTGGGCGACTGGCGAGGGCCTTGTGCCCGGTACGTGCCCCAGGGCTGGCTGGGACATTCATACACACTGCGGGCGGAAAGGGCCGAATCGAGAAACGGGGCGAGGAATCCCTTGGTGTGATCCACACCCTCGGGGCCGCTGCCGTGCGTGCCCCACCAGAAAATCTGCTCGCCCGTGCCGATATCCGCGACCGACCAGTACGCCAGCGGCATGGCGCGATCGGCGTACGTGTTGGCGTACATGGTCCAGCCGATGGTCATCTGTCGCTGGTTCGAGAGGCAAAGGGTCTGCCGGGCCGATTCCCGCACGCCCCGGAGCGAAGGGAGCAGCAACCCCACCAGCAGCGCGATCACCGCGATCACGACGAGCAACTCGACAAGCGTGAAACCGCGTCCGGGCCGTGATTCGCGATCGGTCATTCTCGCCCCCCGGTCATCATCGCGGCCTCGGGCGCGCGGAGAAACGAGAGAAGATCCAGCCTGTCCTGCCCGGTGATGGTCCCGTCGTTGTTCACATCGCGGTTGCCCGTTCCGTTCTCCCAGGCGTACAGGTCCGCGATCCCCAGCGACCCATCGCCGTTGACATCGAGTTGCCGCGGAGACGGCCCCAGAGCCACCAGCCCCAGTGTACCCACACTGTACAGCGCGGAACCAACGATCGCGGGGCTGCCCCCTGATCCGGCGTAATGACGCAAGACGAAATCCTCCCTGCTCGGGTCGCTGGCAAGATTGACAATGAGCATTTCGGGGGACACCTGTGTGAAATCCGCGGGAGGAACCCCGACGGCGAGCACGTCGTAGCCGCCGAACTGCGCGGCGATGGGCTGGTGTGTCCATCCGCCCAGATTGAAGAGTCCGATGGTGGTGTCCCACACCAACTGGGCCGAAGCACCAAGGTCCTCGAACATCTGCACGTTGGGCACGGTTCCGAACCCTTGAATCCCCGCCGAGAGCGCCACACGACCGCCGGGCAACGGAATGGGGATCGACTGGGTGCGATTCGCCGGGACTGTCCAGATCTCTTCGCCCGTGCGGGCATTGACCTTCACCAGCGAGGCGCTGTCCGATCCGCACGATGAGCAAAAGGCGTAGGTCGCGGCGTACAGAATGGGCGGCTGTCCGGGAGGCTCGAACGGGTCCGGCGGCACCACGCATACTCCACCGAAGTACCCTTCCGGGATCTCGTTCTCATACGTCCATCGCGGCGAAGGAATCGTGTCCGAGATGGGGAATGCGTAGATTCGCCCGGGCGCGAATCCCGGGTCGGGTCCGACCGTCGCGACGTACACCAGGCTCTCGCCACCCATGTCCGCGGGCAGGTACGAGACGCTGTTGCCGGAACTGCTGCCGATCGGGTAGGACCAGAGAATCTCGCCCGGTTGATACGGGTTGCGTGCCGGGTCGAAGGGATCGGCGTTGATGCAGTAGAGACGCGAGGAGCCGCCGAATCCGTCGTAGTCCGTGATGAACACCCGGTCGGCCGGCCCACGGTCGCTGGTCACCATCGGTGAGGCGTTGACGATGAAGTTCGTCAGGCTCCGGTCCCAAGCGAGCATCCCCGTGTCCATGCGGAAGGCCTGGATCCTGCGCCCCGAGGCGTGGATCACCACCCTGTTGACTTCGTCGAGCGCCGGGCTGGAGAAGGAGTCCAGCACAGGGGTCGCCACCTGGGACTGCCAACGCACGGCGCCGTTCGAGCGGGCGAAGGCGAAGAGTCTGTGCTGATTGGCGGGCTGGCCCGGCGGACTAATCCGGCCCGTGGCGAACACCAGCCCATCTTCGACACCGTCGCCCGCGTAGACCGCCAACCCGGCTTGTCCCACGAAGGTGATGGGGTGGCCGCCGATGTCTGTGGCGCGGACCCATGTCGGGGTTGTCGATGGCGCGCACGGCAACGATACAAGCGAATGACGGCGGGAGGAACCGCCGAGATGAGTCCAGGACCGTTCTCCCGATCTCGCGAAGCCGGTCTGGGCTGATGTTGTTGCCGCGAGCATCGCGATGAGAACCGCCGACCACTTCACGCACGCTGCGCGTGCGATGCATCCAGAGTTCGGCATGTCGAACGGACCCGACATCGTGAGAGGCCCCACACAACCAGGAACGACGCAGCGCGGCAGGAACCCCGCGTGGAACTGACGCCGCTCGAACTTCAAACGCGCGACGCACCTGTCGGCACGCCGCACGCACTCTCTCTATCTGCCCTCGCGCCGCGGAGAATCGCGGTAGGGCCGGCGCCGGCGCGCCATCAGCGCGCCGGCGCAGCCCAGCATCAGCGGCACGCCCGGTGTGGGGACGGGC
>ERZ761603.628-NODE-628-length-29007-cov-42.538305_pt1 | contig 29007 bp, 24 predicted proteins | sample MGYA00511879_ERZ761603 | MGnify/ENA primary metagenome ERZ761603 (study PRJEB28899, sample SAMN02850040) | bioreactor sludge metagenome | biome: EBPR Sludge; feature: EBPR Bioreactor; material: flocular biomat | place: Australia: Thorneside Wastwater Treatment... | reverse complement strand
CGGCAGCATCATCGCCGTGTCGGTCGTGGCCAGTCTTGCCCTGTCGAAACCCCAATCTGCCGCCGCTGGAGAAGACGCATGAGGCAATTACCCGATCTTCCCGTCGCCATCACTTCCGAGCGCGACAATGACGGCCGCCTGGTCGGTCTCGCCTTCGACAGTGTGCCACCGTTGCCGACACCCGAAACGAATCCCTGGCTGGTAGCGGTCGACGGGTCGGACAACGCTCTCCGTGCTGTCGCACATGCCGTGCAGCAGGCCAATGACATGAACGCTTGTGCCCTGCATCTGGTGCATGTGCAGCCGTGGCTTTCCAAGGAAGCGGCAGAGGCGGAACTGGCGCACCGCGCCTGGCTTGCCACTGAACGGGCGCGGGCGCTGCTCGACGCAGAAGGACATCCCTGGCGGCTACATGTTGTGATGGGTGACGTTGCCAAAAGCATTTTGCACCTGGCCGAACAGCTTCATTGCCGCAGCATCGTCATCGGCAGTCGCGGCCTCGGCCTCACGGGAAGCCTGTTGTTCGGCTCGGTGACGAGCAAACTCATGCACTTGGGTGGGCCACCCCTGGCGGTGGTGCCATGAACATCGCCGTCCTCAGGTTGAGCGGGGCGCCGGCTGACGTCGCCCGGCCAGCACGGATTTTTTGAGAACCCTCTACTTCAACTACAGGAGACTGCAATGAATGATCCGAGAATCCAGGCCATTGCCCTGCCGAACGGCGGCGCGGAGTCCATCCTGACCACCAACAGGGTGGTCCGCAACACCTACCTGCTGCTGTCGATGACTCTGTTGTTCGCTGCCGTCACAGCCGCCACGTCGTTGGCGCTGAAACTGCCGCATCCCGGACTGATCGTCACGCTGGTCGGCTTCTTCGGCCTGCTGTTCGCCGTACATAAACTCAAGGACAGCGCCTGGGGCATTCTCGCCGTGTTTGCCCTGACGGGTTTCATGGGCTACACGCTGGGCCCGGTCATCAGCCGCTATCTCGGGCTGCCCAACGGCGGCGAGATCGTCATCCAGGCGATGGGCGCCACTGCAGCGATCTTCGTCGGGCTGTCGGCCTACGCACTGACGACGAAGAAGGACTTCAGCTTCATGGGCGGCTTTCTGATGGTCGGCATCCTGCTCGCCTTCCTTGCCGGGCTGGCGGCGATCTTCTTCGAGATCCCCGCGCTGTCGCTGACCGTCTCGGCCGCCTTCGTGCTGCTGATGTCCGGCCTCATCCTCTATGAAACGAGCAACATCATCCACGGCGGCGAGACCAACTACGTGCTGGCCACCGTGACGCTGTTCATCTCGATCTTCAATCTCTTCACCAGCCTGCTGCAATTGCTGGGTTTCATGGGCGGCGACGATTGAGGACGATGTCTGCTGTGATCCAACGCCTGCGGGCACTGGCGCCCACTCGTGAGCAACTCGAGGCCAACCCCTGGTTGCGCGGGCTGGCGCCTTTTCTCGCCAACCCGAAGCTGTGGCACTGGTCTCGCCGGGGCGTCGCGATGGGCTTGGCGATCGGGCTGTTCATCGGCTTCCTGATCCCCGTCGCCCAGATCCTGCTCGCCGCTGCGGCAGCGCTCCTCCTGCGCGCCAACGTGCCGGTTGCCGCCGCCGGCACGCTCGTGACCAACCCGCTGACCGCCCCGCCCATCTACTACGCTGCCTATCACCTCGGCGCCTGGGCGACGGGAACTTCCGCTACGGCGGCGGTCTCGCTGGCCGATCCCGGCGGGTTCTGGGAAAACCTCGGGGCGATCGGCATGCCGCTGGTCACCGGCCTGGCGATGACCGCGAGCTTCGCCGCCATCGCCAGTTACCTGCTGGTCTCCCAGGCATGGATATGGCGTGTCTCGGCGAAACGGCGGAGGGCTCGCCCATGAGGCTGTTTTCTCCACTCTATCGCCGCGCCATGGTCTGGTCCCGGCATCCGCATGCGCCCTGGCACCTGGGCCTGCTGGCGTATCGCTGAAATGAGCCCGAACGCCAACATGACCGACCTCCCGGCCCATGATGGACGCCAGCGGGTACGCGCCTGGATCGAGCGGCCACGCGTGCAGAACTTCATCATTGCGCTGATCCTGCTCAATGCCGTCTTGCTCGGCCTGGAAACCTCGGCCGGCGCGATGGCAGCGGCCGGCGGGATGATCGTCGGGCTCGATCGCGCCATTCTGGCGGTGTTCGTCGTCGAAATCGCCTTGCGCCTTTACGCCCACCGCGCGGCTTTCTGGCGCGACCCGTGGAGCGTGTTCGATTTTGCCGTGGTGGCCATCGCGCTGCTTCCCGCCACCGGGCCGCTGGCAGTGCTGCGGGCTCTGCGGGTGCTGCGCGTGCTGCGTCTCCTGACCATGGTGCCGTCGATGCGGCGCGTGGTCGGCGCCTTGCTCGCGGCGATTCCGGGTCTGGGCTCGATCGTCCTGGTGTTGCTGATCATTTACTACGTCTTCGCCGTGATCGCCACCAACCTGTTCGCCACGACCCACCCGGAATGGTTCGGCGACATCGGTCGCTCGCTCTACACGCTCTTCCAGATCATGACGCTGGAAAGCTGGTCGATGGGCATCGCCCGACCGGTGATGGTGGACTTTCCCTACGCCTGGGCTTTCTTCGTGCCCTTCATCCTGGTGGCGACCTTCACCATGCTCAACCTGTTCATCGCCATCATCGTCAACGCCATGCAAAGCTACCACGAGGCAGAGCAGCACGATGCGAGAGATGCCGTGGACTTGGCGCGTCAACACATCGAAGCCGACCTGCATGCTGAAATGCGCGGTCTGCGCGACGAAATCCGCGAACTGAAAGCGTTGCTGCCGAGCACCGCCGCATCGCCGCGCTGGAAGGGCTGAACTCGCTGCAGCCCGCGCCCCCGCAGGAAAATCTGGCGGCCTTCGGCATCAAATGCGGCGATCGACCAACGTCAGGTCGTCTCGGCCAGCGGTACCGATTCGGGCCACTATTCAGGGTGTTTGGAGGGCAGGGTGCGCTGCAGCAAGGCGTCAGCCAGAGCCATCTCCAGGGCGTCATCGGTCAAGTGATTATTTTCGATCACTCCGGCTTGCAGGTACTCGATCGCCAACGTCACCAGATATCGCTCAATCCGTTCCGCCCGTTCGACGTCGGCCTGCATGTACTGGTCAAAAGGATCGACCGTTCCCTGTCGCACCCGGGCGGCGATGCGTTGCTGGCGGATGGCCGGGTCGATGTCCAGGACGATTGCCGTGGCGCGGGTCGTCGCTTGCAGGGCGTGTAACGCCTGGCCCAGGGCAGGCGATAGCGGCGGCGGCGGGATGATTGGCCCATAGGCGAAGGCCAGTAGTCGCAGGGCGGTATGGCTGACCACCACAAGCGGGCGATCGGCAGGGCGGAAGCGCTGCTGATCGCGCGCCAGTAGCTTCTGGGCCAGGTAGGGCGTCAACGGGCGGACTAGCGGGAACAGAGTGAGAAACACCCGCTCCTGAAACCGTCCCCAGCGACCCTTGCGCGCGCTGCTGGAGCGGGCGTCGACGGCAGCGCCGGCAAAGGCCCCCGCTCGCTTCTCCAGCAAGTGGCCCCGGGCCTGCCAACGGCGCACCAGGAAGTCCGCGACATAATCCTTGCCGGCGGCGTCGGTGCCGAGAATCAACAGTACCGATGGGGGTGGGGGCAACACGGAGCGTACTCTTCGGGGTGGTATCAACGGGTTCAAGAGCGACGTTGTCTTCGTCGTCAAGGTCTCGGCGGCTTGATCCCCTATGTTAATCTCTCCGTCCTGATCTGTTCACGCGTGGAACGGTGAATGACCCTGACACGTCGCCCGAAATGCCGAAGCCTGCTGCTCGCAAGGAGAGGAACCCGGTCGCTCAACCGCGCTAGCCGGCGAATTGCGTGGCGAGGACTGCCAGTTTCTTTACTGCCGCCTCGGTCTCTTCAAGACTTTCCTCGGATTGACGCAAGGCCGCACGCATGCTCTCCGCCGTTCCTGCAACGCTGCGGACATGCCGGCTGTGGGCGGTGCTGCTCTGGGCGATATGGTCGATGGTGTCGAGAACCCCCTGCACAAGCTGATCGGATCCGCTACGCTCCTTGGCCGCAGTCACGGCCAGGTCAAGCCCAGCTTCCAGTTCACCCATGCCCTGCCGCATCACTTGCACGGCGCTGTCGGCGTGAACCTGCACGGAGTCGATCATCTGGCCGATGTGCACGGTCGCGGTGCGCGTGCGCTCGGCGAGTTTTCGCACCTCGTCGGCAACCACTGCAAAGCCGCGTCCCTGCTCGCCGGCGCGCGCTGCTTCAATCGCGGCATTCAGCGCGAGGAGGTTGGTCTGGTCGGCGATCTCGCGGATCACGCCGACGATCTGGCCGATCTCGTGCGTGCTGCCCTGCAGTTCGACGATGGTGTCGGCCGAGCGACCGACGCTGATGCGGATACTGGCGGTCATGTGCTGTAGCGTGGCAAACTGCTCGCTGGCCTGCGTGTCGGATCGTGCCAGTTCGCTACGCATGCCATCAGCCTGCAGCGAAGCGGCCTGAATCTCTTCCATTTGTTGCCCGAGCGATGCGAGGATCTGTTGCATCGAATCGAAAACCTCGCGGGCCCGTTCGCGGGTGCTTTGGCTGTTGCCGAGCAAGCTCGCGTTGGCGTCGCTGATCTCGCTGTTGATCGCCGTCACCTGACCGAGAATGCCGCCCAGGTTGTCGACCAGGCTGTTGAGCCATTGCGCGATCTCGGTGATCTCGTCGCGCAAGGCACCGGGGCGATCCAGGCGAAGGGTCAGGTTGCCGCCGCCTTCGGCTATCGTCTGCAGCATCAGGTTGGTTTTGGCCAGGCGTGCCGATGTCGGTTTCAGGCTCAGGCGATGGAACAGGGCGCCGGCCAGGATAAGGAAGCCGGCCTGTGCCAGCAGCGTCTGCAGTGCGTTCAGACCGAGTCCGACAGTCAGTACGGTGCTGCCGCCGATGGCCAGGGCACCGGCGAGGGCCAGTGCCCTGGCCAGCCGATGGCTGAGCGGACGGCTGCGGAACACCTCCTCGAGGTCGGCCTCGCACATCATGCCCCAGGTGTCGGGGGAGCCGGGCATCTGAAAGCTTACCCCCTTGCCGATCACCGGGATGTGGCGGTAGTCCGAGTAGCCGGGATAGTCGACGTAAAGGTTCTGGCCGCAGCGAATGGTCTCACGTACGCCGGGATGCAACTGGCCGGTAGAGGGATCGTTGAAAACCAGTTCCAGTTCGGTGTGGCGCTGCACCCGCACGGTGCCGTAGGGTGTCCTGACGCCATCCTTGAGGTTTTCGCCAAGCGAGAAGGAGCGATCCTCGAAACGCGAACGGGACAGGGCCACGCCAGCCTGGATCGTCGGGTCGAATACGGCGCGTGCCATGAACAGGTAGTTGTCGCCAGACTCATGGAAGACGTGGCCATTTTCGCGCTGGATCAGGTCGCCGACCACGTCGTTTGGCACCCGTGCGCCGAGGATTGCCAGCAGTTTGCCAGCGCGCAGCACCGGTTGCAGAAAGAGTAGCGTGACCTCGTCATGGAAGGTCGAGGAAGAGGGGCCGATCTCGACGGTGATCGGGTCGACATAGGGTCCGTAGAGAAATCGTGTCGCTTGCGCCGCCGCCATTACGCCGGGTGGCAGTCTGCGCTCTCTTGTCTGATGGGTCGACGCCAGGATCGCGCCATCGGGCGCGGCAACGAACAGCTCGGAGGCGTCCGTGCAGATGTGCAGGCGCGCGCGCAGCCAGTCCGTGGTGATCGCCGTCGGATCTCGCGCTGAGCGGGCAAAGCCCTCAAGGTAGGCCCATTGTTGAGTGGCCCAGTTGTTGAGCAACATGACGCGGGTCTGCGCAAAACCCTCGAATGCCTGCTCAAGCGCTGCCAGATTATGGCGATTGAGGTAGGTAGCCCAGCGCATGCGGAGCTTGCCGGTCGCGCCGAACCACGGCAGCCAGCGCCGTTCGGTCGGCGAGAGGTTCATCTGCACCCTGCTTTCAGTCATGTTCACCCTCGCTAACGAAGTGGAGCAGCAGGATATTCAAAGCAATTTACATGCCGTCGGCGGGAAATCGACAGCCCTCGCAGGCCGGAGCCTGTAGTCGGCACGGTTCGTTGTCTGCTCGTGCTTGCCGCACCACTCCGAGGCGCCTCGGTCACGCCCGGGCACCACGGCAGTGCGGCCACAGGGGTCCTTTGCGGCCAATAGACGGGCCCCAAAAAGGCGGCGCTGTCGAGGCGCCGTTGGCGGTCGCCAGGAGGCGGCCCCAGCGCATCAGGTCGTACTCGGCTGGCCGGCGTGCAGCCCCCAGCGGATGCAGCAAGTGCCCTCAGAACTGAAATGCCGGGTTTAACGGGCAAAACTCGTCACCTTGAGGCCCAATGGCACCGCATCTTCTGCCTTGATATGGCACACGACCGGAAAATCAATTATCCTCAAGCTCCCAGAACATAAACAAATATGGAGTTTGAAGGATGACTAACAAAGGGCAACTTCTACAAGACCCGTTTCTCAACACACTGCGGCGCGAGCGCGTGCCGGTTTCGATCTACCTGGTCAACGGCATCAAGCTGCAGGGCCAGATCGACTCCTTCGACCAGTATGTCGTCCTCCTCAAGAACTCGGTCACCCAGATGGTTTACAAGCATGCGATCTCGACGGTCGTGCCGTCTCGCCCGGTTACCATCGTCCAGGACGCCGACGGCGAGGGATGATGCCTTCCGCGATGTCTTTCGCCGGCCCGCCGCTGCCGCGTCGAACCGCGTCAAGCACCTTCTTCTGCCACCCGCTGACGACTCCGGCTTGCGCCAGCTTCTCGTAGATCATCGGCATGGCTGAGCGCGCGCCCGCCGAGGAGCGTGCGGTCATCGTCCAGCTCGACTTCGGTCGTGAAGACCTTGCCGAGCAGCTTGAAGAGGTCCGCTTGCTGACACGGTCGGCGGGCGCGGCCATTTGTGCCGTGGTGCAGGGACGGCGTCACAGCCCGGATGCGGCGACCTATGCCGGCAAGGGCAAGGTGGAGGAGGTCGCAGCCGAGGTCGCGGCGCACGGAGCGGATCTGGTCATCTTCAATCACGAGCTGAGTGCTGGCCAGGAGCGCAACCTGGAGCGCGCGCTGCAGTGTCGAGTGATCGACCGGACCAGCCTGATCCTCGACATCTTTGCTCAGCGCGCCCAGAGTTCAGAAGGGAAGCTGCAGGTCGAGCTGGCCCAGCTCGAACATCTCGCGACTCGCCTGGTGCGAGGTTGGACACATCTCGAACGGCAGAAGGGAGGGATCGGTCTGCGTGGGCCAGGCGAGACCCAGCTCGAAACCGATCGTCGTCTCCTCGGTATCCGAGTCAGACTGCTCAAGGGACGTCTGGCCAGGTTGGAGCGCCAGCGGGGCGTTCAGCGCAAGGCACGCGGCCGCGTTGACCTGTTGAACGTCTCGCTGGTCGGCTATACCAATGCCGGCAAGTCGACGCTGTTCAATGCGCTGACGCATGCCGGCGTTTTCGCCGCCGACCGGTTATTCGCAACGCTCGACACGACGACGCGCAAGCTGTGGCTGCCGGAGGCAGGCCACATCGTGCTTTCCGATACTGTCGGCTTCATTCGCGATCTGCCGCACTCGCTGGTGGCCGCCTTCCATGCGACGCTGGAAGCGACGGCCGAGGCCGACCTGCTGCTGCACGTGGTCGATTCGGCGAGCCCGGCGCGCGACGACCAGATCGCTGACGTCAACAAGGTGCTGGCCGAGATTGGTGCTGCCAATGTGCCGCAGCTGAAGGTGCTCAACAAGCTCGATCTTACGGGCTTGCCGCCGGCAGTCGAGCGGGACGAATATGGTAGAATCCTGCATGTTCGCATTAGCGCTAGATGCGGTGAAGGTCTGCCACTGCTGCGCGGGGCTCTGGCCGAAATTGCTCTGGCGAAGACAATGGACCAGCGTGAGCGGTTGTCTGGCGCCGTTGCTTCGCATGATACCGATAGGATTCTTGACTCAGATGTTTCCCCATGATTTCTAGCCTTGGAGTGTTTATGTCGCTCAATGACCCACAGTGGGGCAATCGTGGCGGCGATGATGGTGGTGGCAGACGCCCCAATCAGGGACCACCCGACCTTGAGCAGTTGTGGCGTGACCTCAATCGCCGGCTCTCTGGGATCTTCGACAGGAAGCGTGCCGGCGGCGGGGGCGATCGCGGTGAGGGTGGTGGTGGGAGCCGGCCACCGGTCCAGTTCAATCCGAAGTTTCTTGGCGGAGGCATCGGATTGCTCCTGGTTCTGGTCGTGGTCGTCTGGCTCGCGAGCGGTTTCTACATTGTTGATGCCTCGCAGCGGGGACTCGTTCTCCAGTTCGGCCGCTACAAGGAGAGCACCGAGTCCGGCCTTCGCTGGCGACTGCCGTATCCGATCCAGGCGCATGAACTGGTGAACGTTTCGGGCGTCCGGACGCTGGAAATTGGCTATCGCGGCAGTGAAAAGAACAAGGTCCTCAAGGAAGCCCTGATGCTCACGGATGATGAGAACATCATCAACATCCAGTTTGCGGTGCAGTACATTCTCAAGGATCCCGTGGAGTACATCTTCAACAACCGGCATCCCGACGATGCGGTGATGCAGGTGGCGGAAACGTCCATCCGCGAAATCGTCGGCAAGAACAGGATGGATTTTGTTCTGTATGAAGGTCGCGAGCAGATTGCGGTCAATGCCTCGAAGCTGATGCAGGAGATCCTCGACCGCTACCAGACCGGCATCCTGATTTCCAAGGTCACGATGCAGAACGCACAGCCACCGGAGCAGGTGCAGGCGGCGTTCGACGATGCAGTCAAGGCGTCGCAGGATCGCGAGCGGCAGAAGAACGAGGGTCAGGCCTACGCCAATGACGTGATCCCGAAGGCACGCGGTACCGCTGCGCGGTTGATCGAGGAGGCAGAGGGTTACAAACAACGGGTGATCGCCACTGCCGAGGGTGATGCGAGCCGTTTCCGGCAGATCAATGTCGAGTACGCCAAGGCGCCGGAGGTGACGCGCAGCCGTATGTACCTCGAAACGATGCAGCAGGTCTATTCGAATACCAGCAAGGTGTTTATCGACAGCAAGGGTCAGGGCAATCTGCTCTATCTGCCGCTCGACAAGCTGATGCAGGCTGCCGGAGCGGTTGCCGCGTCACCAGCCGGTGGTAGCCCGGAGTTGCCGGTCGCTGCCCGAACGTCGCCGGCGATTTCCAACGAGGTGCCGCCACAGGTCGTCGAGAAGACCGAAGCGCGTTCGCGTGAGACCCTGCGGCAGCGTGATCGGGAGGCCCGCTGATGAGAGCCGGAATGAATGTCGTTGCGGCCATCTTCGTCGCCGTGCTGGTGGTTCTGGGTGCGACCATCTTTACTGTTGACCAGCGTCAACACGCCATCGTCTTCCAGTTGGGTGAGGTGCGTGAGGTGATCGAGGAACCGGGTCTGTACTGGAAGTGGCCCCTGATCCAGAACGTGCGCTATTTCGACAAGCGCATTCTGACCCTCGACAGTGCCGAGCCGGAACGTTTCATCACCTCGGAGAAGAAGAACGTTCTGGTCGATTCCTTCACCAAGTGGCGAATCATCGATCCAAAGCTGTATTACATTTCGGTTGCCGGTGATGAATCGCGGGCCAAGACGCGTTTGACGCAAACCGTGAATGCCGGTCTACGCGAAGAGTTCGGCAAGCGCACCGTGCATGATGTCGTCTCGGGCGAACGCGACAAGATCATGGAGCAGATGCGCGAGAAGGCTGATCTCGATGCACGCAAGATCGGCGTCCAGATCGTCGACGTGCGCGTCAAGCGGGTGGAGCTGCCGACTGACGTCAGCGATTCGGTCTATCGTCGCATGGATGCGGAGCGCAAGCGTGTGGCCAACGAGCTCCGTTCGCAGGGTTCTGCAGAGGCTGAGAAAATCCGGGCGGAAGCCGACAAGCAGCGCGAGGTGATTGTTGCCGAGGCTTATCGTGACGCGCAGAAGATGAAGGGTGAGGGCGACGCCAAGGCCGCCAGCACCTACGCCGAAGCGTTTGAAAAGAACCCTGAGTTCTACGCCTTCTATCGCAGCCTTGAAGCCTATCGCGGCAGCTTCAAGGGCAAGAACGACCTGATCGTGGTCGAGCCGAATTCGGACTTCTTCAAGTACATGAAGAGCATGGGCCGGGGTGGCGACAAAGCTGTCAAATGACTGACAACCTGTTGCTTGCCCTGGCCCTGATGCTGGTGCTGGAAGGCCTGCTGCCGTTTGTGGCGCCGAACGCCTGGCGCGAAACGTTCCGTCGTCTGATACGCTTTACCGACGGGCAGATACGTTTTGTTGGTCTGACGTCGATGCTGGTCGGGCTCGTGCTGTTGATGATCTTCAGATGAACTGGCTGTTGCCCGAACACATTGCTGACGCGCTGCCGTCGGAAGCTGCCCGGATTGAAGGGTTGCGGCGGACGCTGCTGGATCTGTTCCGGGTGCATGGTTACGAGTTGGTCATGCCACCCCTGCTCGAACACCTGGATTCCCTTCTCACCGGATCCGGGCAGGATCTGAAACCGCGTACGTTCAAACTCGTCGATCAGCTGTCCGGACGCACCCTCGGCGTGCGTGCCGACATGACGCCACAGGTCGCCCGCATCGACGCCCATTTGCTTAATCGCCGGGGAGTGGCGCGACTGTGTTACTGCGGCAGCGTGCTGCACACCCTGCCGGCGTCGCTGGCGGCCAGTCGCGAACCCATCCAGATCGGTGCCGAACTGTATGGCCATGCCGGGGTGGCGGCAGACCGCGAGGTCATCCGGCTGATGGCGGCTGTCCTGACCGCAGCCGGCTTACCCGCAGCGCGGGTTGATGTCGGCCATGTCGGCGTCTTTCGAGCGCTGGCGGCGGCGGCCGGTCTCGATGCCGATGTCGAAGGAACGCTGCTGGCATTGCTGCAAGCGAAAGACGTGCCGAGCCTTCGCGAATGCTGCCGAAAACTCGACGAGCCAGTACGCTCGGCGCTGCTGGGCCTGCCCGAGCTTTATGGAGGCGTCGAGATCCTCGCGGCGGCCACCAGGGTGCTGCCCGCCTTACCTGAAATCTCGACTGCTCTGGAGACCTTGCGGCAGTTGCAGAGGGCGTTGCCCGATTTGCCGCTGTCGTTTGATCTGGCCGACTTGCGCGGCTACCATTATCACAACGGTGTCGTGTTTGCTGCCTATTGTCCGGGGTTTTCGAGTGCCATTGCCCGTGGTGGCCGCTATGACGGCGTTGGCAAGGCCTTCGGCCGCGAGCGACCAGCGACCGGTTTCTCGTTGGATCTGCGAGAACTGGCGCGGCTGGCTGCGGCTGGACCGGAGACGGGGGCAATCCTGGCGCCCTGCTCCGCGGCCGATGAGGCACTCGCGACGTTGCTTGCGGTGCTGCGCCAGAAGGGTCAGATCGTCGTCGAAATGTTACCGGGCGAGACCAGCAGCGAAGGGCCGCTATGCGACCGCCAACTGCGCGAACGCGACGGGCAGTGGCTGATTGAGCCAATCAACAGGAACGGATCACCATAATGGCAAGAAATGTCGTGGTCGTGGGCACCCAATGGGGCGACGAGGGCAAGGGCAAGATTGTTGACTGGCTGACCGATCATGCCAGAGGTGTGGTACGTTTTCAGGGTGGCCACAACGCCGGTCACACGCTGGTTGTCGGCGACAAGGTCTACAAGCTCAATCTGGTTCCCTCGGGGATTGTGCGTGACGGTGTCGGTTGCTTCATCGGCAACGGCGTCGTACTGGATATCCATCACCTGATCAGCGAAGTCCGGGTACTCGAGTCCGGCGGCATCGACGTTCGCTCCCGTCTCAGGATCAGCCCGGGTTGTCCGATCATCCTCGCCTACCATTCGGCTCTCGATCACGCGCGGGAAGCGTTCAAGTGCGCGGATGTCCGGATCGGCACCACTGGCAAGGGTATTGGTCCGGCCTACGAGGACAAGGTGGCGAGGCGGGCGCTGCGGGTATATGACCTGTTTCATCCTGGCCGTTTTGCCGAAAAGCTGAAGGAAAACCTCGACTATCACAACTTTGTCCTGACCCGCTATTTGGGATCGAAAGCGGTCGATTTCGATACCGTTCTGGCGCAGGCGATGGCTGATGCGGAGGAGATCAAGCCGCTGGTCACCGACGTTTCGGCGGCGTTGCACGCGCTCAACGAGGCGGGCCATAACCTGTTGTTCGAAGGCGCACAGGGCGCCCTGCTCGACATCGATCACGGAACCTATCCTTTCGTCACATCATCGAACTGCGTTGCTGGCCAGGCGGCAGCTGGTTCTGGAGTTGGTCCGGGGATGCTGCATTATGTGCTGGGAATCACCAAGGCCTATTGCACGCGCGTCGGTGGTGGCCCCTTCCCGAGTGAGCTCGATATCGAACACGAGGGCCTGCCGGGCCACCAGATGTCGCAAAAGGGCTGCGAGTTCGGGACCGTCACCGGACGCAAGCGCCGCTGTGGCTGGCTCGATGCGGCAGCTCTCAAACGTTCGATCCAGATCAACGGCGTGACCGGTCTGTGTATTACCAAGCTCGACGTGCTCGACGGCCTGCCGGAACTGAAGATCTGTACCGCCTACCGGCTCGACGGGGGGACCGTCGATCTGCTGCCGATGGGGGCGGATGAGGTGGCCGATTGTCAGCCAGTGCTAGAAACCCTGCCGGGCTGGTCCGAGTCCACCGTCGGCGCCAACACGATGGAGGCCCTTCCGGTCGCGGCGCGTGCCTACCTCGCGCGCATCGAGGAGCTGTGCGGGATTCCGGTGGACATCGTGTCAACCGGTCCCGAGCGCCGGGAAACCATCGTCCGGCGGCACCCTCTGAAGTGATCACCGAGATTGCGGGCCGGGGCGCTGCTTGAAACCCTGCGGGTCGGAGTGGACTTGCCGCCGCCGTCGGGAAGTGTTGGACGGAAGGGGCGGTGGGCAGCGCTGGTTTTGTCCCCGTGTGCAGGCCGCGGTGGAATGATGCAGCGATCGCTCGCTGGTACGGGAGGTTGGCATGGGCATTCTCGACTGGTTCAAGAACCGACCGGCTCAATTCGATCCGGACAGGGTTTCCGAGGAACTGATCCGCGGTGCCACCGATAAGGCTATCACCGTCACCAACCCGCGCCTGATCGTGCTTTCGTCATGCCACCAGCGCCTGGCGCCGGCGGTTGCTACCACGATCGAGTTCCTGCGGGGAATGGTCAAGGCGCTGCCGGAGGCACGCCCGCTTTCGTCGACCATCTGGGCTACTGATCCAGCGTTGCGGGCATTCTTCGTGGCCCCCACCGACATTCCGGCGGTGCTTGGACGATCAGACAATCTGCGCACCTTGTTTGACAAGTTTCCCGAACTCGATGAGGCCTGTCTGGTTCTCGGCATGGCCTTCAACGAGCAGCAGACCTTCGGGATGGCGTTGCATGGCGACATGGTTCAGCGTGATGTGGTTCAGACCAGCGTCAGTTTCTCGGACCATCGAACGCATCTTTGCGGGCGGGACGAGGGCAGGCTGCAGCGTGTCATCGGGACCCAGGCTTACGAGTACCTGCTTGCCCAGGCGTTGGCCGAGATTGGCGAGGATCGTGCGGAAAGGCAGGAACTGGAGGCCAACCGAGCATTGATCAGGGCACGCCTGCGCCTGCTGCGGCAGCAGGGGCCCGGTCTTGGCTCGATGTTCGGCCAGGCGCCGTCGGCGCGCAGTGAGCAGGCCAGACTAGAGAAGGAGTTGCTTGAAAACGAGCGCCAGTTGGCGGCGGTCGGCAGCAGTGAGTCTTCGTTGGAAATGGAGCTCGGCTGTCTGAAGGAGGTGCTGGAGAATCCGGAGCGGTATCTGCGCATGGAGCCCAGGCAGGTGCGAGTCAACGCGCTGAACGTGGTAAGCGAGCAAGGGAGTGCCGAAGTGGCTGCCGAAGTGGATTTCCACATCGCAGACCTGACCGGCGCCCCGACTGTGCGGAGAGCATTCGTGCTGGCGCGTGTCGCGCGCGCCGAATTGCCTTTACCGCAAAAGATCAATTTTGACGATGCCGCACGTTACCTTTGATGGGTTCACCGTGGTTTGCCTTGTCGGCGCGCGAGGCATCCATCGTCAATGCAGCTTTCCGGCACGGCGATCATCAGGGGACTTCCCCTCAACAAGCCAGGAACGTGTTTTCGCACGTTTGCCATGGCGCTAGGAGAATCAGAAATGAATCGAGAGCAAGTTCGTGATCAGTTGCTAGCCCCGGTCCTGCAATGGACCCGCCTGGGACGGCAGGCCAACAAACTGATGGTCGGGTCGATGGAGGTCATCAGTTACCGCAGCAGCCGTCTCTTTCGCGGCGCGACGCTACGCGAGCAGCATGACTGGCCAGAAATGGGCCTGATGGCGAAGGAGAAGATTGCGGTGCCGATTGAGGCCGCGGTCGCCATGACCTCGGCGCTTCAGAGCGAGACGCAGCAGTTCGTCAGCGAGATCGGTCAGGCAACCGTGACGGTTGCCGGCAGCATGATGGCCCTGGCCACCAGTCGCAGCACCGGGGAGTTTGGCGCCCGGCAACTGGCGCTTGGTGAGGCGATGATCGGTGCCGCATTAAGCTGGTATCAGGTCTTCGGTCGCGCCGCCGAGGTTGCCGAGCAGGGCCTCCGGCCGATCCTGCGTCAGGTGACGGATAACGCTGAACGGCTCAGCTAGCGCTCTTCGGACAAGCGCGGCTACCTGGTGGCTATCGTTCTACAGGTGCTGGTCGAACTGCTCAAGCCCGAGCTGGTTGAGGTTGCCGTCTGATGCCGCTGGTTTCTGGCAATGGCCGGTCGTTAGCCGGCTGGTGGTCGCATTCCGGCTGTGCCAGTCGCCGGTCAGGCCGCTGAACCCACCTCCTTGCCCGCCGGCGCGATGCGCACCGCCAGCGGTTGCGAGGCATCGAAACGGATGTCGCGCTGCGGAAAAGGAATGGCAATGCCCGCCGCGCCCAGGCGTTTCTCGATGGCAAAGCGCAGGTCGCTATCAATCCGGCGCGAGTCGTTCGCCAGCTCGCCCCAGTAAACCAGGACCATCAGCAGCGCGCTGTCAGCAAAGTCCTCGAAATAGACCTCTGGCGGCGGTTTCTTCAGTACCTGTCCGTGATCCTCGGCACATCCGGCGATTATTTCGGCAGCTTCCCGAACCGGTGAGCCGTAGGCAATGCCGATGCGGATTTCCCGCCGTCTGCGCGTATCCGAGTAGGTCCAGTTGACCACCTGATTCTCGAGAAAACTGGAGTTCGGGACCACCGCCTCGACGCCATCGAAGCCGCGTACCGTCGAGGCACGCAGGTCAACGGCGACGACACGGCCGGTCATGCCGCCCAGTGCGATGATGTCGCCCACCCGAATCTTGCGTTCGAAGAGAATGATGATGCCGCTGATCACGTTCTTGATGATTGTCTGCGTACCAAAGCCGATGCCGATAGCCAGCGCACCACCCATGAAGGCAAAGGCGGTCAGCGGGATGCGCGCCAGGTTGAGAATGAAGACCAGCAGCACCAGCCCAAGCGCAATCATCGCCCAACGGCGCACCACAATCGCCACCTGCTCATCGACCTTGAAGCGGGTCACCATCAGCCGCTGCAGTCGCCTCGCGAGCAGTGCGAACAGCCAGTAGCCGATCAGAAACAGGAGCAGCGCGCCGATGCTCTTGCCGATGGTCACCCCGTAGCTGACGGTGACCGTCTTGCCGTCGATGAGTGTCGAGTCCTCGACGGCGAACATTTCGAAGTTCCAGATTCCCTTCATCGTCTGCGCCAATTGCAAGGCGACGAGTTTCCAGTCTTCAGAGCTGGCGCTCTTGCCCTGAAAGCCGAAGTCGTTCAGCCAGCGCTCGATCTGTTGCTGCAACCGGCTACTGACCCTCTCGACGCGCTGGTAGGCCAGCAGCCGTTCCTTCATCGTGGCGAGCAGCTCGGCCTGGTAGGCAGCGGATGTGGCATCGGAGGTGCCGGCGTCAACACGCAACTCCTGGTCCCTGACCTCCGCGCGTGCTGCCTGCTGCAGTTCCTCAAGGATTTGCTTCCGGCTTGTGAGCTCAGCCCTGGCCTGGCTCAGCCCGGTGATCACCGCCTGTCGAGTGGCAGCGTCCTCGGACTGCAGGCCGACGTAGCGTTGCGCCCAGGCGTCGCTGCTTCCCTGTACCAGGATCTGAAGCCAGGTCAGGGTCATCAACTGGATCCGTTCGGTCTCCAGTTTCGCGTCCAGAAGTTGTAGCTGGCGTGCGTCCTGTGGAGCGGCGCCGTCAGCTCGCGCCACGACTCTGCGCAGTCTTTCGCGTTCGGCAGCGCGGCGGGTATTGGCAGCGACAAGGCTATCGACCTCGGAGTTCAGCCGGCTCAGTTCCTTGCGCAGCATCGCCTGCTGCTGCTCGAGTTCGTCCTTGCCCAGGCGCTGCTCGGGCAGTACCCTGGCGAGCAGATGCTCGATCTCCGTGCGGAAGGTCTTCAAGCCCTGCATCTCCAGCGCACTCCGTTCCTGGCCGAGGCCGATGTTGGCCAGATTGGCCTCAGCCAATTGGCGACGCAGAGTAGCCATCTCCAGAGTCTGTTGTCCTTTCTCGACTTCTTCCTGGCCCTTGGTTCGGGCCAGCTTGTCCTCTGCCAGGCGGATGGCTTCGCTGGCTCGCCGCTGCTCCTCGACCTGGCCAGCCTTGAGCGTTTCGAGCGCCCGTTCGGTCGCCATCAGCCGCTGCAAGCGCTGCTTTACCGCCTCGTGTTCATCGCGCACGGCATCCACACGCAACGCCGAATAGGGCGGCGGACCTGCGAAATCAGCGATCAAGGCCTGCTTCCTGAGGTCTTCAGGTGGGGACCGCCTCAGCTCATCGAGTTCATCGAGCGAACTGAGCTGCTCGCTGAAAGCCATCACCAAGCGATCCAGAATCCGCTGGTGGTCGCTGACCAGCAGACCCGGCGCATCGCTGCCCGGATCCGGCTTGGCTTGCCCCGCTTCCTGCTGCCGGCGCGCTTCGGCCAACTGGGCTTCGGCCTTCGCGCGCGGGTCGACCTTATCGGCTGCCGCGGCGGCCGTCGGCGCCTCGACCTTTGGCTTGAGAAGCGCAAACTGGGCGTGGACCAGCGGCGCGAACAGCACCAGCCAGAGGATCATGAGTGACTGCCGTCGGATGATCATCGATGCTGGCTCGCGGGCAGGACAGGCGCGCCCGCCGAGGTCGCCGACACGCCGGAGATGCGGGCGGGAGAATGCTTCCGGATGGGGTCCCTGCGGCGGCAACGCACGCTGGTGAAAAGTGGCAAGGGGCAGGTGGCCGAGGGCAAGAGAAGGCTTCCTTGAAGATGGTTGCCGTAGTATGGCAAGCAAGCGGTGGCGGCGTCCAGCGAATCGGCGAGGCATCCCGCTGTTTCGCGCTTTCGGGCTGAAGACGCTTTGCCATGCTTGGCGGTGTGGCGAACGGGCCGTTTGTCTTTCGTATGGCGAAGGAAGATAATTAAAGCGTGGTTTCGTCCAGTTTATGACGGGCTCGGCGGGAGGTCGCAGTGGTTCGTGCTGGCCGCGTCACGCTCGATCCGAACGTTGATCGTCCCGGCTCGACCGCCGATGCCAACGACGCATAACGCAAGGGAGGCGCTCATGACTTTGCCACATCGAAGCGTCACCCCGCACGGAGGGGCACTTTCGCTCTGGCTCAGGTTGAGCTGGCTGGTCGTGTCTGGTCTCGCCCTGAGCGGTTGCGCTTCAATCACCCTGAACGCTGTCGTGGACGGTCGGTTGGTCGCTGGCGGGCCGATCCCGGGCGTCGAGGTCATCCGTCAGGGCGTTCGCTCGCCAGTGCAGGACAACATGGGCGTGCAGCCAGGCGACGAAATCCGCACGGGTCCGCAGACGACAGCCGTGCTCAGTTTCATTGACGGTGCCAGGGTCTTCGTACAGCCCGGGACACATATCAGGATCGGCTCGGTCTTCGTCTATTTCGGTGAAGTCCTGGTGAAGGTCAAGGGTTACTTCCAGGTCGAGACCAGATACGCGACAGCGGGATCGGAGGGAACTCAATACCTGGTTCGGGTTGATCCGGGAGATCAGGTCAGGGTTGTCGTGGCCGAGGGCAGGGTCGGACTGGTTTCCCGGTCCCGGGGCTGGAACAAGGCCATCCTTGGCGTCGGGCAAAGCGCCTGGCTGGTCGGCTCGGACGCTCCCGTCGCCTTTCCCCCGGCGACTCCCGCCGAGATCGAAGACATTCGGCGGCGTATCCAGGCGCTTGATGCGCTCGTTCCGCAACCGGCAGAACTCGGGCCGCTATTGGGTGGGGGTGCGGCCATTGGTGCAGGCATTGGCTTCGGGTGGTTGTTGAAGGACAAGCACCGGGATGACGCTGATCGCGGCCCGACCGATCCTCCGCGCAGCCGCGGCCGCGTTCCCGTGCCGCAAGACCAGACGTCGCCCCCAAGCAAGGACCCGCCTAAGGACGACGCTGATCGCAGCCTTACTGATTCCCTGCGTCGCCGCGGCCGTATACCTGTGGAGCAGGACCAGGCATCGACGCCAGGTCTGAGACAGAAGCTTCCCGCAACACCGCAGGACAGCGACAGACTGCGCTAAGGGCGTTGTCAACGACCGCGGTGCTCCCGGGTTCGAATGGTCGAACATGCCAGACTACAGGCAAGTGCTCCCCGACTAAGGAAAGAGGATGCCCAGTCTCTTCATCAGTTATCGCCGCGAAGATACCGTCGCCTACGCGGGGCGCCTCTACGATCACCTCGGCAATCACTTTGGTGCCGACAAAGTCTTCATGGATATTGGCCAGATTGCGCCTGGCGAGGATTTTGTCGAGGTTCTCGAGGCGAGGATCCGAAGCAGCGAAGTGGTCATTGCACTGATCGGACCGGCGTGGTTGAGCGTCAGCAACGGGCAGGGCCGCCGGCTCGACCAGGCGGACGATTTTGTACGTTACGAACTTGCTGCCGCGCTAGCGCAAGGCAAGCGCCTGATTCCGGTGCTGGTGGGTGGCGCGAGGATGCCTAATGCCAAGGAACTGCCGGCGGCCATCGGCGCCTTGGCCCGCTGTCAGGCACACCCGGTCGACGACACGCGTTTCGATTATGACCTCGACGCACTCATTCGGTCGATCGAGCGGCGGCCATCGCTGCTGCGGCAGTTCATGCAGCTCGCCAGTACCGAGCGGCTGCGCAGATGGCGGCAGGGAATCGCGGCGAGCATCGCTCTGCTGATGCTGTTCGGCGGCTGGGTGCAGTTGTTTGACGTATTCGGAATCGATGCCCGGATCGAGAGCTACACCATGGCGCTCGGTGATCTGGTCTCGAGTGTCCCGCTTAGCGAGCGGATCGTGATCGTCAGTTTTGGTCAGCGGTCCGAGGCCCGGCTCGGAAGTCCCGGGCCTGGCTGGCGCCACGAACACGCGCGACTGATCGATCGGCTCGTCGATGGCGGCGCCAAGGTCATTGCCTTCGACCTGTTCTTCGAGAAGCCCGGTTCGGCTGACGCCGAACTGCTCGCAGCGATTCATCGCGCCAGGGCACGTGGCAGCCAGGTTTTCGTCGGCGTCAGACAACTTCTGGCTGGCCGTCCGGCGCTCACTGGTGGGCTGAGCGAAACGGCCAGCGGTGCCGGTCTGCTGTGCATCGGTGGCAGGATCGCCTATGCCTCGATCGCTCCCCTGGCCGTGGTGAAAGTCGCTGCCACCGTCGGGAGCAGTGGTTCGGGTGCCCTGGGTGACAATGGCAGGTTTCCCGCCTTGGGCCTGCTTGCGGCAGGTGCGGCAACGCTTGCCATTGACGAAAGGCGGCGACAGCTGACGATCGTCAGCGACCGTGGCCAGATATTGTGGCAGGGGCCGCTGCAGTCCGTCAGACCACAGGTCGAAGCGTCCGGCGAGTCGAGCAGTGATTGCCCGCTGGTGACGGCTGGTGACCAGGTGGCCGAGGCAATGATTCGACTGGCGCCGCTGGCTGCCTGGCGCGACCCGTTGCGCCGCCATGACTTTGAACAGCTCGCCGGGCCCGGGGGCGGCATCAAGCCGGGCCAACTGGACGGGAAGATCGTCCTGGTCGGTGATGCGCGACCGGGAGAGGACGAGTTCCGGGTCCTGCAGGGGTTGCGCCCGGAACTGCGCCACGGTGTCGAGCTGCATGCCGACGTGGTCAACAACCTGATCCAGGGGGTCCATGTCCGCCGGCTGGGGGCGACACCGCAGTTCCTCCTGATGCTGGTCTTGGCCACGGCGGCTGGCTGGCTCCGGGTATTCAGGCCAGCCACGTCAGCACTCGCGCGCCGCTTGCTGGTGTTCGCCTTCCTGTCTGCTTACCTCGCGCTGACCATCGTGATCTACACGAGCTCTGGCGTGCTGCTCAACACCGCCTATCACATCGGTGCATTCCTGTTGTCCTATTGGCTGCTTGGCAGACTCATAGTTCGCTGGCGGCAAGAGAACCGCGATGCTCGTCTGTGACTTGCGGCAATCTGGCGGGAGCCGTACGCTCCTGGATTTTGAAGTGCCGCGCCTTTTTCGATACCCCGGGCACCAGCGATGCGGCTCCCTTGACCATTCACCAGTGCGGCGCTAGAGTCTGCCCTGCCCACAAGGAGAACCGAGACAATGACCGGACAGGTTTCCGGCAGGGAAACTGCCGCCAGCAACAAGCTCCGCTTGGTGAAGGATCTTCTGGGGCCCTACCACCGCTGGGTAATGGTCATCTTGGCGGCCATGTTGGTTGAGACAGCGATGTCGCTGGCCGGGCCGTGGCCGCTCAAGATCATCCTTGACAACGTGGTCGGGAGCCACAAGCCCCCCGGTTGGCTTGACGCGCTGCGCTTCATCGACCTGGGCGGTGACAAGATGGAACTCGCCGCCGTCGCCGGGGCGGCCGTGCTGGTGATAGCACTGGTGGGGGCTCTGGCGAGCTACATCGACAACTACTACACCGAGAGTGTCAGCCAGTGGGTCGCGCACGACCTGCGCATGCGTGTATACGACCACCTGCAGCGCCTGTCGCTGGGCTACTACGACACCCACCAGACTGGACCAATCCTGTCCACGCTGACCTCTGACATCAAGACCATCCAGGGTTTCGCTTCGTCGGGAACGCTCGGTATCCTGGTCGACCTGCTGACCATCGTAGGGATGCTGGGAATCATGTTCTGGCTCGATTGGGATTTCGCGCTTGTCGCTGTCGGCGTGACACCGTTTCTGCTGCTGTTCGTCGCGCGCTTCAACCGCGAGGTGAAGGACGCGACGCACGAGGTGCGCCGCTATCAGAGCGATATCGTCGCCGTCGTGCAGCAGGGTCTGGAGTCGATCCGCATCGTCAAAGCGTTTGGCCGCCAGGAGCTCGAGGAGAATCAGCTCGCTACGGTCAGCCACGCCACAGTCGACGCGGCACTGGCCGCGCGCCGGGTGAAGTCCCTGCTGTCGCCGGCGGTGTCGATCACCGTTGCCGGCTGCACTGGCTATGTCCTGTGGCGTGGAACCGGGCTGGTGATGCAGGACGTGATGACTGTCGGGGCGCTGACAGTCTTCCTCACCTACCTCGGCAAGTTTTTCAAACCGGTGCAGGATCTGGCGAAGATGAGCAACAGCATTGCCCAGACAGCGGTGGCGATCGAGCGCATCCAGCTGATTCTCGATACCGACGATATCCTGCCCGAAAAGCCGGGCGCCAGGGATCCCGGGAAGCTGCGCGGCGAGATCGCCTTCGACCATGTCGCTTTCAGCTACAACGCGGACGCCAAGGTACTCAGCGACGTCGTGTTCAGCATTGCCCCGGGGCAGACTGTGGGCGTCGTCGGCCCCACCGGCAGCGGCAAGTCGACGGTAGTGAGCATGATCCCGCGGTTTTACGATCCGACCGGGGGTGTGGTCCGGATCGACGGCGTGGACGTGCGCGACTACGATCTGCAGGCGCTGCGTCGGCAGATCGGTTTTGTCCTGCAGGACACCGCGCTGTTCCACGGCACCATCCGCGAGAACATCGCCTATGGCCGGCCAAACGCTACCGATGCCGAGATCGCCGAGGCTGCGCGCCTGGCCAACGCCGACGAGTTTATCTCGCGCATGGCGCATGGCTACGACACGATGGTTGGCGAGCGCGGCATGACGCTCTCAGGCGGTCAACGGCAGCGTATCGGCATCGCGCGCGCCGTCATCCGTGACGCGCCGATCCTGATCCTGGACGAACCCACCGCAGCGCTCGACACGGAATCCGAAAAGCTGGTGATGGACGCGCTCCAGACGCTGATGAAGGGGCGGACCGTGATTACCATCGCACACCGTCTTTCCACCATCCGCGACGCCGACAAGATCATCGTTGTCAAGGGCGGCGTGGTGGCCGAAGAAGGCAGCCATGACGAATTGGTAGCGCGCGGCGGCGTGTATGCCGAGCTTTATCGAACCCAGGTTCAACCTGCGTCGCCAATCGGCGCATAACTTTCGGAGTTTGCAACCCATGCATCGTTCGCTCATTGTTCTTCCAGACGATACGGGCCAGCCGCTCGTCGATGCCATCGCCGCCGCCAGGCAGTCGCTGCGCATCAAGATGTTCCTTTTCTCCGATCCTGGACTGATTGCTGCGGTAATCGCCGCTCAGCAACGCGGCGTCAAAGTTCGGGTGATGCTCAACCCCGCCCGGCGCAGCGGCGAGGGAGAAAACCAGGCGACCCGCAAGACCCTGGAGGACGCCGGCGTCGAAGTAGTGGACAGCAATCCAGCGTTCGACATCACGCACGAGAAGTCACTGGTGGTGGACGACGAGACGGCTTTCGTCCATTCGCTCAACTGGGAAACGAAGAACCTCACGGAAACGCGTGATTACGCCGTGGTGACTTCGCACCGGCATGAGGTGGACGAGATTGTTCAGTGTTTCGATGCCGACTGGAACCGCGAACCGTTCGATCCGGGCGACGACGCGCATCTCATCTGGTGCAACATCAACGGGCGTAACCGCGTGGCCCGCTTTATCGACTCTGCCGAGGAGTCGCTGTTCTTGCAGAATGAACGCTATCAGGACGAGGTGATCATCGAGCGCCTGGTGCGCGCCACACGCCGCGGCGTGAAGCTGCATGTGCTGGCCCGCCCGTTGCACTTTCTCAAGGCGGGCAAGCTGGTCGAGGGCGTCGAAGGCCTGCGCATTCTCCAGGATCTTGGGGCCAAGGTGCACCGGCTGAAGGGACTCAAGCTGCACGCCAAGATGTTGCTGGCTGACGGCAGGCGGAGCATCATCGGATCAATCAACCTTGCCCCGGGAAGCTTTGATAGCCGGCGCGAACTCGCCATCGAAGTGCACGATGAGGCGGTCGTCAAGCGCCTGCAGCAGGTGGTTGACCACGACTGGCAGAATTCCCGTCCCCTGGACCTGTCGGATGAAGGTCTGCTCGCTGATCTCGAAGAGAACGAACCCGAAGTCGCGGAGATGCTGGCACTGAACCACAACAGCGAAGGTCGTGGCGAGCAAGGGCACCACCGGCGTCATGACGACAACAGTCACCACGGGCATGGGAGCCATGGCGGTCACTGAGCGTTTGCTCAAGCAGACCGGAGAAGTACCCTGTGTCAGCGAGCTGACCTCACCAGCCGAGAGACCATGAACTTGACCAGCCATCATCTTTTTCTTGCCGCATTGCTTTTTGCGTCGCTAGCGGGCGCACAGCCGGTGTACGAATCCCGTGACCGCGCTGGTCCCGTGTTCTCTGATTTGCCGAGCCAGGGAGCCAGCGAGGTGAAGCTGCCACCGGCCAATCTGATGGATTCACCTCAAGTGGCGCCGGTCGTCATTCCCCGTCCCGAACCGGGGGCAGCATCACCCTACACGGACTTGCAGATCATTCAACCCGAAAACGGTGGCACCGTACATTCGAATACCGGGCAGATCTCTCTGGCAGTGGCCATTGAACCGGCCTTGCAGACCGAACGGGGCGATGCCATCGCGGTCAAGCTGGACAAGGCATGGCTGCCGACCACGCGGACAACGCTGCGGTTCGATATCAGCCCGTCGGAGTGGCAGCAGGCGGCAGCAGATAACGTCGAGCATCAACTCGAGGTCATCGTGGTGGACGGCTCCGGTAAGGCGCTAATCAGTTCGGCACCCGTACGCTTTTATGTTCATCGGGCGACCAGGCATTGACTTGCCGGCTCTCGCCGCCTGTCGCCGTTTCAGGCTGTCGGGCATCCGCCGAGGCGCGAAGGTCTGATCACGGTGAGATTGTGCGCGGGTTCTACCCGCGCACTGGGCTTGGCTAGCAGACTCGGGGGAGAGGGCCGATGGGGAAGGAGATTGGCGGCGACGGCTTCACTGCGGACGACTTCGTCCGTTTCAGGGACAGCCTTGCTCTCGAGACGCGGCACGCACACGATGCCTTCAGGCACGGCGAATTTGCCGACGACGGCCTGGTGGCAGGCTTCGAGCTCGAGGCCTGGCTGATCGACCAGAAGCTGTTGCCGGTCCCGGGCAACGTGTCGTTTCTGGCGCGAATGGCCAGTCCGCTGGTCGTGCCCGAGTTGTCGCAGTTCAATGTCGAACTCAACGGGACACCACAGCCCTTGCGCGGTTCCGCGCTGTCCCGGCTTGAAAGCGAACTCAACGCAACCTGGCGGCAGTGCCTGCGCGTTGCCGCTGCCGACGGGTCGGCGCTGATTGCCATCGGCACCCTGCCCACCCTCCGCGAGGCCGACCTGTCGCTGGCCAGCATGTCGCCGTCCAGGCGATACGCCATGCTCAACGAACAGATTCTGGCACTGCGCGGTGGCCGGCCTCTGACGCTTGATATTGCCGGCATCGACAGTCTGCGCACGACCCACACCGACGTCATGCTGGAGGCGGCAACGACATCGTTTCAGGTGCACCTGCAGACCCCGGCCAGTGAGGCCGCGCGAACCTACAATGCCTCACTGCTTCTCGCCGCACCACTGGTTGCGCTGGCGGCCAACTCCCCATTCCTGTTCGAGCGCGCGCTCTGGCACGAGACGCGCGTCCCGTTGTTCGAGCAGGCGGTCGATTGCTGCGATCCGGAACATCCGCAGCACCTGCGTGTCACTTTCGGGTCGGGCTACCTGGCTGCCGACCCGACGGCCCTGTTTGCCGAGAACCTGTCGAATTACGCCGTGCTGCTGCCGTGTGAAGTGCCGGGGCCGGTGCAGTCGTATGCCCACCTGCGCCTGCACAACGGCACCATCTGGCGCTGGAACCGGATGCTCATCGGTTTCGACGAGAGCGGACGACCGCACCTGCGCGTCGAGCAGCGGGTGATGCCGGCTGGCCCCAGCATCATCGACATGATCGCCAACGCGGCTTTCTACTATGGTGTCGTGCGCATGTTGACCACGCAGACGGTGGCGCCTGAATCACAATTGCCCTTCGCGGTGGCGAGTGACAATTTCTATCGTGCCGCGCGCGACGGTCTTGCTGCGCAACTGCACTGGCTGGGCGGACGGCGCGCGACTGCCGCCGAGTTGCTCGAAAGGGAACTGCTGCCGCTGGCGCGCGAAGGGCTGAATCAACTCGATCTGGCGGCCGACGACATCACCCGCTACCTGGAGGTGATCGCCGGACGTCTGCGCTGCCGTCAGAACGGTGCCGCCTGGCAACTGGCGCACTATGCGAAACACCACGACTTCTTCCGGCTGACCTCCGATTACCTTGACCACCAGCGCCGCCTTGTGCCAGTGCATGAGTGGCCGCTATGAGTTGTATTCCTTCATGCTGACCGTACTCGACACACTGCCCGAACGCTTTCTCGACACTCCCGCCCGCGAACTCCACCGGTTGTTGGCCGGCCCGACTCTGATCCACCTGCCCGGACGACGCCGGCCACCGCTGTTCATCTCCGTGCTCCTGCACGGTAACGAAGACAGCGGTGTCGTCGCACTGCAGAGCGTGCTGCGTGCGTACGGACAACGGCTGCTGCCGCGGGCACTGTCGATCCTTATCGGCAACGTCGCCGCCGCCCGTGAAGGTTTGCGTCGGCTCGACCATCAACCCGACTACAACCGCGTCTGGCCGGGCGGCAAGGCGCACACCGAGACGCCGGAATACGCCGCGATGCAGCAGGTTCATAGCCTGATGCAGGCGCACGGTGTCTTTGCCAGCATCGATATCCACAACAATACCGGTCTCAATCCCCACTATTGCGTGATTAGTCGGTTGGACCAGGCAGCCCTGCACCTTGCCCTGCTGTTTTCGCGCACCGTGGTCTGGTTTCGTGGTCTGGCGGGAACACAGACGACCGCCTTCTCGCCGCTCTGCCCCTCGCTGACGGTGGAATGCGGCAAGCCCGGCAACGCGGGCAACGAAGCGCATGTCGCGCGCTTCATAGAGGCTTGCCTGCACCTGGCGCAGTTCCCGGCGCACGCTGTCCATGAACATGACATCGATCTCTATCACACGGTGGCGACGGTGCGGGTGCCAGCGGCAGCATCCTTCGGGTTTGGCGATCCGCTGGCTGACATCGACTTCGATCCCCAACTCGACCACATGAACTTCCGGTCGCTCGACCCCGGTACGGTCTTCGGACGCACTCGCCTGAAATCGCCGATCGACGTGCGCGACGAGGGCGGTGCCGACGTGGCTGCGGAGTTTTTTGACTGGGGCGATGGTACGATCAGTTTGCGGCGGCCTTCGACGCCCGCGATGCTGACGCTTGATCGGCGCGTCGTGCGGCAGGACTGCCTGTGTTACCTGATGGAGCGACTCCCCTACGCACGCCATGAACGGGTTGCTCCCGAGTTGTGCGAGAGCGTGTAGAGAGCAAGGAAAGGACTTGTAGTGAGTACCTGGGACGAGCAGATTCGCCGTTACCGCGCTATCGGGGGGAGCATGGCCGTGGTTTTGGCCGCCGCGGGCAAGCGGGTGTTGCTGGCTGCCCTGGTCGCACTGCCGGTGGCCTTGCTGCCGGCTTTGGCCGTCCGGGCAGACAGCTCCGGCGAGCAGTTGGCCTCCTACTACGACCGGCACATGGTGATTCGGGGCGGCGTCGCCTATGGTTGGAGCGGCAGCGAGCGGCCGGCGCCGATGATTTCCGATGTCATCCAGGTTGGCGTGGGGAAAGATGCCTACTATGCGCTCCGCAAGAACGGCACGCTGCTGACCTGGTCGGAATCGCCGGCCAACGCTGTCGTGTTGATGCGCGAGGTGGTGAGCTTCGCAGCAGGCCACTCCGGCTGGCTGGCGATCAACCGCACCAGGGGCCTCTGGCAGGGGAGTGGCCGGGAGCCGCCACGCAAGGTCGCTGAAAGAGTTGCCGCCGCCGCCGTCGGCGACGGCACCGACTACTACATCACACCGTCGGGCGACCTCTACGTCAAAGGACAGGCCAATCGTGGTCAATATGGCGACGGCCGTTCGCTGGCCACCAGCGACTTCGTCAAGACCGCCTCACAGGTGGCCGCGGTCAGAGCGCACACCGGTCACGCGCTGTATCTGGCCAGCAACGGGGAAGTCTTTGGCACTGGCGGCAACGTCAATGGCCCGCTGGCAAGACACGGACTCGGCGACAAGGCAGCGACCTGGGGCAGCATCCTGAGCGGTGCCAAGGGCGTCGCCACCGGGGCCTCGCATTCGCTCGCGATTCGCGACGACGGGTCGCTTTGGGCCTGGGGCAGTGGTTTTGGTGTCGAGCCGACAAAGATCGCCGACAATGTCGTCGCGGTCGCCGCCGGCAACGGATCGACCATCGCTCTGTCCGGCGACGGAAAACTGTGGGCCTGGGACGGTAGCCGTGGACCGCGCCAGATCGCGCTCGATCGCTGACGCGTGGAGAGAGCCTCGCTCCGCTAGCCGCCCATGACCCGGTTCTTCCCGGCCCGCTTGGCCACATACATGGCCCGGTCCGCCCGTTTGATGACGTCTTCGCCCGATTCGTTGGCCGCCAGTTCCGCCACCCCGGCACTGAAGGTGATCAGGACCCGCTCGTTGCCGGCGAGGAAGAAGTTCCTGGTGAGCTCTCTCTGCAGGCGTTTCATGGCTGCGATGCCCTCGTCCAGGTTGGTATCGGGCATCAGGATCACGAATTCCTCGCCGCCGTAGCGCGCCAGGGTGTCGACTGGTCGCATGTAGTGGCGAACGACCTGCACCAGGTGAATCAGGGCTTCGTCACCGCTGGCGTGGCCCAGGCGGTCATTGAGCTGCTTGAAATTGTCGACGTCGAGCAAGGACAGCGACAGCATTTCGTCCTTGCGTCGGACGCTGGCGATCTCGCGCGCCAGAGCCTCGTTGAGTCCACGGCGGTTGAGGACGTCGGTCAGGGGGTCGTGGCGGGCCGAAGCGCTCGCGTGCTGGAGTTCCTCGTGCAGCCTGACCAGCTCGGCGTTGGTTGCCAGGGCCCCGGCCTGCAACTCCTGGAGCTGATCGCGGGCAGCCGCGGTGTCTTCAGCCATGCCGCGGGTGGCATCGATCACCCGTTTCAGCAGTGGCGTCAGGTCTTCGATCGTTCTGACCTCGGCAATCTGCCGCGAGCTTTCCTCCAGGTCATTCTGGAAGTCCGTGCTCGATTGATTCATCATCGCCAGTTGATCGATGAAGGCCGCCAACATCTGGCGCATTGCCTCCTGCGCTTCCAGGGTGCGGCTCTTTGCCTCTCGCTGTCGGCTGATGACATCCTGCAGGCGGCGCTCGACGTCGTCCAGGCGGCGGAGGGTGATGGGGGGGGACACGGCACTGACGAGAGAATCGATCTGGCCCTGGACGCATTGCTCATCGAGGCTCAACTCGCCGATGTTGTCGATGATCAAATGCAGCAGCTTCAGCAGGGTCTGCTTGATCTCCCCCTGTTCCTCGGCCGCCAACGAGGCCCGCTGGCTGAAGCTGGCGAGCAGGGCCAACAGCGCCTGGAAGTCCACTGCCGGGCCTTTGAGAGTTTCCAGCAGCTTGAGCGCCTGGCTGGACAACCACTCGTCCTCGTCGCCGAGTGCCGGCAGCAGGTCTTCGATCAGGCGCGTGACTCTGGCCAGCAACTCGCTGGTATGTTCTGGCGCTTTGCTTTCGGTCGAGGCCCTTGCTTCGTGGTCGTTGCTGGCCGACTCGGCGCTGGTGAGCGCGATCAGCGCATCCTGGATACCCTGCCAGCTGCGCTTGCCGATC
>ERZ761603.626-NODE-626-length-29064-cov-55.826916_pt1 | contig 29064 bp, 48 predicted proteins | sample MGYA00511879_ERZ761603 | MGnify/ENA primary metagenome ERZ761603 (study PRJEB28899, sample SAMN02850040) | bioreactor sludge metagenome | biome: EBPR Sludge; feature: EBPR Bioreactor; material: flocular biomat | place: Australia: Thorneside Wastwater Treatment... | reverse complement strand
CTGGATGTTCATCTGCACCAGCGCCTTCTGCATGCGCTGCACCCAACTCGCCTGGCCGGTCATGGCGAGCGGAGCGGGCGGCACAGGCGCGCGCGGGTGCGTGATGGCGGCGGTCATTCGGCCGGCTCGCCGATCAGGCGGACGAGCTCAAGGCGCTCTACGGCGCCGTAGAGGCGCGCCCTGGCCCGGCCCGGCGTGCCGCCCTTCTTGATCTTAGTGAAGATCAGATCTGGGGATGTGGTGTCGCCGTAGGCGGGTGGCGCCACACGGCTCAGAAGCACCGGTTCGGACGGCGCCGAGTAACGTCTATGCACGATGACGATGGACCGCCCCACAGGCGTTCCGGCCGCCGCAAGCTCAGCCGATCTTTTGTCAACCTCGGCCGCTATCAGCCGCTCTCTGGCCTCGCGAGCAGCCACGCGTGCCGCCTGTAGTCGTGACTGGGCAGCCTCATGCTGGCGTCGCAGTTCGTTGATGTCATGTTCACTCATCGCGCTTCTCCGTTGATCCTGCGGCATCTCCCGCCCCGGCGGGGCTCCCCGTAGCCCGTTCGCGCGGCCTCAACCGGCCCGCCACCACGGCGGGACAGCGGCCGAACGGGGAGCCCGGCAAGGGCGCTCATGCGATCACCAGCCAGCCGTCTTCGACGCCCTGCGCGACGAACTCCTGCGCCGCGTCCAGCTTGCGCCCGGCCGCGCCGGTCCCGCCGATCCAGTCGAGCCAGTATTCCTCGGGCTCCGGCTCGCGCCCGGCGTTGAGCCAGACCTCGGCCGTCGACTTGCCTGCCAGCGGGTTGCTGCTCTCGAACTCGATGGTGATCGAGCGGATCAGGCCCTCGCGCTCGGTCGCGTGGGTCCGGTCGATGAACCGGAAATCGACGTCGGTGACGCGGAACCCCGCCTCGCCGTTGGCGATCAGCCGATCCTCATCGGGCCGGAACGCCCGCATCTCCGCCGCCCCGAAACGCCCATAGTCCGACTTGTGCAGGATGTAGTCGGTCGGGCCGCCGCCGACGCCACGGTCGCCGGCGCCCAGGTCGATGCGGTTGAAGTCGAACACGTCCGGGTCGTCGCCAACCAAGGGCGCACCCTGCTTGCCGCGCGGCTCGTCACCGTAGAACTTCATCGGCCCGGTGCCGGGCGTCTTGGTCATGCTGTCGCGGCCCGGTCCACCGAACGCGGCGATCGGGATGCCGCGGGTCTGCTCGGCCGGGACGTTGAAGATGATCAGGTCGTCGCCGTCGGTTCCCCACCAGCGGTAGACCGGCTTGCCATCCGTGCGGGTTTCGAGCGTCAGGTCGGCGAAGGTGACGATGTGCGTCTTGGGCTTGGTCATCACCGATCCTCCGCCGCCTGCGCGCGGTAGTACGCCGCGTCGTTGCACCGGTCGCAGGGGTCGCCCTCGTCGTCGCGCAGGGGCTGGTCGCAGGTGAAGCACCGGCGGGCGAGGGCGGAAAAGACCGCGGCGAACGCCTCATCAAGAGCCCGCTCCATGCGGGCGGCTGTAATGGTCATCACCACCATCCTCCGTGCCGCGAGAACGCGGCGGTCATGTGGGCTGCGTGCAGGCAGGCGCTCAGCACGCGCGCGGCGTCCGCCCCGGCCTTCCGGGCCAGCGGGCCGTGGCCGCGCACGATCTCGTCCAGCGCGTCGCTGGCGGCCTGCGCGGCGCGGCGCTCGCTCGGGAGGTAGCCGAGGCTCGGGCGGTAGTGGCTCAGGGCCACGATGCGGGGCGGGCGGGTCATGCCGAAACCTCGGCCGGCTTGGGCGGCATGAGGTCGCACGGGTGCTCCCCGACAAGCGGGACGAACTCGCCGCCAGCGACGTAGCTGAGCAGCGTCCAGTCGACGTACTTGCGCACCCTCACAGCCAGCGGCTCATAGGCGCCCATGTCATCCGCGAGCACCTCGTACTCGTCCCCGCCGCGGGTCAGGCCGGTGTCGCCCTTCTTGAACGTGTGCGTCATGGCAGCCTCCTTGCGAGCTCGCCAGCCCGCTCCTTCTCGATGGCGGCGATCGCGAACATCTCGCGCGCGGCCTCGGGCGTCTCGGCGTCCAGCGCCGCAGCCCAGAGGCTGTCCGCGTGGCGGCTGGCGCGGAGCCAGGCGCAGATCACCGCAGCGTCCGCGGTCGTCGTCGGGCGGGGCGTCACAGCCCGAAATCCCGGATGCGCCGCCAGACGTCGGCGGCGATCTCGTCGTGCATCTCCCACGCCGCGATCAGGCCGCCGAGGGCGACGGCGAGGCCGACGAAGGTGAGCACGCGAGCGGCGATGACCTGGACGAGCGGGTCAAGCAGGATAGCGGCCATCACGCGGCCCCTCCCAGCGCCTCGGCGATGAACCCGCCGGTGATGCCGATCGCGTTGAGGTTCATCGAGCGTACACGGGCCGCGTTGCTTATGGGGCTGATCGGGCCCTGGCGCTTGAACGCGTGGAAGTGATCCGCGGGGCCGTGGATCGAGACGATCGCCGCCCGGCCGTAGTCGCCGGGGTTCTCCACATGGCGATAGAGCGGATGCCGGAACACCGCGTACTCGTCGAGGGCGCTCATCACGCATCCCTCGCGGCGGCGGCGATCTCGGCGCTGACGGCGATCGCGATCGCTGCGGCGGCGATGCAGAGCAGGAGGGCGAAGGGGTAGAGCATGGCTCGGAGGGCTCCCATCTGGCGGGCTGATGCTGTGCCGTCTCTCCGGCTGTCACCCGCTGCCCACCGAGGTCCGCGCCGGCGCCCCCACCGGAAGGGTCGCGGGTAGAGCCCCGAAGGGCTCAGGCCGCTGACGCCCGGGGGCGGGCTAGTCGCCCGCCTCGCTGTCCCATTCGATGTCCTGATCCAGCCCGTCCTCGGCGCGCGCATTGCGGTATCCGCGCCGGTAGTCGGCGGAGAACGCGCCAGCCCGGGACGGCTCGGCGGGGAATTCACCCCAGTAGTCGTTGCGGCCCATGTAGTAGGCGGACGTGGCGGTGATCTGCTGCATCGTCTGGCTCCCATCTGGCGGGCCGCGGCCGGGGCCGGCGGCGTGTGCGATGGGATGAGTATCTAGGCAATATCCTAGGACGTCAATAGGGAAAAACCTAGCCCCGGAAAATGGCCCGGTGCATAGTTCGCCCAGCCGCCACCCGGCGGATCAGCGGAGGATGCGATGGCGGAAGATACAGCGGAGGGCTGGGGCGAGGTCGGTACTACGCCAGCAAGGGTCCCGGTGGGCGCTCAGCTACCCGAGGAAGGGACGAAACCCGTCGACCGTCTTTCTGACGCAATCAATGAAATCGTGCAGCGTGGTAAGGGCCGGTTCTCTTGGTCCCGTAAGCCACGGTTCTACGAACGATACTGTAAACGTGAAGCGCTGATCCGTCTGGATTTCCAGGTCGAGGGGCTCGATGTAGAGATGTGTGCCCTCCTTTATCGGTCCTTCAGGGCCGCGCAGGAAGAAGTCAGGAATGAGGTCGGCGAACCCAGGACCCGCCATCGTCCGCAGGTGATCGGAGATGACGACCCCGCCGTTGGCGATGTAGGCTCCGAGCAGGCCGCGGTGCTTGTCCCGACGGTGCAACTCTTGCATTCGCCACAGCGCACCACCCTTCCCGCCGAGGTATGGTTCGGCTGCGTCGAATGTGTCGGCGACCTCCTTCCCAACACTCTTTTTCAGTCTGCTGCACGCGGTTTCATATCCCTGCGCGGAACTGGCAATCGGAAAATATACCCAGCTTGGGTCCCCACCGATCCCCCGAACCACGGCCATGTATGCGACGTAATCGAGGGCGGCACGCAGGTTGCTCATTGCGTCTGCGGCAATAACTGCAAGGCTTTCCGGAAAGGGCGCGACATGCGACGCATAATAGATGCGCTTGCGTCGGCCGTAGTCATTCTTGATTCCGACTTTGTAGCATCCGCTCGCAAGGAAGGCTGTCAGTCTGGCCTCAAAGTCACGGACATGATCTTCGGCCCTTGCGATCCTGCTGACGATGTCGGCGGGTAGTGCTGCCAAGCGACGACCTCCGCGTAGCCCTCAACGGGGCGCGTTTTCTCTCACCGCATCCTCGAGCGCGGTCAGCTTGTCCTTGTCGACCAGGAGCCGCAGCGCCTCTATCTCGGTGATGGCCTTGCTCAACAGGTCGCGCAGATCGTCCTGCGCCAGCCGCTCCGGCGCCGACCATGCTGCATGGAGCCGGGGGAGTATGTCGTGGCGGTCACCCATCTCCGCGTTTTCCTAATTCTCTCATCAAGTTACCCCGGCGCTTAACTTGAATATGTGTTGTTCCGGATGTCGTGATGGCGACCAATACGCGCTGAAAAATAGGGGGCGCAGAATGGACAGAGCCATCAAGACAGCTGATCTCGATCATCTTCCGGCGTGTCAACTGGACCTTGTGCTGGTGTTTGCATCCGCATGGAAAGCTCGACCAGCTTTGAGACAAGCGTCCCCACGGCCTCAGACTGAAATGGCTCGTCACTGTCAAGAATGCGCAGGATCGCGGCTGTCGCCTCGCTTCTGTCCGGCGGAACAAGCAATGCACCGATGGGCGCATTAAGCTTGTCAGCGATCTCCGCCAGCATATCGACCTTCATGCTCCGGTTCGGTCGGTTCGGGTTAAAGAAGTCGTAAATCCCCGAAGACGTCGGACGCACCGCGTTCTGGAGCCAGCCGACCGTCTGCCGCTTCGCCGCCAAGCGGATGCGGATGTTCTCGGCGACGATCTCGTTGATGTCCATGCCTAGGATGTTACCGAGTCGCAGCGCCACCCGCTGCTAGGTTCTTCCCTATTGACACCCTAGGGAATTACCTAGACATTAACGGGCATGAGCACGCATGCCCCATTCGATGACCTCGTCGGCGCTGTGCGCCGCTTCTGCGACCGACACGACATGCCGAAGTCGCGCTTCGGTGAGCTGGCCCTGAGCGATCCGTCGTTTGTCAGCGACTTGGAAGCCGGCCGCGAGCCCCGGCGCAAGACGCGAGATCGCGTGATCTCCTTCATGCGCCAGCATGAGTTGGGCGTCGCAAAATGAGCGCCACCGCCGAATGACACAGGTCACTGCCCGCGCCGCCATCCTCCCGGCTGGCGCCAACTCCCCCGGCGCGGTTCAGGACGCGTCGGGGGCTTTTCGATATGGCAGCGTGTGCAGCGGGATAGAAGCCGCCAGCGTTGCATGGGAGCCGCTTGGGTGGCGCCCGGCCTTCTTCTCCGAGATCGACCCGTTCCCGCGCGCCGTGCTTGCGCATCGCTTCCCGGAGGTGCCGTGCCATGGCGATTTCACCACGATCGGCGGCGGCGACTACGGCGCAATCGACCTTCTGGTCGGAGGAACCCCTTGCCAGTCGTTCAGCGTCGCCGGCCTCCGTGGAGGATTGGGTGACGACCGCGGCAACCTGGCCCTCGAATATCTCAGGCTGGCTGACCGCAAACGGCCCCGCTGGCTGGTCTGGGAGAACGTCCCCGGCGTCCTGTCATCGAATGGAGGACGGGACTTTGGAGCCATCCTCGGGGGCATGGTCGAACTCGGGTATGGGTTCGCCTACCGCGTGCTTAACGCTCAGTACGTCCGAGTGGACGGCCTGGAGCGAGCCGTCCCCCAGCGCCGACGCCGTGTGTTCGTTGTCGGATATCTTGGAGACTGGCGACGTGCCGCCGCGGTTCTTTTTGAGCGCGAAAGCCTGTCAGGGCATCCTGCGCCGCGCCGAGAAGCGGGGGAAAGCGTTGCCCGCCCCATTGCTGCGGGCTCTCAGCGGGGTAGCGGGTATCGAAACGACGCCGACACGGCAGAAAACCTCATCCTCTCCCACGACCCCGCCTGCACCCTGACGGCTCGGGAATACAAGGGCGCGCTTCCCGAGGCGGACCTGCCGACCGTGGTGGCGCACGCCCTGCGCGGCGAGGGCTTCGACGCGAGCGAGGACGGCACGGGGCGCGGAACGCCGATCATCCCGCATCCCTACACCCTCGCCATTCGCGGCCGGGACGACGGCTCGTATCTGGAATACCGGCAGGACGGCACGGCCAACGCGATCCTGACGCCGAACGGCGGGCGCGCCGGAATGGGTGTCGGGGCCATCGCCTTCGACACCACGCAGATCACCAGCGCCGGCAACTACAGCAACCCGAAGCCGGGCGATCCGTGCCACCCGCTCGCAGCGGGGGCGCATCCGCCGGCCGTCGCTCTCGGCGTTGATCTCTACAACGCATCCCTCTGCGACGGGGTGTCGCCGACAATCGGCGCCGCAGCGGGGACGGCCGGCAATCGCCAGCCAGCCGTCATGACCGCCTACGCCGTCCGCCGCCTGACGCCGCGGGAGTGCGAGCGCCTGCAGGGATTTCCCGACGACTGGACGGTCGTTCCCTACCGCGGAAAGTCCGCCGCTGACGGTCCTCGCTACAAGGCCCTCGGCAATTCCATGGCCGTGAACTGCATGCGCTGGATTGGCCGCCGCATCGATCTCGTGGAGCGCATCGCGGAGGCCGCAGATGCAGCCTGACCCCCATTCCCATCGGTCCGCGCCGCGCGAGAGCCAGCCCAGCCCCGATGTGGCTGCCCGGCGCGCTGAAATCCTGCGCCTTGTGCAGCAGGGCGTCGCGCCTGCCGCCATCGCCGGCCGGCTCGGGATGACCACCTCGCACGTCAGCCTGGACCTGAGCCGGATGCGCCGCGCCGGGTTAGACCTGCCGCGGTTTCAGGGCGGCCACGCAGCCAGGAGCCGCCCGGCGAAGCCCGCCGTATGGTCGGCAACCTCTCCGGCCGACGCGGCGCAGCTCGTTGCGCTCTGGGGCGAGGGCTGGACGACCGGGCAGCTCGGGCGGGCCTTCGGCGTCACGCCGCAAGTGATCCACGACCGCGTCAAGGCGCTGCGGCGGCGGGGGCATGAACTGGCGTCGCGCTCGACGGCGCACCGCGGGCCGGAGGGCGTGCCGGTGCTGGACCGGGCCGAGGTGGCTACGTGATTACTATCGGGATCGACCCTGGCTTCACCGGCGCCATCGCGCATTACAACGCGACGACACGCTGGCTCGTGATTACCGACATGCCCGTGTCGCCGGGGCCGAAGGGCAAGACCGAACTGCTCCACGGCGCGCTGTTCGAGGCGCTGCAATGCCCGACGTGCGACGTGTGGGTCGAGCAGGTTGGCGCCATGCCGGGACAGGGCGTCAGCAGCATGTTCCGCTTCGGCCAGACGGTCGGCGCGATCCACATGGCCGTCGCCGCGCGAGGGCATGCGCTGCGGCTCGTCACGCCCGCCTCATGGAAGCGGCACTTCGGGCTGGTCAAGGACAAGGGCGCAGCGCGCGGGCTCGCGGCGCAGCGGTTCCCGGCGCACGCGAGCATGTTCAAGCGGGTTCGCGATGATGGAAGAGCGGAAGCCGCTCTCATTGCTCTTTACGGCGCCGAGACGTCCAGCCGCGGAGGCGTGGCATGAGCGATCTCGCAACGCTTCGCAGCCTGCCCGATCTCGTCGACGAGTACGAGGCGAAGGCCGCCGCCGCCGAGGCCGCGGTCGCCGCGTTCGAGGCGGCTGGTAGCGACCTGAAGGCGGCTGCGACGCTCTCCGGGACATGGGGCAACATGTCTCTGGACGTTGGCCGCGTGTCTCCGGACGCCGGGCGCGTGAGCCGCTCAGGGCTGCGGCTGTTCCGGTTCCGGCTCCGCGATGGCCGGCAATTCCTCGCGCTCGTGAACACCGAGACGAGCGCGCTGATCACCGTCCTACGTGACGAGCCTGCAGCGCAAGGAGCGGCGGCATGAGGCATCCAGACGGCAACCCCAAGACGGCTTTCGGTGAGCAGAAGCCGCCGATGTCCGACACGCCGACGACCGCCTTGCAGGCGCTCGGCCGCGTCATGCGCCTCGGCGCCACGAAGTACGGCCGGTTCAACTGGCGCGTCCAGAACGTGTCCTCGACGGTCTACTACGACGCGGCCATGCGCCACCTGATGGCGTGGTTCGACGGCGAAGACGCCGACTACGAGAGCGGCCAGTCGCACCTGGCGCACGTCATGGCCTGCTGCGCGATCCTGATCGACGCCCGCGAGCAGGGCACGCTGAACGACAACCGCTCGCCGGCCCTGACGACGCGGGAATTCGAGACCGACTTCTCGGCGCTGGCGGGGGAGTTGGCGGAATGACCTTCATCATCGACACCGGCGTCTCGCGCCCGGACGCCGCCAGCATCCTGCGCATCGACCGCTCCGAGGCGGTCGTCGACGGCGTGCTCGACGCCCTGCCGCCAAACCCGACACAGGAGCAATTCGACGCGGGGCTGCTCGCCGCCATCCTCGGCGAACTCCGCACGCCGCGCATCCTCGAAACCGCACGCGCCGCGTTCCTGCGGTTCCTGCCGCTGGCGACGCGCCTCGCACAAACCGACCCGGCCGCGTTCGACGAGATCATCGTCGCCTACGCCGAGCTGACCACCGAACTCCCCGTCGACCGATCCGAGGCGATCGCACGGCGGAAGGCATCCGCGGGCATCCGCTGATCCGCTGCCGGGGCGGCTCCCCCGGCTCAACCGTCGCGCTGCGACATCGAAGAAAGCGACTGAAATGTCTGGATTTGCGATTGATACCGGCTCAAGCGACAGCTCGCAGGGCCCCTGGATTTCATGGACCTCGAACGGCTCGGCCGAGAAGGGCTTCGCGCCGCGCAAGTGGGTGCTGCGCGACAAGGACGACAACGGCGAGAAGGCCGAGAGCATCGTTCCCGCCTTCGAGGCCGGATGCGTGATGGACCTCGACAGCCTCAAGCTCGGCTGGGAGAAGGACGGCGCGAAGGGCATGGCCCCGGAGCGCCGCTGGAACCCGTCGATTTCTCAGGCGACGCCGCGTCCCGACGAGTCGAAGAAGCCCTCCGGCGCCTTCGCATGGTCGCGCGCCCTCACCGTTCGCTGCGCCATCGGCGGCGGCCGGGCGGCGACATGGGAGCAGGGCAGCTTCGCCGCGTACGAGGCGTTCACGAAGCTCTCCAAGCAGATCATGGCGCAGTATCCGGGCGACAACACCCTGCCGCTCGTCAAGCAGACCAGCGTCGAAAAGCGCGACCTGCCGAACGGGACCGCCAACATCCCGATCCTGGAGATCGTGAAGTGGGTGCCCCGGCCGGACTGCCTCAAGGCCGACGCCCCGAAGATCGCGACCGAGCCGGCCCCCACGCCGCAGCCGGCCAAGGCCGCCGCGCCCGAGCCCACGCCGGAACCGGCTTACTCCAGCGACGAGTTCTGAGGTCAGCGGCGGCGCAGCCGATCAGAACCGCGCCGCCTACCGGCTGAAGCTCTCACACAACACCCGGCGCGGCCTACGGGCCGCGGCGCCTACGACGCACCAGAACCGCCGGGGACGCAATGGTGGCTCAGACCAATCTACAGCCCGACGTCGAGCAGATCGAAGCGCATCTTCGGCACATCACCCGGCGATGGGGCGAACTCGCCCAGTCGGTCATGCTCGAGATCGTCCTGCTGACCGACGACGACACCGCCGTGGTGAAAGACGTGCGGCACTACCCACCCGCCGACGTCGGCGAGGCCGCGGCGCACATCGCCGCGATGAACCAGTATCACATGAACGCCTACGCGGTCGTGAACCCCCTCGACGCGGCGAACATGCCGCCCATGAACAAGCGCGCGAAGAAAGAGAACATCGTCGCGAGCTTCTTTCATTGGGCTGACGCCGACACCGCCGAAGCCGCCGACAACATCAAGCGGCTGATCTCGCCGCGCAGCACGTTCTACGTCATGACCGGCACACAGCCGAGCCAGCGCCCGCATGTCTATTGGGAATTGGAGACGCCAGCGCAGAACCTCCCGGCATGGGAGGCGATCCAGTATTCGATCTCCCGCGCCCTCAAGACCGACGACGTCAGCGACGCGCCGCGCATCATGCGTCTCGCTGGAACGATCAACTGGCCGAAGCCGAAGAAACGCGCCAAGGGCTATGTCGCCGAACTGACGACGCTGCGCATATTCACCGAGGACGAGCGCCCGCGCGTGTCGTCGGAGCAGATGGCCCGCGCGTTCCCTCACGTCGAGCGCGGAAGCCGCCGGCACGATCACGGCGAAGGGCTCCACATCGACACAGGCTTCGAAGGGAAGTCGATCGAGGAATACGCCGACTTCCTGCGCCAGGCGAGCACGGACGGCGAGAAGCACTACGGCGTGCGCGGCATCACCGCGGCGATGGCCGGGGCCGGCGTCCCACGCGCCTTCTGCGAAGCAGTCGTCCGACTGCATTGCCCCGTCTGGGACCACAATATCGAAGGGCTCGTCGACAGCGCCTACAGCAAGTACTACCGCCCCGGCGGACGCGACCCGTACGAGCACGAAAAGCGGGAGGCCGAGGCCAGCGCCAAGGCCGCCGAGGACGGCAGCAGCGGCGCAGCAGAGGACACGGCCGAGCCCGGCCGCGACCTATCGCCCGTCGACATCTGGGGCGTATTCCCCGCGCCGACGCTGCCGCGCGGGCTACTGCCGAAGGTGATCGAGGATTTCGCCTTCATCCAGGGCGAGCAGATGGGCGCAGACCCCGGCGGGCTCGCCGCGGCGGCCCTGTGCGTCTGCGCCGCCGCCATCCCCGATGACGTCAAGATCCGGGTCAAGCGGTATGACGAATGGCACGAAAGCGCCCGGCTGTGGGTCGCGCTCGTCGGTGACCCGTCAACGAAGAAGTCACCGATGCTCAGCGCGGCCGAGCGCCCGCTGCGCGCCATCGACGCCAACCTGTACCGCGACTTCATCCGCAAGAAAGCCGACTACGACGCGCTGAAGAAGGACGAGAAGGCCGGAGCCGAACGCCCGAGACAGGTCCGCAAGCGGCTCGAGGACACGACGATAGAGGCGGCGCAGGAGGTCATGGCGGACAGCCCTGACGGGCTGTTGGTCGTGCAGGACGAGCTGTCGGGCTGGTTCGGCGGCATGGACCGCTATACCAACGGCAAGGGTAGGGATCGCAGCTTCTGGCTCCAGGCGTTCAACGGCGGCGTCTACGCCGTCAACCGCGTCGGCCGCGGCGCCGGCATGATCAACAACCTCAGCGCCTGCGTGCTGGGCGGCATCCAGCCCGAACCAATCCGCAGCATCGTCGCCGACGCCAACGACGACGGCCTGATTCAACGGCTGTTTCCGATCGTCCTGCGCCCGGCTCGCCTCGGCAGCGAGGACGCCCCGCTGACCGACGCAGCACGGGCCTACAGCGAGCTTGTGACGGCCCTGACGCGGGCCGAGGTGGATCGCCCGCCCGGCTTCATCGACGTCGGCTACAAGGCGCGCCTGATCTTCTCCGAAGGGGCGCAGCGCATACGACGCGAACTCGAGGAAAAGCACCTCGGGTTGATGGCGGTTGAGTGCGTCAGTCGCAAGCTGGCCGCCCACGTCGGCAAGTACGACGGCCTGTTCGCCCGGCTCTGCGTGACGTTCCACGCCGCCGAGCACGCCCATGCCGGCTTCCTGCCGACGATGGTGGCGGAGGACACGGCCCGGCGCGCTGCCGACTTCCTGCACGGGTTCCTGCTGCGACATGCCCTGGCCTTCTACAACGGCGTGCTGAACCTCAGCGACGACCACGACCGGCTCAAATCGCTCGCCGGATACATCCTCTCGCACAAGCTGGAGACGGTCTCGGCGCGAGACGTCGTGCGCGGTGACGGCGCGATGCGGAAGCTCACGCGGCCCGAGATCGTGAAGCTGTTCGAGCAGCTCGAAGCCCTCGGCTGGGTATCGCCGCAGCCCACATCGACGCGCGTGAACGCCGCGCCGGTATGGGTCGTGAACCCCGAGGTGCACCGCCTGTTCGCCGAACGCGGCGCGTCCGAAGCGGCGAGGCGGGCTGAGGCGGCAAGGCAAATCGCAGCAGGAAAGGCTGGTCATGCCCTCTGACGAAAACACGGGTTTCCTTACGACATTTGCGACAGTTTCGGCATTTGTCGCAAATGTCGTAAGAGATCGCGGATTGGTTGCGGCCGGCGCGCCAGATCGCGCTTGGGTTGCGATCTGTCGCAAATGTCGTAAGGGCGCTCCTACGACAAATGCGACACTTCCGGGCAATCTGTCGCAAATGTCGTACACGCGTACGAGATTTAGAGTTTATAAAGGGCTCTCCTCCTTTTTCTCTCTCCCCGCGCGTACGTGTACGACAAATGCGACAGATTGCCGGAGGGCGGTCTGATGCGGTCGCTAGTGGTCACGCACCCCGGATACCGCGACTGGCGCATCACGCTTACGGGAGACGGGCTCGCCCCGGTCGAGGTTGCGCGGGCGACGTCCGCGCGGCGCGCCTGGGCTGCGCTGCCGAAGCTGCAACACGAACACGGCGCCGGGCGCGTCATTGACGGCCGTGAGGACATGGTCCGTAGAAAGGCGGACTTCGAGGCGAGGGTCCGGCCATGACCGCCCCCAAGCGCCGCCCCCGCCACGACCGCATCCTCGCGCCGAAGACGTCGCCGGAGGAAATGGCGGCCAGCTACGCCGTCGCCCCGTTCGACCGCCGCGCCCGGCTTGCTGACGAGACATGGGGCGCGGACCGGCTGCCCGAACTCGTCAGCCCCGAGACGGCGCGGAAGTTCGGATCGGCCATCGCCCGGCTCAACGCTGCGCTCGACGCGAACGACGTCGCCCAGGTCGCGCACATGGCGGCCGTCTGCATCCGCGGCTTCGACGCGATGGACGCCGAGGCGCGCCAGATCGGCCACGTCCCGCCGGATGGCCGCGTCGTCGAGGCCGAGATCGACGGCCATCGCTTCGGCGTCCTGCTCGACGACGCCGACTGGCCCATCGTGGAGCGGACCCGGCCGGGGCTGCGCTGCTACACGCTCCGCGAAGTCAGCCTCGCCCTGCGCGATCTCGACGCGAAGATCGCCCCGGTCAAGGACGCGTTCCCCGGCGCCGAGATCGTCCGCATCGGCAAGACGCGATCCAGCCGCTCCAGCGAGCCGCCGAACGATCCGATCGACTTCGGCCTCACCGCCGATCCAGAAACCGAGGAGCCCTTCTAATGCCCGCCCTCCGCATCCTCACCGCCGACGAGTGCCGCGCCGCTCCGGAATGGACCGGCCTGCGCTCCATCCCGCTGTCCGGCCGGCCGCGCACGGCGGTCGCCATCTCGCACGTCCCCGCGCGTCAGAGCATCCCGTCCGACGAGTCGCGCGCCCGCACGGCATGGTCAGAGCGCGAGAACGCCATCTTGCGCGAGCTGCATGACCTGGGCGCGCCTGCGCGGCAGATCGCGGCGCATCTCCCCGGCCGGACGAGCGGTGCGACCGAGCGGCAGGCGGACAAGCTGGGCCTGCGCTGGGGCGCGACGCGGGAACCGCTGCCCGACCACGCCATCAGGGCCGCGCTGCGGTGGATCGCGGAGAGGGCGCGGTGATGGAGGGGGTCATTGGTCTGGGCAGCGGGATTCTGATCGGGATGGTGTTCGGGGTCATGCTCGCCGCGTCGGCCCAAATTCGGATGGACAGCGCAATCGCCGAGCGCGGCTTCACGACCATCGACGGCCAGCTCTACGTCCTGCGCCCCGCGACCGCGGAGGAACGGCCGTGAGCGGCGATGCCGACTTCGGCCCGTGGGTCGCCCATGACGGCCTTGGCCAGCCTGTCCCGACCGGAACCCTCGTCCAGGGCCAGGACCGCGACGGCCAGATCAAGACGTGGGCCGCGGGGACGGTCCGCACCCCGCCCCGCGTCGGCCGGATGCCTGGCGTCAACCTCTGGGCGTGGGCCATGCGCGACCCCGAGCCGCAGGACGTGATGCGCTATCGCGTCCGCCAGTATCGCGCCGCCGAGGCGCTGCTCAAAGCCTGCAACCCGCATCGTGAACTGGAGGGCGCATGATGGCCATGGACCGCGAGAACAGGTCGTTTTCGTTTGCCGAATGGGACGCCGAAATCGCCCGCCTCTGGCGCAAGCTCGCGAAGGCCAAGCGCAGGGCCGACAAGCTTCGTCGGCAGCGCGACGAGGCGCGGGCGGTTGCCGCAGATCGGGACCGTGAATGGCCGCCGTTCGATCTGGGGCCGGTGCGGGCTGGTCGGGCATCGGCAAACAGCGTCCGGGAGGCGCGCGGGCTCCCGGGGCTGCCTAGCGCCGCGCAGGAGCCCGCCACAGCGCCATCTGCGTCCGGTCCGGTATCCGACAGCCCCAAACCCGAGATCGCCGTGTACGGCCCGCTCCGTGGCGCTGAGGCATATCCCGATTTCGCGGACGGAGAGCGGAATGACAGGTGGTCGCATCATGCAGAATAGGTCGACGGCGGTCATGAACCGCAGGGCGGAGCCCCACGACAGCCTGGATTTCTTCCCCACCCCGCCCTGGGCGACACGGGCGCTCTGCGGCTGGCTCGATCGCCGCTGTCAGCTCGACGTGCGGACGGTGTGGGAGCCCGCCTGCGGCGCCGGCGACATGGCGCGGCCGCTGGGCGAGTTTTTCCAGGACGTGCTGGCGAGCGACGTGCATGACTACGGGTTCGGTCGGGTAGATGATTTCCTGCTCCCCGGCGCGCGTGGCTGGGCCGGCCGCCCCCAGTGGATCATCACCAATCCACCCTTCCGGCTGGCCGAAGAGTTCGTTGCGCGGGCCTGCGAGGCCGCCGAGGAAGGCGTCGCCGTTCTGGTGCGAACCTCTTTCCTCGAGAGCGTCGGCCGCTACCGCGACCTGTTCTCACGCAATCCGCCGAGCTGGGTTCTGCAGTTCACAGAGCGCGTGCCGATGCACAAGGGGCGGCTGACGGCCACAGGGTCGACCGCCACCGCCTATTGCTGGCTCGTCTGGATCAAGGGCGAGCCCGGCGTGCGCTTCGACTGGCTCGGCCCGTGCCGCAAGCAACTCGAGCGCCCAGGAGACTATCCCGATTTCGCGCAGGGAGAGCAGCCGTGAGCTTCAAAGTCGGAGATCGAGTTCGCATCCGCCGTGAGTTGGCGGATGGCTACATCCAGCCTCTCCGCGGATGGGCAGAGAGGGGGCGCAAAGCCACAATCCTTCGGTCGGGGAGTTGGCCGTACGGTTCGCCATCGTGGCTCCTCCGCTTCGACACGGCGCGCCCGCCAAAGTGGCCGGAGGGCTACGAGCGCACGTTTCGCCCTGACGAGATCGAGCTGATCGAGGGCGACCAGCCGTGAGTCCCGAGCGCGCCCTCTGGTCCGCCGTGATCAACCAGGCCATCATCGACGCCCTCGCCCCGGCGACCGACATCGAAAGCCGCCGTGCGCACCTGTCCGCCGTGCGGTGGTTCCGTCATCCGGGCCGTGACTTCCGCCTGGCCTGCGCCTGCGCCGGGGTGGACCCGGATGCCGTCTCCGCCAAGGTCACGGCCGCCCTCTCCGACCCCGCCAAGGCCCGCGATCTGATCGCCCGCATGTACGCAGGCGGCGGGCACGGCCGGAGCGCGCTCGTCAACGACGTCCGTGGCGCACGCAAGAGGAATACCGCATGACCAAGCCCACCGTTCCTAACTTCGGCCCATGGGTGCACCACGACGGCGTGAACGTCCCGAGCGATGAAGCCGTCGTGCTGGTGCAGGCGTATGACGGCTCGATCGAGGTCGGCACGGCAAAGGATTTCGGGCCGCACTGGCGATGGCGAGAGCGGGGCGCTTTCTGGTGGCGGCGCCCGGTGTGCTTCAACGATCGCGCGTCGCCCATCATCAAGTATCGCGTCCTGATCGCTCCCGCCCCATCCCGCCCCAGCATCAAGGACGCGAAATGACAAAGGCCCGCACCAAAGGCGCGAAGCGCGAAGCCAAGCGCCGTGGCCGCCCGCCCAAGGAAGGCGTCGTCCGCGAGCCCAGCGGGCGCGTCAGCCGCAACCCCGAGGCCACCATCGAGCGAAAGGACAAGGCGATGAAACCCGCCATCGAAGCCCGCTGCCGCCAGGCCGGCATGGACCCCGACGTCATCCGCCGCACTCTCGGCAAGGCCGCCGCCGACAAGGTGCTCGCCGCCGCCGCCGACTACGTCCGCCAGCCGTGGGCAGGGTGCATCGCCGGCCGCCGCATCGCCGGCGAGGACGACGTCGCCGAGCTGTGGCAGGTGATCAGCGCTATCCGCGCCACTCGCCGCGCGTACCTGACCGCCATCAACGCTCCGGCCGACTATGGGGCAACCGCCTCCCTGCCCGTGTCCACCGATACGCTAACGGGCGATGCGGCCATCGACGTCTCCAAGCGCACGGTCGATCTCCGCAGCGAGGAAGAGCGCGCCCATGACGCGCGCCGCCGCTGGTGCGATCTGCTCAACGCCATGCAAGCCCCGAGCAAGGACGAGCGCGGCTTCCAGGGGTTGATCATGGCCGTCGTCATCAATGACGCCGAGGTCGCCGGCCCGCTCCCCCACGCGCTGCGTCACATTGCCAAGCGCATGGGCTGGGAGTTCGGGAAGGCGAGCTAGGCCGTGATCAGACCAGGTCATCGACTGCGACCCCAAGCGCAGCGGCCAGTCTCTTCATGGTCGCGACCGAGCCCTGTCGGCGGCCACTCTCGATGTCCAGAACTTGGATGCGGTTAACGCCGGAGGCGGCAGCAAGGGCCGCGCCGCTCATGCCGCGAAGCTCGCGGAAGGCGCGGACAGGGCTCTCGCCATCCAGGATGCGCTTCACAACGTCGGCCGGGACGAGCTCATCATCGCCGGACGCAAGGCGGGCCATCGCGCGGTCGAACGCCTCGATATCCGCGGGAGCGTCACGGGCGGCAAGCAGAGCCTCGTACTCGGCGCGAGAGATGGTCACAGTGTCGGACATGGCGTTCTCCTTTTGTCAGTCGTAAACCCCGCCGCGCGGGCCAATGTCGATCACGTCCAACACTTCGCCCGCATCGGTCATGATGACCCGGAACTCACCGACACGCAGGCGAATGCCGTCGCGCCCCTGAAGCTTGGTGACCTTGTTCGCCAGAGAGGCCGGGTCGGAAGCGTACTGGTCGATCTTGGCGACGATCAGCTTCGCCGTGTTCGCCGGCATGCGGCGGAGGGCTTTCAGCGAGGCCTTGGTGTAAGCGATCCGTTTCATGTCTTATATGTAGCACATGGCTACACCTGTAGTCAACAGCGACAACGGCGGCAGAGCGCAAAGGCGGGTGAGAAAGTGCTTGATGCGGGCGTCCATTTCCGCCATTGTCAACGAAACGAATTGCGCCCGCCGGAGAAATCCCGCGGGTTTTCGCGTCCCAGCCCTCTGGTAAAGGACGCCAGCCATGCACAACCGAGCACAGCGCCGCCACGACCTTGCCCGCATGAAGGCGAAGGCCCGCAAGGTCTACCCGCACGATCAGCAGGCCAAGCAGGCGAACCATCTGGCCGTCTGCTCGTGCCGTTCCTGCGGCAACCCCCGTCGATATTGGGGCGACATCACCGCGCAGGAGCGCAGGGCGCTTGCGGCGCATCGCGACCACTGAGCCTTCCAGATCCTCGGAAGTTCCGCTAATGTTCCGGCATGCGCTGGACCAGACGCCCGACCGCGATCGACGGGGGAAATCATCCCAGATGACTGGGTCGTCCTCTGCAACGGGAACGAGGTCGGCCGCGTCTACTATGCCGTCAACCAGCCGCCGCCCCGTTCATGGGCGTGGGGGTCCTGGGCAGCAACGTGCAGGAGCGGCGGCGCCGATAGCCTGGACGATGCGCTCGATCGGGTCAGGCAAGCCGTCCTCGCCTCTTCCGGGGTGATCCTTGGCGGCAAGCATGCGGGGAAGCGATTGTGGTGAACGCATGGGCTATGGAGTACGGCAGCCGGTGAGCGTCATGCCCGCATCGCCGCCTGACGGAGCGCCTACGCCGCCGAGGGCGGTGAGCGCGATCAAGATCGCCGACTGCTGGGTGACCAACCGGGGCCCGGCAGCCCATATCGCCAAGTCCTGCGCTTACTGCGGCACGACACGCGCCGCCGGCTCTCGCTGCGGTAGCTGTGGCGCGCCTGCCTAGCGAGCGCATCCGGGGCAGGCGAGCCGTCGAGTTGCGCCGCCGTCGCCTTGAGGCCGAGCCGCTGTGCCGAGACTGCGCAGCCCGAGGCCGTGTCACTGCCGCAACCGTGCCCGACCACATCGTCCCGCTGGACAAGGGCGGCATCGAGGACGGGCTGGTGCGCAGTCCTAATATCCAGAACTTGTGTCAGTCATGTCACGACAAAAAAACGCGACGCGATTTCGGATGGCGGCCGTCAAGGCCCAAAATATCCCTAGACGGCTGGCCTATAGAGGACTGATGCTGTAAGTTTAGCGGGCCGAATAGGTGTTCCACCACCGTATCCGGCCCTGACCAAGTTGACCGTAGGAGGGTCAAGCAATGGCTAAGCCGACTTTACGTGCGCGAGCGACTGTCTGCAATGTCGACGGCTGCGGTCGGGCGACCCGCACAGCGACGGCGAGTATGTGCGAGAAGCACTATTATCAGGTGCGGCGCAACGGATACGTTGGACCAAAGGTCAGGCCGCGCACGATAGCGCACTCACATGGGTATGTTCTCCGCGCCAATCCGGGCCACCCAATGTCCCGAGGATACCGGGGCTACGAGCATAGGCAGGTCTACTACGACCTGCATGGAGAGGGGCCGTTCTCCTGCCACTGGTGCGGCGCTGTGGTGGCGTGGGGCGACATGCACGTCGACCACCTAGACGACGACAAGACAAACAACGAGGCGAAAAATCTCGCTGCATCTTGCGCGACCTGCAATCAGCAGCGCGGCTCGTGGAAGATGAAACGCTGGGCAAGGGAGAACAGGTCTAGCCTCGTTACCTGGGACGGCGAGACCTTGCCCGTGGGTGATTGGGCCGACCGGTTCGGGATTCACCCCAACAGTATGAAGCGCAGGCTCCGGCTGTGGCCCATAGAGAGGGCTATGACTGAGCCGAGAGGCAAGTTTGGGCCCAAGTGATGCGCTGGCCTGTCGAGTGACGGGGCGGGGGGCGGTTTTCGATTTGAGGCCGCTCGAACAGGAAACCGGCGCGTTCAGTCAAATCTATTGCTAACACAGGAATCGCTTGATGACGCGGAAACTGCGGATCGACAGCACGGCCGAGGCGGTGCGGGTGGCGCAGGCTGCGGCCCGGCCGATTGAGCCGCCGAGCAACGTCCCGCTGGACGCCGGCGACCTGCCGTTCTTCGCGAGCGTGCTTGCCGAGTTCGCGCGTTCGGAGTGGACGGCGCATCAGCTCGAGTTGGCGGCGATGCTGGCGCGGGACATGGCCGACCGGGAGAAGGCGCAGCGGATGCTTCGTCTCGAAAGCGAGGTCGTGACGACGCCGAAAGGACACCTGGCGGTCAACCCGCTTCGGACGGTAGTCCAGACCCTTGCCGGGTCGATCAATGCTGGTCGTCGGTCTTTGTCGCTGCACGCGCGCGCGCAGGAAGGCGAAGCGCGGGATGTCGCCAAGCGCCGGGGCGGGGCGAAGGGGATCGAGGCGGATGTGGACGGGGCGGGCGACGATCTTCTGGCGCGGCCGATCTAGTCTTGCTCCCTGACAATGTGAGGGCCGCGATCAAATGCGGCCCCATACCGCGAATGAGGGACTGGCGGTCGATGCCGTCGCGGGCGTGGACGCGCGCCGAGCGGAACATGGCCTTCTGCGAAAAGTATCTTCGGGTGCCGGAGGGCGATCTTGTCGGCCAGTCGGTGCGGCTCGCGGCCTTCCAGGAGGCGTTCTTTTACTCAGTCTATGACAACGACGTTCTAACCCGCCGCGCCGTCGCGTCGATGGCTAGGAAGAACGCAAAGACTGCGACGATCTCGATGATGGTGCTGATCCACACGGTTGGCCCAGAGGCGCGGCAGAATAGCCGGATTGCGTCAGGCGCGCGTTCGCGCAAGCAGGCGGCTGAGGTGTTCAACTACGCAAGCAAGATGGCGATGCTTTCGCCTGATCTGCGGAAGGTGATCCGGGTCGTTCCGTCCAGCAAGAAGCTGGTCGGGCTTCTCATGAACGTGGAATACGAGGCGCTTTCGGCGGAGGGAGCTACGGCGCACGGCGGCAGTTACGTGGTCGCCATCCTCGACGAGGCCGGACAGGTGAAAGGCCCGAGCGACGAGTTCTTCGACGCGATCATCACCAGCCAAGGCGCTTACGACGAAGCGGTCCTGTTCGTGATCTCGACGCAGGCTCCAAGCGACGCCGACTTCATGTCGGTCATGATCGATGATGCGATTGTGTCGCAAGACCCGGCGACGGTGTGCCACGTCTACGCAGCGCCCGAAGAATGTGACCTACTGGACGAGAAGGCTTGGGAAGCCGCCAATCCCGCGCTTGGCCTGTTCCGGTCCAGACGCGATCTCGAAGAGGAAATGAAGCAGGCGTCGCGTTTGCCGAGCGCGGAGGCTCGAGCGCGGCAGCTATTCCTCAATCAGCGGATCGACGCTTCGGCGCCGTTCGTCTCGAAATCCATCTGGCAGGCTTGCGGCGGCCCGGTCTCTGAGTTCGACGGCCGGCCAGTGTTCTGCGGCCTTGACCTGTCGAGCGTGTCGGACCTGACGGCGTTCGTCGCGCTGGCGCCGATCGGCGACGAGTGGCATGTGCGGCCGACGTTCTGGCTTCCCGAGAAGGGCTTGCGCGAGAAGGCCCGAGCCGACCGGGTGCCGTATGACGTCTGGGCGCGCGATGGCTGGCTGGAGACGACGCCGGGGCCGGCCATCGACTATCGCTTCGTGGCGGCGTTCCTGCGCGGGTTCTGCGATGAGCACGACGTGCGCAAGATCGCGTTCGACCGCTGGGGCTACCGGCATCTGAAGCCGCTACTGGCCGACGCAGGCTTCACGGACGATCAGCTAGAGGGCGACGACGCGCTGTTCGAGCCGTTCGGGCAGGGGTTCCAGAGCATGAGCCCGGCGCTGTTGGCGCTGGAATCGAAGCTGCTGGGCAGGACGATCGTTCACGGCAATCACCCGGTGCTTTCGATGTGCGCCGGCAATGCGACGGTGAAGTCTGATCCGTCCGGCAACCGCAAGCTCGACAAGTCGCGCTCGCGCGGCCGGATCGACGGCATGGTGGCGCTCGCGATGGCGGACAGCGTCGCCGGAACCTGGGCGGGCGACACAGCGTCCCCGAAGAAATTCCAGCTGCTGGTCTTCGGCTAGGCCGAAAGGATACCCTATGAACCGAGCGTATTCGCTCATCGAGGTTAAGAGCCTCGATGACAGCAAGCGTGTGTTTTCTGGCTGGGCGACGACTCCCGAACCGGACCGCATGCTCGACACGATCAACCCGCTGGGCGCGAAGTTCGCGAACCCTCTCGTTCTGCTGCATCAGCATGACAGCGACCGGCCGATCGGGCGCGTGACGTTCAAGAAGCCGACCGCCAAGGGCATCGAGTTCGAGGCGGAAATCCCCGTTATCGACGAGCCCGGCCCGCTGAAGGACCGCGTCGACACGGCTTGGGGCGAGCTGAAGCACGGGCTCGTGCGTGCGGTCAGCATCGGCTTCCGCTCGATGAAGCATGCGCACCGCCAGGACGGCGGTATCGACTTCGACGAGGTCGAGATCGTCGAGCTCAGCACCGTGAGCGTCCCCGCGAACGCGCGGGCGATCATTCACACGGTCAAGGCGATCGACCGCGAGGCTCGCGGCGTCCTGACCGAACAGAAATCCATCGTCTCCGAGCAGAGGGCCGCGTCTGGCCGCTCCGAGGCGAAGGCCACCCCCGCCGCGTCTGGCGACCGAAAGAAACCTGTCGTCACGAAAGGACAGACGATGGCGAAGAAATCCACGGCGGATCAGATTGCCGAGTGGCAGTCGACCCGCGAGCAGAAGTCGGCCGACATGGCCGAGATCATGGCGAAGTCGAACGAGGGCGAGACCCTGGATTCGGCGGATCAGGAAGCGTTCGACGCTCTCGAGACCGAGATCGAGCAGATCGACGGCCACATCAAGCGGCTGAAGGTGCTGCAGAAGGCGGCGGTCGAGACCGCGAAGGACGTCCGGGCCGACCCGCGCAACGTGGCCGGGGCCGATGGTCGCGCTCCCGTGTCGGTGAAGGCGCCCGAGCCCGAGGCGGGCATCCGCTTCGCGCGCTTCGCGAAGTGCCTCGGCATCGCCCACAAGTCGCACCGCGACCCGGTGGCGATCGCGACCGAGCTGTACGGCGAGCGTGACCCGAAGATGGTCACGGCGGTCAAGGCGGCGGTGATCGCGTCGAACACCACGACCGACGCGGCGCTGATCGGCAACGAGGGCGGCTGGGCTGATTTCGTCGAGTACCTGCGCCCCCGCACGATCCTCGGCCGGTTCGGGCAGAACGGCATTCCGGGCGTGACCCGCATCCCGTTCCGCGTCCCGCTGATCACCGAGGCGACCGAGAGCGCGGCCTACTGGGTCGGCGAGGGCAAGCCCAAGCCGCTGACCAAGGCGAGCTGGATCCGCACCGAGATGGCGCCGCTGAAGGTGGCGACGATCTCCGTGGCGACCATGGAGCAGCTTCGCGACAGTTCGCCCTCGGGCGAGGCGCTGATCCGCGACAGCCTGGTGAACGCCATCGCCAAGCGGCAGGACCAGTCGTTCATCGACCCGACCAACTCGGGCTCGGCGGGCGTCTCCCCGGCGTCGATCACCAACGGCCTGAGCGGCAATGCGTTCGCCTCGGGCGGTCAGGACATCGACGCGATCGACGCCGACGCGCAGGCGGCCATCGGCAAGTTCATCGCCGCGAACAACGACCTCAGCTCCGGCGTGTGGGTCATGTCGGCGCTGACGGCGCTCTATCTGTCCGGGCTGAAGAACGCCCTCGGCCAGAAGGAGTATCCGGGCCTGACGATGAACGGCGGCGTCTTCTTCGGCCTGCCGGTCATCACCTCGCAGTATGTCGGCGAGTATGTCGCGCTGATCAACGCCGCGGACATCTACGTCGGCGACGAGGGCGGCGTGACGATCGACATCTCCACCGAGGCGTCGCTTCAGATGATGGACAACCCGACCAACGACACCGTGTCGGCGACGCCGGTGGCGACCGATCTCGTCTCGCTCTGGCAGACGAACTCGGTCGGTTTCCTGGCCGAGCGCACCGTCAACTGGATGCGTCGCCGCCCGACCGCGGTCGCGCTGATCACCGGCGTGACCTGGGGCATCGGCGCCTCCTGATCCTGAGCGGGGCGGTTTCGGCCGCCCCGTCCACCACGCGGAAGGATACGCGCGATGAAGAAACGGCTGACCGCGATCAAGTCGTTCCGTTACAGCACGCGGGCGATCCGCGCCGGCGACGTTTTCGATATCGGCGCGCGCGATGCGAAGGTGCTGATCGCTCTTGGCCGTGCGGTTCGCTATGCCGAGCGCGAGCCTGCCGTCGTGCCGCCGCCGCCTGCCGGTCTCGTCGTGACGCCGCGTGACGCGCTGCTCGAGCGCGCGAAGTCGGTCGGGCTCACGCTGGACAAGCGGTGGAGCGACGCGACGCTGGCGAAGCGGATCGAGGAAGCCGAGGCGGCCTCCTGAGCATGGCTCACGCGAGCGAGCGTATGGTCACCAACCTGGGCGACGTGCCTGCGGGCATGACCTTCGCCGAGGCGACGTTCGCCATGCGTCCGCAGCGGAAATACCAGATCAACCCGCAGCATCGGTCGGGGCGGCTGACGATCTGCGAGACGATGCGCGAGATTCACCGGCAGGCCGAGGCGCTGCCAGAGCCGCAGCGGCGGCTGTTTCAGGATCTGGCGTGGGCCGGGTTCTCCTATGGAAAAGCGATGAATGCGCGCATGGTCGAGTTGCGCGGGATGGTCGAGGCGCTAGGCGGTCAGCCTTGACCCTGCGCATCCTCTGTTGGTTGTGGTCACAACCCGGCGGCAGGACCGCCTACACGGCCGGACACGTTAACATCTTCGCGGCGCAAGTGCGTCGTCACCTGACCTTACCCCACACTCTCGCCTGCGTGACCGACACGCCATTGGGCATCGACCCCAGCGTGGAGATCATAGCACCGCCTGGGGACTTCGTGGGCATCGAAACGCCGACGTGGAGCGGCCCGCTGCCCAACTGCTTCCGCCGGCTGGCGCTCTGGCGTCGCGACGCGGCCGAGGTGTTCGGCGGCGAGCGGATCGTCTCGATGGACGTGGATTGCGTCATCGCGGGCTCGCTCGATTCGCTACTGGACCGGCCCGAGGACGTGGTGCTCTACGCGGGCACAAATGCGGCGCGGCCCTACAACGGGTCGATGCAGATGCTGACGGCCGGGGCGAGGCCGCAGGTATACGAGCGTTTCAGCGAGGCCGAGGCGATCGTCGCGGGGGCGCGGTTTCTTGGCTCGGATCAGAGCTGGCTAAGCCATGTCCTGGGTTGGGGCGAGGCGACGTGGACGGCGGCCGATGGCGTCGCGTGGTGGGGCAGCCGCTACAACGACGATTTGCGCGTCATGTTCTTTCCCGGCCAGCCGAAGCCTTGGGGCCTGGTCGGACTGAGCGGCTGGGTGACGGATCACTACCGCGGCGATGAGGGCGGGCGATGCCTGATCCTGAGCGCGGGCCCGACGCTGTGGCGAGACGTTGCGGCGGCAGGCCCGACTGACGCGGTGATCGCGCTGCCCGAGGCGGCGGCGCATTGGCCCGGCCCGATCCGCGAGACCGTCTCTGACGAGCGCGAGGCCGAGGCTGCGGCCCGAATGCACGGCTTTGCCGAAATCATCTGGTGCGGAAGGATGCACGATGGCTCTGAAGGTTCCGCGCAACCCGCAGTCGGGATCGCCTCCGGGGCAGTTCCGTAGCGTCACGCCGTCCGATGGCTCCGACCTCCCGGAGCGGGAGTGCGGCGCGCTGACGTGCCTTGTCGCGGGTAGTGCGAGCGTGATCGGCGCGCACGACACTGACGCCGTTACGGTCGCCCTGGTTCCGGGCGGCTGGCTGCCCGGACGGTTTCGGCGTGTCCGGGCGACCGGCACGACAGCGACCGGGATCGTGGCGGCCTACTGATGCGCCTTTTCGGCCTGACCATCACCCGGACGCGCGAGGAAAAGGCGCTGTCGCCTGTTCCGTCGTCGGGCGGCTGGTGGAGGGTCATCAGCGAGGCGGCACCGGGGAATTGGCAGCGCAACATCGAGGTGCGGCAGGCCGACGTTCTGGCGAACCCGACCGTGTTCTCGTGCATCAGCCGGATCGCGACGGACATCGCCAAGCTGCGACTGCGGTTGGTCGAGCTCGACAAGGCCGCCGCGATCTGGGTCGAGACCGAGAGCCCGGCATACTCGCCGGTGCTCAGGAAACCGAACCACTTCCAGACGCGGATCGAGTTCATCGCGTCGTGGATGATGAGCAAGCTCGCGTTCGGCAACGCCTACGTGCTCAAGGTGAGGGACGCGCGCGGCGTCGTGGTGGGCCTCTACGTGCTGAACCCGAGCCGGGTGAAGGTGCTGGTCTCCGAAAACGGCGACGTGTTCTACGAGCTTTCGCAGGACCATCTGGCCGATATCCAGCAGACGCAGATCGTCGTGCCCGCGCGGGAGATCATCCACGACCGGATGAACGCGCTGTTTCACCCGCTGGTCGGGCTCTCGCCCATCTACGCGGCCGGGCTCGCGGCGACGCAGGCGCAGCGCATCCAGAACAGCTCGGCGCAGTTCTTCGGCAACGGCGCGCGGCCGAGCGGCGTCCTGACCGCACCGGGCGAGATCGAGCAGGCGACGGCCGAACGGTTGAAGGCGTATTGGGAAGCTGAGTTCTCCGGGCAGAACACGGGCAAGATCGCGGTCCTGGGCGACGGCCTGAGCTATGCTCCGATGATGATGAGCAGCGTCGACGCGCAGCTGATCGAGCAATTGAAGTGGTCGGCAGAGACCATTTGCGGCTGCTTCGGCGTGCCGGCCTACCTGGTCGGCGTCGGGCAGGCCCCGCTGAACAACAACGCGCAGACGCTGCGCGAGGTCTACTACTCGCAGTGCCTGCAGATTCACATCGAGCAGATCGAGGCGCTTCTCGACGAGGGCTTGGAGATCAAGGCTCCGAAGGGCGCCGAGTTCGATCTTGACGATCTGCTGCGGATGGACGGCGCGGCGCTGGCCGAGGTCGCCAAGACGCTGGTGGGCGCGGGTGTGATGGCCCCGAACGAGGCGCGCCGCAAATTTGCGCTGCCGCCTGCAAAGGGCGGCGATGCGCCTTTCATGCAGGAGCAGAACTGGTCGCTCGAGGACCTGGCGAGCCGCGCCGCGCTTGGCGAGCAGATCAGCCAGCCTGAGCCGCCGCCCGCGTTGCCCGCGCCAGAGCCTGACGACACCGAACGCGCCATCGCAGCGATCCGGTTCAAGTATGCGGAGGCGCTGCATGTCTCTTGATGTTGACCGGCTCGCGGAAGCGATGCTGGCCGGCACTCAGGCGCTGATCGCGAAGGCGATGGCCCCGGTAATGGCCGAGAATGAGCGGCTTCGCGGCGCCAACGACGCGCTTGCGGCACGCCTTGCTGCGGTCGAGGCGCGTGAGATGCCCGAGCCGTTTGACCCGAGCGCGCTTGTGGAGGCGATCGGGTCAAAGGCGGACAAGGCCGATCTCCCTGACGTTGATGCAGCGATTGCGAAGGCGGTCGGTGGCATCTCTATCCCCGAGCCGATCGACGTTGCCGCGCTTCTCGCCGAGGTGAAGGCCGCAGTCCCAGCGCCGTTCGACCCAAGCGAGATCGAGGCGATGGTCGCGGCGCTTGGAGAGGCCGTGAGCGCGATCCCTGCGCCGCAGGAGGCCCCGGCACTGCCCGACGTGCCCGCGCTGGTCGCCGATGCCGTGCAGGCGGCCGTGGGGGCGCTACCGACGCCGCAGGACGGCAAGGATGCGGACCCGGCCGAGATCGAGGCGCTGAGGGCGGAGATCGCCACGGTGAAGGCGGCGATCCCGACCCTCCCCGACCCCCCCGACCTGAGCGGCTTCGCGACGAAGGCCGAGGTCGACGCCGTGCGCGAGGCCATCCCGGCGCTCCCTGAGCAGCACGACTACGCGCCCGAGATCGCGGTGCTCGCGGCCAAGGTCGACGGGATCAGGATGCCCGAAGTCGTCCACGGCAAGGATGGGTCGGGGATCGTCGAGGCGCGTCAGAACGCGGACGGCGAACTGATCCTGAAGTTGACGACGGGCGACACCATCAACGCCGGCAAGGTGCGCGGCGATGATGGGTTCGGCTTCGATGACATGTCGGTCGAGGACGGCGAGCGCGAGTTCGCCGTCGTGTTCACGAAGGGCGATCGGGTTGAGCGGTTCTCGCTGACGAAGGGCGTCATCCTCGATCGGGGCGTGTGGCGCGATGGTGCGTATCAGAAGGGCGATGGCGTGACCTGGGCGGGTTCGTTCTGGATCGCGCAGCGCGACACAGCGGACAAGCCTGAGACGAGCGACGCCTGGAGACTGGCAGTGAAGCGGGGCCGTGAAGGCAAGCCCGGTGTCACTCCGTTGCCACGGCCCGAGACGGTGAAACGATGATCGAGCCTCGGAGGATCGAGGGGCCGACCACATTCCCTGCCACGCTTGAGCAGGTGAAGTGGCACCTGCGCGTCGACCACGACAGTGACGACGATCTGCTGAGCGAAATCACGATGCCGGCAGCGCTCGGGCAGATCGAGACCAAGATTCGCCGGGCCGTGATGCCGCAGACGTGGGAGATGGCGCTGGACGCGTTCCCGTCGCGCGAGATTGCGCTGCCTTATGGGCCGCTCCTCAGCGTCGAAGCGGTGGCGTACGTCGATCAGAGCGGCGTCGAGCAGGCGCTGCCCGTCGAGGCTTACGAGATCGACAGCTACAGCAAGCCCGGCTGGGTCATTCCAACCGGCGCCTGGCCCGCGCCGATGGCGACCGCGAACTCGGTGCGTATTCGCTGGATCGCGGGAGGCGATTGCCCGCCCGAGGTCCGGCAGGCGTTCCTGCTGCTTGTTGGCCACTACTACGTCAACCGCGAGGCGGCGGGTGCGTCCATGGCTGCGATTCCGCTCGGGGTCGACGCGATGCTCGCGAACCATCGGTTCCGATTGACCCTCGCCTGAACCACCCCACGAAAGGGCATTCCCATGGCTCTGCAGCTCTCTGCGGCGGTCCGAAACGCGCGCCTCGACGCGATCGAGGCGACCATCGGCACGTCGGCCGTGCTCAAGATCCGGACCGGCTCGGCGCCGGCCAACGTCGCCGCCGCCGACAGCGGCGACGTGCTCGCGACGCTGAGCCTGCCATCCGACTGGATGGAGGCGGCCTCGAGTGGGTCGAAGGCGAAGAACGGGACGTGGCAGGACCTGTCGGCCGACGACGACGGCACGGCGGCGCACTTCCGCATCTACGCGAGCAACGGCACGACGGCGCATATGCAGGGGACGGTCGGGACGTCGGGCGCCGACCTGAACCTGTCGAGCGTCAGCTTCACTGCAGGTCAGTCGGTGACGATCACGAGCTTTACGCTGACCGAGGCGAACGCCTGAACTCAGCTGAGGCGGTGCTGACATGGTCACTGCCTCGGGAGGCACGACCGCCGATGTGACGATCGGCGGGCAGAACTACCGCGTTCATACGTTCACCGCTGGAGGCGACTTCGTCGTCTCGGCCGGCGGGCTTGTAGACGCCTGGATCGTCCCCGGCGGCGGTGCGGGTGGCGGCAACCGTGGCGGCGGTGGAGGCGCGGGTCTGCCTGTCCTGCAGACGGGCGTTTCGGTCTCTGCGGACACATACACGATCGTTGTCGGGGCGGCCGGAACTGGCGTAGCGGGGACGCGCGGCAACGCTGGCGGCAATTCGTCAGCCCTCGGCTATACGGCGGTTGGCGGCTCTGCCGGTGCTGGCGGCGGCACGGGCGTGACGATGAACTCGCTCGATGGCGGCAACACCGGCGGATCGGGCGGCGGGTCGACGGCCACGACGGTGGGGACGCCCGAGAGTGGCGGCTATGCCGGCGGCCTCGGCTTTCCGAGCGGAACATCGGGGCTTCGCACTGGTGGCGGTGGCGGCGGCGCTGGGGGCGCTGGAGTCGCTGGCGCGAGTGCGGCGCCGGGTGCGGGCGGACCGGGTATCCAGTCCGACTTTACCGGCACGACTCTGTGGTACTGCGCAGGCGGCGGCGGGGCGGGGTTCAGCAAGCTCGCTGTCGGCGGCACGGGCGGCGGCGGCGATGGCGCGTGGAACGGCACGGGCGGCGCGGGAACGGATCGGAAGAGCACACGTCTGAACTCCAGTCACCTTGTAATCTCGTATGC
>ERZ761603.625-NODE-625-length-29088-cov-42.384872_pt1 | contig 29088 bp, 27 predicted proteins | sample MGYA00511879_ERZ761603 | MGnify/ENA primary metagenome ERZ761603 (study PRJEB28899, sample SAMN02850040) | bioreactor sludge metagenome | biome: EBPR Sludge; feature: EBPR Bioreactor; material: flocular biomat | place: Australia: Thorneside Wastwater Treatment... | reverse complement strand
CGCACTGCCTCTTCCCAAGTTCTTTCAGGGGGCCGAAACATGATAGGTGGTAAGGGGATAACGTATCGTTACAAATCGCGAGCAGTCATCGGCGATATAATCGCGCATTCTGTACTGGACTACCCCATGTTTGGAATTGGACTCGGATTGCGCCGTCTTGGCCTGCTTGCCGTCAGCGCACTGGCCTTCCTGCAGACGCCGGCACAGGCCCAACTGACCATCGAAATCACCGGCGCGGGTGCCAATCGCATCCCGGTGGCGATCGCCGATTTTGGTGGCGATGCCAGCGCTTCGCGGATCGTCACCTCGGTGGTGCGCGCCGACCTTGAACGGAGTGGCCTGTTCCGCATGGTCGATACCAGCGGGGCAGCGATGACCGAGGCGTCGAGTCCGGTCTACGGGGACTGGAAAAATCGCGGAGCCGACGCGCTGGCTGCCGGCAGCATCGCCGGCAGCGACGATGGCCGGCAGGAAGCCCGTTTCCGCCTCTACGATGTGAACAAGCAGGCGCCACTGGGTGGGTCGGCTTTTGTCACCTCCAAGGCGATGCTGCGTGCCGCCGGCCATCGTATCGCGGACATCATCTACGAAAAGCTGACCGGCGAACCAGGTGTCTTCTCCACGCGCATCGCCTATGTGGTCAGGGTCAGCGCCACGCGCTACGAACTGCACATTGCCGATGCCGACGGCCAGAATGCCCAGATTGCTTTGATTTCAAAGGAGCCGATCATTTCGCCCTCCTGGTCGCCTGACGGCGGTCGTCTGGCCTATGTATCCTTCGAGAACAAGAAACCGGTCGTCTATGTGCACTCGCTGGCATCGGGAAAACGTGTGGTCGTCGCCAACTTCAAAGGGTCGAATTCGGCGCCGGCCTGGTCGCCTGACGGTCGCAAACTGGCCGTGGTGCTGAGCAAGGATGGTGGCTCGCAGATCTTCACGGTCAACACCGACGGCTCCGGGGCGCAGCGCCTGACGACCGCCAATTCGATCAATACCGAGCCCAACTTCTCGCCCGACGGGCAGTACGTCTATTTCACCTCGGATCGCGGTGGCAGTCCGCAGATTTACCGTATCGGGGTCGGCGGCGGTGACGCGCAGCGGGTCAGTTTCGAAGGCAGCTATAACGTCAGCCCACGCATATCGCCCGACGGCAAGTCGATGGCCTTCGTCAGCAGGCGCGATGGCGGAGGCTTTCGTCTTTCGGTGATGGACCTGGCCAGCCGTCAGGTGCAGGTCCTGACCGACTCGAACAAAGATGAATCACCGACCTTTTCACCAAACGGTCGGATGGTTCTGATTGCCACCGAAATGGGTGGTCGCGGTGTCCTCTCGGCCGTTTCGCTGGATGGCCGAATCAAGCAGCGCCTTTCCATTTCGGCGGGTGATGTCCGCGAACCGGCATGGGGCCCTTTCAACCGTTGACAACGCATACCGATGTCGATTAACGCGCAGGAGAAATTGATGAAACAACTCGTAATCCCGGCCGCTCTGGCCCTTTTGGTCGCTGCTTGCAGCTCGACGCCGGAGAGCACTGATCAGGCTGGCGGAGCCCCCGTCGAATCACGTGGCGGCGGACCCTCCGTGGCGACCGTCACGACGGGGGGAGTTGATGGCAACAGACTGCCGGCGGTGCTGACTGATCCGAAGAGCATCCTGTCGAAGCGCAGCGTGTATTTCGACTACGACAGTTACGAGGTGAAAGCCGAGTACAAGGATCTGGTTGCGGCGCACGCCAAGTTCCTCTCCGAAAACCGTCAGTTCAAGATGTTGATCCAGGGCAATACCGACGAACGTGGCAGTCGTGAGTACAACCTGGCACTGGGTCAGAAGCGAGCCGATGCGATCAGGAAGATGATGGCGTTGCTCGGCGCCCGCGAGGAACAACTCGAATCGGTCAGCCTGGGAGAGGAGAAGCCGAAGAATGAAGGCCACAGCGACAGTGCCTGGGCGGAAAATCGTCGGGGCGACATGCTCTACAACGGCGAGTTCTAGCGTGTCGGGAGTGGTGCTACGTTGCGGACCGGCAGCCGCGCGCTTTCTGGCGGTCAGCCTGTGGTTCGCCATGCTCGCTGCGCCACAGGCTCGGGCAGGGCTATTTGACGACGAGGAAGCGCGGCGCCAGATCAAGGACTTGTCGATCAAGACCAACGAACGCCTCGACACTTTCGCCAAGGGGCAGATCGAACTGGCCAATCAGATTCAGGCGTTGCGCGACGAGAACTCGCGCCTGCACGGCCAGGTCGAGACCTTGAACTATGAGCTCGAGGCAGCCAGGAAGCGGCAACAGGATTTCTACGTCGACCTCGACGGTCGCCTGCGCAAGCTCGAACCTCAGCCAGCGGCGGGCGCCGAGCCCAAACTGGCGGACGACGGCAAGCCGCCGGTGGAAACCGCCAGGAAGCCAAGCGGTGATCCTGCCGCCGAAGCGCGCGAGTACGAGGCAGCACTGAATCTCTTTCGCGCGAACAGACTGAAGGAAGCGGCTGCAGCTTTCGAGGCCTTTGCCAAGGCACACCCGGACAGCAATCTGACGCCCAGCGCCTATTATTGGCTGGGCAACGCGCATTATTCGCTGCGTGACTGCAAGAAGGCGATCGATGCCCACCGGGTAGTGGCCGCCAAGTGGCCAGCCAATGCGAAGGCACCCGAGGCATTGCTGAGCGTGGCCACCTGTCAACAGGAACTGGCGGATGCCAAAGGCGCAAAGACGACGCTCGAGACGCTGGTCGCCAAATATCCGGACAGCGCGGCTGCCACGACTGCCAGGCAGCGCCTGAAGAAGTAGTCCGAAACTGGTGGCCAGGCCGGTCGGTACGCTGGCGCTGAAGATCAGCGAGATTTTCCTGTCCCTGCAAGGTGAGAGTTCGCGTGTCGGCTTGCCGACCGTATTCGTGCGTCTAACCGGTTGCCCACTGCGTTGCGTGTGGTGTGACACGAGCTACGCTTTCAGCGGGGGGCAGACGCTGTCGCTGCCCGACATCCTGGCTGAAGTTGCGCGCCATCGGGTGACTCATGTTTGTGTCACCGGTGGCGAGCCGCTCGCGCAGCCCGCCTGTCTGGACTTGCTGCGCGAACTGTGCAATGCGGGCTACTCGGTTTCGCTCGAAACCTCCGGCGCACTCGACATCGGCAGCGTAGACCGACGGGTGTCGCGCGTTGTTGACCTCAAGGCTCCCGGTTCGGGCGAGTGTGCGCGAAATCACTGGCCGAATCTGGCACTTTTGACTTCGAGTGACGAACTCAAGTTCGTCCTGCGCGATCGTGCCGATTACGAGTGGGCGCGCGCGCAGGTTGTGGAGCGACAGCTCGCCGCCGTTTGCTCGCTGCTTGTCTCTCCGGTTGCCGGTGAACTGGAAGCGGCAACCCTTGCCGACTGGATCATCGAAGATCGCCTGCCGGTGCGCTTTCAGTTGCAACTGCACAAGCTGCTCTGGGGTAACCTGCGCAGCCGCTAGGTGGGCAGCGATCCACCTCGCTCCGGGGCCCTTACACTTACCTCTGCCGCCCTACCGGCAGAGGTCACAGTGGGCCGGCCTGCAACCAGTCGCGCCACATCTCGTCGGGGGTGAAAACCACGACGCAGCCGGTGCCCTTGTCGACGACGAGAACGTCTCCCGTCGCGAACAGCTCGCTGCCGGCGCTGGCTACGGCCAGCGCGCTGGGTCTCGAGATTTCCCTGTGCTTGAGTACGGCCAGATGCCGACCGCCCCGGGACACCAGGCGCAGCGAGCCTCTGCTGAGGCCCATGGCGTCGCTGAACTGGGCAAGCACAAAGCCCTGCCTGACGATCGCGAAGTCGTCGAAGAGGTGCAGCGGCGCGGTGTCGATCACCTGTGGCTCGCCGGCGCTGCCGTCCTCCTGGATGGCCATGCTGCCGAAGACTGCGGCAGGTGTGGCGTTGCCCGTGAAATAGAGCGTCCTGCCGGTCACCTTCAATCCATTGGGCTTGCAGCCCGGTGGGCGGGACCACGGGATTTCCAGTACGCTCGGGCTGGCCGCGTCGACCGGTGCGCGGAAAATTCCGGTGGAGACTCCGGGTGCGCTGTTGGCCACATAGATGAAGTCTCCGGTTGGGTCAAAGCTGATGCCGTTGGCCAGGGTGTGTCCGGGAAGGCTGGCGACCAGCTCGGTAAACGCCAGCGGGGTCTGGCGCAGATCGCAGCGGACGATCCAGGAACTGATCCCGAAGGTCAGTGCCGCGACGGATAGCTTGAGCAGTCCCGGCATGCTCTGCTCGGTCTCATTGACGTCGTCCAGCGCCGCCTTGAGCAAGCGGCTGCCCCCCTGTTCGACGTGCGCGCAGGCGAGGTATAGGTAGTTGCCGCGCAGGGCGACACCGTTCTTCATGCAGTTGCCGGGGACGGCCTCGACGCGCAGCGGGATGAGCTTCTGGTGGCACTTGCCGCCGGGGCTTGCCAGCAGTTCGTAGACTCCGTCGCGGCCGCTGACGAAAACACGCTGCTCGTTGCTGATGACGAGGTTTTCGGCGTTCGTCACGCCGTGGCACAGTGTTCTCACTGTGCCGCTCAATGCCTGGGGCTTCGACAGCAGGGATGTGTACAGGTTGATCATTCTCGGACCTCTGTTTCACCAAGTGATCGTCATTTTGCCAACCAGCCGCCGCTTGGCGTGACTCTCCGGCCACCGTGCTGCCGCCAGACCTGCAGGCGGCAGCACGGTGGCCGGAACTGTGTGCTCGCAGCATGCCTCCTGTCAATTGTATCTCCTTATCCCTGGCGGCGATGGCATGAATCGACGTCCGGGAGTCGTTGGTCACCGGCCAGGTCCGAGCAAGCACTGTAACCAGTCACGTGCCGGGCGGAGCAGACCGCAACCCCGCTCGAGGAAAATGCGCTGGTCAGCGGAACGCGGTATATTCACCAACCCATGAACAGAAGAATTTCAGCCCTCGGCAAGAGCTGTGTCGTGCTCCTCTCCGGAGGTCTCGATTCGGCAACCACGCTGGCGATTGCGCAGGCGAGCGGTTTTGCGTGTTACTGCCTGTCGCTCGATTATGGTCAGCGTCACCGCGCCGAGTTGCAGGCGGCGGCGGCCGTCGCCAAGGCGCTGGCCGCCAGGGAACATCGGGTGATGCGCCTCGGCCTCGATGAGTTCGGGGCATCTGCCCTGACCGATGAAACCATGGCGCTGCCCGTCGACGGCGTCCGGCCAGGCATTCCGGTCACCTACGTCCCGGCGCGCAATACGGTGATGCTCTCTCTCGCGCTTGCCTGGGCCGAAGTTCTAGGCAGCCAGGACATTTTCGTCGGCGTCAACGCGGTAGATTATTCGGGCTATCCTGATTGCCGCCCGGAGTACATAGCGGCCTTCGAGCGAATGGCCAATCTTGCGACCAAGGCTGCGGTTGAAGGCGCCAAGCTGCAAATCCACGCGCCGTTGATCGATCTTGCCAAGCACGAAATCATCCGCCGCGGCATTGGGCTGGCTGTCGATTACGGCCTGACCGTGTCCTGCTATCAGGCCGACGCTGCGGGGCGCGCCTGTGGCGTTTGTGATTCGTGCCGCTTGCGGCGCGCGGGTTTCGCCGCCGCGGGGGTGGCCGACCCGACGCGCTACCTTGACTGAACCGCCGTGGATGGACCCGATGAGCACTGCCAGCATTGTCCTCTGGCTCGCCTTTGCCCTCGGTGCGGCATTTGGCGCCGTGGCCAGCCATACCCGCTTCTGTACCATGGGCGCTGTCGCCGATATCGTCAACCTGGGCGACTGGACTCGGATGCGCATGTGGCTGTTGGCGATCGCGGTGGCCATTCTCGGTTCTGCCGTCCTGCATGTCGGCGGCCAGATCGACCTTGACAAGTCGATTTATCGGACCCCGAGTTTCAACTGGCTTTCCCACCTGCTCGGTGGCCTTTCCTTCGGCTTCGGCATGGTTCTCGCCTCGGGCTGTGGTGCGCGCACACTGGTCCGCATCGGTGCCGGCAACCTGAAGGCGCTGGTGGTTTTCATCGTGCTCGGACTGGTTGCCTACATGTCCATGCGCGGCGTGCTCGGCGTCTTTCGCGTGCAGGTGCTGGAACAAGTCTCGATGTATCTGGCTGCCGGTCAGGGACTGCCAGCCATGCTTGTCCGCTTCGGGCTGGCACCGCGCGCCGCCCTGCCGCTCTGTGCCCTGGTCATCGGTGGTGGCCTGCTGGCCTTTGTCTTCATCAGCCGCGACCGCCTTTCCTTCGACATTGTACTTGGCGGTGTCGTCGTCGGTTTGCTGGTTACCGCTGGCTGGTACGTCAGCGGACATCTCGGCTATCTTGCCGAGGATCCCGAAACACTGCAGGAAGCCTTCCTCGCCACCAATAGCGGACGGATGGAGTCGCTGACTTTCGTTGCGCCACAGGCCTACACGCTGGAACTCCTGATGCTGTGGTCGGACAGCAGCCGCCGGCTGACTTTCGCGATCGCCAGCGGGCTCGGGGTGATCGTCGGCAGCCTGGCGCATGCGCTGTGCAGCGGGAATTTCCGCTGGGAAGGCTTTCACGACGTGGAGGACACGGTCAATCATCTCGTCGGTGCGGTGCTGATGGGCTTTGGCGGCGTCGTTGCGATGGGGTGTACGATCGGTCAGGGGATCAGCGGTGTCTCGACGCTGGCTGTAGGCTCGTTCCTGACCCTCTTTTCGATCATCGCCGGAGCCCGGTTGGCACTTGCCTATCAGTACTGGCGGGCCGAGCGCGCAGCGTGAGCGCAACCAGCCGACGCACACTCAGGCATTGACCTGCGGTTCGGCGACGGCCTGGATGCGCGCGATGAGCACCTTGTCCACCCGGTGGCCGTCCATATCGACCACTTCAAAACGCAAGCTGCCAAGCGAGAAGTGATCGGCCGGCAAGGGAATGCGACCGAGCATGTACATCACGAAACCGCCCAGGGTATTGAAGGCGTTTTCCTCTTCGCCCGGAAATTCGCCAGGAATCTGGATGACCGCCTTCAGGCGTTCGATCGACAGGCTGCCGTCGACCAGCCACGAGCCATCCTCGCGAACGACAATGTCGTGCTCTTGCTCGTCTCCGGAAGTGGGAAGTTCGCCAACGATTGAAGTCAGCACGTCGGTCAGGGTCACCAGGCCCTGCAATCCCCCGTATTCGTCCACCAGGAGCGCGCATTGCTGGTGAGCCCGACGAAAGGTTTCGAGCAACTGCGTCGTGGTCACGCTTGCTGGTACGTAAAGTGCCGGCTGGACACACGATTCGACCGACAGCGCTTGCCCGAGCAAGGCTCCCTTGAGCAGATCGCTGGTGCGTAGCACGCCGACGATATGGTCGAGATCGTCGCGGCAAACGACCAAACGCTTGTATGGACTGTCGGCCAGACGCTGGCGAATGGTCTCTTCGTCGTCGTTCAGATCGATCAGGTAGATGTCCTTGCGGTGCGTCATGATCGCACTGATGCGCTGTTCATCCAGACGCAGGACGTTCGAAACGATGGCTTGCTCGCTGGCGTGGAAGACGCCCGCTTCGGCGCCCTGGCTCATCAACACCTTGATTTCGTCGTCGGTGACTGAAGATTCCTGCCGGTTGCCAGCGCCCAGCAGGTGCAGCAGCAGACTGGAAGAGGACGAGAGCAGCCAGACCAGTGGCCGTGCCAGCCGCGAGAGCAGATCCATCGGGCGCGCGATCAGCGAGGCAAGTCTTTCCGGTGCCAGCAGTCCGAGGCGCTTGGGGACCAGTTCACCAACCACGACCGAGCAGTAAGTGACGACAGCGACCACCAGTGTCAGCGCGATACCCGTGGCATAGGGTGCGAGAGACGGCAAAGAATGCAACCATGCGGTCAACGGCGCCGCCAGTGTCGCCTCGCCAATCGCACCGCTGAGAATGCCGACCGTGGTGATGCCCACTTGAACGGTAGACAGGAAATTTGATGGTTCGTGGTGCAGCGCCAGTGCCGCGCGCGCGCCGGAATGGCCGTCGTCAGCCAGCTTCTTCAAGCGCGACTGCCGTGCGGAGATCACGGCAATCTCCGACATTGCGAGGAAACCGTTGAGCAGGATCAGGAACAGCAGCAGGGCAATGTCCATTGGTGTGTGAAGCTCAGGCGGTCACTCGGGGTCGGCGCGCGTATAGGGCTGGTGCAAGTGCACCGGCGCCCCCTGTTTCTTGCGTGCCCGGATGTTGAGGATTTCGACCATCACCGAGAAGGCCATCGCGAAATAGATGTAGCCTTTTGGCACCTTGTGTCCGCAACCTTCGGCGACCAGCGCCACGCCGACGACCATGAGGAAGGACAGGGCGAGCATCTTGATCGTCGGATGAGCGGAGACGAAGCGTCCGATGGCCGATGCGAAAGTCATCATCAGCCCGACCGAGGCGATGACCGCGGCAATCATCACCGCGACCTGATCGACCATGCCCACCGCCGTGATGATCGAGTCGAGCGAAAAGACGATGTCGATGATGATGATCTGCATGATGATTGCCGAAAAGCTCGCCTGGACGACGGACGACGCGTGTCCTTCCTTGCCCTCGAGCAGTTGATGGATCTCCTGAGTGCTCTTCCAGACGAGGAATACGCCCCCGCCAATCAGAATCAGGTCGCGCGGCGAGACTTCGTGCCCGAGGAGGGTGAATAGCGGCGTCGTCGCGCTGACGATCAGCGAGAGCAGCAGGAGCAGCGCGATGCGCATGAACATGGCAAGGAACAGGCCGATTTTCCTTGCCTTCTCGCGGTTGTGCGGTGGCAGTCGGTCGACCAGGATCGAGATGAAGATTACGTTGTCGATGCCCAGCACCAGTTCGAGGGCGGTAAGCGTCGCAAAGGCCAGCCACATTTCGGGACTGGTTAGAAGAGCTGTCATATCCATGTATTTGTCTGTCGTCCACAGGCGATTTTCAGGTCATGAAGGGGCATTATAAGGGCCTTCGGAAACAGTTGCTTGCGTCAGACGACGGCTCATCCGACGCTATGCTGATGGTATCATCAGCATAGCGTCGGATGAGCAGAGCGTTTGCGGTCAGGCCTACGGGGTTGACCAAATAACCATTAATCAATAGACTGGGGTTACTCCAGTAGCAAAAAAGCACAACGCAGCTGATCTGCTGCATCTTCGCCGCTCCGTTTTCAGCCTCTGCCCAAGAACGGAGTTACGGCCTCAGGGGTACTGACCCCCCAAGTTTTCGAGGCTTTGCACCCGCCTGTAACCGTCCATCGTCGTGCCCTTTTCCTGGCGCGATGACCAAAGTGAAGGAGAGAGCATGTCCGCAACAATTGCATTGAGAAGCATGACGGGACGTCGTGTCGACGCCACCCTGAGTTTTGTCCAGCACAGCCTGATCATCGTCGGGCTGATGCTCGCCTTGGCCGCCTTGAAGCCCTGGGTGAGCGAGCGTGATTCCGCTGACACCCCGCAAGTCGTGGCGAGCGATGAGTCGACGACGGAGGCCGAATCTGCCACGGAAACCAGCGCACTGGTTGTCGCGGCCTTGCCGCCGCGGCTGCAGCGCGCCCTCGACTTCGTTTCGCGACGTTACCGCGTCGCTCCGGAAGCCCTGGTGCCGGTCTTCGAGGCTGCGCAGGCGGTGGGTCGGGAGCGCCGCGTCGACCCGCTGCTGATCATCGCCATCATCGGCATCGAGTCCCGCTTCAATCCGTTTGCCGAAAGCCCGGTGGGTGCCAAAGGCCTGATGCAGGTGATTCCCGGCTATCATCTCGACAAGGTGCCGCAAGGTGCGGGCGACAAGCCTTTTCTCGATCCGGTGACCAACATTCAGGTGGGTGTGCATGTGCTGCAGGAGGCAATTCGCTGGCGTGGCAGCCTGACCGGCGGTCTGCAGCACTATGGTGGTGCGCCCGAGGACCCCGAAGCCGCCTACGCCGGCAAGGTAATGGCCGAGAAGGAGCGCATCGAGCAAGCGGCGCGGCGCCCTCCGGGGGCGCGCGCCTGAGTCTCGCGCCGGCCGCTTCCGGCGCTTATCCGGTCATGCCGGCGCCAGTAATGCGCCGGATGGCCTGTCTGGCTTCGACTGGGAGGACGAGTTCAGAATGTGCAAGCGGCGTCATCAGCCGCTCATCGAAGTGAAGCAGGGATTTGTCGTCCTCATGCAGGAATTCCGCTTCGATCAGATTCGCAATGAACGCGGAGAAGGTGGCCCTTTCCGGCAACTCGGGCGTGTTGAATTCGTAAAGAAGCGATAGCCGTTGGGCCAGCAGATGACAGTTGTTCTCCAGGGTCTGTCGGGTTAGCTGGCCAGGTCCATGCTTCTGCAGCAACGCCAGGGTGAGGAAGTGACGCTCCAGCAGCGGACGAATGGTCTCACCCAGCAGATGCAGTTCGGCAAACTCCTGCGTGATCGCCTCCGGCGCGAAGAGTATGGACTGTCCTGCGGGGCGCACCAGCAGGCCGCGCGTCACCAATACTGCAGTCACCGCCTCGCTGGCTGCTGCCAGTTCGTCAAGCGGCCAGCGCAAGAACAGCTCGGCTCGCATCAGGGCACAGATTCCTCGCACCGCCTGCGCTACCCGTGCACCATCGAGCTGACGGTTGTGACCCAGCAGGCAGGCGATGAGCGCTGGCAGGGCGAAGAGATGGAGAACGTTGTTGCGGAAATAGGCAAGCAGTGGCGCCTGTTCTTCGCGCACGCGTATCAGATCGCCCAGCGGGTCGGCGAAACGCTCGACGACGGTCAACCGCTCGGCGTAGGCGACGATGGCCGGGGGAGCAAGGGTGCAGGTGATGCTGGTAGCCGAGTAGGGTGCCTGCTCGGCGAGCGCTTGGTAATGCTCGATCATCCGCCACAGGGCATGCTCGTCGGCCGTATGCTTCGGCGTCGCCAGCAGCACGAGAGCGATCAGATTGACCGGATTGACTACGGCCGCCTCGTTGATCCGCTTGGCAAGTTCGGCCGCAGCCTTGCGCGTCGCGGTGTGCGACCAGAGTGCCTGGCTGGCGGCGCCTTCCTCACTCCAGCCCGGATAGTGTTGGTCGAGAAAACCCGCCAGGGCAAGCGGTTGGCCGAAGTTCACGTGTACCTTGCCAAACACCCGCTTGATGTCGCGCACGCTGGCCAGCAGCCCAAGCAGTGACTCACGCTGCTTGGGCTGGCCGGCCAGTTCTCCGAGATAGGTTCGGCCTTCGATGATCTTCTCGTAGCCGATGTATACCGGCACGAAGACCAGTGGTCGTGCATGCTCGCGGATGAAGCTCTGCAAGGTCATGCCGAGGATTCCTGCCTTTGGTGTCAGCATCCGTCCACTACGACTGCGCCCACCCTCGATGAAGTACTCGATTGGAAAGCCGCGCGCCAACATCAGGTGGAGGTACTCGTGGAATACCGCGGCGTAGAGCGGCTCGCCCTTGAAACTGCGACGCAGGAAGAAGGCGCCGCCGCGGCGCAACAGCGAACCGACGAGTGGCAGGTCGAGATTGGCGCCGGCGGCGATGTGGGGTGGCGTCAGTCCGTGGCGGAGAATGATGTAGGAGAGCAGCAGGTAGTCGATGTGGCTGCGGTGGCAGGGGACGTAGACGATTTCCTGGCCCGCCGCGATGCGCGTCATGGCTTCGAAGTGGTGCAACTCGATTCCGTCGTAGAGCCTCGTCCATAACCAGGCGAGAAATAGTTCGAACGCGCGTACCACCCCGTAGGAATAGTCGGAAGCAATCTCCAGCGCGAAGTTGCAGGCTTTCGCTCGAGCTTCACCTACCGCTATGCCGTGGGTTGACGCTTCCATCTCGATTGCTGCGCGTACCTGCTCGCCGGCAAGTACCGCGTCCACCTGGGTATTGCGATGCGACAGGTCGGGTCCGATGGCCATCTGGCGCTGGCGGCGAAAATGGACGCGCAGGATCCGCGACAGCTTGCGCAGAGCCTGCTCCTCGCCGAGCCCTCCCTGTAGCAGATCGCGCAGCGAGATTGGTGGGTTGTAGCGTACCAGCACGTTGCGACCATGCAGCAGGATGGCCAGAAGCTGGCGCCACGCGCCCGGCGGTCGCCAGTTTTCCGAAAACAGGGCCTTGAGGACGGAATCCTGTTTGTCGGGGCTACGCCCCCAGAGAATGACGACAGGCAGCAATTGCACATCGAGTTGCGGGTCGGCAACCGCCTGGCTGATCAGGCTGGCGAGCAAGGGCGAGTGGCTGCCATTGCCGCGTGTCCGGCCAGTCAGACTGCGATCGCGATTGAGAAAGAAGAATGAGCGGGGCAGGCGCTGTCTGCCCAGCAGGATCGGCCACTCGGCGCGTGGCAGGCCGGCTCGCCGTGATTCTTCGAATAACACCAGCAGGTTCGAAAGGTGCCTCTCCTGCAGGATGTAGCACACCGGCCTGGCCGGGTCGAGCGCCAGTTCCTGTAGATTTTCGGGAAAGACGGTGGTTCTCACCCAGGCATAAAGCAGGCGGCGCGCCAGTGGAATGAACCAGTTGGAGACCTTGAAGCTTGTGCCCACCGGTGCGCCGTCTGCCCTTGCCTGTGTTGCCGTCCTTACTCCTCCTCGACGACCTTGTGCTGCGATGCCAGTTGTTGCTGGGTCATCGGTGGTACCTGGGCGTAGTGCGAGAAGGCTATGCTGTAGGAACCCTGCCCACCGGTCAGCGACTTGAGGCGCGACTGGTAACCTTCAAGTTCGGCCAGCGGAATCTCGCCGTTGATCGCCATGACCCCCACGCCACGCGGCTGGGTCCCCGTCAGGTGGCCACGCTTGCTCGACAGATCGCCGGTGACGTCGCCGGTCATCGCATCGGGCGCGAGGATTTCGATATCGACAACCGGTTCGAGGATGATTGGTTTGGCCGCGCGAATCGCCTCGACAGTGGCTTTGCGGGCGGCGGTGAAAAAGGCGATGTCCTTGCCATCGACAGGGTGTGACTTGCCGTCATGGACGGTAACCCGCAGGTCCTCGACCGGGAAGCCGGCCACCACGCCATCGGCGAGTGCCTGGCGGACGCCCTTTTCGACGGCGGCCATGAACACGCCAGGGATCACGCCCCCCTTGACGATATCGACGAATTCGAAACCAGCACCCCGCTCGAGCGGTTCGACGCGCAACATGACTTCACCAAACTGGCCGGCACCCCCGCTCTGTTTTTTGTGTCTGCAATGCCCTTCGGCCGATGCGGTGATCGCTTCACGATAAGCGATCTGCGGTGGCTTGGTGTCGAGTTCCAGTTTGTACTGCTGTGCCAGACGCGTCAGCTTGGCGCGCAGATGCATCTCGCCGATGCCGCGAATCACCGTTTCGTTGGTCGTCGGATGGCGTTCAACCTTGAAGCAGGGATCTTCGACCTCGAGCTTGTGCAGGATCTCGAACAGTCTTTGTTCGTCTGCCTTGCGCCGCGCATGCACCGCCAGGCCCTGCATCGGTTGCGGAAACTCGAGCGGCTTGAGATGGATATGGTCCTCGTCGTGCGAATCGTGCAGAACGCAGTCGAACTCCAGTTCTTCGACCTTGGCAATGGCGCCCAGGTCGCCGGGCACCAACGCCTCGACCTCGACGTACTCCTTGCCCTGCAGGCGATAGATGTGACCGACCTTGAACGGCCGCTTGCTGTCGCCAACGAAGAGCTGCGAGTCCTTTCTGATCGTGCCCTGGTGTACCCGGAAGACGCCAACCTTGCCGATGAAGGGGTCGCTGATCACCTTGAAGACGTGCGCCAGCACATGTTTCTGCGGGTCGGCTTCGGCCTGGAAGGCCTCACCTGCCGTTCCCGGCTCGCCGCGGTAGAACGGCGGCGGGTTTCCTTCGCTCGGACTGGGCGCCAACCGGGCGAGGACATCGAGCAATTGGGGAATACCGGCACCGGTCCTTGCTGAAACGAAAAGGATTGGAATCAGATGACCCGCACGCAGGGCCTTCTCGAAAGGCACATGCAGTTCGTCCGGACTGGGTTCGACCCCTTCTTCGAGATAACGCGCCAGCAGATCCTCGTCTTCTTCGACAATCTGGTCGATCAGCGCACGATGCGCCACCGCCACCGACTCGAAATCGCTCTCGCCGTCGTCATGGCCGAGAACTTCGACGACTTCACTGGCCTGTCTGGCTGGCAGATCGAGCAGCATGCATTCACGCCCGAAGCGCTCGCGAATTTCGCCAACCAGCGCCGGCAGATTGACGTTTTCGGCGTCGATCTTGTTAATCACGATCATCCGGCAGACGCCCCGCGCAGCGGCCATGCGCATCATCCGCTCGCTGGTCAGTTCGATGCCGTTCTGCGCGTTGATCACTACCAATGCCGTGTCCACCGCGGCCAGCGCACCGATCGCCTGTCCGGCAAAGTCGGGGAAGCCCGGGGTGTCGATCAGGTGAACCTGCACGCCTTGCCAGGGCAGACTGACCAGTGCTGCATTCAGGGAGTGACCAAATTCCTTTTCCAGCGGGTCGAAGTCGCAGACTGTGCTGCCCTTTTCGACGCTTCCCCGGCTGCTGATTGCGCCGGCTGCGGCGAGCAGGCTCTCGGCAAGGCTTGTCTTGCCGGCGGCCCCGTGGCCGACGAGAGCGACTGCACGAAGGTTACTGGTGGCGGTTTGGCCCATTCATCATCTCCCCAATTCAAGTCGAATGCTGGTCGCAACTTCAGGAATAGCCCCATGGCATCACGGTTGCGTGTCCGCTGCTCATTCTACTCCGGCCGCGTTCGCAGTGCTCGCCCGTCGTCACGGCGTGACGCCAGCCCGGCGTCGTAGCGACCGATGACGAAGGCGAATCTGTCCTGTTTTTGCAGCTTTGCAAGCCGGATGGTCAAGCTGTGTCGCAGAAACGGAGCACATCGGTTTTGTGTAAACTCCGGGAGTCGGCTACATTTACGCGTTTCACATTGATGAATACCGCGTCAGGAGGCAAGATGGACAACGACCAACGCCAGGCCGATCTTCGCGAGGCTGCCCTCGAATATCATCGCTACCCGACGTCCGGCAAGATTTGTGTGCAGCCGACCAAGGGCCTCAACAGCCAGATCGATCTGGCCCTCGCTTACTCCCCTGGAGTTGCCTATGCTTGTCATGCGATCGTAGACGATCCGGGATCGTCGAGTCTCTACACTTCGCGTGCCAATCTGGTGGGCGTAATTACCAACGGTACGGCGGTACTCGGACTCGGTAACATCGGACCCCTGGCGGCGAAACCGGTAATGGAAGGAAAAGGCTGCCTGTTCAAGAAGTTCGCGGGTATCGATGTCTTCGATATCGAACTGGCGGAAAGCGACCCGGACCGGCTGATCGACATGATCGCGGCAATGGAGCCGACCCTGGGTGGCATCAACCTGGAAGACATCAAGGCGCCCGAGTGTTTCTATATCGAGGCCAGGCTCAAGGAGCGGATGTCGATCCCGGTCTTTCACGATGACCAGCACGGTACCGCGATCATCTCGTCGGCCGCCATCCTTAACGCGCTCAAGGTGACCGGCAAGAAGATCTCTGAAGTCAAGGTCGTGTGCTCGGGAGCCGGCGCGGCAGCGATCTCCTGCCTTAACCTGTGGTGTGACCTGGGCTTGCTGCGCGAGAACATCATCGTTTGCGATTCGAAAGGGGTGGTTTACCTTGGGCGCGACGAAAACATGGAGCCAACCAAGGCACGCTATGCGCGCGAGACCCAGGCGCGAACCCTGGCGGATGCCATCGATGGCGCCGACGTCTTCCTCGGGCTCTCGGCAGCCGGTGCACTCGAGCCCGGCATGCTGACGCGCATGGCCAAACAGCCAATTGTCTTTGCGCTGGCCAACCCGATACCGGAAATCATGCCCGAGCTTGCCCGGGAGGTGCGGCCGGATGTGATCATGGCCACTGGCCGCTCCGATTATCCAAACCAGGTCAATAATGTCCTGTGTTTTCCGTTCATCTTCCGCGGTGCCCTCGATGTCGGTGCGACCGGGATCAATGAGCAGATGAAGATGGCCTGTGTCAAAGCGCTTGCGGCGATGGCGCAGCAGGAGGTGAGTGATGAAGTGGCGATGGCCTACCCGGGCGAGCAGCTCACCTTCGGTCCCGATTATCTGATCCCCAAACCCTTCGATCCGCGCCTGATCACCACCATTGCACCCGCGGTTGCCCAGGCAGCAATGAATTCGGGCATTGCCACACGCCCGATCGCCGATCTGGGTGCCTATCGGGAAAAGTTGCGCGAATTCGTTTACCAGACCGGCGTCGGTATGCGCGCGGTGTTCTCGGCGGCCAAGCGCGGGCGGAAGACGCGCATTGTTTACCCCGATGGTGAGGACGAACGGATGCTGCGCGCCGCGCAGACGATTCTCAACGAAGGGCTGACCAGACCCATCCTGATTGGTCGGCCCGATGTGATCGCGGCACGTCTGGAGAGGATCGGTTCCAAGTTACGTATCGGGACGCAGCTCGAGGTGGTTGATCCGAACAGCGACCACCGCTACCGTGAATGCTGGACCGCCTATCATGAACTGCGCAAGCGACACGGTGTGACCATCGACATCGCCAAGACGCGCCTGCGCAATGACAACACCATCATCGGTGCCATTCTGGTTCGCCTTGGCTACGCAGATGGGATGATTTGCGGGCTTTCCGGCCGCTTCGCTCACCATTTGCGCCAGGTGGACGAGATCATCGGCCGGGCACCGGGTTGCACCACGCTGGCAGCCATGACCCATCTGCTGCTGCCGGGTCGTGCCCTGTTCCTTTGTGACACGCATGTGAACGAAGAGCCGGATGCCGAGCAACTGGCCGATATCGCGTTGATGGCGGTGGATGCGGTGCGGCGCTTCAAGATCAGGCCCAAGGTCGCGATGTTGTCGCATTCGAACTTCGGCTCGTCGCAAAGTGTTTCGGCTTGCAAGATGGCCAAGGCCATGGCGTTGGTTCGTGCGCGGGCGCCGGAGCTTGAAGTGGACGGCGAGATGCACGGCGAGAGTGCGCTCAGCGAAGCGATACGCAAACAATCAGACCCCGACTCGCCGCTTACGGGAGAGGCGAACGTGCTGGTGATGCCCAATCTCGATGCCGCCAACATCTCGTACAATCTGCTCAAGATGACCGGCGGGGAGGGTATTTCGGTCGGTCCGATCCTGTTGGGCGCGGCGCGCCCGGTGCACGTGCTGGCCCCCACCTCCTCCGTGCGCCGCGTTGTTGACATGACTGCCTTGGTGGTGGTCGACGCGGCGAGCAAGTAGCGCTCCAGGTTCGGTCGCTCTGTAGCCGGCCGCGTTGTGACGGTAGTGGCGGTGTCTGCTCATCCGCGAGCGAGGCCGCACGATGCAGCCATCGTCTGCCCGACGTACTGACGGCCGCGCTTCTTTACAAAAACCGCCAGTCAATGCATCATCGGACGAGCTCTCGCTATAGTTGGAGCTTGACGGTCCACAACGCGTTGGAAGGTCCGATCGCGAAAAATGGCAGCCAATCCGCAACAATCGCCGCTTAGTGGCTTCGCCCGTGCATTGGTACAAGCTGGCCGGCTCAAAGAGGCGGAGGCCGAGGTGCTGCTTGCCCAGGCGGCGGCGAAGAAGACATCGCTGCTTGAAGAGGTGGTGAGTGCCAAGAAGGCGAGCTTTCTCGAACTGGCGCGCTTTGCTTCCGACAAGTTCGGATACCCTCTGCTTGATCTGGCTGCGTTTGACGATGCCAACATCCAGAAAAACGCGATCGATCGAAAGCTGATCGCCAACCACCGCGTCGTGCCATTGCACAAGCGCGGCAACCGGTTGGCAATCGCCATTGCCGATCCCACCAACCTGCGGGCACTCGACGAGATTCGCTTTCAGACCGGCTTGGCGGTTGATCCGGTCGTGGTTGAGGAAAACAAGCTTTCACCCCTGGTCACCAAGCTGTCGGAGTCGACCGAGGATGCTTTGCGCAACCTGTCGAGTGACGACATCAACCTCGAGTTTACGGACGAGCAGGCGGCCGAGAAGGTGGACGATGCGGCGGGCCTGGAAGTCGATGACGCACCCGTCGTCAGATTCATTCAGAAGATGATGCTTGACGCCATCGGCGAAGGCGCCTCGGACATCCATTTCGAGCCGTACGAGAAAAACTATCGTATTCGTTTCCGGACCGACGGGGTTTTGCGTGAAGTGGCGGCGCCACCGCTGGTCATCAAGGAGAAGATTGCTTCGCGGATCAAGGTGATTTCGCGCCTGAACATTGCCGAAAAGCGCGTGCCGCAGGATGGGCGCATGCGCCTGGTGCTGTCGAAGAGCCGGTCGATCGACTTCCGCGTCAGTACCCTGCCGACGATGTACGGCGAGAAGATCGTCCTGCGGATTCTCGACCCGGCGACGGCCAGCCAGGGCATCGATGTGCTGGGCTACGAAGCGGACCAGAAGGCTGTGTTGCTCGAAGCCATCCACCGGCCTTACGGAATGATTCTGGTAACCGGACCCACCGGTTCGGGGAAGACGGTTTCTCTTTATACCTGTCTGAACATTCTCAACCGTCCGGGGGTCAACATCGCGACGGCCGAAGATCCTGCCGAGATACCGTTGCCGGGCATCAATCAGGTCAACGTCGATGACAAGGCAGGATTGACGTTTCCCGTGGCCCTCAAGGCCTTCCTTCGCCAGGACCCCGATATCATCATGGTTGGCGAGATTCGTGACATCGAGACAGCGGAGATTGCGATCAAGGCAGCGCAGACCGGCCACATGGTGCTCTCCACGCTACATACCAACGATGCTCCGGCAACCCTGACCCGCTTGATGAACATGGGTATCCCGACCTTCAATCTGGCGTCGAGCATCCTGCTGATTAGCGCGCAGCGACTGGTTCGCCGCTTGTGTACCTGCAAGAAGCCGCTCGACACGCCCGCCGAGACATTGCTTAATGCGGGATTCGAAGAGAACGATCTTGATGGAACATGGACGCTGTTCGGTCCGGGGGAATGCGATCGTTGCAAGGGCAGCGGCTACAAGGGCCGGGTTGGCCTGTACGAGGTGATGCCGGTAACCGAGGCGATGCAACGCATCATCATGGCGAACGGAACCGAGCGTGACATCGCGACGCAGGCACGCAAAGACGGGGTCATTGACCTCCGCCGGGCCGGCTTGCTCAAGGTCATGCAAGGGCTGACCTCTCTTGACGAGGTACTCGGCAGCACCAACGCTTGAAGAAGAGGACAGAATGGCGACTGCAGCAAAAACCGGCAGAAAAATTTCGTCTGAAGTCAAGGAGTTCGTTTTTCTATGGGAGGGGAAGAACAAGGCAGGGAAGGTCGTACGCGGTGAGCAGCGTGCCTCCAGCCAGACCGTCGTGCAAGCCACCCTGCGGCGCCAGGGAATTCTGGTCAGCAAGATTTCCCGGCAGCACTTCAGAGGTGGCCGGCAGATCACCGACAAGGACATCACACTGTTCACGCGGCAACTGGCGACCATGATGAAGGCGGGTGTGCCCTTGCTGCAAACCTTCGAAATCGTTGGTCGCGGGCATGACAATCCGGCCGTGGGCAAGCTGCTCCTGGATATCAAGGCCGACGTCGAAACCGGCAGTTCGCTCTCGCAGGCCTTCCGCAAGTACCCTCTGCAATTCGATGCGCTTTACTGCAACCTGGTCGGAGCGGGCGAACAGGCCGGCATCCTCGAAACACTCCTTGACCGCCTGGCCAGCTACAAGGAGAAGATGGTTGCCATCAAGTCCAAGATCAAGGCTGCCCTGTTCTACCCGGTAGCGATCATTGTGGTTGCCTTCATCATCACGGCGGTCATCATGATCTTCGTGATTCCGGCTTTCAAGGAAGTGTTCAAGAGCTTCGGAGCCGATCTGCCGACCCCCACTCTGGTGGTCATCGCGATGTCCGATTTCGTCGTGGAATACTGGTGGGCGGTGTTTGGTGGTGCGGGACTTTCGACCTACGCCTTTTTCTATACCTGGAAGCGATCGGAGAAAATGCAGATGGCATTCGACCGGCTCTTCCTGCGCTTGCCGGTTTTTGGCGAGATCATTCGCAAGGCAGTGATTGCCCGCTGGACACGGACATTGGCGACCATGTTCGCTGCCGGAGTTCCCCTGGTCGAGTCGCTCGAGTCCGTCGGCGGGGCGGCCGGCAACTACGTTTACAAGGCGGGGACACGGTTGATCCAGAGCGAGGTGAGTACCGGTACCAGTCTCACCACGGCGATGCAGAACACCCAACTCTTTCCGAACATGGTGAACCAGATGGTGGCGATCGGGGAGGAATCCGGTGCGCTCGATTCAATGCTCAGCAAAGTGGCCGACTTCTATGAGCAGGAGGTCGACGACGCAGTCGAGGCGTTGGCCAGCCTGATGGAGCCGATGATCATGGTCGTTCTCGGCGTGCTGATTGGGGGGATGGTTATCGCCATGTATCTGCCGATCTTCAAGTTGGGTGCTGTGGTCGGATAATGTCGGACGTCTTGGCTGCTGCCGAGCTGGACCCGACCCTGTTCATCGTCCTCAGCGGAGTCCTCGGACTCATGGTGGGCAGTTTTCTCAACGTCGTCATCCACCGCGTGCCACGGATGATCGAACGTGACTGGCGCCAGCATTGTGCTGAACTGCGTGGCGAGAGCATGCCGGCAGAGGAAGCCTTTTCGCTACTCCGGCCGCGCTCACGATGTCCAGCCTGTGGTCATGGCATCACCGCGTTCGAGAATGTTCCGCTGCTTAGCTGGCTGCTGTTGCGTGGCCGTTGCGCGGCCTGCGCGGCGCCGATCTCGGTGCGCTATCCTCTGGTTGAAGCGAGCAGTGCGCTCCTGTGTGCCTTCGCCGCGTTTCATTTTGGCTACAGTTGGGCCGCCGTCGGGGCGATGTTCGTGATCTGGTGTCTGATCGCGCTCACCGCCATTGACTTCGATACCCAGTTGCTGCCGGATTCGATCACCTTGCTGCTACTCTGGGCTGGTTTGCTGTTCAATGTGGCCGGGACCTTCGCCGACCTGCAATCTGCCGTGCTCGGCGCCGCCGCCGGCTATCTCTCGTTGTGGCTGGTCTATTGGGCATTCAAGCTTGCTACAGGCAAGGAGGGCATGGGTTACGGGGATTTCAAGCTGCTCGCTGCGCTGGGTGCCTGGCTGGGCTGGGAAATGCTGCCGCTCACCATCCTGGCCTCGTCCTTGCTCGGGGCCCTCGTGGGCATTGCACTGATCGTCCTTGCCAAGCGCGGGCGACACGTCCCGATTCCTTTCGGTCCCTACCTGGCTGCCGCCGGATTGCTCGCGCTGTTCTGGGGCAAGCCGCTGACGCGCGCCTACATAGGTCTCCTTTAACTGCGGGCAGCTTTCCCGCTGATCGAACCGCCTGCTCGGAGTGGCCGGCCAACCTGCTCCCGGTTCGCGTATAATCGCTCTTTTTCCTGTGCTTTCTGAAGGTTAGTCATGCCGATTTACGCCTATCGCTGCGCCTCCTGTGGTTTTGCGAAGGATCACCTGCAAAAACTCAGCGATCAGCCATTGGATAACTGCCCGCAGTGCGGTCGGGCCTCCTATGTCAAGCAGTTGACGGCCGCCGGGTTTCAATTGAAGGGTAGCGGCTGGTACGCCACCGACTTCAAGGGCGGTAACAGCCAGCGACCATCGGCGAACGAAGGCGCACCGGCGGCCGCAAGCGTGCCGCCTGGCGAGGGCGCGTCAGGCGCAGAAAGTGCACCAAGCTCTTCTGGCGCCAACGGAGCCAGTGCGTGCGCCGGCAACTGATCAAACGCTACTTCATCACCGGGCTGCTGATCTGGGTGCCCCTGGCGATTACCGCCTGGGTGCTGACCCTGATCGTCGGCACTATGGATCAGTCCTTGCGCCTGTTGCCTGAAACGATTCATCCGCGCAATGTTCTGGGCTTCGACATTCCGGGGGTCGGGGCGATCCTGACCCTGCTGATCATTGTCCTGACCGGTCTGCTCGCCGCCAATTTCATCGGGCAGCGACTGGTAGTATGGTGGGAGCGGCTGCTGGCGCGCATCCCTGTCGTCAATTCGATCTACAACAGCGTCAAGCAGGTGTCAGATACCCTGTTTTCCTCGTCCGGCAATGCCTTCCGCAGAGCACTGCTGATCGAGTATCCGCGTCGTGGCGCGTGGACCATCGCCTTTCTCACCGGTCAGCCGGGCGGCGAAGTATTGCGCCATCTGAGCGGCGAGTACGTCAGCGTTTATGTGCCGACGACACCGAATCCGACTTCGGGGTTTTTTCTGATGCTGCCGAAATCAGAGGTGATCGAACTCGAGATGAGCGTCGACACGGCGTTGAAGTATGTCATTTCAATGGGTGTGGTGACTCCACCGGCACAACCACCGAGAGTGGGGAGCGCCGGGACGGTGGCCATCAACGGCCCCAGCTAACTCGGAAGACCGTATGCGAACTCACTATTGTGGACAAGTTGATGCACGCCTCATCGGCCAGGAGGTAACCCTTTGCGGCTGGGCGCATCGGCGTCGCGACCATGGCGGCGTGATTTTCGTTGACCTGCGTGACCGTGAGGGGATCGCCCAGGTTGTCTGCGATCCGGATCGTCCGCTGATGTTCGGGATTGCCGAGTCGGTGCGCAGCGAGTTCTGCCTGCGCGTCAGCGGTCGCGTTCGAGCACGGCCGCCGGGCACGGTCAACCCGAACATTGCGAGTGGCGAGATCGAGATTCTGTGTTACGAGATGGAAGTGCTCAACCCATCGGTAACGCCACCGTTCCAGCTCGACGAAGAGAACCTGTCCGAAAACATCCGCTTGCTGCACCGCGTGATCGATCTGCGCCGGCCGCAGATGCAGAAGAATCTGCAACTACGCTACAGGACGACGCGTGCCTTCCGCCGCTTCCTCGACGACGCCGGCTTCATCGACATCGAAACCCCGATGCTCACCAAGAGTACCCCGGAAGGCGCTCGCGACTACCTGGTTCCGTCGCGTGTCCACCCCGGCCAGTTCTTTGCCCTTCCCCAGTCGCCACAGCTTTTCAAACAGTTGCTGATGGTTGCCGGTTTTGATCGTTACTATCAGATTACCAAGTGCTTTCGTGATGAGGATCTGCGAGCCGATCGCCAGCCGGAGTTCACCCAGGTGGACATCGAGACTTCGTTCCTGAACGAGGGGCAGATCATCGACCTCATGGAAAATCTGATCAGAATGGTGTTCAAGGAGGTGATTGCGGCCGACCTGCCGCAGCCATTTCCCCGTCTCAGTTACACTGAGGCGATGAACCGCTACGGTTCGGACAAGCCGGATTTGCGCGTTACCCTCGAACTGGTTGAAGTGGCGGATGTGCTGAAGGACGTGTCATTCAAGGTTTTCGCCAATGTTGCAAACAGTCCGGGTGGCCGCATCGCGGCACTGCGCATCCCGGGCGGCGCCAGCCTGACACGTGGCGAGATCGACGCCTATACCCAGTTTGTCGGCATTTACGGCGCCCGCGGCCTGGCCTACATCAAGGTCAACGATGTGGCGCAGCTCAATGAATCCGGGCTGCAATCACCAATCGTCAAGAATTTGCATGCGCCCGCACTGAAGGCGATCGTCGAACGCACGGCTGCCTGTTCGGGCGACCTGATCTTTTTCGGCGCTGACAGACGCAAGGTGGTGAACGACGCTCTTGGCGCACTGCGCGTCAAGATCGGTCACGAGAAGGGTTTCCTGAATGGCCGCTCGTGGGAGCCAGTGTGGATCGTGGACTTCCCGATGTTCGACTACGACGAGGACGAGCGGCGCTGGACCGCCTGCCATCATCCCTTTACCAGCCCGAAAGACGAGCATCTGGCACTGCTCGACAGCGATCCGGGGCGTTGCCTGGCCAAAGCGTATGATCTGGCACTGAACGGTTCCGAATTGGGCGGTGGGTCGGTGCGGATCCACCGCGCGGCAGTGCAGGAACAGGTTTTCAAGGCACTGGGTATTTCGGATGAAGAGGCACAGTTGAAGTTCGGCTTCCTGCTCGAGGCCCTGAAGTACGGCGCGCCACCGCATGGCGGGCTGGCCTTCGGTCTCGATCGCATCGTGACCATGATGGCCGGTGCCGAGTCGATCCGTGATGTAATCGCCTTTCCGAAAACGCAACGGGTGCAGTGTCTGCTCACCGATGCGCCGAGCGGCGTAGACGAAAAACAGTTGAGGGAACTGCATATCCGCCTGCGCCAGCGAGTCGAAACGCAGGTCCAGATCGCTCAAGGCTAGCCCGTGCCGAAAGTCATCGCTTTTCTCCGGCTGGTCCTGCTGGTCCTGCTGGCCGGTGGCTTGAGCGGATTCGCCCAGGCGCGCGCGGCGCGAGATCTCCAGAGCGTCACTCTGGACGCCCTGCCGCCCGAAGCCGCGCATACCCTTCACTTGATCCGTCAGGGTGGACCTTTTCCGTATCCACGCAAGGATGGCAGCAGCTTCGGCAACTTCGAGAAACGCCTGCCGCTGCAGCCGCGCGGTTACTATCGCGAATACACGGTGCCTACCCCAGGCCGGCAAGACCGTGGTGCCCGGCGCATCATTGCCGGAACCGGGCGAAGTGGTGATGTCGCCACTTCCGGCGAGTACTACTATACCGACGATCATTACCTCAGTTTCCGCAGGATACGCGAATAGCCATGGGCCGGGATGAGTTGCTCTCATTGCTCGAAAACCCACGACAGAGCGGGGTTTACCGCCTGCCTCTGAACGGTCAGGAGGCCGTGAAGCAGGCTGCCCGGGTCGCCGGTTTCGCCTGTTTTGACGTCAACCTGGAGGATGCCGGGTCGATAGGCAGCGCACTCGAACGACTCGGGCGAGACCTCGATTTTCCCGACTGGTACGGCCGAAACCTTGATGCGCTGAAGGATTGTCTGACCGATTTCTCGTGGTGCGAAGCGGCGGGTTACATGTTGATCATACGCAATGCAGAGAGGTTGCTTGTGGCAGCACCGGAAGCGTTCGACGCCCTCAACGAGGTGTTCGCTGCCGCCATTGCCGAGTGGCGTTCGCAGGACTACCCACTGTGGGTATTCTATGATCTGCGAGCTGACGAGCGGGCGACACTTCCGACGCTGGCATGAGCGAGTACAAACGGCCGGTATCGGTGCTGGTTGTCGTGCACACTCCGGATCTGCAGGTACTGTTGCTCGAACGGGCAACCCACCCCGGCTATTGGCAGTCGGTCACCGGTAGCCAGGAGGAGGGCGAAGGCTTGGCTGACACAGCTTTGCGCGAGCTGGCCGAGGAAACCGGGATCAAGGCGCTCAACCTGGATTTGCGCGATTGGCAACTGAGCAACCGATACGAAATCTTCAGCGAGTGGCGGCACCGCTACGCACCGGGTGTGCGCTACAACACCGAGCACGTCTTCTCACTGCAGGTAGCGACAGCCTTGCCCGCCGTGCTCGCTGAGGGCGAGCATCTCGGCTACTGTTGGCTGCCGTGGCGGTCCGCTGCCGCGAAGTGCTTTTCGTGGAGCAACCGCGACGCGATTCTCATGTTGCCGGAGCGCCTGGCCTTGTCAGGATGCTGACCTGCTGCAGGCAGGTCGGACAATAACAGCCTGCAGCAGGGTCCGGGACGCGCAGCAGAGCAGGTTGCTGCAGGCACCAGCAGGAGAGCCCGGCGACGGCGCCACAAACAAAACGGCCCCCACAGAGCGGGCAGGTCGCGTTCACGAAAGCTGGTTCGGTGATTGTCATGGCGTGGTCAGTTTCTGGCCAGTAGCCCTTCGGCAATCCAGCGCTGCAGAAAGCCGGCTGCCATTCTGGCCGGGTCCGGGTCGCCGGCCTCGGCAATCAGTGTGCAACAATCGGCAAAGGTCGCCGCTTGGCGCAGGGCGTGGAGGATTAACGCTTCGGTGGCGTCGGCTGATCGCCAGCAGCAGTCAAGCTTGGGACGCCAGACGAGAAGCGTGTGTGGGCCATATTCCGGCGCGTCGTGGACGCCTTCCGGGTCGATCTCGAGCGCCTTCCAGATCGGCTCGACACGCCAGTTCAGATCGACCAGCTGTAGCGATGGCACGAGGCTGAAGCGCTTGTAGGGCCACTCCTCCGGTCGGAGTGCAGCGAGGTCGTTGACGAGCATCGCCGGCGCATCGGCTGCATCGAAGGCCGTGCGTGTTGCCCAGTCCATGCGCGCCAGATCGACCAGGGCGGGATGCGGCACGAGCTGCAGGTTGGCGGCAAGAAAGTCGGCAAGCGAGTCGCCGAACCAGCGAATCGAACGCAAACGCGAGGGATGCTGGTCAATATACGCATGCGCCAAGGCGTCGAAGGAAACATCGCCAAGTGCCGTTTGAAAGACGGGAAAATTGTCGCTCAAAGCGGCGGTCAAGCGTGTGTGGTAAGCCTGCAGGTAGATCCGGAAACCGCCGGCCAGTTCTGCCCCCTCTTCAGAGAACAGGCCGGGTGTCGGGTAGCCGTTGAGGATCGCCTGTTGGCAACGCTCCTGCAGTTTCGCCAAGGTGTTCATGCGGCTTGTCGCTGCACAGCCCGGGCACGCCGTGCCACTCGACGCGCCTGGTCGAGTTCGCCGAGCAGCATCTGTAGTGGAGGAATATCGTCATCGCGCTCGATCATCGTCGGGACGGGCCCCAAGCGGCGGATTGCATAAGCGTAGAGCTCCCAGACCGCGTCACAGACTGGGTGATCGTGCGTGTCGATCAGGTAATCGCCATGATCCTCATGCCCGGCAAGGTGGATCTGACGAATGGCGCCGATCGGCAGTGCGTCGATGAAGGCACGCGCATCGAAACCGTGATTGGTGCTGCTCACGTAGACGTTGTTCACGTCGAGCAACAGCTCGCAGCCGCCGCGCCGGACCAATTCGGCGAGAAACTCCCATTCGCTCATTTCGTCGCCGCAGTAACGCACATAACTTGAAACATTCTCCAGCAGCAGCGGCTGGCCGAGAGCATCCTGAACCTGGGCCACACGCGGTAGCAGGTGCTGCAGGCACTCCTCGGTGTAGGGCAGGGGCAGCAGGTCATGCAGGTTGAGCGCCGACGTGCCGGTCCAGCACAGGTGATCAGACACCCAGGCTGGTTGAATCCGCTTGGCCAGCGTGCACAGTTGTTGCAAGTACGAACGGTCCAGTTCATCACTGCCGCCGATGGACAAGGAGACACCATGCATCACCATTGGATAGTCGCGGCGGATGCAGTCAAGATAGTGCAGCGGCTTCCCCCCGGGAACAAGATAGTTTTCCGAGATGATCTCAAGCCAGTCAACTGGCTGTCGACTGGCGACAAAATCCCGATAGTGTTCGCTGCGTAGCCCGAGGCCGAAACCCTCGACGGTCTGCTGCATCGTATCTGCTCCGAATTGGCGCGGTGAGGGGCGCCGCTGCTGAAGTCCGCGTCGTCACTCACCGCGGCAGTGGTAGGCTTACTTGACGACCTTGCCACCTGCGTCGGTGCATTCCTTGGCGCTGGCTTTGCTCACCCAGCCCTGCCCCTTGCAGGAATTCGTTCCCTTGCACTCGCTCTTGGCTGTCTTGCACTCGGAATGTCCCTTGCAGGAATTGACCCCTGCACAGCGGACCGTTGCAGCATCTGCTGCATAGACGCTCGGTGCGGCGATCGTGCCGGCAGCGAAGAGGGCTGCCGCAGCAGCGGCGATGGTAACACCAGACATTTGTTTTGACATGGTTTTCTCCTATGGGTGGTTGGTCTCTGCCGGAACCGGTCGGGCTGCAAATCGTGTTCCGACACAGCTTAGACGCGAATACACACGAAATGCTTACACATCGGGAAAACTTTTTTCCGCCGGGGCATTGGGGAACTGACAGGGAGCGATTGCGATCCTCTTGTGAGTGCAAACTGCCACGCGTCGGCTGCCGGCACCGCTTTCCGGGTTTCTGCCTTGCGATCAAATGTCCGGTCGCACGTGCGAACTTTTTCTATCTTTAGCACTCTCATGCGGCGAGTGCTAAAATGTCCATACGAAGTGGCGTGCAGGAGGAACAATTCACATGACTCAAGCCCTGGCTTTTCCGACGATATCGGCAGCCGGTAGTATCGATGCATACATTCAGGCCGTCCGGCAGTTTCCGTTGCTGACCGAGGAGGAAGAGTTTCATCTGGCCACCCGCTTTCGCGAAGAGGATGATCTGGATGCGGCGCGGCAGTTGGTCCTTTCGCATCTCAGGTTGGTGGTCGCCATTTCGCGTGGCTACCTGGGTTACGGTCTGCCTCACGCGGACCTCATCCAGGAGGGTAATATCGGTCTGATGAAGGCGGTCAAGCGGTTCGACCCGGGCCGGGGGGTACGGCTCGTTTCGTTCGCCATCCACTGGATCAAGGCCGAGATCCATGAGTACGTCCTCAGGAACTGGCGCATGGTGAAGGTGGCCACGACCAAGGCGCAACGCAAGCTCTTCTTCAATCTGCGTAGTCTGAAGGCCAGCAGCGACACACTGAATCCGGCCCAGGTTAGCGATATCGCGCACCGGCTCAGCGTCAAACCCGGCGACGTGCTGGAAATGGATACCCGCATGTCGGGACACGATCTGGCGCTTGAGGGCGAGGGCGGCGATGAGGAGGTGTTCGCACCGATCGCCTATCTGGCTGACCCCGCAAGCGAGCCGGGTCGGGTGCTCGAAGCGCGCGCCCGCGCCCACCTGCATGGTGATGGTCTGCAGGCTGCCCTGGCGGGTCTCGACCCGCGCAGCCGCCGCATCGTGGAAGCGCGCTGGTTGACCGAAGACGACCCGGCAACACTGCACGATCTCGCTGCAGAATTCGGTGTTTCAGCCGAGCGAATTCGCCAGATTGAAGTCAAAGCGATGCAGAAGATGCGCACTCGTCTGGCGCCGCTGGTGGCCAGTACCTAGCGTCAGCTTTCAACTCCTTGGTTGGTCGGCAGTTTCACGGCGAGTGCTCAACGCCTTTCGGCATCAGGGATAGTGGCGGAACGCTCGATCGCCGCCACGGAACTGGTGATCGACGCGTGCTCAACGCCTTTCGGCATCAGAGATAGTGGCGGGAGCCGATCGGAATCGACCAGGGCAAATCGATCATTGTGCTCAACGCCTTTCGGCATCAGAGATAGTGGCGGTCGTTCCGCCGCGCCCTGCTTTCCGCCTACGATCCGGTGCTCAACGCCTTTCGGCATCAGAGATAGTGGCGGTGCAATTTCCCGATAAAAACGACACAGGAAGGACCCGTGCTCAACGCCTTTCGGCATCAGAGATAGTGGCGGGGGGGATACGAATTACGGTCCACGGCCTGTTGAGTTGTGCTCAACGCCTTTCGGCATGTTAGTGCAACATGCTTTCTGTAAATTTCCTTCGAGCTGGAAAGGCGTTGCCGA
>ERZ761603.622-NODE-622-length-29130-cov-18.025073_pt1 | contig 29130 bp, 20 predicted proteins | sample MGYA00511879_ERZ761603 | MGnify/ENA primary metagenome ERZ761603 (study PRJEB28899, sample SAMN02850040) | bioreactor sludge metagenome | biome: EBPR Sludge; feature: EBPR Bioreactor; material: flocular biomat | place: Australia: Thorneside Wastwater Treatment... | reverse complement strand
TGCATGCCATGCAAGCGCTCTCCCAGCTGAGCTATACCCCCTCGAAAGAAGCGCGGATTATAGGCCTCGAGGCTTGCCTTGTAAAGCGCCGTTCATCACCGTCGAGAAATCGACCCAGTCCCTCTCCCCCTCGATGTCCTGCAGGCGGCGAAGGTTGCGGACGCGGAGCTGCTTGCTCAGCGAGCGGCGCCCGATGCGGGCGTCGGAAATGTCGATCAGCCCGAATTGCCGATCCGGCGTGTAGACCACGTTGCCGAGATGCAGCGAACGAAAGTAGACCCCGGCTTCGTGCAGGCGAATGACAAATTCCGTAAACGCCGCTTTCAGACCTCCTTCGCTCGCCGTATCGAGGCCCTCACGCCGCATCTCACGTAGCGTCTTCCCGAGCACGGGATGGTAGTGCACGGCATCGCGGCCAATTGAAGGAATTCGCCAAACAGCAATGATCCCCGGCGCCGGAATGTGGCGCTGATGGAGTGCTTCGGCATTATCGGCAAAGCGTTGCGCATAGGGCGACCAGGCGGCCGAAGACAACAGGCGCTTGCGCCGGAAGAGCTTGAGAATCGTCTGGTCAGCAAGCCGCAAGACCTTCTCGCCATGACCGTCCGCCTCAAGAACAGCCGCTCCGGCGCGCATCGCTAGATACTCCTCGTGCTGCAGTCTTTTCAAGCCGATTCCCCGAGCGAAAGCCCAGAGTTTACCTTCTTCCGCAAACCCTAGGCGGTATCACCCGCCTGTGGAGAAGCGACGGCCGTTAGAATGCAGTCTTTGCCACCAGCGATGATCATCCGATGAACTTCATGCACACCCTAAACGCCGCCTGGCACGACCGCAATAGCCTGCTTTGCATCGGCCTGGACCCCGACCCGGCGCGCTTTCCGGCCCACTTGCGGGACCAGCCGGAAGCCATTTTCACCTTCTGCAAGGCAATCGTCGATGCCACCGCCGACCTGGTGTGTTCCTATAAGCCTCAGATCGCCTATTTCGCCGCACGCCGCGCCGAAGACCAGCTGCAGGCGCTGATCGCCCACATCCACAACGCTCACCCGACGATCCCGGTGATCCTTGATGCCAAGCGTGGTGACATCGGCAGTACCGCCGAGCAATACGCCATTGAAGCCTTCGAGCGCTTCCAAGCCGACGCACTGACGGTCAACCCCTACATGGGGCGCGATTCGATCGAACCGTACCTCGCTTACGGTGACAAGGGCATTATCCTGCTCTGCCGCACCTCGAACCCCGGCGGTAGCGACCTGCAGTTCCTCGACGTTGGTGGCGAAAAGCTCTACGAGCGTCTGGCCCGCCTGGTAAGCAGCGACTGGAATCAGAGCGGCCAGTGCGCGCTCGTCGTCGGTGCCACCTTCCCTGATGAAATCGCCCGGGTACGCGAGCTCACCGGCGAGATGCCCTTGCTCGTGCCAGGAATCGGTGCCCAGGGCGGCGACATCGAAGCCACCGTCCGCGCCGGTTGTACGGCAAATGGCAATGGCCTGCTGATCAATTCCTCGCGCGCCATCCTTTACGCCGGAAAAGGCGAAGACTTCGCCGAGGCGGCACGGCGCGTGGCCTTGGACACCCGCGACGCCATCAACGCCTGGCGCCCCGCTTCTAGACGGCCAACGACGACAACGGCAGCAGCCAAAGGAGGCTGATCGTCCCGGTCCTGAAGCAGCTTGTCGCCGGCGCCCACCAGCGACAAACTGCACCTGGGTGCCCGCTACCCGGCGACATCCTATTCCGCGCAGAACCGGCCAGGGGCCGCAGACTGGGCTTGCGCCCGCGGCCGTGCCACGGCCTCCATAACCGGTCGCAAATCCAACCACCATTGCTCCGTCGGACGCCGATGCTGCAGATCAACCACATCGTGCATGCCCTTGATCGGGGAGATCATCACCTTACCTTCGACCAGGCCGATATAGGCCGCGGTTGCAGAACCCCGATCCAGTTCACGGGTCAGGAAGTCGATACAGTGCGCAGATAGCCGGGTCGCCAACACGCGGTCGAACGGCGACGGGTTGCCGCCCTGCTGGACGTGCCCCAGGATCGCCTGACGCACATCGAAGAGACCATGGCCTTCCTCCTCGAACAGCCGGCACATGAAGTCGGTCGTGTATTGCAGGTTGGCGCGTTCGTTGCGAATCGTGAGATAGAAGCGTCGACCACCCTTAAACCCCTCGATCATCCGTTCCACGTCGGCTTGCAAGTCCTTGAGGGAGACCCCTTCCTCGGGCAGATAGATGCGCTCGGCGCCGCTTCCCAAACCACTCATCAGCGCCAGATAGCCGCAGTAGCGACCCATGACTTCGACAACGAAGCAACGCCGCGCCGCCATTGCCGACTGCTTGATCCGGTCGAGAGCCTCAACGATGGCGTTGAGCGCAGTGTCGGCGCCTATGCTCAGCTCGGAGCCGGGCAGGTTATTGTCGATGCTGGCCGGCAGGCAAATGATCGGAATCTTGAAGGCCGGATAGCGCTCCCGCTCGCTGTACAGATTGTGGGCGACCCTGTAGGCCAGCCAACCACCGATGATCAGCAAACCGTCTATACAATGCGTTTCCAGCACTCGCGCCACGGCGTACAGTTGTTCGACGGTCGGCGCCTGCCGCGTCGTACCGAGTTCGGCGCCGCCCATCGCCGCCCACCCCTCGACGTCGCCCCAGCTCAACTCCTCGATCCGGCCGGCAAGCAGGCCCTCGAAACTGCCACGCACGCCGAGCATGATGTGACCGCGATCCAGTCCGAGCCGAACGGCGGCGCGAGCCGCGGTATTCATGCCTGGCGCGAGTCCGCCGCCGAGCACCACGGCCACCCGGCGCGGGCGCGCCGGCTTTGTCACACTGGGCGGCGCGCCGGACATTGCCTTGAAAGTCTGGAACATCTCCGTAAAACTACTGCCACGCAGCTCCATCGCTTTTTCATAATCATGCTCAGCGATCCTGCGCGCCACTGCGTGGGTTTGTTCGACGCATTGCATCAAGGGTGCGTGTCGTACCCGGTTATAGCGCATGCCGACCATCTGAGGTTCGCTGTCCACGGTGGCCGACAACAGCTCCTCCACGGCGGCATGGCCAACCAGCGTGCTCATGCAGCGGTCGAAAGCGCTTGGCCTGCCGCCGCGCTGCACGTGCCCGAGGATGGTCACGCGCGTGTCCTCTCCAAGCCGGTCTTGCAGCACCTGCCGTACCTGGTCGCTGCTGATCGCCGTACCTTCCTTGTCGCAGGCTCCTTCGGCGACAACGACGATGCTATCGCGACGACCGGCCGCCCGACCACTGCGCAGGCGCTCACACATCTCCTGCTGCCAGTCTTCCGGCGGTGCGCTTTCCGGGATCAGCACATAGTCCGCACCGCCGGCGATCGCGCTCATCAGTGCCAAGTAGCCGCAATGGCGGCCCATCACCTCGACCACGAAGGTGCGCTGGTGGCTGGCCGCCGTACTGGTAATTGCGTCGATGGCCTCAACGATGCGGTGCAGCGCACTATCGGCACCGATGGTCATGTCGGTGCCGACCATGTCGTTGTCGATCGAACCAACCAAGCCGGTAATCATCAGCGCCGGGTGTCGTTGCGCGGTTAGCTGGTCGATATCGCCGCGCCCGAGCAGCTCCACCAAGAGGCTCGGCCACTCCTGCCGAAAAAGGTTGGCACCGGTTAGACTGCCGTCGCCGCCGATCACCACCAGCCGGTCAATGCCGTGCTGGAGCAAGTTTCTGGCTGCAGTTAAGCGACCTTCCCGCTCGCGAAAAGCCGGGCAGCGGGCCGTCCCGATGATCGTTCCGCCCCGGTGAAGAATGCTACCGACATCGTCCCAGGAAAGTGAACGAATGCGCTCGCCGCCATCCACCATGCCCTGATAGCCCTCAAGAATGGCATGTACGCCAACGCCCCGGTTAAGCGCCGAGCGGACCACCGCACGCACTGCAGCGTTCATGCCTTGGGCATCGCCGCCACTAGTCAGTACGCCAATGCTGGTTGAGAGATTGCTGACCATGGATACACGCTTCCTTCAACTGTTGCTGTGAGAGTCGCCTACGCGACTCGCCAATGTTGCTACTGCTCACTGTGGGCGTTTGGATCAGAGATTGGCCGAACGCCACCAGTTGCCGTGATCCTTGCGCAGCACCTCGTGCGAAAACATCGGATAATGGACGAGTTCCTCGCCAATGCCCAGGTAGAACCCACCCTTGACCATTCGATACGGGAACTGGAGCGAGTGCACGCGGTGTACGAGCTTGTTCTGCTTTGACCCGGGCTGCAACTCCAGCAAGGCCTCACGCAGGTGCAACAGAAAGGAATAGGGCAGATCGCCTTCCTGGCCATTCTCGGGATCGCGTGCCAGCGGGCCGAGTTCGAGTTCGACGAAACACATCCCGGGAAATCGAAAGAACTTCGAAGGCTGGGTAGTCACGTCCGCATAGTATTTCGCGGGTTCGAGAAGGCTGACCACCAGGCTGTTAATCGGTGCCAGATCCTGGAACATGTGCCGTTCCTGGTCAGGCTGAGGCAGCCTGTCCCCACGTTTCAAACCCAGCGTCGCGCCCATCGCGGTCGTCATGTAAAGCTTGCCGATGGCATTCATCGAAAGATGCTCCATGACCCGATACATCGAGATGTAGACGGAGTTCTTCGGCGTTCCGTCCTGTTTCGCCACACAGCGTGCGAATGCGCCGTCAATGTCGAAGTACTCATGGCGGAAGGACGGGTCGATCTCGAAGAACACGGCCTGCCCTTTCGACTTGAACTTGTGGCCGGTCGCGTAGTATTGCCCGAACTGCTCCGGTTCCAGCATCGATGCGATCAATGCTTCGGGAATCAGCGAAAAGTAGAGATGCATGGCCATATTTGAATCCTCCCTGAAATAGTCCAGCCTATTGTTGAGCGCCAGGTCCGCATACCCCGCGATGCCCTCGTACCTGGCCTGCGCTGTCCCGCCAACGCGGCGTACTACTAGACTGCGGCCTTTTTGGCGAGGATGCGCATCCCGTAGAAGCTGCGGAATACGAAAACGAGGTTAACGACCAAAAACAGCGCAGCCAGAGAAAATACTACTCCCTGCTGTCCTTGTGCCTGCAGTCCGACCGCCATTTCGACCGCCAGCAGACCAAAAAGAGTGGTGAACTTTATGATCGGGTTCATCGCCACCGAGGCAGTATCCTTGAATGGGTCGCCGACGGTGTCGCCAACCACAGAAGCCGTGTGCAGATCCGTTCCCTTGGCATGCATTTCAGTTTCGACGATTTTCTTGGCATTATCCCAGGCACCACCTGCATTGGCCATGAAGACGGCCTGGTAGAGACCGATGATCGCCAGCGAGATCAAATAGCCAATAAAAAAGAACGGTTCGATAAAGGCACAAGCCAGTGTTCCAAAAAAAACCGCCATAAAAATGTTGAACATGCCTTTCTGAGCGTAGATCGTACAGATCTCGACGACCTTCTTGCTGTCCTTGTGCGACGCCTTGACCACCGCATCGAGTCGGATGTGGGTGCTGATGAACTCCACCGCGCGGTAGGCACCGGTCGATACGGCCTGGGTGCTGGCGCCGGAAAACCAGAAGATGGTCGCGCCGCCTGCGACCAAGCCAAGGAGGAAAGGCGGGTGCAGCAAGGACAGCTTGTCGAGGTTTTCGGTCAGGCCCCCGGTCAGCAGCATGACGATCGAAAAAACCATGGTTGTCGCCCCGACGACGGCGGTACCGATCAACACCGGTTTGGCAGTCGCCTTGAACGTATTGCCGGCCCCATCATTCTCCTCGAGCAGAAACTTGGCCGCAGCGAAGTCGACATCGACGCCGTAGTCCTTCTTTATTTCCGCCGCAACGCCGGGGACCTGCTCGATCATCGACAACTCGTACACCGACTGCGCATTGTCGGTTACCGGGCCGTAGCTATCGACGGCAATCGTTACCGGGCCCATTCCCAGGAAACCGAAGGCGACCAGCCCGAAGGAGAAGACCGCGGCCATCATCGCCGCCTTGGCCGAATCTGGGTTGATTACCGCCGTCAGTTCGTGCTGCGAAAGGAGGTAGGAACCCGACATCAGGCCAACGATGATCACGCCGATCCAGAATGCCGAGAAATACCCGGCGACCAGGCCGGACAGGATATTGAGGCTGGAACCTCCGGCCTCGGACGCCGTCACCACTTCGCGGACGTGCTTGGAGTTGGTCGACGTGAATACCTTGACCACCTCAGGAATGATGGCACCCGCCAGCGTGCCGAGGGTGATGATCAGAGAAAGCTGCCACCACAGGTTGGGGTAGGCAGTCCCGTTGGCGCTGAAATTTCCAATCAGCAAATAAGAAACAATGAAAGTGATTATCAGAGAAACGACCGATGTAATCCATACTAGCGAGGTCAGAGGGGTCTCGAAATTGAACCGTTGTTTGTCCCAATACAAGCGCCGCGCAATCATCTGGTTGCCGACGTATGAAATTCCCGAGGCGACGATCATCATCACACGCATGGCGAACAGCCACACCAGTAGCTGAACCTGGACGGCAGCTTCCGGTACGGCGAGCATTATGAAGGTGATCAGTGCCACACCGGTCACGCCGTAGGTTTCGAACCCGTCGGCGGTCGGGCCAACCGAGTCGCCGGCGTTGTCACCGGCGCAGTCCGCGATCACCCCGGGATTGCGCGCGTCGTCCTCTTGGATACCAAATTCGATCTTCATCAAGTCGGAACCAATATCCGCAATCTTGGTGAAGATGCCGCCCGCGATGCGCAATGCAGCGGCGCCCAGAGACTCTCCGATGGCAAAACCGATGAAGCACTTGCCCGCCAGCGAAGGCGGCACGAAAAGCATGATACAAAGCATGATCAGCAACTCGGTCGAAATCAGCAACATGCCGATGGAGATCCCCGAGGTGATCGGAATCGAATAAATCTGATAGGGCTTCCCGACCAGCGAGGCGAACGCCGTGCGACTGTTGGCCAGTGTATTGATGCGGATGCCGAACCAGGCAACGCCGAAAGACCCGGCAATACCAATCACCGAAAACGCCAGAATGGTAGCGACGTCGAAAACCGACAGTTGCTGGACGAAATAGAAATAGCCGATCATGATCACCGCAGTGAGTCCCTGCAGGACGAGCAAGAACTTGCCCTGAGTAATCATGTAGGTCTTGCAGGTTTCGTAGATCAGTTCGCTGATTTCAGCCATCGAGCGATGCACTGGCAGGGTACCAATCCAACGGTAGATGACAGCACCGAAAACAAGGCCGCCAACAGCGACGACGAGCCCATAGGAAAGCAGTGTCGAGCCAGACATCCCACCGAGAAAGCTAACCAGCGAACTATCGGCAAGATCCGGCAGAACCAGGTTGACTTCGGAAACGTGGCCCGCAGTCGTTGCGAGAGCTGGCAGCGACATCACGCCGAGAACTAGAAGGAAGGCCAAGAAGAGGTAGCGTACGGAACTGGCGCAGGGAGGCGCCAGCGCATTTTTCGCGAATGTCATATTATGGGGTCCAAATAGAGTTAATATGTTCTCGCTTTATCCTTCCATGTATCCGGTTGGCAGGGCAGGAGGACTCGAGATTCAATACCGCCGCGGCGAGTATCTTCGTCCGACTCAGCCGTGTCAAGCGCGTGCGAAGGCGGCTATCCGAGCCAACTTTCGTAAGAAATCCTGGGCTTTGAAAGACAGCTAACAAGTATCAGCGAATTGTTACCACAAGGAGTTTTTCTCTGACAAATCAATGCCAGTAGCGCACAGAGTGAAAACCGGTGTGTGCACCTGCTTGTAGTACAAATACATATCTTCGTTTGCGTGGCAGGATTGTCCCGGTGACTATCGAGAAACCGTTCACGCCCCGCTAAATCTCAATCAGCATATTCACTGGCCGTGCGCCGACGCCTTACGAATAGAGGGTTCTGGAGGCCATACATGGCGTGACCCATCGCTACGCGTAATTTAAAAAAATAAAATTAGCATGTCCAAAATGATAATTAATTATCTTTCTGTCGACCACAATTCGGCGTGCGAAAAAAAAGCCGGGGTAGTTTCCACCCGGCTTCCTGCCAACGGCCATCACAGTCGAGAAACCCTAGCCCATGGAAGTCGCGACCGTTTCCCCCTTCATGTGCAGTGCGTATTCTGGCTTGCACGCCGGAATCGTTCGACGGGTAGAGCGCAAGCACCCTAAATTCCCCGTCTCATCCTCAATCCTTCTCGCGCAAGGGAAGAAGAGAGCTTTGTAAGTCGCTTGCGCGACTTTCACATCAAGCAGCGCCTACAAATTGCACGAGCGCCACCACTTGCTGTGCTCCTGGCGCAAGACATCGTGCGACGGCATCGGATAGAACAGCAGTTCAGGGCCGTTCCCCACGTAGATACCGTTCTTGATCATCCGGTACGGGAACTCCAGTGAGTGCACCCGATGCACCAGCTTGCTTTGCTTGCCGCTGGGATCTACTTCCAGCAGAGCCTCGCGCAGGTGGTGCACAAACGAGTACGGGAGATCGCCGACGGCACCGGCAGCCGGATCCGTCGCTAGTGCGCCCAGACCGAGTTCGACAAAACACAGCCCAGGGAAACGAATGAATTTGTTCGGCTGGCTAGTGACTTTTTCGTAGTAGGTCTGCGGGTCTTGCGCACTGACCACCAAGCTGTTGATCGGGGCCAGGTCCTGGTACATGTGCAATCCTTTCGTTTTCTCCGGAAACGAATCGGATCGGCTCAGGCCGAGCGTCTGGCCGTAGGCTGTGCCCAGGTACAGCTTGCCCAGAGCGCTCACCGGAATGTGCTCGAGCACCCGGTACACGGAGATATAGACCGAGTTCTTGGGCGTGCCATCGGGGTGCGCCACGCAGCGCTCTAAACCCTCCTCGATGTTGAAGAACTCATGACGGAAATTTGGATCGACTTCGAAGAAGATCGCTTGCCCCTTGGACTTGTAGCTGTGGCCAGTTGAGTAGTATTGCCCGAACTCCTCCGGTTCCAACATCGAGGCGATCAGGGCTTCGGGAACCAGCGAAAAGTAGAGATGTATCGTCATGATTGTGTACTTTCTCCAAGATGAGATTGTCTGAACAATGTGCCATCGTCAAGAACCGGCGATGCCTACACTTATACCAATGCGATTTTCATGCTGCGGCCACGACTCTAGTGTCGGGATTATACGAGGTGTGGCTGACGGCGCCTAGCCGCTTGAAGGCCACTTTGTCAGCTCATTGGGTAAGCCTCCAATCTTACCGATCCGAGAATACTCAAACGTCAATGTTTCTCGCCGCCAGAGCGTTCGACTCAATGAAGTTACGCCGCGGTTCGACCAATTCCCCCATCAAAGTGGTGAAGATCTCGTCGGCACGAATCGCATCTTCGATCTGAACTTTCAGCAAGCGTCGTACTTTCGGGTCCATGGTCGTTTCCCAGAGCTGGTCAGGGTTCATCTCGCCGAGCCCTTTGTAACGCTGCTTACTCACCGTGCGCTCAACTTCATTGAGTAGCCATTGCATCGTTTCGGCAAAACTACCGACCGCCTGCTGCTTTTCACCGCGAACCACGACCCCGCCGGGGCCAAACAGGTCGGCGAGAATCTCGGCCGTCTTGCGCAGTTGCGCGTAATCGCCACTGACCAGCAGATCGTCGTCAATGACGCCAACTTTTAGATTGCCGTGCAGCACTTTTTCGAGACGAAGCTGCCAGCGCTCCTCGGCGTCATCGTAGCGCGCGAAGATCTTGATCCCCAGCTTGTCGCCAACGGCGTCCATCAGTGCCACCGCGCTCGCCGTCGCTGACGCCTGATCGCTGACATCGACCTTAAGATTGGCATCAATCAGTGCGTGCAACACCTCTGGATTGATCAGGTGCGAGAGACGGTTGATGACGGCTTCGGCAAGCAGATACTCGCGCGCTAGCTCTTCCAGAGCAGCGCCAGAAATCTGTGCTGCCTCGCTCTTTGGGGTGAGCACGGAACCCTCAAGGGCCAGAGTCAACAGGAACTGTTTAAGCGCCTGATCATCCTTGATGTAGCGCTCGCTCTTACCATGCTTGATCTTGTACAGCGGCGGTTGCGCGATGTACATGTGGCCATTCTCGATCAACTCGGGCATCTGACGATAGAAGAACGTCAGCAGTAGCGTTCGGATATGCGCCCCGTCGACGTCAGCATCGGTCATGATGATCAGGCGGTGATAACGCAACTTCTCGGGCCTGTACTCGTCCTTGCCTATTCCCGTTCCGAGCGCCGTAATCAGCGTGACGATCTCCTGCGAGGAGATCAGCTTGTCGAAGCGCGCCTTCTCGACGTTGAGGATTTTTCCCTTTAGCGGCAGGATGGCCTGAAACTTGCGATCGCGACCCTGCTTGGCAGAACCACCAGCGGAGTCTCCCTCGACCAAGTACAGCTCGCAAAGCGCCGGGTCTTTCTCCTGGCAGTCGGCCAGCTTGCCGGGCAAGCCAACGCCGTCGAGTAAACCCTTGCGACGTGTCATCTCTCTGGCTTTTCGCGCCGCATCGCGTGCGCGTGCCGCTTCGACGATCTTGCCGGTAATTACCTTGGCATCCAGCGGCCGTTCCTGAAGAAACTCGCTCAGTTTGGCGGCCACCACCTCCTCAACCGCCGGTCGCGCCTCCGATGAAACCAATTTCATCTTGGTCTGCGAAGCAAACTTCGGGTCAGGCATTTTTACCGACAACACACAGGCCAGGCCCTCGCGCATGTCGTCGCCGGCTATATCGACTTTGGCCTTCTTAGCGATCTCGTGTTCTTCGATATAGCGGTTGATGACCCGTGTCATCGCCGCCCGCAAGCCGGTCATGTGTGTTCCGCCGTCGGCCTGCGGGATGTTGTTGGTAAAGCACAGCACCTGTTCTGCGTAGCTGTCGTTCCATTGCATGGCCACTTCGACGGTGATCGGACCATTGGCGCTCACTGATTCGCCAGCGGCGTGGAAAACGTTGGGATGGAGAACCGATTTGCTGCGATTGATGTACTCGACGAAGCCCTGCACGCCACCGAGGAAGGCAAAATTCTCTTCCTTTCCGTGGCGCTGGTCGAGCAGGCGAATCTTGACCCCATTGTTGAGAAAGGACAGCTCGCGCAGACGCTTGGCAATGATTTCGTAGTGGAACTCGACCTCACCGAAGATCTCTTCGTCGGCCATGAAGTGCAGCTCGGTGCCGCGCTTCTCGGTAGTGCCGACCACCCTCGTGGGCGAAACCTCGACCCCCCGCTGAATTTCAATCGGACGATCGACGACCTTGCCACGGTTGAACTCGATCAAATGCTTCTGGCCATCGCGGCGAATAGTCAAACGCAGCCATTTCGACAAGGCGTTGACGCAGGAAACGCCAACGCCGTGCAGGCCTCCCGAAACCTTGTACGAATTCTGGTTGAACTTGCCACCCGCGTGCAGCACGCACATCACGATCTCCGCCGCCGAGCGCTTTGGCTCGTGACGGTCGTCGAATTTCACGCCGGTCGGGATTCCGCGACCGTTGTCGGTCACCGAGATCGAGTTATCCACATGGATAGTGATGACGATATCGTCGCAATGACCGGCCAGGGCCTCGTCGATGGCATTATCGACAACCTCGAAAACCATGTGGTGCAAACCCGTGCCATCGGAGGTGTCACCGATGTACATTCCCGGGCGCTTGCGGACCGCCTCCAGGCCTTCCAGCTGCTGGATGCTCGTTTCGTCGTAGGCGGGTTGCTCGTTTTCTTCAGTCATTCTTGATCCAAACTGTCATTCGTCGGTGTAACCACGGGTGTTGCCGCTACCGCGAAAGTCGCCTCTGCGACTTTCGAATCACCTCAGATGCGCATCGGCATCACCACGTAGCGAAATCTCTCGTTCCCGGGAACGGTCAACAGCGCACTCGAATTGGCGTCATTGAAGCCCCACTCGATGCTTTCCTCAGCGCGGTTGTTCAACACGTCGAGCAGATAGGCAACGTTGAAGCCGACGTCGAGTGCTTCACCGTCATAATCAACCTCGATTTCCTCCAGCGCTTCCTCCTGCTCGGCGTTGGCGGCCATAATCTTGAGCGAACCCTCGCCAAGCATCAGGCGAACGCCCCGAAATTTCTCGTTGGTCAGAATCGCCGCCCTGACCATTGACTGCAGCAACAGCGTACGACTGACCGACACCACGTTGCGCAGGCTCGCCGGAATGACTCGCTCGTAATCCGGGAAGCGACCATCAATCAACTTCGAGATCAGGCTGATATGGCCGAACTGGAAGCGTATCTGGTTGGGCAGCATTTCTATCTCCAGCGCCTCGTCGCTATCGGCGAGCAGCCTGTTCAGTTCGATGACCGTCTTGCGCGGCAAGATCAATTCCTGGCGCGCAGAACCCTCGGCGCGCAAGGCCTCTGGCACATCTTCGAGCGGCATGCTGGCATACGCCAGACGATGTCCGTCTGTGGCCACAGCACGCAGCTCGCTGCCATCCACGAGCAGCAAAAGCCCATTGAGGTAATAGCGAACGTCCTGCGTTGCCATCGCATACTGCGTTTGCGCCAGCAAGCTGCGGAAGGCCTTTTGCGGAACACTAAAACGCTTGACCTCACCCTCGGCCAGCGCCAGGCAGGGAAAGTCGTCAGCCGGCAAGGTCTGCAGACTGAAACGGCTCCTGCCAGCCCTGACCTGCAGGCGCCGATCGTCCAGTACCAAGCTCACTTCGGAGGCTTCCGGCAGGGAACGTAGAATCTCCTGCAGCTTCCTCGCTCCGACCGTGACTGCGCCGTCTCCGTCGCCAGTCACCTCGGTACTCGAGCTGGTGATCTGGATCTCAATGTCGGTGGCCAGAAGAGTGAGCACCTCGCCCCGCTTCTCGAGTAGCACGTTCGATAGGATGGGCAAGGTGTGACGCCTCTCAACTATCCCCGAAACAGCCTGCAAAGGTGCCAGCAGCGTGTCGCGTCTTGTTTTAATAAGAAGCATATATCTAAATCCTATAAAGACTATAGTCGGAACAAGTCTGTTGATACTTGTATATTTAGTTTTATTTTCAACGAATTACGATACTTTTTTGAACTGAAAAAAGCCTGTCTTCGACTGTGGGGAAAATCTGATAACTTTTCCACAGGGTCTTGCTTTTCACTTTATCCACTTTCCGTTTGCCTTTTTTCCACCGACTTCTACACCTCGAGATGCTCTGCCCTAGCTCTTCAGGACCTGCTGCAGCACGTGCACATCGTGGTTGAGCTCGTTGTCCTTGGTTCGCAGATCATCAATGGTACGCACTGCGTGCAGCACGGTGGTATGGTCGCGGCCGCCGAAGGCGCCGCCAATCGCCGGGTAGCTCAGCGTGGTCAGATTCTTGGCCAGCCACATGGCGATCTGCCGTGGCCGGACAATCACTCGCGTTCGCTTTTTTGAGAACAGGTCCGCTACCTTGATCTTGTAGTAGTCGGCCACCGTCTTCTGGATGTTGTCGACGGTGATCTGGCGGTTAACCGCACCAATCACGTCCTTGAGTGCTTCCTTGGCCAGGTCCAGCGAGATCAGACGGCCATGGAACGCCGAGTAGGCAAGCACCTTCTTCAGTGCGCCCTCAAGCTCGCGGACGTTGGAGCGCAGATGTTTGGCAATGTAGAAGGCCACATCGTCGTCGAGGGCGACGCCGTCCCCTTCCGCCTTCTTCTTGAGGATGGCTACCCGCATTTCCGTTTCCGGTGGCTCGATCTGCACCGTCAAACCCCAGTCGAAGCGGGTGATCAACCTATCCTCGAGGCCGGAAATGTTCTTTGGATAGGTGTCGCAGCTGATCACGATCTGCTTGCGCGTTTCGCTCAGCGCATTGTAAACGTAGAAAAACTCCTCCTGGGTCCGGTTCTTGCCGTTGAAGAACTGGACATCGTCGAGCAGCAGTACATCGAGCGAGCGGTAGTAGCGCTTGAAGACGTCAAAGGACTTCTGCTGGTAAGCGCGTACGACATCCGAATAGTAGTCCTCGGCGTGGACGTAACGAACGACCCGGTCGGGATGGTTATCGAGAATATGATTGCCGATGGCGTGTATCAGGTGCGTCTTGCCGAGACCGGCCCCCCCATAGATGAACAGTGGGTTGTAGGTTGTCTCTCCCGGGTTGATTGAAACCTGTCGCGATGCGGCGCGCGCCAGATCGTTGGCCTTGCCGACTATCAGGTTGTCAAAGGTAAAGGTCTTGATCAAGCGGGTCTTTTCGTACGCCGTACGGTCTCTCTCGGCGAGCGAGCTGGTACTGATGGCGGTCGCCGTCAGCGCAGCAGCCGTCGGCCGGCTATCATTGCGCAGCGCCGCGCCGATAGTCCCGGTCGCCGGCTGCATTTTGGGCGCGGTGCGTTCGCCAAGACTCAAGACGATGTTGACCGGCATCGAAAAGTGCTCGCTCGCCAATTCCTCGATGCGTGCCAGGTAGCGTTCCTTGACCCACTTGAGGATGAAACCGTTCGGCGCCAGGAGCCGCAAGCCGCGCGCGCAGTCCTCCTCCCCTTGCAGAACGAGGGGGCGAATCCAGGTGCTGAATTGCTGAGGCGGAAGTTCCTGCTCGAACTGGCTCAGACAGGTGGACCAGAAGCTAGCCATCAATAGTCATGGACTGACATCCCGAAATAGTGCGCCAACGCAAGCGCGCAACGGTGGTAGTTCGCCCTGACAAGACCGCTTGAAAATCATTGAGATGGACCACTATCCCCGCCTGTTGCAGGCTACCGGCGTGACGCCGCCAGCGAGAGGCCGCCGCTGACCCTCTGCGCTTCGCATTTGTTGTCTTGTCTGGAGCGCTCAAAGGACAATTCTAACCCGTCAGACCAAAGTTATCCACAGCTTCATTCAAAATATGGTCTTGACAGGCTTTACCCTAAAGCTGTCTAATTACGCGTTTACTTCGCAATGACTTCAAGGGTTTAACCATGAAACGCACTTATCAACCGTCGGTGGTTCGCCGCAAACGCACGCACGGCTTCCTCGTCCGCATGTCTACCCGCGGCGGCCGCGCCATCATTCGTGCCCGTCGCGCCAAAGGTCGTCACCGTCTGGCAGTTTGAGCGGTAGCGCTGCTTTCGTCGGCAATCGTTCGTTCGCCGCCGCGGCCTTTCCAAAGCACTATCGCCTGTTGAAAACGGATGAGTACTCATCCGTTTTTGGTTTCAGAAAGGCGCTTAGAAGCCAGCACTTCCTGCTACATTACCGCCCTCGTGAAGCAGGCGATATAGTCGGGGCTCGGCTTGGCTTGGTCGTTGCCAAGCGCTTTCTACGGCGCTCGGTTGATCGCAATCTGGTCAAGCGCCTGGCACGAGAGAATTTCCGTCTGCTGCGCATCCGCCTCCGCTGCAATGATTTCGTACTGCGCTTGGCGGCCAAGCCGAAACCAATTGACCGGCAAGCTCTGGCGCTGGAAATTCGACGTCTGCTGCGCAAGATGACCTCAACTCAATGATGGGCCGATGAAACACTTGTTGCTCGCGCTGATAGGCTTTTACCGCTACGCGATCAGTCCCTTTCTCGGGCGTCGTTGCCGTTTCTTCCCCAGCTGTTCCGAGTACGCCGCGGAAGCCGTTGAAAAATACGGCACCGGCAAGGGAGGGCGTCTCGCGCTGCAGCGAATTTTCCGTTGTCATCCGTGGAATCCGGGTGGTTTTGACCCCGTACCCTGAACATCAATCGAATCGTATAGGCTTTCATGGATAACCGACGCCTGCTCCTGTTGCTGATCTTCTCCTTCTCGCTGGTAATGCTCTGGGATGCCTGGCAGAAATACAATCAGCCCCCGCCAGTTGCACCCGTGGCGACCGCCGGGATAGTGGCTTCCGGATCGACGGCCGCCCCGGCAGCGCCGCAACCCTCCACAAGCCTGCATTCGCCGGTGCCGACGCTACCCGGCGCCGCAGCTGTGCCGTTTATGCCAACCGGTGAGACGGTGACCATCAGGACCGACCTCTTCGTCGCCGAGATCTCGTCACAGGGCGGCGATATCGTTCGCATGACTCTGGACGATTACAAGGACACCGAGCGCAAGAGCAAGGACTTCGCTCTTTTCGAGCGACGTCACCAGTATGCCGCGCAAAGTGGCTTGATCGGCGAAGGTTTGCCAAACCACAAGACTGCCTTCTCGGCCGTTCCCGGCGACCGAGAACTCAGTGGCGACGCGAGCACGCTGCAGCTTCGCCTCGAAGCAGCGCCCAGCAATGGCGTCAAGGTAAGCAAGATCTACACCTTTACCCGTGGCAGCTATCTGATCGATGTCGCCTACGAAATCGACAATGGTAGCGAGAAGCAGGTCACGGCGCACGCTTACTATCAGTTCCAGCGCGATACGGCGCCACCGGAAGGCGAAAGCCGCATGGTGATGACCTTCACCGGGCCCGCGGTCTATACGGAGCAGGAGAAGTTCCAAAAGGTCGGCTTCTCCGATATCGAAGCGGGTAAAGCCAAGTTTGTCACGCAGGCGGACAACGGCTGGGTCGCGATGATCCAGCACTATTTTGTCGCCGCCTGGGTACCGCCGGAAAAGCTGTCGCGCGAGTACTACATGCGTAAGCTGGACAGCACCACCGCCCCGGCGATCACCGCTGGCGTGATCGTGCCGGTGCCGGTGGTCGCACCCGGTACAAAGGTGGACTTTTCAGTTCCTCTCTATGCGGGTCCGCAACTGCAGAGCAAGCTCGACCATCTGGCACTGCCCAAGGCTGAAGGTGGAATTGGTGCGCAGGGCCTGCCACTGGTCGTCGACTACGGCTGGCTGACGATCATCGCCGCACCGATCTTCTGGTGTCTGCAGGCGATCCACCAAGTGGTCGGCAACTGGGGCTGGGCAATTGTTCTGCTTACCGTCGCCATCAAGTTGCTGTTCTTTCCCCTTTCGGCGGCCAGCTACAAGTCGATGGCCAAAATGCGCACTGTCACTCCACTGCTGGTTAAGCTGAAGGAGCGGCACGCCGGCGATCGCCAGAAGCTCAACCAGGAAATGATGGAGCTGTACAAGCGCGAAAAAATCAATCCTCTGGGTGGTTGTCTGCCGATCGCGGTGCAGATCCCGGTCTTCATTGCCCTCTACTGGGCACTTCTCGGTGCCGTGGAAATCCGTGATGCACCGTGGATCCTGTGGATTACCGACCTGTCGGCGAGCGATCCCTACTATGTCCTGCCGGTAGTGATGGTGATCACCATGCTCATCCAGACACGCCTCAATCCAACACCGCCGGACCCGATCCAGGCGAAGGTGATGATGATGATGCCGTTCATCTTCGGCGCCATGTTCTTCTTCTTCCCGGCTGGCCTGGTGCTGTACTGGGTGGTCAACAACACCCTGTCAATTGCCCAGCAATGGCAAATCACGCGAATGATGGAAGGAGCCGCGAAAGCTGCCAACGACCCCAAAGCCTGAGCCGGGGAAAACGGCAGCAACGATCGCCGCCATCGCCACCGCCCCCGGTCGCGGTGGCATTGGCATCGTTCGCGTCTCGGGAGCGAAGCTCCTGGACTTCGCCGCGTCGCTGAGCGGCAAGCGGCCTGCTGCTCGCCTCGCGACGCTCGCTACCTTCAAGGCCGGCGACGGCAGTGTCATCGACAGCGGTTTGCTCCTCCACTTCCCCGGGCCCAATTCCTTTACCGGTGAAGACGTTCTCGAGCTGCACGGGCACGGTGGCCCGGTGGTCATGAAAATGCTTCTGGCGCGTTGTCTCGAACTGGGGGCAAGCCTGGCCGAGCCCGGCGAGTTTACCCGCCGCGCCTACCTCAATGGCAAGCTAGATCTGGCGCAAGCTGAAGCGGTCATCGACCTAATCGACGCGGCAACCGCTGCCGCCGCGCGTAGCGCCGTGCGCTCGCTGCAGGGCGAGTTCTCGCGTGAAGTCGCGGCCTTGCTCGAGCAGCTGGTCGAACTGCGTGCCCTGGTCGAGGCGACGCTCGATTTCCCGGAAGAAGAGGTCGATTTTCTTGAAGCCAGCGACGCTTTCGGCCGACTCGATCGCTTGCGACAGCGCTTGGCAACGGTCTTCGACCGTGCCCAGCAGGGCCGCCTGCTGCAGGGTGGCCTACACGTCGTCCTCGCCGGCCAGCCGAACGTCGGCAAGTCCAGCCTGCTCAATCGTCTTGCCGGCGACGAGCTGGCGATCGTCACCGCTTTGCCGGGAACCACTCGCGACGTCGTGCGTAGCACTCTACAACTCGAAGGAATTCCGCTGCACGTGATCGATACCGCTGGCCTGCGCGAAACCAACGACCCAATCGAGCAGATTGGCATCGAACGCAGCTGGCGCGAGATCGAGCGCGCCGACGTCGTCGTCCTGTTGGTAGACGCGCGTAGCGGCGTTGGTCAAGCCGATCGGGCCATAGTGGCCCGGCTTCCCGGCCACCTTGCCCGCGTGACGGTGCATAACAAGATCGACCTCGCCGGCCGCGGCGCCGCCAGCATGAATGACGCCGACGGCGTGGCAATAGCCCTATCGGCGAGATCGGGAGAAGGCATCGAGCTTCTGCGCCAGGCCCTGCTGCAGATTGCCGGTTGGCATCCGGCGGAAGACGTCTTCATCGCTCGCGAACGCCATCTCAGTGCCTTGAGCGAAACGCGGCAGCGCATCGAGCAGGCGCAGGCGCAACTGCCGCGGCTGGAGCTGTTCGCAGAAGAACTGCGTCTCGCGCAACTAGCGCTGGCGACGATTACCGGTGAGTTTAGTGCCGACGACCTACTCGGCGAGATCTTCGGGCGCTTCTGTATCGGCAAATGATGCGGCTGCTGACGTCTCTGGTGCCGCTTGCAGCGTTGCCGGCACTTAAAAGAGGATTTCAAGGAATGAACTGGGACCCCGAGCAATACCTCAAATACGGCGAAGCGCGGCGACGACCGGCGCTCGATCTGATCGCCCGGCTTGGCGGCGTCTGCCCGAACAACGTCGTTGACCTGGGCTGTGGCGCCGGCGACGTCACGCGCCTACTCGCCGAACATTGGCCACAGGCCAAGGTCGTCGGTGTCGACAACGACGCGGCGATGCTCAGGAAGGCCTCATCGACGGCCTCGCAGATCAACTGGCAGAGCAGTGACATCGTCGAATGGCAGCCAGCGGTCGCACCCGACCTGATTTTCTCTAACGCTGTGCTGCACTGGCTAGCCGATCACCCGCAGCTGCTTCCCAGCTTGATCGCGCAGCTCGCCGAGGGCGGGGTGCTGGCCGTGCAGATGCCGTCGAACTTTTCCTCACCGTCGCATCAGATCCTGCGCAAGCTGGCAGACGATTACCGCTGGCAGCAGACGCTGGGCGGCATCGCGATGGGCAAGGTCCTCTCTGCAGCGGAATACTACCGCCTGCTCTCGCCGTTTTGTCGTCGCGTGGACGTCTGGGAAACCATCTACTGGCAAGCACTCAGCGGTGACGACGCGATCATCGAATGGATGAAGGGTACGACACTGCGTCCCTATCTCGCCTGTCTCGATGCGGTCGCCAAGGAACACTTTCTGACCGCCTATCGTGGGCTGCTGGCAGTGGCCTACCCGCGCGCCAGCGATGGCCATACCCTCTTCCCGTTCAAGCGGGTCTTCTTCGTGGCCCAGCGCTGAATGGAATTCACCGCCGCCGAGGTTTCCGTTTTTCTTGCCCTGGGAACGGCCGCGCTGTTTGCCGGCTTTATCGATGCGGTCGTCGGTGGCGGGGGGCTGATCCAGATCCCGGCACTATTCACCACTTTGCCGAACGAAGTTCCAGCCACCTTGTTCGGGACCAACAAGTTCTCAAGCGTTTTTGGCACCAGCAATGCCGCCTGGCGCTACGCCCGCCGGGTCAACATGCCCTGGCGCACTACCCTGCCCGCAGCGTTTGCAGCTTTCGCCTTCTCCTATCTTGGCGCGGCAGCCGTTGCCTGGATGCCACCGGAACTGCTGCGACCATTGATCCTGGCCCTGCTCATCGGAGCGGCCGTGTACACCTTTGCGCGCAGCGAATTCGGCGCCATTCACCGGCCGCAGCACACCGGTCGCCGCGAGTTCATCTACGCATTGATCGTTGGCGGCGCGATCGGCTTCTACGATGGCTTTTTCGGACCGGGTACCGGCAGTTTCCTGATCTTTCTCTTCATCCGCTTCTTCGGCTTCGATTTTCTGCACGCTTCGGCAGCCTCCAAAGTTGTGAACGTTGCCACCAACCTGGCGGCGATGGGCTATTTTCTCCCGAACGGTCATATTCTGCTGGGTCTGGCGATCCTGATGGCCACTTGCAACGTCCTCGGTTCGCTGCTTGGCACCCATCTTGCGCTGCGGCACGGCAGCGGCTTCGTCAGGAAGGTGTTCTTGTGCGTCGTAAGCCTGTTTATCGTCAAATTCGCCTACGACACCTTCGCTTGAGCTCGTCTTGTCTTTCCGGCTTGCAGGCCGGACTCGTTCGCCGCGCGGGGAGAGCATGCTCCCTGAATTCCCTGCCTCACCCGGCACGGGGGCAAGGGAGCTTGGTGAGTCGCTTGCGCGACTTTCACCTTAACTGCGATGCTTGTCGGCCTGCTGGCGCACTGCCGAAAAGGGAACGACAGCAATTCCGTACTTGCGTGACACGCGTTGGTAAATTTCGCGTGCCGAGATCACCTTCGGGTTACGCAGATCCCGCTCCTGAGCCATTTGCAGATAACCAAAGCCGCGCTTGGCGAGGGCGGGATTCCATCCCTTGAGTTCGAGCAGGGTGAAAATCGCCTTGCTGGCATTGACCAGGAATTGCAGATTTGGTACCCGTTCGGCGGCCTCGATGAGCAGCTTCACCGAGCCCTCGAGATCGCCACTGCGGGCGGCCAGAACGCCGCGGTTGTTGAGTTCGACAATTTCCTTACCGACCTGGGCGAGCAGTGCCTGGCCGGTCGCTTCCTTGCCGGTCCTGGCGTAGATATTTTCAATCTGGGTGATCATGGCCCGGTCCTGGTGGTTCTCTGCGGCGACCTTGCGCACCACTTCCTGGGCGCTGGCTTCGTTGCCAGTGGCCAGGCAGGCGTGTGCCAGGTCGAGGGCCAGCTTGCTCGATACCAACGCGTCTTTCCCCTCCGCTTTCAAGCCATCGTGCAGGAGCAGCGCTTTTTCGACGGCTAGCTTGGCTTTGGTCGGGTCACCCTCCTTGTTGGCACATAGTCCGTCCATGACCAGTGCCGCCAATTCTCCCTGCTTGCTGCCGCGCCAGTCGCGACGGAGTTCGTCGGCAATTCGTTTCGCGCCTTCGACGTGCCCGAGATCGAGCATCGCGCGCGCCAGATTGGAGTAGTCATCGATGTTGTTCAGCGACGACCCGCGTCGACGCTCGAGCACCTTGCCGTAGGCGCGCTCGGCCGTCTGGAAATCCAGGTTGCGCGCCGCCACGTCGCCGACCACTCTTTGCCGCGCGGTGTTGTTGGGCGAGATCATCGCTGCTGCCTGCAGGGCTTGCTGAGCTTCGGGGAGCTTACCCATCTCTTCGCGCACGTCGGCAAGGAAGTCATAGGCGGCCATGAACTCTGGAAAGTCGGCGATCAGGGCCTCGGTGACGGTTTCCGCTTCGCCGAGCTGCTGCTGGCTGCGCAGGGCGATGGCTAGACCCATGCGCGCCCAGGGTACCATTCGTTGCCGAAGCACTTCTTCGTACACCGCCTGCGCCTCGGCTGGGCGCCCGAGCACATTGAGGATCTCACCCTTGAAGCGCAGTAGGTCGAAGAGGAAGCCGCTATCCTGCTCGAGCAGGCGTTTGCAAGCTTCCAGCGCATCGCCGAAAGCGCCGTTGTCGAGATGTTCGTAGAGCGGCGCGAAGAATTGCTTGCGGTACAGTGCGCGTACCAGTCGGCCATGCAGTTCGTCAGCGGTAAACGGTTTGATCAGATAGTCATCCGGCGCCAGCTCGGCGATCGACACGACGTTGTGATAGGCGCGCTCGCTGGTAATCAGCATGAATACTGTCGATAGCGCTACCAGTCGCTGCTGGCGCAGCTCTTCGAGCAGTTGCTGGCCGTCGCGGCCATCTTCGAGCTGGTAGTCGGAGAGGATGATGTCGAAATGGTGGCTGCGCACCTGACGGAGCACTTCGGCCGAGCTTCCAGCATTGTGCACCGACGTGACCCCCAGCGCGGAAAGCATGATGCGCAGCGAACTGCGCGCGTTGGGATAACGATCAATCAACAAGGCCCGCTTGAGCGCCAGTTCCTTGCTCATCTTGTGGAGCAGATCGGCGGTGGTCTCGGCTGTCATCATTGTTGGCACATTACCCGACACCGCACTGGCGGGCAAGCAAGGAAATCGGCCCCATGCGCTGCCTTTTCTCGCCGCCAGCGAGCCTGTGCATGCTGGCGGCGAAGCTTGCTTGCTGGCCCCCTCTTCCCCCACCATTTGCCGCGCGGGGAGGAGGGAGTTGCGTGAGTCGCGTAGGCGACTTCTACATTAACTTCGGATCAGGTGATCGAAGGCGCTGAGTGCAGCTTTTGTGCCTTCGCCCATGGCGATCACGATTTGCTTGTAGGGCACGGTGGTCACGTCGCCGGCTGCAAAAACTCCAGGCAAGGAAGTGGCGCAGCGGGCATCGATCTCGATTTCGCCGTGCGGCGACAGCTCGAGCGTGCCCTTGAGCCACTCGCTGTTCGGCAGCAGGCCGATCTGCACGAAGACGCCAGCGAGCTCGAGGCGCCGCTTTTCGCCGCTGGCGCGATCGGTATACAGCAGGCCGTCGACCTTCTGGCCGTCGCCACTCACTTCGGTGGTCAGCGCTTCGGTGATCACATCGACGTTGCCTAGGCTCAAGAGCTTTTTCTGGAGCACGGCGTCGGCACGCAGGCTGGCTTCGAACTCCAGCAGGGTGACGTGGCCGACGATGCCGGCGAGGTCGATCGCTGCTTCGACGCCGGAGTTGCCGCCGCCGATTACCGCCACATGCTTGCCCTTGAACAGCGGCCCGTCGCAGTGCGGGCAGTAGGCGACGCCATGACCGCGATACTCTTTCTCGCCAGGGACGTTGATCTCCCGCCAGCGTGCCCCGGTGGCGAGGATCACCGTCTTGCTGTGCAGTGTCGCACCACTGGCCAGTCGTAGCTCGGTGAGGCCGCCGGCTGTCGCTGGCAGCAGCGCTTCAGCACGCTGCAGATCCATGATGTCGACGTCGTACTCCCTGACGTGTTCTTCGAGACCGGCGGCAAGCTTTGGACCGTCGGTTGCCTTGACCGAGATGAAGTTCTCGATGGCCAGAGTATCGAGCACCTGGCCGCCGAAACGCTCACTGACCACCCCTGTGCGAATTCCCTTGCGCGCGGCATAGATGGCTGCCGCAGCGCCTGCCGGCCCGCCACCGACGATCAGTACGTCGAAAGGGTCGCGAGCGCTGATCTTCTCCGCGGCACGCTGCGTAGCGCCGGAATCGATTTTGGCAACGATCTCCTCCAGTGCCATGCGTCCCTGGCCGAACTGCGTGCCGTTGAGGAAGACCGTAGGCACACCCATGATCTGACGCGCGCTAACTTCGTCCTGGAATAGCGCGCCGTCGATCATTTGGTGGCTGATGCCGGGGTTGCTGACCGCCATCAGGTTCAGCGCCTGGACGACATCCGGGCAATTGTGGCAGGAGAGCGAGATGAAGGTTTCGAAATGGAATTCACCGGGGATGGCGCGAATTCCCTCGAGCACGCTGGCATCGACCTTCGGCGGATGACCGCCGACCTGCAACAGGGCCAGAATCAGCGAGGTGAATTCGTGCCCCATCGGGATGCCCGCGAAGCTGATGCGTGCCTTTTCGCCAGGGAGGCCGACCGCAAATGACGGACTACGAGCCGCCTTACCGTCTTCCCGGAGAGTCACCTGAGCGGACAGCGCCGCAATTTCCTGCAGCAGAGCGAGCATCTCGCGGGAGGACTCGCCGCTGTCGAGAGTGGCGACCAATTCGATGGGTCGCTGCAGTTTTTCCAGGTAAGCAGCGAGTTGAGTCTTTATGTTTGCGTCGAGCATGACAGTGCTTCCTTGTCGAGTGGCTTGAAAAAAGGCCCCCAATGCAAAGGGGCCGCCAAGCATTGCTTCGCGGCCCCTTTGCGTTGGGACCCGGGCTCGCGCAGCCCGGCGGTGCAGGCAGCGCGAGTGAGCAATGGTTTCTAGATCTTGCCAACCAGGTCGAGTGACGGAGCGAGCGTTGCGTCGCCGGGTGTCCATTTGGCCGGGCAGACTTCACCTGGATGACTGGCGACGTACTGGGCAGCTTGGACCTTGCGCAGCAGCTCCTTGGCGTCACGCCCGATACCCAGGTCGTGGATCTCGCAGACCTTGATGACGCCTTCGGGGTTGATGACGAAAGTACCGCGCAGCGCCAGACCTTCCTCTTCGATCATCACCTCAAAGTTGCGCGTGATTGCGCCGGTTGGGTCGCCCACCATCGGGTAAGTGATCTTCTTGATCGTTTCGGAAGTGTCGTGCCATGCCTTGTGGGTGAAGTGCGTGTCGGTGGACACCGCATAGACTTCGACGCCAAGCTTCTGGAACGATGCGTACTCGTCGGCCAGATCGCCAAGTTCGGTGGGGCAGACAAAGGTAAAGTCAGCCGGGTAGAAGAAGACCACCGACCACTTGCCCTTCAGATCAGCGTCAGATACGGGGCCAAACTTGCCGTTGTGAAAAGCAGTTGCTTTGAACGGTTTGATTTCGGTATTGATCAAGGACATCTTGAACTCTCCTTCGGGTTGGGTGAATAAACTGAATCGACGTGGCGATGGTAGTGGATTCGGTAGCATTGTTCCAATTGATTCTAGCAATTCCAGTCATAGCCAAGCGCTATCCGTGCCAACTGTCCCGCATTGAGGAAGCGCTGTCGAGCTTCCTGAAACCTGTTATTTTTCAGAGAACTGCCGTAGAATTCCGCTCTTTTGCGCAGGCCACTGCGCGAGGAAGGCCGGACTGTCCATGCTCTTTCCTGACCGTTTCGAGGTGATTGTCGTCGGTGGCGGCCATGCCGGCACCGAAGCGGCGTTGGCTGCGGCGCGTGCGGGAATGAAGACCCTCCTGTTGACCCACAACCTCGATACGCTGGGTGCGATGAGTTGCAATCCGTCGATTGGCGGCATCGGCAAAGGGCATCTGGTCAAAGAGATCGATGCCCTCGGCGGGGCGATGGCCGAGGCCACCGATGAGGCGGGGATCCAGTTTCGGACGCTGAATTCGAGCAAGGGTCCGGCGGTGCGCGCGACGCGCGCGCAGGCCGATCGCGTCCTGTACCGGCAGGCGATTCGCCGTCGCCTGGAGAATCAGCCGAATTTAACGATTTTCGCGCAGGCCTGTGACGATCTGATCGTCGACGGCGATCGGGTGGCTGGGGTGGTGACCCAGCTCGGCGTACGCTTTGCTGCGCGAGCGGTGGTCCTGACCACCGGCACTTTTCTCAACGGCCTGATCCACGTCGGCATGTCGAACATGGTTGGCGGACGTATGGGTGACCCTCCGGCGGTGTCGCTGGCGGCAAGGCTGCGCGAACTGCAATTGCCCGTCGGGCGACTCAAGACCGGCACGCCGCCGCGGCTCGACGGGCGGAGCATCGATTTTTCGCGCATGGTCGAACAACATTCGGATCAGCCGCATCCTGTCTTCTCCTTTCTTGGCGACGCGGCGCAGCATCCGCAGCAACTGCCGTGCTGGATTACCAGCACCAACGCCGGCACGCACGACATCATCCGCGCCAATCTGGATCGCTCGCCGATGTACACCGGCGTCATCGAAGGCGTCGGTCCGCGCTACTGTCCCTCGATCGAAGACAAGATCCATCGCTTCGCCGGCAAGGACAGCCACAACATCTTCCTCGAACCGGAAGGTTTGCACACGCACGAGATCTACCCCAACGGGATCTCGACCAGCCTGCCGTTCGACGTGCAGTTGGCGATCGTTCGCTCGATCCGTGGCCTGGAGAACGCGCATATCCTGCGCCCCGGCTATGCCATCGAGTACGATTACTTCGACCCGCGCGCGCTCAAGGCCTCCCTGGAAACCAAGGCCATCGGCGGCCTGTTCTTCGCCGGCCAGATCAACGGCACGACCGGTTACGAAGAAGCTGCGGCGCAGGGTTTGCTGGCCGGAGCCAACGCCGCCCTGCTGGCGCAGGACAAGGCGCCGTGGACACCGCGCCGTGACGAAGCCTATCTCGGCGTGCTGGTTGACGACCTGATCACCCGCGGCGTCTCGGAACCCTACCGCATGTTCACCAGCCGCGCCGAGTTCCGCCTGTCGCTGCGTGAGGACAACGCCGATATGCGCCTGACCGAGCACGGCCGCCGCCTGGGGCTGGTGGACGATCGGCGCTGGACGGCCTTCAGCGAAAAGCGCGCAGCGGTTGCCGCTGAGCAGGAGCGCTTGAAAGCGACCTGGGTACAACCGGGAAAGCTCGCCGACGGCGAGGCGCTGCGCGTCTTTGGCCGGGAACTGGAGCACGAGTACAGCCTACACGAGCTCTTGCGCCGCCCGGATGTGAGCTACCCGGCATTGATGAGTCTGCGCCTAGGCGACGCATCGGCCGACCTTGGCTTGAGCGATCCACGGGTCATCGAGCAGGTCGAAATCCAGGCCAAGTATCAGGGCTACATCGAACGCCAGCAGGAAGAAGTGGCCAGGAGTCTGGCCAATGAAACGCGCTGTTTTCCGGCCGACTTCGATTTCAGCAACATTGCCGGTCTCTCACGCGAGGTGCAGCAGAAGCTGTCCCTGCAGCGGCCGCAGACCCTTGGCCAAGCGTCGCGAATTCAGGGGATGACGCCGGCTGCGATCTCTATCCTGACGGTCTGCTTGAAACGCAACGAGTTCGCCGCGCAACGCCAGCGTGCCGCGACCGGCGGTTGATGAGCGCCGCGCAACAACTCGAAGAGGGCTTGCAGGATCTCGGCATAGCGCTGCCAACGGCTGCGCAGAACAAGTTGCTGGCTTACGCGTCGCTGCTCGAGAAATGGAACCGAACCTACCGCTTGACCGCGGTTCCGAATACGGCGCTGGCTGTAAGCCATCACCTGCTTGATTCGCTGGCGGTGCTTCCCTACGTGCACGGGGAGAGCCTGCTCGACGTCGGCAGTGGCGGTGGCATGCCAGGAATTCCGCTGGCCATCGCCCGTCCAGATCTGCGCGTCGTCCTGCTCGACAGCAATTCGAAGAAGAGCGCCTTCCTGCGGCAGGCGGCGATCGAGCTGGAACTGGCGAATATTGCCGTACACTGCGGGCGGGTAGAGGCCTATCGGCCGGCGGACGCTTTTGCGGCGATCACCGCGCGCGCGTTTGCCGATCTGGCCGCGCTGGTCAGTCTGTCGCGTCACCTACTGCAAGCGGGTGGCCACTGGCTGGCCATGAAAGGCGTCTGCCCGCAGGCCGAGCTCGCACGTCTGCCGGCCGACGTCGTGGTCGACGCGATACACCGTCTGGAAGTGCCGGGAGTCACCGGCGAGCGGCATCTGGTGCGGATCAGCAGCCGTGCCGTCGGGCATTGAGGGGGGTTTGATTTGGCAAGAATACTCGCGGTAACCAACCAGAAAGGCGGCGTCGGCAAAACCACGACCGCGGTCAACCTCTCGGCCTGCCTGGCCGAATGTGGGCAGCGAGTGCTGCTCATTGATCTCGATCCGCAGGGCAATGCGACCACCGGTTGCGGCGTCGTCAAGCGCGGCGCCATGCCCACCGTTTATCAGGTATTGATCGGTCGGTCGACGGTTGCGGAGACGCGCTTGAGCAGCGACTTTGGCTTCGACCTGCTGCCAGCGAACCGCGAACTGGCCGGCGCCGAGATTGACCTGATCGACCTCGGGCAGCGCGAATATCGCTTGCGCGATGCGATCGGCAGCGTCCGCGATGACTATGACTTCATCCTCATGGATTGCCCGCCGGCACTGAACATGCTGACCGTCAATGGGCTGGTGGCCGCCGATACGGTGATGATTCCAATGCAGTGCGAATACTACGCCCTGGAAGGCCTGACCGACCTCGTCGCGACGCTCAAGAAGATCCGCGCCAATCTCAATCCAAGGCTGGAGATCGAGGGGCTGCTACGGACCATGTTCGACCCACGCTCGACCTTGACCCAACAGGTGTCGAATGAACTCGAAGGACACTTCGGCGAAAAAGTCTATCGCACCATCATTCCGCGCAATGTCCGCCTTGCTGAAGCACCGTCCTACGGTAAACCGGTGATCGCCTTCGACCGCAGCTCGAAGGGGGCGCAGGCCTATCTGCTGCTGGCGCAGGAGATTCTCGATCGTTGCGCCGGCAAGACGCGAGCGGGTGCAACGGCCGCGGGACTGGGGGTCTAGCCATGAAACAGAAGGGTTTGGGCCGCGGTCTCGACGCCTTGCTGGCGGGCAACGATGCGCAGAACAAGGAGCAGCTGCGTAGTGTGCCCCTGGCGGACATCCAGCCCGGGAAATATCAGCCACGAACGCACATGGACAGCGCCTCGCTCGAAGAGCTGGCCGCGTCGATCCGGATGCAGGGCCTGATGCAGCCGATCCTGGTCCGCCCGGTGAGCGATGAGCGCTACGAAATCATTGCCGGCGAGCGCCGCTGGCGGGCGGCGCAGATGGCTGGCCTCACCGAGGTGTCAGCCTTGATCCGGGAGATTCCCGACGAGGCGGCGCTGGCCATGGCCTTGATCGAGAACATCCAGCGCGAAAACCTCAATCCGCTCGAAGAAGCCCTCGGCCTGCAGCGATTGATCGACGAGTTCGCGATGACCCATCAGCAGGCGGCCGACGCGGTCGGCCGTTCACGGCCGGCGGCCTCAAACTTGCTGCGCCTGCTGCAGTTGGCAGCACCCGTGCAGGAGCTTCTCATGCGCGCTGAGCTGGACATGGGGCATGCGCGCGCACTTCTTCCGCTGGCCGGTGCTCTGCAGGTTCAAGTTGCGCAACGCGTGGTGCAGAAGGGACTATCGGTACGCGAAACCGAGCGCCTCGTGCAGTATGCCTTGCGGCCACCGAAAGAGCAGGCGTCGCCAAAGCCGGACCGCGACGTGCTGCGTTTGCAGGACGAACTGGCCGATCTGCTAGGCGCACAGGTGGCCATTCGCGCCAACCAGCGCGGCGCCGGCAAGGTGCTGATCGAGTTCGGCGACCTGGATCAGCTGGAAGGAATCCTGCAGCGGCTACGCCATTGATGCGTCGCACCAAAGCAAGGTTTCTGCAAGCCGCCGAACCCGCCTGCAAGGCAGATTTCGCCAAGGAAAGGGAACTTTCTTGCACATGCGGTTTGATTCCTCTATAGGAGTCTGGTA
>ERZ761603.620-NODE-620-length-29147-cov-117.772687_pt1 | contig 29147 bp, 25 predicted proteins | sample MGYA00511879_ERZ761603 | MGnify/ENA primary metagenome ERZ761603 (study PRJEB28899, sample SAMN02850040) | bioreactor sludge metagenome | biome: EBPR Sludge; feature: EBPR Bioreactor; material: flocular biomat | place: Australia: Thorneside Wastwater Treatment... | reverse complement strand
CATTGAAGATGTTGCTGCCGACGACGTTGCCGAGCGCGATGTCCACCTGGCCGGCCAAGGACGAGCGCAGCGATACGGCCAGCTCCGGGGCACTGGTACCGAAGGCGACGACCGTGAGGCCGACGACGAGCGGCGAGATGCCGAACGACAGCGCCAGCTTCGAGGCGCCACGGACCAGGAACTGGGCGCCGGCGATCAGCGCCGCAAGGCCGAGGACGAAGAACAGAAGCATCATGTGCGGATTTCCATATTGTTGCGGGTCTGTCGTCGGCCACATGGCCGCGGGCTTCGGTGGCGCTCGCGTCTGCCGCCCAGGTGACGCCGCGAGGCTGCTCGCCGACGAGCGGATGGTACGCACACTGACGGCCTCCGTGAAGCAAGGTTCCGTCTTTCGCGGCCGATCCGCGACCCGCCCCGGCAACGTCGAGTCTGGCGATCAGCCGCCGCGCGCGCAGCATCCGGTACGATCCGGAAGCCGGTCGGGCCGACCCTTTCCGCAATGAATCAGGCCGCGCATTGTAGACTGTGCGCGGGATGGGGTGTCCGGCGCCGATACCAGGGGGCGGCTGCGGCTGTCCGCCGCGACACAACGATCGATGAATCGATATCGGGCTGTGACTTAGCGCACGGCCTTGCAAAGGGGAACCATGGAAGATATGCGGCATTGGATCTACAGGCAGCACCTTTTTGCGAGGGCTTGCCAAGGCCTGATTCCCGGCAGCGTGGACAGGGTGGCGAGCAATCGGTACCGGTCCGGGGAACGTGAGCCCGGCCGCAATCTCGAGAGCCTCTCGCGGAACAGGTGGCATGCATTGATGATGATTTCTTGTGGAAAGCTTCTGACCATGGTTTCCTGTTGCGCCCTGATCCAGCCGTCTCTGTCGTGGGCGGATGCGGGCGATGTGTTCAATCTGAGTGCGGGTGTCTCCGTCCTGTCGGATGACAACCTCTTCCGCCTGCCACCGTCGGCCGACCCGAAGTCGGAGACGATCACGACGACGACCGTCGGCCTCAACCTCGACAAGTCGATCGGTCTGCAGCGTGTGCTTGCCAACGTCAAGATGATCGATTATCGCTACAGCCGCAACGATTACCTCGACTTTCTCGCCTTCAACTACGACGCCAAATGGCTGTGGGCCGCGGGCACCCGGTGGACGGGCGAGTTCGCATTCCAGCGCAGCCAGTTGCCGAACGATTACGCCAACGACCGCACGCTGGGCCGGAGAAACGTGCAGACCTACCAGCTCAACCGCTTCGAGGCCAATTACTGGTTCCATTCGAGCTGGGCGGCTCTCGCCGGGGTCCTGCGGACCAGCCTCGACAATCAGGTCCCCACGGGCGTCGACGGGGACTACGAGGCGGATGGCTACAATTTCGGCCTGCGTTATCTGGGCGCTTCCGGCAACTCGCTGACCGCGCGAGCCATCCATCTCGAGGGCAATTACTCGAAACGGCCGTTCAACACTGCCTTCCAGTTCGACAACGGTTTCACGCAGGACAATTACCAGCTCGATCTTACGTGGCTTGTCAGTGGCCTGAGCCAGATTCGCGGACGCATCGAATATCTCGACCGTGAGTATCAGCATTTTTCGCAACGAGATTACTCCGGAGTGGCGGCCAACCTGCAGTACGCCTATGCGATCAGTGGCAAGACCACCCTGACGCTGGCCTATATCCGGGCTCTCGAGGCTTATCAGCAGCTCACCACCAGCTATTACGTCCTTGACGATGTGGCGTTGTCGGCGCAGTGGCTGGCGACGAACAAGATCACCGTCAATGGTCTGCTCGGTTATGGGCGCCAGGATTATCGTGGTGCGATCATCCCGCTGCCGGCCGGTGTCCCGCAGCGCGAAGACAACACCGCACGACTCGCTGTCGATGTCGCGTACCAGGCAGCGCGCTGGCTCCAGTTCAAGGCCGGTGTGACCCTGCAGAAGCGCGACTCGAATTACGACATCTATGAGTACAGGGACCGCACCGCTTTCGTGTCCGCCACGCTGCAGTATTGAAGCCAGTCGACACCTTCCATCATCAGTTCAGAAAGGATGCACGTGAACGCCCCGAAAACGATCCTCACCCTGCTTGTCTCGGCGCTCGCCATCACTGCCTGCGGCGACGGCTCATCGGAAAAGAAGGCCGCCACCCAGGTCGCTGCCAAGGTCAATGGCGGCGAGGTTTCCGTGCACCAGATCAACTTCGTCCTGCAGCACACGCCGTCGATTCCGGCGGACCAGGTTGACAGCGCCAGGCGACAGGTTCTCGAAGGGCTGATCGACCAGGAACTGGCGGTGCAGCAGGCGGTCGAGGCAAAGCTCGATCGCACGCCGAACGTCATGCAGATGCTCGAGGCTTCGCGCCGCGAGGTCCTTGCGCGCGCCTACATCGAGCAGGCTGGCGGGGGTGGGGCCAAGCCGACGGCAACGGATATCCGGGCCTACTACAACGACCATCCCGATCTCTTCGCCAAGCGCAAGGTCTATCGCCTGGAGGAGATCAACTTCGCCGGCACGCCGGAACTCGTCGGCAGGGTGAAGGAACAACTGGCCAGGGGCAAGACCTCGGCCGAGGTGCTCGCCGCTCTGCGGGCCGACAACGTCGTCGTCAGCGGCGGCGTCGCGGTCAAGGCGGCCGAGCAGATATCCCTGGACGCGCTGCCACGGCTGGCAACGGCGAAGGAGGGGCAGCCGCAGCTCTTCGAGGACGCTGGCAAGGCGGCGATCGTCACGGTGCTGGCGACGAAACCGGAGCCGATGGACGAAACGAAGGCATCGTCCTACATCGAAAGCTACCTCATCAACAAGCAGAAGTCCGAACGTGCAACCGAGGCCATGAAGCAGTTGCGCGCCAAGGCGAAGATCGAGTACGCCGGTGACTTCGCCGGCAGCAAGCCGGCGGCGCCGGTTGCCGAGAAAGCCGCGCCGACCGCCAGCGAAGCGGTCATCAACAAGGGCGTTGCCGGCCTCAAGTGAGAAGTGAGACGACCATGAACCATTGCAAGAAACTGCTGCTGGGAATTCTCTTCACGCTGAACCTGATCATCGCGGTCCAGGCACAGGCGCAGGACAGAGGGGCCGATTATCGCCTGGGCGCTGGCGACGCGATCAAGATCAGCGTCTTCCAGAACCCGGACCTGACCGTCGAGACACGGGTTGCCGACAGCGGCATCATCACCTATCCGCTGATCGGCGCTGTCCAGCTCGGCGGCAACACCATTCCGGAAGCGGAGAAGGCGATCGCCGACAAGCTGCGCGAAGGCGGTTTCGTCCAGAAGCCGCAAGTCAACATCCTGCTGATCCAGGTCCGTGGCAACCAGGTGTCGGTGTTGGGACTGGTGAGCCGCCCCGGACGCTACCCGATCGAGACCGGCAACACGCGTCTGTCCGACATGCTGGCGACCGCCGGCGGGGCGGTGCCGGGTGGTTCCGACGTCGTCATCCTGTCGGGCATCCGCGAAGGCAGGCCGTTTCGCCGCGAGATCGATGTCCCCGCGCTGTTCGGCCCCGACCGGAGCAATGAGGATGTCCTCGTCGCCGGTGGCGACGTCATCTACGTCCATCGTGCACCGGTGTTCTACATCTACGGCGAGGTGCAGCGCCCCGGTCCCTACCGCATCGAGCGCGACATGACGGTGCTGCAGGCGCTGGTCCAGGGCGGTGGCCTGACGGTGCGCGGCACCGAGCGCAGCATGCGCATCCATCGCCGCGGAGCGGACGGCAGGGTGAGCGAGATCACTCCCGAGAAATCCGACCTGGTGCGCGCCGATGACGTCATCCAGGTGCAGGAAAGCCTCTTCTGATCAAATCGGCGACAGAAAGATTACCATGACGCTGCATCAACTCCTCCTGATTCTCTGGGCGCGACGCAAGCCGGCGCTGGCCATTCTGGGTCTGACGGTCCTGGCGACGCTGGTCGTCAGCCTGTTGCTGCCGAAGCAATACAAGGCCTCGACGGCGGTGGTCGTCGATGTCAAGTCGCCGGATCCGATCGCCGGCATGGTGCTGCCGGGAATGATGGCGCCGGGCTACATGGCGACGCAGGTCGACATCGTCAACAGCGACCGGACTGCACAGCGGGTGGTGAAGCTGCTACGCATGGATGAGAGCCCGCTGATCCGGGAGCAGTGGCTGCAGGCGACGGAGGGCAGGGGGGAGATCACCCACTGGCTGGCGGAGCTGCTGCAGAAGAAGCTCAGCGTCCAGCCGTCGCGCGAAAGCAACGTCATCAACATCGCTTTCACCGGTCAGGAGCCGGCCTTCACGGCGGCGGTTGCCAATGCCTTCGCACAGGCGTACATCGACACGACGATCGAGCTGCGTGTCGAACCGGCAAGGCAGTACGCAACCTGGTTCGACAGCCAGGTGAAGGCGCAACGCGAGCGTCTCGAGGCTGCGCAGAAGGCGCTGTCCGACTTTCAGCAGGAAAGCGGCATCATCGCCACCGATGAGCGGCTGGACTACGAAATGCAGAAGTACAACGAACTCTCGTCTCAGCTCACGCAAGCCGAGTCGCAGGGAACCGATTCTGCCAGCAAGCAGAAGTTCGGCAGCTCGGACACGCTGCAGGAAGTGATGACCAACCCGTTGATCAACCAGTTGAAGGCCGATGTCGCGCGCCTGGAATCGCGACTGAAGGAGCTGTCGGGCAACCTCGGCGAGAACCATCCGCAATACCAGCGCACGCTGGCGGAGGTCAGCGAACTCAAGGCGCGGCTGAAGAGCGAGACGGCGAAGGTCACCAGTTCCATCGGTACGGCCGGCCGGGTCAGCCAGGCCAAGGAAGTCGAGTTGCAGGCGGCCATCGAGGCACAGCGGAAGAAGGTGCTCGACCTGAAGAAGCAGCGCGACGAGATCAGCGTGCTGGCACGCGAGGTGGAAACGGCGCAGCGCGGTTTCGAGGCGATCGGCCAGCGGATGACGCAGAGCACGCTCGAAGCGCAGTCGCTGCAGACCAACGTCTCGGTCCTGACGCCGGCTTTCGAGCCACTCAGCCCGTCCGGCCCGAAGGTCTTCCTCAACGTGCTCGTCGCCTTTGCCGCTGGCCTGGTGCTGGCCGTGGCGGTGGCGCTGGGCATCGAGCTGGCGCAGCCGCGAATCCGTTCGGCTGCTGATCTGGCGCTGGCGATGTCCGTTCCCGTTCTCGCCACACTCGACCCCGCGACCACGCCACAGGCCGACGACAAGTGGCGTCTCTGGCGTCGTCTCCGGGTTCGGCGCAACGGACGGGGTGTGCAACTGAAGGTTTCCGAGGCTTGATGCGCAATGAACGCCATGACCGAAAAACTCCACACCGGTGCCGGGCCGTCGATCGGTGCCATCCTGATCGACAGTGGCCGGCTGACGATCGACGCGGCCGAGCGGATCCTGCGCCTGCAGCAGGAACAGGGCATCCGCTTCGGTGACGCGGCGCTGCAGCTCGGGCTGCTCGGCGAAGACGACATCCAGCAGGTGCTTTCCCGCCAGTATGACTACACCTACCTGATGCCGGACGACGACAGCGTCAGCAAGGAGGTCGTGGCGGCCTTCAAGCCGTTCAGTCCGGTCGTCGAGCAACTGCGCATTCTGCGCAGCCAGTTGCTGCTGCGCTGGTTCGACGTCGACGCCGGCGGCCGCGCGTTGGCGGTGCTCAGTCCCGACGCGGGCGAGGGCCGCAGCTTTGTCGCCGCCAACCTGGCGGTGGTCTTTTCCCAGCTCGGCCAGCGCACGCTGCTGGTCGACGCCGATCTGCGCCGTCCCTGCCAGCACCGGCTGTTCCGGACTCCCGACAAGCTCGGCCTCTCGAGCATACTCGCCGGCCGTGCCGAACTGCCCGAGTGCATCAGCCGCATCCCCCGCCTGAACGAGCTTTCGGTCCTGCCGGCCGGCGCCGTGCCGCCCAATCCACAGGAGCTGTTGAGCCGACCGCAGTTCGGCGCGCTGATCGGCATCCTGTGCGGGCGTTACGATGTGGTCATCGTAGACACACCACCGGCCGCCAAGAGCGCTGATCACCAGCCCATCGCCAGCCGTACCCGCGGGGCGATCGTCGTTGCCCGCAAGCATCTCAGCTCGGCGCAGCGCCTGCAGGCACTCCTCCGTTCATTGCAGGACGGCGGCACGGTGGTCGTCGGCTCGGTCCTCAACCAGGGATAGATCAAATGTCTGCCTGCAAATTCCTGCCCAACGGCAGTGACAAGCTTGCACCAGTGCCCACCCGGCTGCGTTGCAGCGGGCTGCGGCCGCAGGCGTACGGGGAGTAGCGCCGGCATGGCCATTGGCACGCGGGCGATCGCGCCGACGACAGTCCCCTCGACCGGGCAGTGGCTGACGTGGCTGCCGATCATCGCCGGCCTGCTGGTGCTCTACGTGCCCAGCCTGCTGGACCTGTCTCGCACGACCTGGGCGAGCGACGAGCAGAGGCATGGCCCGATCGTGTTGTCGATCGCCTGCTGGCTCGCCTGGCGGAAATGGCCGGGAATGTGGCAGGCGAGTGAAGGCGCCAGTCCCAGTTCGTGGGGCTGGGGTACCCTGAGTGTTGGCCTGCTGCTCTACATCGTCGGCCGCTCGCAGGACATCGTGCTCTTCGAGATCGCCTCGATCATCTGGCTGCTGGCTGCCATCCTGTTGCTCACGCGTGGGGCGCCAGCTCTCAGGGCACAGTGGTTCCCGCTGTTCTTCATGCTGTTCATGATCCCACTGCCCGGCTCGATCGTCGAGACGCTGACGATGCCGATGAAGGCGGCCGTATCCTACGTCGCCGAGCACATTCTTTTCTGGGCCGGCTATCCCATCTCGCGCATGGGCGTGATCCTGCAGATCGGCCAGTACAAGCTGCTCGTGGCTGACGCATGTGCCGGCCTGCACACGCTGTTTACGCTTGAGGCGCTCGGCTTGCTCTACCTCAACATCGTCCGTCGCGACTCGCTGTTGCGCAACGTGACACTGGCCGTGCTGATCGTACCGATCTCCTTTACCGCCAACGTCATTCGCGTCATGGTGCTGACGCTGATCACCTACCATTTCGGTGACGAGGCGGGGCAGGGGTTCCTGCACAGCTTCGCCGGCATGGTGTTGTTCCTCTCGGCGCTGCTGCTGATCATTGGCGTCGATTCGCTGATTCACTGGGTTGTGCGCCGAATCGAAGGTGCCGCGGTGCCTACGCCTGGGGTGACGCCATGAAGCCTTGCCTGCGCCATGTCGTTCTGCTGCTGCTCATGCTCGCCGCGTCCGGGCTGGCCATCGCGCTCAAGCCGACACAGAGAATCGCCGACCATGGACCGCGAATCGATCTCGAAAAGGCGATCCCGCAACGCTTTGGTGACTGGAGGATCGACCCCCTGCTCGTTCCGGTGTCGGTAAGCCCTGACGTCCAGCAAAGGTTGGATGCCATCTACGACCAGACCCTCGGGCGGACCTACGTCAACAGCCGCGGGCAGCGCGTCATGCTCTCGATTGCTTATGGGGGAGACCAGGGGAGCGACAAGACGCAGGTTCACCGTCCGGAGTTCTGTTACACCGCGCAGGGTTTTCAGCTCTCGAAGAGTTTCGAGAATGAATTGGCGATGTCCACCGGCGTCCTTCCCGTCCGCCGACTCGTCGCCGCGCAGGGAAGGAGAACCGAGCCGATCACCTACTGGATAACGGTCGGCGACCAGGTTGCCCTGCCGGGGCTCAGCCGCAAGCTGCTGCAACTGCGCTACGGCATCACGGGCAAGGTTCCGGACGGAATGCTCGTGCGCGTGTCGTCGATCAGTGAGCAGGACGCCGGTGCCTACGCACTGCACGACGAGTTCATCAGCGACATGCTCGCGGCAACCACGGCCGAGGACCGGATCCGGCTGGCTGGGCGCACGACACGCTAGCGCTGCCGAGCGACCATGAGCATCAGCGCATCCAGGGCAACGATCGCCGGCCAACGCACAGTCGGCCGGCAGCGGTTGCCTCCCCGGGACGCCGATGGCGCGCAGGACGGGGAGCGGATCTCCGGTCTGCCGCCGGCAACATTCAGCAAAGCCATTGACGCGAGTGATCCATGCCACTGCAGTTCATAACCTATCACCGTACCGAAGCGGTAGCCACCGGCAAGGATGCCTGCGTGCTGACGCACGACGAATTCGGCCATCAGGTCGACCTCATCGCCCAGTCCGGGCTCTCCGTCCTGTGTTCGCACAGGCTGGATTTCGCCGATGACGGGTACCGGATCGGCATCACCCTGGACGACGGTTACAGGAGTGACCTCATCAACGCGGAGTGCCTGGCCAGGAAGGGTTTCACGGGCTGGTTCTTCGTCTCGACGGCGAACATCGGCAGGACCGGCTATCTCGACCAGTACGAGATTCGTGAACTCGAGCGACTCGGGATGAAGGTGGGTTCGCATTCGCACGATCACGTCAAGCTGGATATTCTGAGCAGCGACGAATCACGTCGGCAGATCTTCCGCAGCAAGGAGATTCTCGAAGACATCCTCGGGCATGGCGTCGATGCACTCGCCTTTCCCGGCGGCGGCTATCACCAGGAGGTGGTGCGCGCAGCACTTGATGCCCGCTTTGAATACCTGCTGACGACCGACTGGGGCGTCAACCGCCCGCCCTTCCAGGCCTCAAAACTGCTCCGACGCAACAACATTCTGCGTGGAACGTCCGACAAGGATTTTCTTCGGCTGATCCGATCGGATTACGCGCGCCAGATCAAGTTCACCAGGAACCAAGTCGCCAGGGCACTTCTTCCGGAAGCGGCCTACCGCGGCCTCCGGCAATGGCTTCGCTGATGGTGGAGAGAGCATTTGATGAGATACGGGGCGAAAGGGAAGACGTTGAAGGAGAACCAGGAATGAGTACTGCAGTCGCTGCCGATCTTGATCAGGCAGGAAGCGTATCGCCCAGACCAAGCCGCCTTGACGCCGTCCGCAAGCAGATGTTCATCGAGTTCTGTGCTGCACTGGAATCGCATGACATTCCGTACGTGATCCTCGCCGGCCATCGGGATTATCCGGAAAGGATCGCTTCCGATATCGACTTCATGGTCTGCGAGCGTGATTTCGCCAGACTCCCGGCGATCCTCAGCGCGCCGGAGTGCGTCAGCGGTGCGCAGATCGTCCAGATTCTCGAACATGAAATATCGGCACGTTACTTCGTCCTCGCACGCCAGGAGGGCGGGCGGATTGCCTACCTGCACCCGGATTCGGCGGCCAGCTATCGCTTCGACGCCCGGTTGTGGTTGCGCAGCGAGTCTGTTCTCGCGACGCGACGGCGCTCACCCGGGGGTTTCTGGATCCCGGCAGCGGCAGTCGAGTTTGAATACTACCTCTTCAAGCGGGTGGAAAAGAAGTGCGTGGAACTGCGTCACCTGCAGCAGCTTGGCAACCTGTTGAACGAGGATGCCAGCGGTTGCCGCGAGTCGCTGCGGCGAATGTTTCCCGCCGAACTCGTGCAGGAGGTCGCCAGCGCGGTTGCGAGAACGGATGTCGACTGGTTCCGCACGCGGCAGGATGCGCTCGCCAGATGGCTGCGCGCGGGGGTACCGAGGGAGTCGATGCCGTGCCGGATGCGCAGCAGGGCTCAGGAGTGCCTGCGGATCTTCCGGCGCGTTACCAATCCCACCGGCTTCATCGTTGCCATCCTGGGACCCGACGGCAGTGGCAAGACGACGGTGATCGAGCACATCGAGAAGGAGTTTGCATGCGCTTTCCGTGGCGTCAGGCGCTTCCACCTGCGCCCGCACTTCGGGCGAACGGCAGGCGGAACGACGGTCAGCGATCCGCACGCGCAGGAGCCTCGCGGCCGACTCGCCAGTTGCCTGAAGATCGGCATGTTTGTCGCGGATTACTGGTCGAGCTGGCTGCGCCAGGTGATGCCGTCGAAGATCCGCTCAACGCTGATCGTCTTCGACCGCTACTACCATGACCTGCTCGTCGATCGGCGGCGTTACCGGTTGCCCGAACGCTTTGCCCTGCCGCGGTGGATATCGCCTCTGATACCGCAACCGGACCTGTGGCTGGTGCTGGACGCTCCGGCGGAGAATCTCGTTGCACGCAAGGGCGAGATATCGCTGGAGTCGGCCCGTTCCCTGACTGCGGCCTACGCAGCGCTGGCGCATCGACTGCCGAACGCCGTGATCATCGATTCGGGCACCTCCGTCGAGCAGACCATGCAGGCGGCCGTCTGTGCCGTACGCGAGCGACTCGGGGTCCGTGCCCAGGGCACCTTGCGGCGGTTGCTCTGATGTGGCATGGGAGCGACCTGCCGCTACGCGAGCCAGCCATGACGCTGCGGCAGCGCCCGGGCGCTGCGACACCGGCACACAGCGGCACCAGGATGTGGCCATGAACGGCCGGCTGCAGCGACTGCTGCCGCGGACAAGGCAGGTGCACTGGGTGCTCGCCGACCAGATCCTGGTCAGCGGCTGCAACTTCGTTCTCGCCATCATCTATGCCCGCACCCTCGGGCCAACCGCTTTCGGCATCTATGCGCTGATCACCGTTGCGCAGCAGTACTTCGTCAGTGTCAGCGTATCGCTGGTCGCCAACCCAATGGTGACCCGGGCACCGCATGTCGAGGACCACGAGGAGAGAGCACGGCTGATCGCGGGCAGCCTGTCGGCCCAGTTCGTAATCAGTGGCGCCCTGGCGCTGGTCGCGGTCGGGGCCCTGTCGCTCTGCTTGGCAAGCGGTGCTGCCGGCATCTCTGGATGGGCCGTGCTCGGCTTGGCGGCTTCGTCCTTCGCGCTCCCCCTGCTGGGGTGGTGCCGGCAGCTCTGCTTTCTCAACCGGGACGGCGCGACCCTGCTCACGTTCGACGCGCTGACCTATCTGCCGATCCTGCTCGTGGCCTTCCTGCTGGCGAATTCGGGGTTGATGACGCTCGACCTGGGCGTCCTGCTCTGGGGCGCGGCAAGCTTCCCGGTTGCAATTGGTGCTGCCGTGCGCCTGCGGACGCCCTGCGTGTTCTCCGCTGCGCGTTCGTTCATGACCGAGAACTGGCGACTCGCGCGGGACTTCATTGTGCCATTCCAGGCGCAATGGCTCGGTTCGCAGGGCATGGTCTATCTGGCCGTGCCGGTGGTCGGAGCCGCCGGCATCGGCGCGTATCGCTCGATCGCCGGCCTGCTCGGATTCACCAACGCCATCGGCACAACCCTCGACAACATGATGCCGATCCGTTTCGCGGAGGTCTATCGAACGGGGGGCAGCGCCGCGTTGCGCCAGTACGCCGCCCGTTTCTCAGCCGCGGTGCTCGGCGTACCGGCCCTGCTGCTGCCGCCTCTGGCCTTCTTCGCCGAACCGATTGTTCGCCTCCTGCTGGGAGATGCCTACAGCGCCTACGCAGAGATCCTCTGGGGACAGGCACTCTACGTCTTCGTCCTCTACGCCAGCAGAGTTGCCAGCTACCATGAGCGTGCGCGTTTGCAGACAAAGCGCATCGCCGTTTCGGCATTGCTCGGAACCGCTGTCTCGACGCTTCTGGTGATCGTCATGGCGAGCGAGTTCGGGGCCATCGGGCTGGTCTGGAGCACCGTCCTCGGAGCGCTGTCGGGGTTGCTCTACCTGGTCTTTGGCATGATTGACGACATTCGGCGAGGCTGAAATGAAGAACTTTTCAAGACTGGTCTATTACCTGTTCGCCTGGCACTGGCCGACGCAGCCGATGCCCGGCTGGCGGCTTGGTTACTGGTTGCGGCGAAAGCTCGTGCGGCGGATTTTCAGCCATTGTGGCGACGACGTGATCATCAAGCGCCGCGCCTACTTCGGCAGCGGAATGCACGTCAAGCTCGGCCACCGCTCGCAACTTGGGCATGGGTGCCGCATCGACCATGATGTCGAGATTGGTGACGACGTGATGATGGGACCGGACGTGGTCGTCATGTCGAACTCGCACGAGGTCAGCCGCCTGGACCTTCCGATGATTGCCCAGGGAGCGGCGCCGCGTCGGCCGGTGCGCATCGGCAACGACGTATGGATCGGTACCCGTGCCATCATCCTGCCCGGTGTTCACATCGATGACGGGGCGATCATTGCTGCCGGCAGCGTCGTCACCCGCAGCGTCCCGAAGTACGCCGTGGTCGCCGGTGTTCCGGCGCGCGTCGTCAAGTTTCGCAATGCCCAGCAGGACGATGAACACGGGCCGCGACCCACTTGCCAATGACCTGTCGCATGGAGCACTGATGACCCAGATGTCCTCTTTGCCGACGCGAGCTGCTGTTGCGGCAGTGCGCAGGCCGTCGATCGACTTCACCGATGGCTTGTTGGTCTTCGCCATCGCCCTGCAGGTGCTGTGGGCGGTCGATCCCTTCGCCATCGAACTCTGGCGACGCGCGCTCACCCGTCATTTGCCGACCACCCTGGCGATCGCAGCGACGCTTCTGTGCGTTGCGGGTCGCCTGCTGTTCCGGCCCGACCTGCGTCCGGAACTCGGCGCCGTCGTGCGCACCTACCGCGGCTTGCTCCTCTTCGCCGTCTTCGTGACCGGCGGCAGCCTGTATGCCAGGTTTGCCCTCGCGATCGACAGTTCCTTCCTCCTCATGGGGCTGTCCCTGATTCTCGGCGGCCCGGTCAACCTGTGGCTGATCAGGACATCGCGCGCGCCGGCGATTCTCGTGCGCAACGTCACGATTGCCCTGATCGGTGTTTCATTGCTTGGTGTGCTCATGAACACGATCCATTTTGGCGCCATCATCTATCACGCGATGGAGCATGTGGTCCTGGTCGCCGTTGCCATGCCACTCATTGCTGGCCGCAAGCCTCTTGTCCGCCTGGCCGGAGCACTGTTGTGCATACTGGCAGCGGTGGCGCCAAACAAGATCACTGGATACATCGTCCTGGTGATGGTCTTCGCCTGGGTATTCGTCGACGAACTGATGATCCGGACTGCCAGGGACCCAGACCGCGTTCGCGCCGGCTTGCGGCGGATCCTGGGTGCTCTGCTCGGCATGTGCGGCATACTGGGAGTGGTATTCCTGTATCAGGCGACGAAATCGCACCTGCCCGACGGCAACACGGTCTACCGCCTGCACACTTACCAGATGGCAATCGACCGTTTTCTGGATTCATGGTTATGGGGACGCGCCTTTGCCGCGTCGGCGGTCGACCATTTCGATCTGTTCGTCGTCAATTCAAGTACCCAGTCATTGCCGACGCACTCCGATCCACTGGACATACTGGCCAACGGCGGTTTGCTGGCCGCCATTCCTTTCGTTCTCGGATTGCTTTCGATCCTGCTTGCGGCCTGGAAGGTGCTGGCAAGGAACTGGGTTTCCGGCGAGCAGGAGCCAAGCTTCGCCCGAGCACAGCTGGCCATGTATTTTCTGATCATCACCAGCGGCCTGACGGTCATGGCATTCAATCCCGTCTTGAACAGTGCGAGCAGCAGTTACGTTTACTGGCTGTGTTCCGCATTGATGTGCGCGCTGGTGTGCCCGGAGAACGAATCGGTAGGGTCGTCCCAGGCGACGGGTCCGCAACTGGTGGGACGAAGCGATGCACGGGCCGACGTCGGCATCGCCTAGTCCGGCTGCGGACGTGGGGGTCAACGAGTACGGCACGGGCGGATTGCCCGCCGCTCCCGGCAGCCCGCCGACATGGAGCATGCGCGCGGCGACGGCATGTGCGGCACGAGGAAATGGCATGAGAAAAGAGAAGATCTACATTGATTCGCCACCGGCTTTCATGTCTCGCCCGTCTGCAACAACCTGGCTGCCAGCAGAGCGCCATCTGGTGAGCTTTCACTCGGGTCATCCCTTTTCGCTGGCCGCCGAACGTCTCGGTCGCCAGGCTCGGGCGACGGGCTGGTTCGATACCGTCACCATCCTGCACCCGGCCGCCGACCATCCGGCGATGTCGGCCTTTGCCAGCCAGCAGGCGGAATTTGCGCGCACCCATCCTCGGGGCTACGGCTACTGGCGATGGAAGCCCCTGCTGGTGCAGGCCATGCTCTCTGCACTTCCGGAGGGCGCACACCTTTACTACCTGGATGCCGGCTGCGAACTGTCCAGCATCGGTGCCGAGCGGTTCGCCGCACTGGACCGCGAACTGAGCGCGCGCGGCGTCCTGTGTTTCGAGATTGATTTTCCCGAACTCGGATGGTGCAAGCGAGAGGCCGCCGAGGCGATAATCGGGCATTGGCAGGATCCGGTGATGGCGTCGCGGCAGATCCAGGCCACTTGGTTCGGCCTGCGCAACTCGGCATCCGTGCGTGAGCAAATCGCCGAATGGGCATCGTGGGCAACCGAGGGCGAGTTGATCACTGACGCGCATGTGCCGGAACGGCAGCATGCGCTCTTTCGTGGTCACCGTCACGACCAGGCGTTGTGGAGTCTGGTCCTGAAGAAGCGGGGGATCGTACCCATGCCACAGGAAGACTGCTTCGAACGCTGGCTCTACGTTCCCAACTCGTGGGTCCTGCTGGCTCCGGTGCACGGCCTGCGGTCGCGCGGAAGCCGCTCGAGGATCGATGCGATTGCTGCAACATCGAGCAGGGAAAGCTGCGTGGCCAATCTCGAATCGCCCTCGGTGCAGTTCACGAGCAGACTGGCCGCTTCACGGCTGCAAGCGCGAACCGTCGGCTGGTTGGGCAGGATCCGTTCGCGACTGTATGCCGCATGGCGCTGAGGCGGTGCTCTCCCATTTCGCCCGCGCTGCCGTCCGCAGACCTCGCGCCCGCGTCTGCAGCCGATGCCGGACCGGTGGTGCAGCGACGCCCCTTGCACCGGATGCTGCGGGCTGTCGTGTGGAGAGTGATGCTGGGATTGGGTGTTCCTGCCATCTTCCCCAACTCGGGCCTGGCTGCGACTCTGGTGGTCAACCCGCGGCACCCTGATGCTTCCGATGTCGGCGCTGCCAGCAGGTTGCAACCGCTGATGACGATTGCCGAAGCGATGAGGCGCCTGCAACCCGGTGACCATGTCTTCATCGCCGCCGGTGTCTATCGGGAGCCGATGCTCTTTCCGGCCCGGTCATGGGCAGGAAACCCGCGCACAGTGATTGAAGGAGACTCGCAAGGGCGAACCCTGATCAAGGGATCGATCGTCGTGGGCCTTTGGCAGCCAGCGGGTTCGGGTCGCTTCATCGCCCCGATAGGCCACGAACCCGCACAGGTGTTCGTCGATGACCAGCCGCTGCAGCAGATCGGAGGCAGCGTGTTCGACGGCTATCCCGGCCGCCCGGACCACCCGTTGGCGGCCCTGCACGCGAGCAATGGCGGCATCTGGCCCGGGCGCGTCGACGGCAACCGCGCGAGCATGCCCATGAACAGCTTCCACTACGACAGGGCGCTGGGCAACGTGATGATCCGCGTGGCGGTCGGCAGCCTCGCCGGTCGTACCGTCGAGGTGGCCTCCCTGCAACGGCTTGTTCTTGCGACGGGTGTCGAGCGCGTATCTTTGAAGAACCTCAGCTTCGAGCATTCGAATACCACCGCCATCACCCGTGGCGGTGCCGTTCAGCTTGAAGGCAGGAGCATCCGCATCGAGAACGTCCGCATTCGTCGCGCCGACGGCACCTGCATGGGACTCAATGGAGCCGATCACGAAATCGTCGCCAGCACCTTCAGCGAATGCGGCCAGACCGGACTGGGTGGCAGAGGTTCGGGCTGGAAGATTGTCGACGTGACCGTCAGTCACAACAATACCCGCGGCTTCAACAAATGGTGGGAAGCCGGTGGTGCCAAGTTTGTCGGTGACGGTGGCCTGAACAATTCGACGATCACACGCTTCAAGGCAACGGACAATCAGGGCGATGGTCTCTGGTTTGACTGGAAGAACCGCAACAACCGGGTCACCGACTCGCTGCTGGCGTTCAACTCCGGTTTCGGGTTGCACCTGGAGATGTGCGAGGGTTTCCTGGTGGACAACAACGTGGTCGTTGGCAATCGCCAGCGGGGAATCTACCTGCGCCAGACCTCACTCAGTACCCTGGCGTTCAACCTGGTCGCCGGCAACGGGCTCGACGGCATAGCGATAGTCGATGAGGGACAGCGTGATCCGCGCGGCGAGATGGATTTCTCGGTTAGGAACAACTGGGTGACGGGCAACGTGATCGCGGGGAATGCGATCGCCCTGACCATGCCGGCGCCACTGGCGGACAACCGGAGCGATGGCAACTTGTTCGCCGGCGACGGCGAGGCAAACGCCTTGCGCATCGGCTGGAACCGCAAGCTGGGCACGGCCGAGTGGATCGAGACCGGTCTCGATGCCCACAGCGAATGGCTCGCGCTGCCCACGGGGAAACGTCGCGAGGCCGATGCCCGCATGCCGCTGGCAGACCAACTCGCATGGTACAGCGCGCTGCGTGGCAGGATGGGCGCTGTCGCAGCGCGCCCGCTGGCTGCACTGGCGCAGCGGGTGCCAGCGTTGAACGTGGGTGCTGGCGCGCGCCCAGGGCCCGCCGCGAGCACCTGGCTGTCGCGATGAACGCCGCCGAGTCGCCGCACTCCTCTACCGCGTTTGGCGGGCAACGGCGCTAGCCGCTGCCGCAAACGCCGGCGACCTGTGACTTAGCACACGCGCCGGGAGAGAAAAAGGATGGATGATCCGTTCGATTGAAACGACCGTCAGGTTTGGCCCGCGATGACCGGCCCCTGGCCTCTCCTCGCAGGTGTCAGCTTGAAGCCCCAACCAATACTGCGCTTCCTGTCCTGCTGCTCCCGGCGCAGCCGGACGCCGTTGCCGGCAGCCCGGCGGACCGCCTTGGTGAACTCAGGCGGCAAGGGGGGGACCGTTGCTCGCTCTCGCAACGTCTCTGACGCGGTCACGCCGTGCATCGATGAGTCGGGTGAGATCAGGAGACGGACTGCACCCAGGACCCGCACGGCGGACGCGACCGGCAGTCAGGGGCGTGGCCCTGGCCCACGAACGCTGCCGCACTGGCCATGCGGATGACCAATGAGGCCATACGACCGGGGCTCCTGGCGCTGGCGGACCAGGTGGTCGTTTCCGGCTGCAATTTCCTGACGGCGTTGTTCCTGGCACGCACGCTGGACAGCGACTCGTTCGGCCACTACAGCCTGGCATTTCTGGTGTGCCTTTTCCTGTCGGGCCTGCATCGAGCGGTGTTCACGCAGCCGATGGCGGTGCTGCAGGATCGGGACAGGCCCTGGCTGCAGGTGGCACGCGCCCGCGCGCTTCTCGAGGCGCACTGGGTGGCGATTCCGGTGGCCGGTTCGCTGGTGGCCGTCTGCGGCCTCTTTCTCGATGCCGATGTCTGCCTGGTCGCCTCGGCGATCATCTTCCTGGCCTGCATGTTCCTGCAGGAAACGGCGCGCCGCTTCTTCTATGCGTCCGGTGCCCACGAACTGGCGCTCTGGAATGACATCATCAGCTATATCGGACAGCTGGTTGTGCTGCTGCCACTCGGGGTTCTCGGTTACCTGAGCCCGGCGAGCGCATTCCTGGCCATGGCCGCATCGTCGCTGCTTGCCTTCCTGCTGGCGTTGCGCTGGATCGAGCGGACGCACCCGGAGCCGGCAGCCGATTTGTCCGTCACGGAAGTGATCGAGGAGCAGTGGCCGCTGTCCAAATGGCTGCTCGCGACTGTGCTCGCCATCTGGGGAGCCAGCCAGTTGTACCCGTTCCTGCTCGTCCCGCTTGGCCCCGTGGCCGTCGCCAGTTTCTCGGTCTGCCTCAACCTGCTGAACCTGCTGGGCCTGATCACCCAGAGCGTGGCGAACTGTGTACCCGGCAATGCGGCGACCATCCTGCAACGGGATGGCAGCGCCGCCTTTCGCCGCGACCTCCTGCGCACGAGCCTGCTTGCCGGATGCGCCGGCGGCCTCTTTGTCGTCGCGGTTCGCTGGTTCGCCGAGCCCGTGCTGCATTTCCTCTACGGTGGTCGCTATGACTCGGCCGCCGACATTCTCGGCACGCTTTCGATCGGCGCTGCGTGTTCGCTCATGGGAACCGTATTCGGGGCCTATGCGCTGGCACTCCACGACTCGCGATCCGGTCTGTTCAGCAATCTGGGGGCGACCGTGATGACGTTCACTGTCGGTCTGTGGCTGATCGGCAACCATGCGATGCAGGGCGCAGCGCTGGGAACATCGCTCAGCCTGGCGACGGCGATGACGCTGCAGGCAATCTTCGTCCTGCATCGACTGCGGAGGATGAACGCATGATGGATGTCAGCGGCTCGCCGGCCGCCAACCGGGTGAGCCAGACCATGCTCGCGGCGGCGCGCATCCTGTTTCCGAAACCCGATGGCCGTCACGGTGGCGGTCGGGGACCCTTTGCGGCGCTGGATGTCCAGTTCAGGCCGATCACTCTTCTGGTCGCAAGTCCATGACTATCTCCATCTCGATCGTCACCTGTTCCTATCAGCAGGGCGCGTACCTCGACGCGACACTGCGCTCGGTCCTCGATCAGCGTTACCCCGGGCTCGAATACATCGTCATCGACGGTGGTTCGACCGATGGCAGCGTAGCCGTGATCGAGCGGCATCAGCAGTCGCTCGCCCACTGGGTCAGCGAACGCGACCACGGCCAGACCGACGCGCTGATCAAGGGATTCGCGCACGCACGCGGCGAAGTGCAGGGTTGGTTGTGTTCGGACGATCTGTTGTTGCCCGGCGCCCTGCACCGCGTCGGAGCGTTCTTTGCCACCCATCCGGGCGTGCAGGCGGTGTACGGCGATTCGCTGTGGATTGATGCGAACGGCCACTTCCTGCGGCCGAAGAAGGAGGGCGCCTTTTTTCGCCACGCCTTCCTCTTCGATCACAACTTCATTCCACAACCGTCGATGTTCTGGCGGCGGAGCCTCTACGAGCAGGTGGGCGGCCTCGATCCGCGCTTCAATCTGGCGATGGACAGTGATCTCTGGGAGCGATTCTCCCGCCATACGCCGATCGCGCATATCCCGCAGTACCTCTCCTGCATGCGCTTCTATCCGCAGCAGAAGACGCGTTCGATGCGACCACAGGGACGCCTGGAGGACGAAGAGATTCGCAGCCGCTGCCGATTGGCCGCGTGGCCGGGACTGCAGCCGCTGAACCGGCTGACCGGAACGGCACTGCGGGTCGGCGCGAAGCTCGTCGCCGGCGGCTATGGTGCGGTCGTCGATGAATCCGTCGTCGCCGCTCTCAAACCCTACCACCTGACGTCGGCAGCAGAATGAGCGATGCACGCGAATGGCGCGACTGGCTCGCGCTCTCGCTCCAGCAGCAGTCTGCAGGCCCGCCGGATGGGCTGGGCTGGCAGCCACTGTTGCCCGTCAGTGCCCGGCAGCTTTATTGCCGGGGTGATCTGGAGCGATTGCCCGAGCTGGCTTATCTGCTGCGCTCTCGAGCGCGGCGATGGCTGGCGTGGACCGCCTGGCACGCCGCTCGCCTGGGTCTGGCGTGGCCGCATGGCGCGGTCTTCATGGCTCGCGGAGAGGCCGACCTGCTGCAGCAGGTTCTGCCGGCAGACAGCGGCGCATCGCCGGTGCTGATCCAGTTTGGCTCGCCCGGGCCCTTCCAGAAGGTCGTCGTACTCAGCGTCTCGCCGACGGGCCGGGCCTGGGTGAGCAAGGTCGCGTTCCGTCCGGGGGCGGATGAACTGCTGGCCGGTGAAGCATCGTGGCTGGCCCGCCTCGGGCAGATCGCCGAGTTGAAGGCTTACGTCCCTGAACTTGCACGCGCCGGTTGCCTGACCAGCGGGCGACGCTTCCTGACGATGCCCGCTGCCAGCGTGCTGCCATCGCCAGCTCAAATGGGACCCCGGCATCGCCGATTTCTCGAGCACTTGTGCCGGGCCAGCAGCAGCGAGTGGTTGTGGGATGAGGCGCCGTTGCGCCAGCGCCTGCATGGTCGCTTTCTCCGCCTTTCCGAAAGCGTTGCCTCGCCGCTACTGGCAGGCCCGCTCGAGGCTTGGCAGCGGATCGACTCGGAGTTGCGCGGGCGGGTGATTCCGACGTGCATTGGCCATGGCGACTTCGCACCCTGGAACATCAACCGGGGCGCAGGGGCGATCACCGTCTTCGACTGGGAGTACGCGCAGGACAGTGCGACGCCACTGCACGACTTCTTCCACTTCCACTGCATCCAGCGCGTCCTGGTGCGGCGATCCAGGCTGCGGCCACGGGCCCTCATGGCCCTGCTGCAGGCCGGGCGCTCCCACCTGCAGGCGGTCATGCCCGCGGTCGATGCGTCCCTCGCCCAAGTCGCCCAGATGTTCCGGCTCTATCTTCTGGACACCTTGAGCATGTACGTCGAGGCCAGCGGCGGGGTCGACTCCCGCGACCAGGTCGTGGCGGACTGCGCCGACTGCCTGGGCACGCTTCGTCTGCTGCACGAGCCACTGGCGGAGCGGGCGGCAGGAGTCCTCCGGGACAGCGGCCGCTGGCCGCTGCGCCGTGCCGCAAACGGCGACGCCACGGTATCGATCAGGCCGCGCTGACATGCCTTCCCCTTCACCCGACAGCCATGGTTCCGAGATGCGCATACTGATTGTCCACAACGCCTACCAGCAGCGGGGCGGTGAAGATAGCGTGGTCGAGGCGGAAACCGAGTTGCTGCGTGCGTACGGGCACGCGGTCGAGCTTTATCAGAAGGACAACCGCGACATTGCCGGGATCTCGCGCCTGCGCCTGCTGACCGGGACCATCTGGTCGCGGCAGACCGTTGCCGAGATGAGCGGGATCCTGGCGCATGCCCGCCCGGATGTCATCCACGTCCACAATACGTTCCCGCTGATTTCCCCCTCGCTCTATTGGGCGGCGGAAAGGGCCGGGATCCCGGTGGTGCAGACGTTGCACAACTTCCGCCTGTTCTGCCCACAGGCCATGTTCCTGCGCCATGAGAGCGTCTGTGAGGACTGTCTCGGGCATGTGCCGTGGCGCGGCGTCACCAGGGCCTGTTATCGCGGGTCCATGGGGCAGAGTGCCGTCCTGGCGGGAATGGTGACGACGCACCGGGCGCTCGGTACGTGGCGCAACAAGGTGGCACGATACATCGCCTTGAACGAGTTCTGCCGCCGGAAGTTTGTCGAAGGTGGTTTGCCAGCCGAGCGGGTTCTGGTCAAACCGAATTTCGTTGACTTCGCACCGCCGCCAGCCGGCGAGCGCAGCGGGTTCCTCTTCGTCGGCCGTCTGTCGGCCGAGAAGGGGATCCGGACCCTTGTCGATGCCGCGTCGAAAGTTCCCGATGCACGCATCGCGGTCGCCGGTTCCGGCCCGGAGGCGAGCCTGCTGACCTCTGTGGCCAACATTGATGGGCTCGGCGCCCTGCCGTCGGCGGCGGTTCGGGAACGGATGGTTGCTGCCAGCGCGCTCGTCCTGCCCAGTATCTGGTACGAGAATTTCCCGCGCACTCTGGTCGAAGCCTTCGGCTGCGGATTGCCGGTGATCGCGAGCCGCATCGGAGCACTGGCCGAACTCATCGACGACGGAGTGACCGGCTTCCTTTTCGAACCGCGCGATGCGGATGACCTGGCCAGCAAGCTGCGCTGGGCGAATGCGCACCCGGCAGAAATGGCGCGCATGGGTCGCGCCGCGCGTTCGCATTACGAAGCGCACTTCACTGCCGACGGCAATTACCGCCAGTTGATGGCCATCTACAACGAAGCCATTGCGCAGGCGAAAGGGGGCGTCACATGAAAGCAGCAGTTGCGCGCAGGACCGGGCGGGTCCTTGCGGCGACGGTCGACGCCGTCGACTGGGATGAAGCGATCAATCGCATCCAGACTTGGGCTGACGCCAGGGAGAGCCGCTATGTCTGCATAACCAACGTTCACTCGGTGGTCATGACGACCCAGTCGCCGGAGTTCGAACGGGTCGTCAGTGGTGCCGACATGGCGACGCCCGATGGCGCGCCAGTGGCATGGATGTTGCGCCAGACCGGTCATCGCGGCCAGGCCCGCATCAACGGGCCGGACCTGATGTGGAAGTATTGCCAGCAGGCAGCACAGCGTAACGAAGCCATCTTCCTCTACGGCGGTACCAACCGGACCCTCGATGCACTGGAGGGGCGCCTGCTCGCCGCCTTTCCCGGACTGCGCATTGCGGGCGCGTTCTCGCCCCCGTTCCGGACGCTGTCTGCGACCGAAGACTCGGCGATAGTCGACATGATCAATGCTGCCGGGGCCGGTACCGTATGGGTCAGTCTCGGCTGCCCGAAGCAGGAGCGGTGGATGGCCGCGCACCGCGGCAAGATCAATGCCGTGATGATCGGCGTCGGTGCCGCCTTCGATTACCACGCCGGAACGACCAGGCGTGCACCGCTCTGGATGCAGCGATCGGGTCTCGAGTGGCTGCATCGGCTGCTCTCGGAGCCGCGCCGACTGTGGCGGCGCTATCTGGTGACCAATTCGGTCTTCCTCGTGCGTGCATTCTGGCAACTCGCCTGCAACCGCTGATGATCTGCTGCAGCCCGCGTAATTGTTCACGGTTTCCAGCCGGCTGCCGGCCTAAGATGCGCGCATGACGGTCGCAGACGGTGTGGAGGGGAACCTGGTGGTGCAGCACAGATGGGTACAGTCGGGCGCAAGCGCATGAGGTACGCGGCGTGAAGGTCCTCCTTTCGGCTTACGCCTGTGAGCCTGCCAAGGGTTCCGAGCCGGGAGTCGGCTGGAACTGGGCCCTCGCCCTCGTCCGGCGCGGGCACGAAGTATGGGTGCTGACGCGCAGCAACAACCGCGCGGCGATCAGCGAAGCGCTTGGCCACCTTGGCGAGCCTTACCTCTCGCGGCTTCACTTTCTCTACTACGATCTGCCGCGCTGGGCGGCGTGGTGGAAACGCGGGGGGCGCGGCGTTCATCTGTACTACGCCTTGTGGCAACGCGGCGTCGTCGGGGTCGCTCGTGCCGCCCATCTGCGGCAACGCTTTGACGTCGCACATCACCTGACCTTCGGCGTCTGGAGACAGCCAACCTTGCTCCACCGCCTGGGCATCCCGTATATTTTTGGTCCTGTCGGAGGCGGTGAGACGGCTCCCTGGCCGCTGGTTCTCGGAATGCCGAACCTGTGGTCGCGCGTCAGCGAGTTCCTGCGCTACGCTGTGAATCTCGCGTCACTCTGGAATCCTGCGCTGCGCCGCTGTCTAAGGGAGTCGCCCTGGGTCATCGCCAAGACGCGCGAGACGGCCGCCTGGGTCGCCAAGGCTGGCGGCAGCGCGACCGTCTCGCTCGAGATCGGCATCGGTCGCGAGCGCATCGCGAAGGGCTCTCGGCCGCCGGTGTCGGGCCAGCTCAGCTGCCTCTACGCTGGTCGGCTGATCGGTCTGAAAGGGGTTCACCTGGCACTCGAAGCAGTGGCCAGAGCCGCTGCTGCCGGCGTCGACATCCACTTTGCGATCGTTGGCAGCGGGCCGCTTCTTGGGAAGCTGGAGACGATGGCGGCGACGCTCGGCATTGCCTCGCGGGTCACCTTCTGCGGGCAGTTGAGGCAGGCGGAGCTTCTTGCCCGGTATCGCGAGCACGACCTGCTCCTGTTTCCCAGTCTGCATGACTCGAGTGGCAATGTCGTTCTCGAGGCCTTTGCCAGCGGCCTGCCGGTGCTGTGCCTGGACCTTGGCGGTCCCGCCGAGATGGTGGATGGGAGTTGTGGTCGGGCGATCGCGGCACGGGGTGTCGATCAGCAAGGTGTGGTCGAGAAACTTGCCGCCTCCCTGGTCGACTTCTCCAGGTCCCCGGAGTTGCTGGCCCGCTTGCGCGAAGGGGCACGCGACAGGGCGCTTGCGGCCTCGTGGGACGACAGGGTGGAAACCGTGTACGCGCCAGTCGAGGCGCGCATTGGGCGAACAGTGGCGATGAGCCGAGCAGTGTCCCGGGAGCAGGCTCTTTCGTTGGGCAAGTTGTCCGGCATGGCGCGTCGCGAGCTTCGCGGAGCGGGTGCCTGCGGACGAACCGTCAGAGGAGATGAATGATGGAGGTCGAAAACCCGGCTGCGGCCAAGCTGCTCATCTGGGCCACCAGGGGAAAGAGGAGTTGCCCACGATTGCACCGGCTGGTGTGCGTCTTCCTCAACAGCGACGTTTACTGCGATCTTCCCGACGGCATCATGTTTCCGCATCCGTACGGGATCATGATCCACAGTCAGGCGGTCATCGGCGAGAACACCACCGTCATGCAGCAGGTCACCATCGGCGGCAAGAGCCTGACCGAGCCGGACGGGGCCCCGACTCTCGGGCGGGGCTGCTATGTCGGTGCGGGTGCCAGGATTCTCGGGCCGGTCAGGATAGGCGACAACGTCACGATCGGTGCCAACGCGGTCGTCACCCGCGATGCGCCGGACGGCTGCGTGGTCGTTGGAGCGAACCAGATCCTGATCCGCTGATGATCGCTGCCGTGGCCCACCGCCGGCGTCCCGGCCCAGATCCTGGCCACGGACATTACGCCAGAAGCGACCGAGTGCAGCCGCTGCAGCACCCCGTCAAGTCATCCGCGCCGGACGGGCGCTGGCCCGGTGCCGTGCATCCTCGCGGGGATTCCGGCGTTGCTCAAGGCCGACGCCGACACTAGCGCTGTCGGTGTCCGTTGAACCCCATCCAGTTGGCCGTCCAGTTGTTGTCCGTTGCCTTTACCTCAGGCGCCTGCTGATCTCCCCGCCCCAGCGCAGTGCCGGCACCTCGACGGCCCGATGGAGGATCGAGGCGAGCAGTAGCGTTGCCGCCCAGACGACGACCAACAGCAACGGCTGGCGCACTATCCAGTCGCGTATCGAGCCCACTCCCAGCAGGGCGTTGATCACGAAGCCGTGCGTCAGGTAGAGCGAATAGGAGATGTCCCCGATCCACGTCAACCCGCCTTGCCACGGAAGCCGCAGGCGGTCATGGCGCTCGAGCCCGATGAGCCCGAGGATCGCCACGGCGGCGGGCAGGCCGAAGCAGTAGACCGCCTGTTCGAGGACAGCGTTGCCCCGCAACTCGGCCACGTCGTGCGCGCTGAGTCCGATCTGGCCAATGAGCGACTGGCTGATCCGGGTTCCCAGCACGGCCGCGACGCCGAAGGCGGCCACGCCGGCTACGGCCAACGTGGCGCTGACAGCCGCCGAGGGAGGACCGAAGCGCCGCAACAGGGCATACACCACGACGCCGAACGCGAACTCCAGGAGGTGGTTGTTGAACAGGAAACGCGCCGCCTGCTGCAGCGCCGGGCTATCGGCCGGCCCTGCCAGCGACAGCATTGGCAGTACGAGCAGGGCGAGAAGGGGGAGCGCCGCGCAGCGGCGCCATGGCAGCAGAATGCAGCCGAAGAACAGCGTGTAGAAGAGCAGTTCGTACGACAGGGTCCAGGCGACGGTGATGTAGGGCTGTGGCACCGGCACCAGAAGGACGGCGCCCAGGAGCGTCACGAGCGGCACGGTGGCGCCATCCTTGAGCACCTTCATCGCCACCACCAGCCAGTAGACCGGCAGGAGCCGGAAGCTGCGCCGGGCGGCGAAACGAAGCGCACGCTGCGGCCTGCCGATGTCCTGGGCGTGGGCGCAGCAGATCACCACCCCACTGAGCACGAAGAAGACGTCGACGCCGGCGAACCCAGCCCGGAAGGCGTTCTGCCACAGCACCTGGCCGGTATGGACAGCGTAGAGCGTCCCCGTGTGGTAGAGCACCACCAGCAGCGCAGCGATCCCGCGCAGGGCCTGCAGGCTCTGCAGGCGCGCGTACTCCGGAAGCTGGGCAGTCGTGGGAGAAGGAATCAAGTGAGCCGCCCAAGATATTGCTAAATATGATTCTTCAAGAATACGATCAGAATCATTTTTACAGCATAGCGCGCCCACGGGCTGCAATCCGAGAATTATTTGGCAGTTCGCTCATCCATTGGGACTAGTCCGATCGGGCCATTGTCCGGGGAGGAGGGCGCCGGTAGATTGGGGACCGTGGAATAGGGACTGAAGAACCAGTTTCCTGATCACAAGCCATGATTTTATGAATAAATAAGGAAAGGAAACCAACCATGGAACTGAAAACAATCGCCAGGGGTATTGCCGCCCTGGGCCTGGCAGCCTCGTTTGCTGCTCCAGCCGCCGCGTCAACGGTCTTTATGACTGGTTACACCAATGGCGGACCATCCAGTGTCAGCGTCGTTTCGCCGAGTTATAGCGGTGGAGCCGGACAGTTCTCGGGCACCCTCGACGGCAACGCCTTCACCACCTTCTGCGCCGAACTGACGCAGAGCTTCAGCTTCAATACGAGCTACACGTATTCGATCGTTTCCGGTACCACGGCCTGGACCAACCCCGTTTATCTGGGGCTGAGCCGGCTGCTTACTTGGCTCGCCGCCAACCCCACCTTCAACAACTCGGCAGACAAATCGGCAGCCATGCAATCGGCGGTGTGGGAAGTGATTTACGAGACGGGCGGTACGTACAATCTCGCGAGCGGTACGTTCAAGGCCACCAGTGGAAATGCCGGCACGCAAACCGCCATCAACAACCTGAATGCGCAATGGGGCAACATCAATTCGACCTTGCCGACCCGCTTCGCCGACAAACTGACCAACGCGGATCATCAGGACTTCCTGCTGACGACTCAGGTTCCGGAGCCCGAGGCCTTTGCGATGATGCTCGCTGGACTTGGTCTGGTGGGAGCGATCGCCCGTCGCCGCAGCCGCTCTGGCGTCTGAGCCGCTGACTGAGTGGTGTTCCGCGTCATCATGCGAGGCGACTCGCAAACATAATGACGCGGATCCGGGCGTTGGATCCGGGCCTTCCTTGCGGTACCGGCTGCGAGCTGGATCAGGATCATTTGGTTCCGACTGGGTCGCTGACTGAACCGGGATCAGGTAGGTACGACTTGATGGCAGAAAGCTTCCTGTGCCGACCACGGAACAGGAAGCTTTTCCGTTGACCCGTGTGGTTTGCGTGCGCGGACGGTGGCGAATTCAGACCTTATTCACCTGCCGCCTTGCCGCTCGCGATGGCGGTTTCTTGTTTCTTGCGTCGGATCGCGAAGGCCGCAATATCACGCCCCGGCTTCTCAAGTCTGGAACCAGCGTCGCCTGACGACTGCAGGCGGCGCGACAGCGCTTCCGGCCCTATGTGGCTGCCACGGGGAATGGTGGCGGAGCGCTGAGCGGTATGCTTGCCTGTGCGGCCGACGACCGTTCAGCCGGTGACGAGGGAGCGGCTGCTGGAAGTGTTCAGCGCTTCAAGCTTGCCCACCGCTTGCGCCCGGTTGCTGACATTGATCTTCTGGAAGATGCTCTTCAGGTGGTTCTTGACCGTGAAGCCACTGATGCCGAGGATCATGCCGATCTCGACATTGGTCTTGCCGCGGCGGACCCATTCCAGGATCTCGCGCTCACGGTTGCTGAGGCTGCTGACACCGAGCGAGTCGAGCACGCTCGTATAGCCGGGACGGCTCCTTGCCAGAACCGGAAGGGCTTCGATCTTGCTGAACGCGGCGTCGACGTGCGGCAACAGCAGCTCGAACAGGCGCCGTTCCTGGCTGCTGAAGCCCTCTCGCTGCCGCAGCAGGATGTACAGGTGATCGACCCTGACACGCGTATCCGGGATGGCGTGGCAGAGGGCGTGTTTCATCGTCGCCAGGGCGGCGTGCGGTTCTGCATCCGCAAGGTAGCGTGCGAAGTCACGGGAGAGCGCGGCCGGACCGGCATTGTTGGCGGCCGCAGCCCAGTCCTCGTGAATCCGCTCGGCGAATATCTGCACCGTGCGCGGAGGCACGAGCGAGGTGCGCAGTCCCGGAATCGCCGAAACAATATCGTAGTGATAGGCTTCACTACCGAGCGACCCGTTGCAGGAGACAAGCACGTCGTGCGGAATCATGCGGCGGACGTCCCCCTGCAACCACAGCAGAAGGCTCAGGTGACTTTCCACCGCCAGCGAGGCGCGCATCGTCCTGACCAGCAGGGCGCTGTCGAAGTCGTTTGCCGATGAAGTCAGGATCATCTGGTTTCTCTGTTGGTGAAACTCGCCTGCCTGTCGGTAGCCGCGATCACCGATTATCGTTATCGGCCGCCCTGCGGACGCTCCGGCAGGCCCTCTCGTGCTGCCAAGTGCTCTGCTGCCTTGGCTTGCCAGCAGCTTGTTTCGTCCGCGAGCGCCATCGTCCGATGCGGATGGCCGACAGCGATCGACAGCCTGATGTTGCCTGGCGCCGATGATGTCTCTTCCGCATTTCCGACGCTGCGAAGCTTGCCATGCGGTCGATTTCCCCGGTGAGAACTACGTCACGGTGGCGGCGCTTTCAGTCTATAGAATGGCGGTGTGATGACAGATTCATCGACCCGGCCAGTTGGCGCGGGGCGAAACGCGTCTGGGAGATTAAGCAGACGTGCATTTTCTTGCGGGAAGCGATTGCGATGGCCAGAAACAGACCATTTTTCGGCGTCAATAGGGTAGGCGGATCATTGTTCCAGTTCGTCGAGTCGCTGGTTGACCCAGCGGCGCAGATCGTTGCTCTTGTCCTGCTGATGTACTGGTCCGGTGATGATGCCTACAACCATTATCTGGTATTCGGCGTTCTTCTCTTTGCCGTCGGTTTCCCGGGAAAAAGCCTGATTCAGCTGCGGCTGCGGCACGTTGTTCGTGAAGTGTTCCTCAATTGGCTGGCAAACGCTTCGTTGCTCGTTTTCTTCGGCTGGGCGACCAGTCTCTACAAGGTTTTCCCACCGGAAGTCCTGCTTGGCCTTCTGTGGCTGACGCCGCTGTTGCAGCTGAGTGGTCATCTGTTCCTGCGGCAGGTCATGCCCCTGCTGCTGCGCGCCAGCGGGCCGGCGCGGCGGGGAGTCATCGTCGGCTGCAACGGGTTGGGCAAACACCTGGCGGCGCAGATTGCGGCGCATCCGATGTTGGGGATCAAACTGGACGGCTATTTTGATGATCGCGAAGTCGAGCGCCTCGGCATTGCCGCCGATCAGCTCAAGGGGCGCCTTGCCGACGTCGCCGATTACGCGAAGAAGCAGGCCGTCGATGCGATTTACCTGGCGCTGCCGATGGCGACGCAGCCACGCATCCTGTCGTTGCTCGACGCGCTGCGCGACACGACCGCTTCGGTCTACTTCGTTCCCGATGTCTTCGTTACCGACCTCATCCAGGCGCGCATGGACGCGGTCGGGCGCGTACCGGTGATGGTTGTGCGCGACACTCCTTTCGCCGGGCTCAACGGGATCGTCAAGCGGTGCAGCGACATCGTCATCTCGCTGCTGATCCTCGTCCTCATCTCGCCGATCCTTCTCCTGGTGGCGCTGCTGGTGAAGCTCGACTCACCCGGCTCGGTGATCTTCAAGCAGCGCCGCTACGGGCTCGACGGCAAGG
>ERZ761603.616-NODE-616-length-29190-cov-38.477261_pt1 | contig 29190 bp, 28 predicted proteins | sample MGYA00511879_ERZ761603 | MGnify/ENA primary metagenome ERZ761603 (study PRJEB28899, sample SAMN02850040) | bioreactor sludge metagenome | biome: EBPR Sludge; feature: EBPR Bioreactor; material: flocular biomat | place: Australia: Thorneside Wastwater Treatment... | reverse complement strand
GCAACCATCCCTGATTCAGTGAACGGTCATGCCCGGGGTTTTTGAGAAGTTACGCAGAATCCAGGCAGTTCATTGATATATGGAGGTATGATCATGTCAGGCAGGACAGCCAGCGCAACAGCAAACCGCTTTACCCTGACAACCCGTTCCGCGCGTCCAGCCTGGCTCGCAACGCAGCGCTCCATGGCCCTGACGGTGCCCGACAGGGATGCTGGTCCATTGCCGATGGTCACCCCGGCGCCTGCGGCGGTTCGCCCGGCGCGCCGTGCACATCCGGCGATTGCCTTGCCAGCACCTGTCGACTCAACTTCAAGCCAGGCGGCAGCGGCACGGCGGCGGTCTTTCGCCTCCCCGGGGGCCTGCCGATGATCGACGCCCTGCTCGACCTTTTCGGCACCTTCTATCAGGCAGGGAATTTCCTGCAGGCCGAAAGGATTGCCCGCAACATCCTGCTGGCAATCCCCGATGATCTCGTATCGCTGCAGTTTATCGGTCTGGTTTACTACCGCACCGGGCGCCGCGAAGAGGCTATTGAGGCATTCAACGCGGCGGCATGCGGCGGCCTCGACGACGGCACTCACCTCCGCGTCGACAGCCGCCTGCGCGCCTCGGCCCAGTGCCTGCGCGCAGCACGTGTCCCCGGATCGGCTGTGGCTACCGCCTGGTATGACCTCGGGCTGGTCCTGCTCCGCCTGCGCCGTCATCAGCAGGCCATCAGCGCATTCCAGTCCGCGCTTTCAGGACGGCCTGATTTCCGGGCAGCGCAGCGTGCAATCGCGCGCCTGTCAGCGTCTTCCTGTCGCCAGAGTTCCCCCAGCGCGAACCGTAAATTGCCTGCTGCCGGGAGAAGCCTCAGCGCAGACCATCCTTCCGGCCAGGGACGAAACGCGGCCCAGCCTTCCGGGCTCAGGCGGGCGGCGTTCGCAACACACTGACCGGATGACACGACGGCAGAGGCCTCATCAAGGCGGCTTCGAGCCCTGGCAAGTATTGACAAAGGAGTTTCGGATGGAGGAAAACAAGCGGCCGTACCCTGACGTCGAGCAGCGGACTCAAATCTTCTTATCGAGCGCTTGTGGGGGAGACATCGAGGCGATGCGGGCCCAGGTCATGGCCGGCTTTGACCTGAATGGCAAGGACCGCTTCGGCGACACGATCCTCGAGCGGGTCATCAACGACCTGGAGTTCTTCCCGACTACGCCCAAGTACGAAGTAATCCGCGAAATGTTGCGCCTTGGCGCTGATCCGCAAGGTCGCAAAGAGGATGGTTCAAGCCCACTTCTCATTGCCGTCCTGAACATGGACGCCGAGATGGTGCGCCTTCTATTGGATGCCGGCGCCGATCCCAATACAGTCGGAATGCGCGCCAGGGACGAGCTGCTATACGACTGGGCTGACTTCGTTTACCGGCACGAGGTCTGGAATGTCAAGCTGCCCGAGGAAGCGACAGTGGCAGACCGGGCCTCGATCGACGCCGGGCTCCGCTACCTGGACCGCCTGGCCGTGAAGTACGGCAGGCGGCGACCGGACCATCTGCGACTGTTACGCGAGCGCGGCGCACTGTCGATTTCCGAATGGCAGCAGAACAGCGACGCAGGCAGTACGCGCGCCAGGCCGGGCCGGCGTTCGCCCAACCGTGTTGAGCTGCGCCGGGGACGCAGCCAAGGCAAGCCGCACAGCGTCACGGGTTCGGTAAGGCCGGCGTTGTCAGGAGAGGAATCGTTCGATTGACAGCTCTTGAACTTCCGGCTGGCTAGCGTACAGGCGGGCCGCACCTGTACGCTAGCCAGGTCACAAACGTTCGTCATGGTTGTCAGCGCTGGTCTGGAAAGTACGGCGCCAGGCGAGTTCGGAGAACTGGCACTGTAGTGCTGGCAAACATGCATCAAATCAGAGGATTCGCGCGATCCCTCTTTGCGTCAACGCGCGCGCCGACCTCTCGTGGCGCACAGTTGAAGGTCAATGGGCCTTGGGTTACACTCGCTCGCGGGTGGAGTATCCGTGGTCAACGACTTTCAATGGCACTCACAGGGAGGATGGTCAGATGGAACGTGTCGTCATCAAGCACCTTTCGGGCTCGAAAGCAAACCAGGAGGTCAGTTTTCCCCTCGATCAGGTGCCGGAGATTTCGCTCGGTCGCGACACGGCATCGACCGTCGCCTACGATATGGAGCGCGACGATGCGGTCAGTCGCAACCACGCCAGAATCACTCGTGACCCCACGCAGAACACGGTCTTCATCCTCACCGACCTGGGCAGCCGCAACGGGGTCTTCGTCAACCAGTCGCGGATAACCGGCAGCACAGCGCTCCATCACGGCGACGTCGTTCAGCTCGGTACCGGGGGCCCGGAATTCAGCTTCCAGATGGACCCGCCGCCGGCCCTGACGCCGAAGGCGACACGCCAGATTGATCTCAGGCAGGGAACACCCACCCGGGAGATTTCGCTGGGGACGGCGGCGAGCGCCGATGTAAGGCCGCAACGCGTGGTACTCAGGCACATGACCGGCTCGAAAGCGAACCAGGAGGTGAGCTTCCCGGTTGCGCCGACAACCGAGATCACCTTCGGACGCGACCCTGCGGCCAGCGTCTCCTACGACGCCGAGCGCGACGATACGGTGAGCCGCAACCATGCAACGATCAAACGCGATTCGCAGCAGAAGGGGTTTACGCTCGTCGACCTCAACAGTCGAAACGGCGTATTCGTCAACGGCGCGCGGATCCGCGACAGTGTCACGCTGCACCACGGTGACCTCATTCAATTCGGCGCGGGTGGTCCAGAGCTCACGTTCCAGCTCGATCCGCCGCCTGCTGATGCCCTGCGGGCGACGCGTCAATTCGATCTGAGCGAGGCAGCGCAGACGCGCGAGGCGACGATCGCCCCGGTAGCTGCCGCGAGCACCGGCAGCGAGACAGCGGGCGTCTCCTCGATGACGTCCGGTGCGCGTGGCGTGGGCAAGGAAACGGTTGAACGGCTGATCACCGAGACCAAGGTGGAGTCGCGCAAGTCGATGGTCAACATCGTGGCAGGAGTGCTGGCGCTGGTAGCCGTCGTGGTCGGCGCTTTCATCTTCATCGGCCGCGAGACGGACAAAAAGATCGAGGCGACCAGTTCGCAGGTCCAGGCCGCAAAAACGCAATCGGAGGCGACCGCGTCGACAGTCAAGGCAATGCAGGATGTCATGACGCCGAAGGAAATTGCCGCGGCCTATTCAGGGTCGACGGTATACATCGAAGTGAGCTGGAAGCTGATAGATCTTACGTCGGGACAACCGCTGTATCACCAATCCTGGCAAGGCAAGCCGGCCTACGTGCGAACGCCGAAAGGTGACCTGGAGCCGATATTGACACCCCAGGCGCAGAAGAACAGCGTGCCGATCGGCGGCAGCCACTCCGGCTCGGGATTCGCCGTGACCGAGAATGGCTTCATCCTGACCAATCGGCATGTCGCTGCCCCGTGGAAGACCGCCCATGTGCTACCGGCGGGCGTGCGGATCGAATTCAACCAGAAGAAGGAACTGGTCGCCGTCGAGAAGGTTCCCGAGCACCGCTGGTATCCGGAACAAAGCGTCTGGTCGCAAACGCCCCTCGGTGAGCAGAAGCCGGTTGCCGGACGGCATGACCGGCTGGAGGTCACTTTCGCCAACAACAAGCTGCGCATCCCTGCCAAACTCGCCAGGGTCTCGGACGAGCACGACGTGGCCCTGATCAAGGTGGACACGCCGGCGGCGGTCAAACCCACGCCGCTGGCACCCGAGTCGGGCGGCGATGGTGGCGTCAAACCGGGCGACCCGATCACCGTACTCGGCTACCCGGGGGTGTCCCCCAAGGTTTTCTTTGCCGGCAAATCGAGGGACATGCTCGATCCGGGCGTGACCATCGTGGACATACCGGTACCGACCGTCACGCCAGGGGCGATCGGCAAGGTGATACGCGGCACGGTGACCCGGACTGGCGGTGCAACAGGTGATTACTACAGCGAGTCCGATTCCTATCAGCTGACTGCCAACGCCACCGGTCCGGGCAACAGCGGCGGTCCGGTTTTTGACGAACGCGGTCGGGTGGTCGGGATCTTTTATGCCGGTAACCCGACCATCACCTTTGCGGTACCCATCAAGTTCGCCAAGGATCTGATGGAAGTCAAGGCCGTGATCCAGTAAGCAATTGACTGCGCGGGCGCCGACGGCTCATGACGACTCTCGCCAACGCCGTGATCGGCGAGTACCGTCTACTCGAATCGCTCGGGGCAGGTGGCATGGGCGAGGTATACCGTGCGGTTCACTCGAGGATCGGGCGTGTTGTTGCCATCAAGATACTCTCGCGTGCCGAGCCCGGGCTGCGCCTCTCCGAGCGCTTCGTCAACGAGGCGCGAATCCAGGCCGGGCTGCATCATCCCAATATTGCCGAACTATATGATTTTGTCGAGTTTGAAGGGCGTCCGTGCATCATCATGGAGTATGTTGACGGCATCTCCCTCCATGATCGCATACAGCGTTCTCGTGGCGGCTTGCCGGGGGACGAAGCGGTCGCCGTCTTTCGTTCCGTGGTCGAGGCGATTGCCTATCTGCACGGGCGCGGCATTTTCCATCGGGACATCAAGTCCGCGAATATCAAGCTGGGTGCGAGTGGACAGGTCAAGCTGCTTGACTTTGGCATTGCCAAGGATCCCAGCAGCAGGCAGCTGACGATGGTCGGCGGCTGCGTCGGCACGATGGATTACCTGGCTCCCGAACAGATCAGGGGCAAGTCGGCGGATGCGCGGGCGGATGTCTGGTCGCTGGGCGTGCTGTTCTACGAGATGCTGACTGCGAACATGCCGTTCGCAGCCGACTCGGTGGGTGTACTCTGCGATCGCATCACCCGGGCAGAGTACCGCACCCCAACTCTGTCGTCGCCGCTATCGAGCGATCTCATGCGCATTGTCGGGTGCTGCCTGCGCCGCGATGCTGCCGAGCGCTATGCTGACGCCCGTGCACTGCTCGACGACCTCCCGACATCGGGTCGGTCACCGCCGGCCTGTACCCCGGTGGCGAGTCGGCCTCGAGCAGACTGGCAGTCGGCCTTGCCGGAAAACTGGCCTCTGCTTGGCGCCGGACTGCTGCTGGCCGGCGTGGTGCTGGCCGGGTTCGTCTGGAAGATGCGTCCGGCTCCCCCGACGGACTCCCCGCCCAGGACAAACGCCGAGCAAGCGCTCCCTGCCGAGCCCGAGGGCGCCTCGCTGAGACTGGTGCGGATCGGTACCATCGACGGCCCGGCAGATATCTACGAAGATGGAAAACTGCTTGGCACGACGGCGACCGTATTCGAAAAACGGTATCCGGTAGGCGCCCATGTTGCATTGATCCTCAAGCGAGAGGGGCATGAAGATGAACACGTGGAGTTCGAGGTTCGCCAGATCGGTAATGAGTTTCTGGCCTGGCAGCTCCGACCGACAGGGCGACAGTGAGCCGTCGATGACGGAGGCACCGCCGTATTACACTGTCGAGACCTGCATGGCCACGGACATCGGCTGCGTGCGAACCGGCAACCAGGACGCGATCGCTTTCGTTTCCCCCGGCAATCACGACGAACGTCATCGGCGAGGCGTGCTGGCGGTGGTGGCGGATGGCATGGGCGGGCATAACGGCGGCGAGGTGGCGAGCAGACTGGCGGTGGAGACGATCTGCCGTGAATACTTCGCCACGCCGGATGACGATCCTCAGCGGGCGATCGAAGGAGCGCTTCGCAAAGCCAATGCGGCGGTTTTTCGCGCGGCTGAGGCGAACGAGACGCTTATGGGGATGGGGACCACGGTCACGGCCCTGGTTCTGGTCGGGCAGCGGGTGTTGTTTGTGCATGTGGGTGACAGCCGCCTTTACCGGCTTTCTCATGGCCGGGTAACGCAACTGACCAGGGATGACTCGCTCGTGCAACAGATGGTGAGCGATGGGCTGATCACGGCTGAGCAGGCACGCCATCACCCGGAGCGCAGTGTGCTGCTGCGTTCCCTGGGCACCCGCCCCGATCTGATTGTCACCGCCCAGAGCAGCGACCGGCCGGAGGTCGGCGACTGCTTCGTGCTCTGCTCCGATGGCCTGTACGACAGTATCGAGCCGAGCGAGATTGCCCAGGTGGTGGAATCCTCTGACCCCCAGGCTGCCTGTCGGCGGCTGATCGAGCTTGCGCGCGAGCGGGACGGCAGCGACAACATTTCCGTCGGCGTCGTTGCCGTTCGACCCGCCAATGCAGGGGAGAAGCCGGTGCCGGTGACACGGGAGATGCTCGCTGGCCAGATGGAGGGCAAATGATGGGCAATCAGGTGATCGGTGATTTCGAACTTGTTGCCAAGATTGGCGAGGGCGGCATGGGCGAGGTCTTCAAGGGCCGCGACTCGATGCTGGAGCGGGATGTCGCGATCAAGTCGCTGCGCCCGGAACTTGCTGCGCGCGCAGATATCCTCGAGCGGTTTCGAACTGAGGCCGTCGCTCTGGCTCGCCTCAATCATCCGAACATCGCTGGTGTGTATCGTTTCTTCCGCCACGGCGACCAGTACTACATGGTGATGGAATTTGTCGCCGGCGAAACGCTTGACCAGCTCGTCACCCGCCGCGGCGCGCTGCCGTGGCAGGAAGCCATACGCTACGGAATCGCGGCATTGAGCGGGCTTGAACACGCGCACCACGCCGGCGTCGTACACCGCGACATCAAGCCCGCAAACATGATGGTGGCAGTGGACGGATCGCTGAAGTTGATGGATTTCGGCATCGCGCGAATTCTCGAGAAGATGCGCCTGACACGCAGCGGGCACCTGATCGGGACGCTGGAGTACATGTCGCCTGAACAGGTTCAAGGCCGGGATGTCGACGCCCGCTCGGACCTTTACTCGCTAGCCGTCGTCCTTTTCGAACTGGTGACCGGGCGAGTCCCCTTCGCCGAGGGGACCGACTTTGAAATCATGAAAGCGCAGATCGAGGCGCCACCGCCACCGCTGCGCCAGCTCGTGGGTGACGTTCCGCCAGTGCTTGAGAATATCCTGTCGCGAGCGCTGGCGAAGGATCCAGCGCAACGCTACCCGGACGCCAGCGCGTTTCGCAGCGCGCTCGACGGGGTTCTCGCCAACGCTGCGCCGGTGGGTGACGTGGCTCCCCGTGCCGTCCCAGCGACACGAATGATCACCCCGCCGAGCGGAACGGTCACCGCGACAAACGGCAGCGTTGTGCCGCCGGTGGCAGCAACGGAAACCCTCCGCGCTTTGCCCGGACAGGCGATCTGGAAGAAATACCCGGGCGTCGTTGCGCTGGTTTGCGCGCTGCTGGTGCTCGGTGGTCTGGCCTGGTGGAGCGGTAGCAAGACTCCGGCCCCACCGGCAGAAGTGCGTGCCAGCCCGGCGCAGCAGCCTCAGGCAAGCGTCCCGCCCGCGCCCCAGTCGCCCCGATCCGAACCTTCACCGGCCACCACCCTCAGTGGGCCAGCGGTGGGCGATCCGATTCCACCGGCCAGCGCCCCCCTGTCCGTGCCGGCCGCGATCCCCTTGCCGCCCCCGGCGCCCGCGGCTCGCGAGCGCGTGACCGAGCGCGCCAGTTCTGTTTCGCAAGAAAAGGTGGCGGCAAAGTCACGAGCAAAGGCCGCACCTCCGCAACAGCCCAGTGTCCGCAACGACCCAAACCCGCCGGTGGTCAAGCGTGACGAGTCCGGTTCGGCGGGAGGATGGACCATACGAAAATGAACAGCGCTTCCGCAACCAACTCGCCATGGCGTACTCTGCTGGTCAGTTCCAGCGCCGTACTGCTCGCCGCCTGTGCCACTGGACAGGGCCTTGGCCCGGCTGACACTGTCCAGTCCTGGCTCTGGCGCATGGAAAAGGGGATGCGCAAGCCCGGTGAGAAGCTTGTCAGCCATCCCGACGTAGTCTGGAAGGAGCGCCAGTGCGCCAAGCTGCAACGTCCCTTCGTCGACATTGACTTGAACGAGGTACTGCCACCGCGGGTCACCGCTGGCGACGAGTTCAGTCACCGCATGGTCTATTCGATGTGCCCACTGCGCACAGGAGAAGTGGTAATCGGTGACCTTTCCCGCCGCATCACGTTGAAGGGTAATACGGTCTTCGAGGACGTTTCACGTCGTTTCGAGCTGAAGCCCGGCAAGTGGCAGCTCGACGCATTCATCGGCATCCCGGCGGCGGCGCCACCTGGTGTATATGCTGTGGAAGTCGCTTTTTCGGGTGGCACGGTGCAGTTTCAGCGCAGCGTGAGTCTGGTGGTCATCAATCAGAAATGATCAGCCTTTCGGGTGAGGGCCCGCTGATCGAAACGGAGCACTTCTGCCTGCGACTACCTGGAGCGCCAGTTGCCGGCCGCTGAGCCAGGTGCCCTGCACCCTTCCGCCATTGATCCAGTCGCGACAGAGACCCCAGCCGAGCTGCGCATCCCAGGCGCAGCCCGCGCCGACGGGCAATTCGGTGTCGGCATGGCGCCAGCGGTCTGCCGCCCAGTTGTGTGAAGGCGTGCAGGAGAGTTTTCGCGACGCTGCCGGCGCCGATCACGGCAAGCTGCGACTTGGCTTGCCGAGGCCGTGAAGCCTCCGGGAGAGTGGCCTCCACGGGGGCCTGCTGCGCCGGACACGTTCGCTTTGGCGTCTATTTGTCCTCGACAAACATCGCTCGCAGGGGTGGCATCACAGACGTGCTGACGCGATCGAAAACCTGAATAGGCCATACCCGCTCATCGGCTTCGGCAGATGCCAGAAAAGCACGAACATGAGGCAGGAACGAGGCTTTCCACGTAAGCCGAAAAGACCGCGACGCGCTTGCCAGGCTTTTTTCGGTACCGGCGCTTGATCTGCGAAACGATTGCTCATACGTGATTGTCTATAACAAAGTATACTTATCACATTCTAGGCGTGCTGTCAATTGTGCCCACAAGCAGTGAGACAGGAGAGGTCATGGAAAAGGTAGCTCTGATCACCGGCGCGGCCGGAGGTCTCGGCCGATCGGTCGCCAAGCGGTTGGCCGAAACCGGCTGGCAACTCATCGTGGTCAGCCGGTGCAATGATCGGCTGGCCCACGTCTACGGTGACGACCACCTGCAGGTGACAGCCGACTGCTCGACCGTTGCCGGAGCACGGCAGATCATCGAAATCGCCAAAGCGCATGAACTGCTACCCAGCGCGCTCGCCCATTGCGTCGGCAACATCCGCCTCGGCGCCCTGCATCGCATGCCGGAGGCCGACTTCAGCGAGTGCCTGAGCGCCAACCTGATCAGCGCCTTCCACACCCTGGCCGCCTTTGTCGCAGGCCTGCGCGAAGCTCGCTGCGGCGGCGCTGCAGTACTGGTATCGTCGGCCGCCGCGCGCATCGGCACCCCCAACCACGAGGCCGTGGCGGCTGCCAAGGCCGGCGTCGAAGGGCTGGTGCGCGGTGCCGCTGCCACCTATGCGGCCGCCGGGATCCGGGTCAACGCCCTCGCCCCCGGCATCATGGAGACGCCTGCCGCGGCTGCCATCCTCGCCACGGCCAGCGGCCGGGAAGCGGCGGCACGCCAGTATCCGCTGCCCGGCATCGGCTCGCCTGATGAACTGGCGGAACTGATCGTCTGGCTGCTCTCACAGCACGCCGCCCGTGTGACCGGCCAGGTGTGGTCAATCGACGGCGGCTTCTCCTCGATTCGGCCCCTGATCAAATGAACGTAATCAGTTAGCGCTTGTCACTCCCGCAGGATAAGCATCGCCTGTTGGCGAAGGGAAGGAGTGAAAATGAACCTCTTCAATAGATTGCCCGGTTTCGTGGAAACCCCGCCCGGGCTCGAACGGACCATTCTCCGCCTGCTGCCGCGCTTGTTGCTGCTCGGCACGCTGCTGATGGCCGTACCGCCGCTGCTCGCCCGACTGGTGTTCTGGGACAGTGCCACAGCCGAAGTCGCCGCGAGCATTACCCTGGTGGACATCTATGCGATCAGTGTCCTCGTCCTGCACTGGACGGTGGTGTTCACCGTGGGGATCGGTGCCTTCATCGTGATGGTGATGAAAGGGCCGGCTTACGTCGCAGATGCTTATGCACTCGACGAAGCGGACACCCCGGCAGCGCCAGCGTCGCGAACGAAGTAGGCGTGGGCGTGCGCCCTGCTTGCTGCGCCCGTCAGTCCTGATGCCTGTCGGCGTCAGTCCGCCGAACGAGGAATTACATATACTGTCCCCAGAATTGCACAGGTATGCGCGGCAGCGGGCGCGACTATGCCAGTTCGACGCGACCGATACCCAGGCGGTCTGTCGCTTCGCATAGCCGACGATCAAGGCTGGCCAGCCGGGCGTTCAGACGGCGGATAACAGCCAGGTGCAACGCGTCTCCTGCTCGCAGCACAACGGGCGTGTCAATGAGAACCGCCGCGGTGCGGAAATCTCCCGGCTCGATCTCCACCAGCCCGAGTTTGGCCGAGACGAAACGCTGAAAGGTGGCCAGCGCCGTTCGGCGTGTGACGGCATCGACCACACCGGTTCTCTCTTTGATGCCGCCAACGCTGGCCATTTCGGTCAAGGTCCAGGCGGAGATCATCAGCCTCTGCTGCCGCATGCGCTCGATCCGCGCAACGAGTCCGACGGCGTTGGCTTCGCGGAAGAAGATCGCCGCCAATAGTGAGGTGTCGAGATAGATCACAGCAGATCCCGCTCGCGCATCTCGGCTACGGTCAACCCACCGGCTGGAGGCGCTGCGGCAACCCATTCATGCAGGTCAGACCACTCGAAAGTGGTCGCTTGCGGCTCGGCAACCAGACGGGCGACGGGCTTTCCCCGGCGAGTGATGACGATCTCCCCCCCGGCCGCGATCTCCGCCAGCAGCGCCGACAAATGCGACTTGGTGTCGGCAATCGTCGCCGTTTTCATGATGCGAATCCTTTCAAGTGGTCAACTAGATTGCTATTTTTGCGCTTGTTGGTCATTTTGTAAATGCCTGATCCGATCGTCTTTTTTCGCTACGCGGTCCCTGTCAGCCAGCGGTCGCGCACCTGATCGCGGTGGCGGGCAAACCAGAAGAGCGCGAGCAGTGGCCAGGCCGAGTCGGTCCGCCCCTCCTCCGCCAGCTTGACCGCCTGTTCGGCGGCCAGGCAGACGACGCGGATATCCTCGCCTTCGTCGGGCAGGCCGTGAATCCCGCCAGCACTGGCGCTGTCAACTCGACCCAGGTAGAGATGGGTGCGCTGCGAGGTCTTCGCCGGGCTGGTGTAGAAAGTGCTGATCGGCAGCAGATCGATCACCGTGCAGCCGGCCTCCTCCATGGCCTCTCGCCGCGCCACCTGCTCCGGGGTCTCGCCGGGTTCGATCAGGCCGGCGACGATCTCCAGCAGCCATGGCCCGCGCGGGTCGTCGCGGGCACCGATGCGAAACTGCTCGATCATCACCACTTCGTCACGCCCGGGATCATAAAGCAGCACCGCTGCGACGTCTCCCTTCTCGATCACCTCGCGCACGATCGGTGGGCTCATGTCGCCGGCGAACAGGCGGTGACGCAAGCGCAATCTCTCCAGCCGATAGAAGCCCTGGTAGCACACCTCGCGATCGAGGATCTCGACATCTCTCTTACTCATGCGCATCTCCTTACGGCGGCCTGTTCAGTGTAGCCCCGGGGCATATTCTCGACCGGGACTGGTCTTTCAGCGGCCTGTCCGGCAACCCGCTCTAGCTGCTCGGTCCGAGCGCCGAGGTGTTCATTCTGACAGCGTTTGAAAATGTCGCACGACAGCGCCTCGGCGGAATGTAAAATTCGGCATGACATTGAACGTAGCGAACGAGGCCGATCCGCCGACCGCAGTGACTGAGCCTCGCCTCTGGATCAACAAGGGCTGGCGGGCCCGCGTCGTCAAGAACGAAGACGACGACGGATGGGCCGTGGAGATGATCAAGGACGGCGAATCAGAACCTGCGCTGGTCGGCCCCTGGACGATGGGCCGTGACAAGAAGAACCCGAAGCCGCTGGATGCAACCGCCTTCAACACACTGGTCAAGACCGCCGCGGAGGTTCGGCGGCGTCACGAACAGCAGTTGTATGCGACGCACCACAAGACGCTCACCGTGAACGGGCCGGCGGGTCGGGTCAGGGTGACCTTCGACATCGTGGCCGACGAAGACGACCCCCATGCCCTGCTGGCAGCCTACGATGGCAATGGCGAAGCCCTGGCCCAGGTACGCGTCGATGCGGGGTTCAGATTCAGCGCCGCCAGTGTCAACGCCTGGATCAGCGATGACTACCGCCGACCTGGCGGATCATCGGTGCGCGACTGTTGGTAATCCTGCCCGGAATCCTTCGGGCCCTTGCACGGGCGACTTCGCGATCATGAACCAGGCAATCGATTCGACCCCCATCGCCACGACGGAACGGGCGCTCGCACGCGCGCACGCGCTGGCCAGCGCCTTTCTGGCGTCGCTGCCGGAGCGCCCGGTCAGTCATGTGCCCTCGCCCGAGGAGATGGCGGCGGCGCTCGACGAAGCGCTGCCGGAGACCGGCAGCGATCCAGCCGCTGTCCTTGATGACTGGTTCGCTCGCGCCGAACGCGGCATCACCGCATCGCCGGGGCCCCGCTTCTTTGGCTTCGTCACCGGCGGCGTCACGCCAGCCGCCCTCGCCGGGGATTGGCTGGCATCGGCGATTGACCAGAACGCGGGGCTATGGGCAAGCAGTCCGGCGGCGGGGCAGACCGAACTGGTCGTCCTGCGCTGGCTGAAGGAGCTCTTCGGACTACCGGCGGCATGGTCCGGTGCCCTGACCAGCGGCGCAACGATGGCCAATCTCGTCGGCCTGATTGCAGCGCGGCAGTGGGCCGGCCGGCGACTCGGCTTCGACGCGTCGGCTGATGGTCTGGCCGGTCATCCGCCGATCCTGGTGGCGTCAAGCACGGAGATCCACCTCAGCGCCCTCAAGTGTGTGGGCACGCTCGGCCTTGGCCGCAATCAGGTCCGCAAGGCACCTGCACCGGGTGGCTCGGTCGACGTCGCCGCACTGGCGCGACTGCTGCGCGAGATCCCCGGACCGGTCATCATTGTGGGCAACGCCGGCGAGGTGAACAGCGGGCACTTCGACGACCTCGAGTCGCTGGCCGATCTGCGTGATGGCCATCCAGGCGGCGCCTGGCTGCATGTCGATGCCGCGTTCGGCCTCTTCGCCTCGGCGTCACCCCGGCTGGCGCATCTGAATCGCGGCATCGAGCGCGCCGACTCGGTCGCATCGGACGCGCACAAGTGGCTGAACGTGCCCTACGACAGCGGTTTCGCCTTCGTGCGCGACGGCGCAATCCTGCGCGAGGCATTTGCTGCCGGCGGCGCCTACGTCCTCGGCAGCGCCGGCTGGGATCCCTACACCCACGTGCCGGAGATGTCTCGTCGCTTTCGCGGGCTTGCCGCCTGGTGCACGCTCAAGGCGTTCGGCCGGGAGGGTTATCGCACCGTTGTCGAGCGCTGCACCGACAATGCTGCCGCCTTTGCGCGCTGGATCGAGCGGACACCAGGCCTCGAGTTGATGAACCCGGCACCGCTCAACATCGTCTGCTTTCGCGTTGTTCGCAAGGGCTTGGACGACGCTGCGACCGACGCACTGAACCGCATGGCGGTTGGCGCAATCCAGGCCGATGGCCGCGCCTTCGTGACCGGAACGATCTGGAATGGCCACGCCGCCATCCGCGCCGCATTCGACAACTGGCAAACCACACCCGACGACGTTGGCCGATTGCGGGCCGCCGTCGAGCACATCAGCGGCCTGGAGTGATCCTTTGCCTGACCGCACGCCAGCTTGCTGCCTTGGCGCCGGAACCGGCAGTCGCGCAGGCCTGGCCGGCTGATGCGCTGGCTGGCCGTGGTACTGGTGCTGGCACTCGCTGCGTGCACCACCCGACTGAGCCGGGATGGCCACACGGAAACGACTTTCGACCTCAAGTACCTGGCCAAATCCGATGTGGACCGCATTGCCGATACCAATCGCGCCGAGGTGGTTGACGGCTTGCTACTGATTGCTGACAAGCTCTACAAGCGTAATCCGAACGAGTGGAAGAAGGCCGGCCTGGCCAGCCGCGAGCGGGCGCTGGAGGGGCTGCGGAGCCGGCGCAGCCCGCCAGAACTGGGCGATCGGCGTGAAGGGACGGCAGCGGCGTTGGCTTTCAGCGAGACCTACACTGGCGATCGTGTCGCAGCGTTGATCTTCGGCTTGCTAACGATGGTTGACGCCGCCTTTGAGCACAAGGAAGAGTTCTACGTTCTCGACAGCCTCGACGAAAGAAAACTCTTAAACTGCGCCAGGAACATGGATATTGCGGTCTGGAAGCTTGGCCACGACCGCAACGCCGCCGGCGAGCTCTATCTATTTTCCAACGAGCTCGACCCGGAGAATCGCAATCTTTCCTTCGAGCGCCAATTTGGCCGGCTGATGGGCCTGCTCGACTTCATGGCGGTGGTCGTCGCCGATCGTAACGGTCGCGGGGCCTCACGGCTGGCCCATGCGGTGGCCACCAGCGTCTTTCTGCCGGTCAGCGTTCTCAAGTGAACGGCTTGCGCTGGACCAGCGAACGTTTCCTGACATCCACATCCCCCAGGGCGGATTCGGCGCGGCCGGAGGAGCCGTGAGCCGCGATGATATAATCGCGCCTCTTTCGCCCCTGCCCTGCCGATGCTCATTACACGCCGCCTCGAGTTCGACGCTGGTCACCGCATTCCCGACCACGGGAGTCAATGCCGTCACCTGCACGGGCATCGCTATGCGATCGAGATCACGCTGGCAGGGGATATCATCCGGCAGGATGGCGACCCGGCCAACGGCATGGTGATGGATTTTTCGGACGTCAAGACGCTGGCCATGGCGCATCTGGTCGATGCCTGGGATCACGCCTTCCTCGCCTATGCCGGTGACCTGCCGGTGGTAAACTTCCTGCAATCCTTGCCGGATCACAAAACGGTGTTGCTCGATTGTGTGCCGACCGCCGAAAACCTTGCCCGGAAGGCGTTCGCGATTCTCGACGCGGTGTATCGTGATACCTACGGCAATCACCTGCGTCTCGAGCGTCTGCGTCTCTACGAAACGCCCAACTGCTGGGCGGAGGCGATGCGCGAATAGGGTCGCGTGAGTTCCGCTGCGCATGATGGTCGTCAGTGCCCCGGCAGGCGGACACCCAGCCGGGCTGTCGGCGCGGAATTCTGAACTGGATGGGATGGCGGCATGAACTTTCGCATCCTCGACGCCGGCGATACGGCGCTGACCATCGAGCTAGGCGATCGTCTCGACCGCCGCCTGCTGGCAGCAGTGGCGGCAGTCGATGAGGCGCTGGCGAAGGCAATCGCCGGCGGTGACCTGCCAGGCATCGTCGAAACGGTGCCGACCTTTCGCTCGCTGACCGTCATCTATGATCCCCTGTTGACCAGTCGGGCCGAGATCGAGCCAGGCATCCGGGCGGCAATTGCCGCCGCTGTTGCGGTGAGCGTACGTCGTCGTGGGCGGCTGTGGCAGCTGCCCGTGTGTTACGGCGACCAGATCGCCGCCTGCGGACCTGATCTCGAAGCGCTGGCGGAAGCCTGTGACTTGACACCGGCGGAAGTGATTCGCCTGCATTCGACCGGCACCTACGAGGTCTACATGCTCGGCTTCCTGCCCGGCTTTCCGTTCATGGGCGATCTGCCGGAGGTGCTCGCGCGCCCGCGTCGCAGCGAGCCGCGGACGCGCGTGCCGGCGGGCAGTGTGGCGACGGCGGGGACGCTGACCGCGATCTATCCGTGGGAAAGCCCCGGCGGCTGGCACCTGATCGGCGCCTGCCCAGTGCCGCTGTTTTCGGTCGCCTGGCCGCAGGCGGCACTGCTGCTGCCCGGTGACCGGGTCTGCTGGCGGGCAATTGACGCCGCCGAGTATCACTCGCTGAGCGACGAGATGCCGGCAATGAGCGCTTCGCCGCTGCCGCCTGGCGCTTTCCTGCTGACTGACGAGGCGCCGCGATGAGCGCCGTCCTGGAAGTCGTCAGCCCGGGCGCGATGGCTTCGATCCAGGATCTTGGCCGGCCAGGACTGCGCCGGATCGGCGTCCCGCACGCCGGCGCGCTGGAGCCCGGCTGGCTGCGGCTGGCCAACGCCCTGCTGGGCAATGCCGAAGATGCGCCGGCGATCGAATTCCTGGCCGGCGGCCTGGTGCTGCGGGCGCGGGAGTTGCCGGTGCAGATCTCTCTGGCGGGTCATTTTTCGGCGGCACTGACAGGCGCCGGCGGGCAGCGCCGCGTAGACTCGTGGCGCAGCGTCACCCTGGCAGCCGGCGACACGCTGCACTGCGGCATGCTCTCGGGCGGCCGGGTCGGCTATGTCGCGCTGGCCGGGATCCGCGTGCCGCAGCAGCTCGGCAGTGCGTCGACCTATGTGCGTGCCCGCCTCGGTGGCCTCGATGGCTGGCTGCTGACACCGGCAGCGCGCCTGCTCGCGACCGCGGGCAGCCATGGCGAGAAGAGGCTGCGGACGCTGCCGGTTGAAGCCGAGGCCGCAATTCGCGTCGTCCTCGGACCGCAGGATGATTACTTCGACGCCGGGTCGATCGCCCGCCTCCTGACCGAGCCTTACGAGGTTCTCCCCGCCGCCGATCGCATGGGCATGCGCCTAGCCGGCCCGCTGCTCAGGCATCGCCCCGGGAAGGGCGTCGAGATCATTTCGGACGCAACCGTGCCGGGCTCGATGCAGGTGCCGGGCCAGGGCCAGCCGATCGTGCTGCTTGCCGACGGCCAGACCGCCGGCGGGTATCCAAAGATCGCGACGGTGATCTCGGCCGATCTGCCGCGCCTGGCTGTCATGGCACCGGGGCAGATCGTTCGCTTTGCGGCCGTGTCAGTGGTGGCTGCCGAGCAGGCCGCGCGGGCGCGCGCGGCGACATTGCGAGCGCTGATCGCCGACATCGGGCCGCTGGCGGAGGCGGGTGCGCTCGATCTGCAGGCGATCTACGCCGTCAATCTGGTCAGTGGCGTGGTTGATGCGCGCGGCGAGGAGCCGCCGATCTCGTCAGAGCCTTACTCATGGGAGAGCAACTGATAGTGCGCAGGATCAATCTCAATGCTGATCTCGGCGAAAGCTCCGGCGCTTGGCAAACGGGCAGCGACAACGAGCTATTGCGAATTGTCGGCGCGGCCAACATCGCCTGCGGCTTTCATGCCGGCGACCCGCTGCTGATGCGCCGTACGGTGGTGCAGGCTCTGGCCGCCGGCGTCAGCCTCGGGGCGCATCCGTCATTTCCCGATCTGCAGGGTTTCGGCCGGCGGGCGATGCATTTTCCCGCCGCCGAGCTGGAAGCGCTGCTGATCTACCAGATCGGCGCCCTGGCCGGCATGGCGCAGGCCGAAGGCGGTCGGCTGACGCACGTCAAACCGCACGGCGCGCTGAACAACATGGCTTGCGAGGATGCGGTACTGGCAAGGAGCGTGGTGGCAGCCATCGGCAGCCTCGATCCATCGCTGATCCTGCTCGCGCCAGCGCTGTCGGAGCTGGCGTTGGCCGGGGCGGCAGCCGGGCTGCGCGTGGCGGCCGAGATCTTTGCTGACCGGGCCTACACCAACGCCGGCAATCTGGTCCCGCGCGGTCAGCCCGGCGCGGTTCTGCCTACCGCCGACGAATGCGTCGCGCACGTGCAGCGCATGCTCGACGCGGGCGGCCTCGTCAGCGTCGATGGGCAGGTCATCCCGACCGAGTTTCACAGCATCTGCGTGCATGGTGATGGACCGCAAGCGGTTGCCGCGGCGACCGCGATTCGTGCTGCGCTGCTTGCCTCGGGAATCAGCCTGCTGCCGCTGCCGCAAGTGCTGCAGCCGCCGGTCGATTCTGACGTTTTGCCGCCGATCGTCTAGAATACCGGCGTCGCTGCGGTGAGCGGCGGGTGGCGCGGCCCAGGCAGCAGTTCTGGTCAGCCGGCCTCACAGGCCAACCACCGCAGGACGCGGAATTGTGCCCGAATGGCGGAAAGACGCTGATGCCTCATAGAATTCTCAAAGTCCCCGAGCGGGGCATGATCGATGCCTACGAGGGCCTGCTCGCGGAACGAAATTTCAACGCTGACGCAGCGCAGCGGGCGGCTGCCGAGCGTCTGCAACGCCTTTACTACGATCTGCTGTCGTTCAAGGTCGGGCGTCGCAGTGCCCTGCGGCGTATTTTTGCGGCGCCGGAAGTGCCGCGTGGTGTTTATTTCTGGGGCGGCGTCGGGCGCGGCAAGAGTTTCCTGATGGACTGCTTCTTCGACGCGGTGCCCTACCGTCGCAAGCGGCGCATCCACTTTCACGCCTTCATGCATGGTGTCCATCGCCAGTTGAACGAACTCAAGGGCGAGAGCGATCCACTCCTGAAGGTGGCCGAACGCCTGGCGAGCGAAGTGCGGCTGCTCTGTTTTGACGAATTTCACGTCTCCGACATCGCCGACGCGATGATCCTCGGTCGCCTGCTCGAAGCGCTCTTCGCGCGCGGCGTGGTGTTCGTGATGACCTCGAATTACCCGCCTGAGAGACTCTACCCGAACGGTCTGCAGCGCGAGAACTTCCTGCCGACGATTGCTTTGATCAAGTCGCGGCTGGATGTGCTGGAGATCGACGCCGGCATCGACTATCGCTTGCGCACGCTCGAGCAGGTGGAGATTTTTCATTTCCCGGCGGATGCCGCAGCCGAACTCAAGATGGCCGAGTACTTCAGCGCCATGGACGGTGGCGAGGGGATGCAGGGCGGCAGCATCGAGATCCTCGGGCGCGAGATTCCGACGCAGCGTCGCGGTCACGGCGTCATCTGGTTCGACTTCAAGGCGCTGTGTGGTGGGCCGCGTTCGCAGAACGACTACCTGGAGCTGGCGCGCGGCTATCACACCGTGCTGCTCTCGGCGATTCCCCGGATGTCGGCGAGCATGTCCTCCGAGGCGAGGCGTTTCACCTGGCTGGTCGACATCTTCTACGACCACAAGGTCAAGCTGATCGCCACCGCCGACTGCGGCCCGGACGGCCTGTACACGCAGGGCACGCAGGCCAGCGAGTTCTTTCGTACGGCCAGCCGCCTGACCGAGATGCGCTCGCGCGAGTATCTCGGCCTGCCGCACCTGTCATGAGCGACGCGTCGCTCCGTCGATGATGGGCAGAAGCAGGGCGTGGCTCAACACCGCGGCCATCAGGCGCTGTCTGCTGCTGACCCTGCTTTTCGCCTGTCTGCCGGCGTCCGCTCTTGCGCAGCAGGAGATGGAGATCATAGCCCTCCGGCATCGCACGCTCGACCAGGTGCTGCCCGCCCTGCAACCGCTGCTCGAAGCCGGTGGCAGCCTTTCCGGGATGAACGACCAGTTGATCCTGCGTGCCTCGCGGCGTAACCGGGAACAGATCAAACAGGCGCTCGCTGCGATCGATACCCCGGCGCGACGCCTGCTGATCCGCGTCAGCCAGAACCGTGACGCACAGAGCCGGCAGCAGGGCTCTGAGGTGGCCGGGCAAATCGTCATTGACCAGCGGGGGCGGATCACCCAGCCGTCGTCCGGCACCCAGGGAAACACGCGCATAGAGGTCCGGCGCGGGGCTTCAAGCATCACGGCTCAGGCCCACGACCGGCAGGGCACGGAGAGCAGCGGCAGCACACAGATGGTGCAGGTGGTCGAAGGCGGGCGCGCCCTGATCCACGTCGGGCAGTCGCTGCCGATCCCGCTGCGACAGATGGCATTCGGACCGCGCGGCGCGGTGGTCAGTGAAGGCATCGTCTACCGTGATCTCGGTCAGGGTTTTTACGCCGCACCCCGGGTGATCGGTGATCGGGTGACACTGGAGATCAGCCCGCAGTTCGATTCGCCCGGCAACCAGGGCTACGGCAGTATCGAAACCCAGCGACTGTCAACCACCGTGTCGGGTCGCCTGGGCGAGTGGCTCGAACTGGGCGGCAGCAGCCAGCAGACCAACTTCGGCGAGCGCGGCAATCTGCACAGCGGGAGCAGCCAGGCCAGCGACCGGCGCAGCGTCTGGTTACAGGTTGAGGAGCTGCCCTGAGGCGGGGACAATAGCTGCAACAAGGCAGGCCGTTGCCAACGGGCTCGCCGCATGGGTTCGTTCCGCCCCGTAAGCGACAAGTAAGTAATGGCCATTATGATCGGCGGCTAGTCATGATAAATGACTCAATATCCATTCATTCTGGAGGAAAGAAATGGCTACCGATGACATCGTTGCACGGATTGAGGCCAATCCCAAGTACCACGAACTGGTCCGAAAGCGCTCCAGTTACAGCATAATCATGTCCATCCTGATGATCATCGCCTATTACGGCTACATCCTGTTGATTGCCTTCAACAAGGAGTGGCTGGGTACGCCGCTCGCACCAGGTATGGTAACGACGATCGGCATCCCGCTGGGCGTTGGCGTCATCGTCTTCACCATCGCCATTACCAACGTTTATGTCCGCAAGGCCAACACCGAGTTCGACGACATGAGTGCCGAGGTCATCAGGGAGGCCAGCAAGAAATGATCAGCAAATCCACGCGTAACATTATCGGCCTCTCTCTCGGCCTGCTCGCTGCCGGTGGCGCTTTCGCCGCGGGAGCCGACCTCGGCAACACGCAGAAGCAGGCGACCAACTGGGTGGCGATCGCGATGTTCGCCATCTTCGTCGCGGTCACCCTGGGGATCACCAAGTGGGCTGCGGCGAGAACCAAGTCCGCTGCCGACTTCTACACCGCCGGCGGTGGCATCACCGGCTTTCAGAACGGTCTGGCGATCGCCGGTGACTACATGTCCGCAGCGTCCTTCCTCGGGATCTCGGGTCTGGTGTTTGCCAACGGCTTTGACGGACTGATCTTCTCGATCGGCTGGTTGGTTGGCTGGCCGGTGATCACCTTCCTGATGGCCGAGCGTCTGCGCAACCTGGGCAAGTTCACCTTTGCTGACGTCGCTGCCTACCGTTTTTCACAGACGCCGATGCGAAGCTTTGCTGCCACCGGCTCGCTGGTTGTGGTTGCTTTCTACATGATCGCCCAGATGGTCGGTGCCGGTCAGTTGATCAAGGTGCTGTTCGGGATGGAGTACATCTACGCCGTGATCATCGTCGGCGTGCTGATGATGTGTTACGTGCTCTTCGGCGGCATGACGGCCACCACCTGGGTGCAGATCATCAAGGCGATCATGCTGCTCACCGGTGCGACCTTCATGGCCCTGGCCGTGCTCTGGCAGTTTGGCTTCAACCCCAACGCGCTGTTTGCCAAGGCGGTCGAGGTCCATCCCAAGCATCTGGCAATCATGTCCCCGGGTGCTCTGATTAAGGATCCGATTTCGGCGATCTCGGTCGGCATGGCCTTGATGTTCGGTACCGCCGGTCTGCCACACATCCTGATGCGCTTCTTCACCGTACCGAGCGCGAAGGAAGCACGCAAGTCGGTTGGCTGGGCAACGACCTGGATCGGCTACTTCTACATCCTGACCTTCATCATCGGTTTTGGCGCCATCGTCATGCTGACGCAGAACCCGGAGGCCTACTATGTGCCGAAGATGGTAGATGGTGTGCAAGCCGTTGGCGCTGACGGGAAGCTGGTTTGGGATGGCCTCAAGGGCGGTGGCAACATGGCCGCCATCCACCTGTCCAACGCGGTCGGCGGCAACGTCTTCCTCGGCTTCATCTCGGCGGTGGCCTTCGCGACCATCCTGGCCGTGGTGGCCGGCCTGACGCTGTCCGGCGCCTCGGCGGTTTCGCACGACCTTTACGCGACGGTGTTCAAGAAGGGTAACGCCGACTCCGCTGCCGAACTACGCGTTTCAAAGATCACCACGGTGTGCCTCGGCATCGTCGCGGTGTTCCTCGGCATCGCGTTCGAAAAGGAAAACGTCGCCTACATGGTGATGCTGGCCTTCGCCATTGCCTGCTCGGCCAACTTCCCGGTCCTGTTCATGTCCGTCCTCTGGAAGGATTGCACGACCAAGGGTGCAGTAGCGGGTGGCATCGTCGGCCTGGTGGCTTCGGTAGTACTGACCATCCTTTCCGCCTCGGTTTGGGAAGCGGTCCTCCACAACCCGAAGGGCAGCGCGCTGTTCCCCTACTCTTCACCGGCCCTGTTCTCGATGACGGCAGCTTTCCTGGTGATCTATCTGGTTTCCAAGATGGACAACAGCAAGCAGGCGCAGCTTGAGCGCTCGCTCTATCCGGCGCAGAAGGTTCGTTCGGAAACGGGCGTTGGCTCTTCCTCGGCATCGGGTCACTAAGCAACAGTTACTTCCGACGGCCTGATCGGCAAACGGCCCGGGAGCGCATGCTTCCGGGCCGTTTCATTTGCTGCCAGGGCTTTTGCAGTGGCGCCGAGCGCTAGAAAACCACGTTTGAGACCGCTCAGCTGCCGCGTACAGTTGCAGTGCGGGAACGCGCGCCTTCTCCGCCCTGATTCAATCGTGTTGCCTCATGTTTCAAGGGAGAAAAATCACTCAGGACGCATTTCCGGGGTCCTGGCGCGATAAGGAGCGGAGGCCGGATAGGTGGCTGCGTCAAGGAGATCGTTCCATTTCGTGGGTTCGAAGCCCCGAGCGCTTTGCCGGCCGACGCTGATACTGGGTAGCTGGGCTTCCCCGCCGAGTTGCCGGCCGAGGTCCGTCAGATCCTCCTCGCTCTCCAGTACTTTCTCGGCGAAAGGAACGCCACGGGCATTGAGCAGGGCACGCGCCTGCTTGCACGGATCGCCGCAACCGGCACTGGTATAGAGCACCACCGGGAACTTCTCGCTCGCCTGGCGAACGGCATACGAGGGTTGCCGCTCGCCACCGCCGATGGTCGTCGTGTACTTGGTGACCTGCCTGACTCCCGGCGGCGGCGGCAGGTCGGAGATCACTGTGCGGCCCGTGTTTGGATCGGTCCAGCGGTAAGTGGTGTCGGCGCTGACGGCCGGACTGGCCAGCAGGAGAGCTGCAAGTGCGGCCATTCCGGCGACGCGCGTGGGAGCTGAAGTGAACATGCTGCAAGTCCTCGATAATCAGGCAGTGATCATGCCGCTGTGTCGGAGCAAGGCGTCGACCTGGGGCTCGCGACCGCGGAAGGCACGGAAGCTGTCGATTGCCGAACGGCTGCCGCCGACCGAAAGTATCTCACTCAGGAAGCGCCGCCCGGTGGCCTGATCGAACGGGTTGCCGGCGTCCTCAAAAGCGCCGTAGCAGTCGGCCGAAAGGACCTCGGCCCACTTGTAGCTGTAGTAGCCGGCGCCGTAACCCCCGGCGAAGATGTGCGCGAAGCTGTTCGGGAAGCGGTGCCATTCGGGTGGTACTAGGACGGCCACTTCGCGCCGGACATCGGCCAGCAGTTCGAGCACGCTGCGTTCGCCCGCCGGATCGTAGTCGCTGTGCAACAGCAGGTCGAAGAGTGAAAACTCCACCTGGCGGAGCGTCTGCAGGCCGCTCTGGAAGTTCTTCGCCGCCAGCATCTTGTCGAACAGGGCGCGTGGCAGCGGCTGGCCGGTATCGATATGGCCGGTCATGCCCTCCAGAACACGCCACTCCCAGCAGTAGTTCTCCATGAATTGCGATGGCAACTCGACGGCATCCCACTCGACGCCATGGATGCCGGCGACGCCCAGTTCGTCGACCTGCGTCAGCAGGTGGTGCAGGCCATGCCCGGTCTCGTGGAAGAGCGTACTGACTTCGTCGTGTGTGAAGATTGCAGGCCGCGGTTTGCCATCCTTTTCGCCGATTGGTCGTGAGAAGTTGCAATTGAGGTAGGCGACCGGTTTCTGAATGCCTTCACTGCTGGTAGCGAGCGACTCTTGTCTGATTCTGCGGCGACCAATCGCCTCGTCCATCCAGGCACCGCCACGCTTCGTTGGACGGGCGTAGAGGTCGAGGTAAAACTGTCCGACCAGCTCACCGGCGGGCGTTTCGATGCGGAAGAAGCGGACGTCTTCGTGCCATACCGGCGCGCAGTCAGGCTTGAGGTGAACGCCGAACAGGCTTTCGATGACGCTGAATAATCCGGCGAGAACCTTGTCCTCAGTGAAGTACTGCTTCACTTCCTGCTCGGAGAAGGCATAACTTGCCTGCAGCAACTTTTCGGAAACGTAGCCGATATCCCAAGGCTCCATCGTCTCGAGAGCGAGCTGGTCTCGGGCGAAGGCACGCAGGTCGGCAACGTCCTTCTCGGCAAAGGGCCTCGCCCTGACCGCCAGATCGCGCAGGAAGCCCAGCACCTGCGGCACCGATTCGGCCATCTTCGGCACCAGTGAGACTTCGGCAAAGTTGGCGTAGCCGAGCATCTGCGCCTGCTCCCGGCGCAGTTCAAGAATCCGGCGGATCAGCGGCGTATTGTCGAGTTCGACGGCGCCGAATTCGGCGGCGCGTGTGGCGTACGCCCGGTACATCGCAGCGCGCAGGCGTCGACTGTCGGCGTATTGCATCACCGGCAGGTAGGAAGGCATGTGCAGGGTAAACTTCCAGCCACTCTTGCCCTCCTGTTCTGCGGCCTCGCGGGCGGCTTGCCGAGCATCGTCAGGCAAGCCTGCGAGTTCGGCCTCGTCGGTCACCTGTTCGGCAAAGGCGTTGGTGGCGTCGAGCAGGTTCTCGGAGAACTTGGCCGAAAGCTGCGCCAGCTCCTCGGAAATCGCCTGAAAGCGCGGCTTGCTGTCCTCGGCCAGTTCCGCTCCGCTGAGGCGAAAATCGCGCAGCTCGTTTTCGATGACCCGACGCTGGGCGGCCGACAGACCAGCGTATTCCGCGCTCCCGGCGATCGCCTTGTACTTCGCGAAGAGCTTGACGTTCTGGCCGACCTCGGCGTAGAAGCGGGACACCTCGGGCAGCATGCCGTTGTAGGCGTCGCGCCACGCCGGGACGTCGTTAACCGAGTGAACATGACCGACGATTCCCCAGGCGCGCGACAATTGCTCAAAGCCATCGCCCAGTGGCGCGGCGAAATCAGCCCAGGTCGCAGCAACGGCGTCGGAGCTCAGGCGAGCCACAAGGGCGCGGCAGTGATCGAGCAACTGGCTAATCGCCGGTTGCACGTCGCTCGGGACAATCGCGTCGAAGCGAGGCAGGCCGGCGAAGTCGAGCAGCGGGTTCAGCAGTGCAGTTTCTTGCAGTTGGTTGACGGTCATCGGGGAGTCCGTGGTTTGAGAAGAGCGGAGCACGGCTTTGCGCCTATTCTACAAGGTCGCGATAGGCGTGCCATGAAGCATGACCGATCAGCGGCATGAGAACGATCAGTCCAAAGAACAGGGTGAGAAAACCGATTGCGGTCAGCGTGACCACTATCGCACCCCAGAAAATCATGACCAGAAGGTTGGCATCAACGGTGCGCAGACTGGTGCGCATGGCGGTGATGAAGTCCGTCTTGCGATCGAGCAGCAGGGGTACCGAGACCACCGTGATGGCAAAGACGATCAGCGCCACCGTGCCGCCGATCAGGATCCAGATCAACAGCAGGTCGCGATGGTCTGTGGACAGGTGAATCTCGGCCAGCAGCGTCAGGAGATCGGGGGCAATGTTTGGTGCGAGGAGAGCGAACAGCAGCGTCGAGATGCGTTCCCAGACGAAACCAATGACCCCCAACAGCAGCCCGAGCTTGGCCAGCTCCACGCTGTTTCGGCGGCCGCCGGCCAGCGACACGAAAAAGGTCGAAGACTGTCCGGCTTCTCGTCTCCGGCTGATTTCGTAAAGTCCGCCGGCCAGCAACGGGGCGATCAGGAAAAAGCCGGATGTGGCGACGATGAACAGCTGTCCATTGCGCCAGGCGAAAATCGTGATCAGGTCGCCGGCAATCGCGAACAGCAGGCCGTAGGCCAGACTGGCAATCGGGTTGGCGCGAAGATCACGCCAGCCGGCCGCCAACCAGACAAATGGTCGCCCCACCGAGACGCTGCGGACTTTGGGCGGCGCGTGACCGCGGTCAGGGGGAGTTGGCTCCAGACCCATGCGTTCTCCTTGCTGAGGGGTGTGGATGGACGTCTCGTGGTGGTGGCACTGGCAGGCCGTTCAATCGACGAAGGTTTCGCCAGTCAGGCGCTCGCAGGCCTCGACATACCTGGCACGGGTTCCGGCAAGCACCGCGGGCGGCAGCCGGGGACCTGGCACCTGCTTGTTCCAGTCAAGCGTCTCCAGATAGTCGCGCAGGTACTGCTTGTCGTAGGACGGCGGATTGCTGCCTTCGCGATAGTCGTCGGCTGGCCAGAAACGCGACGAATCCGGGGTCAGCGCTTCATCGATCAGGTGCAGCGTACCGGCAGCGTCGAGGCCGAACTCGAACTTGGTGTCGGCGATGATGATTCCGCGCGCAGCGGCATGCCCGGCAGCAGCAGTGTACAGTGCGATGGCGGCGTCGCGCGCCTGCGTGGCGACCGCCTCGCCGCTCTTGCCACTGGCCGCCAGAAGGTCGGCGAGCACAGCCGCGCAGTCGGCCTGCGCGCGCGCGAAAGAGATGTTTTCATCGTGATCGCCGATTGCCGCCTTGGTCGCCGGGGTGAAGATCGGTTGCGGCAGCCGGCTCGCCAGGCGGAGTCCTGCCGGCAGAGGGATTCCGCAAACGCTGCCGCTGACCTGGTAGTCCTTCCACCCCGAGCCGATCAGATAGCCACGAACCACCGCCTCGATCGGCAGCGGCCGCAGTCGCTTGACGACCAGAGCCCGGCCACGAACCTGCTCACGCTCGCTGGCGCCGACCACCGTTTCCGGATCGATGCCGGTCAGCTGGTTGGGGACGATCGCGGCAAGCTTGCTGAACCAGAAGCTGGCCAGCCGGGTCAGCACCTTGCCCTTGCCCGGCACCGGGTCCGGCAGAATGACGTCAAAGGCCGAAATGCGGTCGCTGGTCACGATCAGCAGCCGGTCGGTGCCGATCGCATAGATATCTCGCACCTTGCCGCGGCCGAGCAGAGGCAGACTGGCGATCGTCGATTCAAAGAGGGCTGCGGTCACGTGCTTGATCCGTTGAGAGAAAGTAAATTCAGCGAGGAGGCGGGAGCGCTGCGATTATAGGGCAGATCGCTGCCCGGTCGGAGTGCCTTGACCCCTTTGGCCGCCAGTGCTCAGTGTTCGCTGTCTTCCGCTTGGCGCAGTCTCCTGCGCATCCGCCGGATACCGAGCATCAAAAAACCGGCAATCAGCGGGATCGAGACGGCGGCAGCGATTTCCGGCGAGATCTCCGGGAACAGCATCTTGCCGCCCTTGGCAAGATAGTGCACGAGTTGCGAAGCATAGTAAGTGATGGCGACCACGGACAGACCCTCGACGGTCTCCTGCAGGCGCAACTGCAGTCTGGCACGCCGGTTCATCTGCGTCAGCTGCTCCTGATTCTGACGTTCGAGTTCAACATCGACCCGGGTTCGCAAGAGCTGGCTGGTGCGCGCCAGACGGTCGGACAGGTCGTCCTGGCGGTTGGCCATCGCGATGCAGGTGTGCATCGCCGGCAGCAGGCGGCGCTGCATGATTTCGTGAAAGGTCGGGCAGCCGACAACACGAATCTCGCGCAGTTCGTCGATGCGCTGCATCACCAGATCATGGTAGGCGCGTGCCGCGCCAAAGCGGAAGGTGGTCCGGGCGACCGAGTGCTCGACCTCGGCGGCGAGTCGGGTCAGATCGGCCAGTACCTCGCGTTCATCGGCCGGCGAGCTGGCCTGACCGATATGGTCAACCATTTCGGCCAGCTGCTGTTCAGCACCGGTCAGCCAGCCGCCGACTTCCTTGGCGACTGGCAGCGCGAGCAGGGCCAGCAGGCGATAAGTTTCGATTTCCAGCAGCCGCTGCACCGTCCGACCGGCCTGCCTTTGCGTCAGTGAAACATCGAGCACGACGAAGCGCGAAAAGCCCTGGTCGAAAATAAAGTCGGTGAACACCCAGGCGGCTCGGTCAGCCACCTGCGCGGCGACCATCTGGCGCCCTGTCGGCGTCAGGGAGGCGGTGACCGATTGCGGGGACAACTCACCGCTCGAACGCAACTCGACATGGGTAGCGACGATCATCTGCCCCGGCAGTGTCCGCAGCCACTCGGTCGGCAGCACGTCGAGCGCGGTTGCTTCGGTATTCCGCGGCTCGCCCGGCGGCAGCGAACGAAAAACAGTGTAGCTTGAAAACTCGGTGTGCAGCTCCCAGCGGAGCAGGAAAGGGCCGCCATCGAAAACCAGGCAGGTGTCGGAACTGGTGAGCAGCTTGCCGGCATGGGTCCGGGCGAGTCGGCAGAGCCGGTTCCGCTCGCCCGCCAATACCGCCGGGTCCTGCGTTAACACCAGGTGCGAAACCAGCACCGGACTGGTCAGCGGCAATGGCGGGCGGGCGTGAAACTCGTCGTTCAGTAGCTCGCGCAGTGGATGTGCGGCGAGTTCGACTCTCGGCTGGACGGCGTTGTTCACCATGAATACAGGAGTGGCCGCGACACCCGGCTGGCGCGCCGCGGCCTCTGGCAAACGATCAGCGAACGGTCTGCTTCAGCTCGCCGCTGTTGTAACGCTCGGCCATCTTGTCGAGCGGGATGACCTTGATCTTGCTGGCCTGGCCGGCCGTACCGAAAGCCTCGAAACGGGCGCGGCAGATCTTCTTGGCTGCCTCGCGAGCCGGCTTGAGGTAGTCGCGCGGATCGAACTTCGACGGGTTCTCGGCGAAGTAACGGCGGATGGCACCGGTCATTGCCAGACGGATGTCGGTGTCGATGTTCACCTTGCGCACACCGTGCTTGATGCCGGTGACGATCTCTTCGACCGGGACGCCGTAGGTCTCCTTCATGTCGCCGCCAAACTCGCGAATCTCGGCGAGCAGTTCCTGCGGCACCGATGAAGATCCGTGCATCACCAGGTGGCAATTCGGGATACGCTGGTGAATTTCCTTGATACGGTCGATGGCGAGGATATCGCCGGTCGGCTTCTTGGTGAACTTGTAGGCGCCATGCGAGGTGCCGATGGCGATTGCCAGCGCGTCGCACTGCGTCAGTTTGACAAAGTCTGCTGCCTGCTCGACATCGGTCAGCAGTTGCTCACGCGTCATGTGACCTTCGGCGCCGTGACCATCTTCCTTGTCCCCGCGCATGGTTTCCAGCGAACCAAGGACCCCCAGTTCACCTTCGACGGAGACGCCGATGGCGTGCGCGAATTCGACCACCTTGCGGGTGACGTCGACGTTGTATTCATAAGAGGCCACGCTCTTGCCGTCAGCCATGAGGGATCCATCCATCATCACTGACGAGAAGCCGGAGCGGATCGCGCTCATGCAAACCGCGGGCGACTGGCCATGATCCTGGTGCATGACGATCGGGATCTGAGGGTAGGCTTCGAGCG